>ERZ856578.7398-NODE-7398-length-11562-cov-532.725468_pt1 | contig 11562 bp, 7 predicted proteins | sample MGYA00514384_ERZ856578 | MGnify/ENA primary metagenome ERZ856578 (study PRJEB29103, sample SAMN06111958) | human gut metagenome | biome: human gut; feature: ankylosing spondylitis patient; material: healthy_person | host: Homo sapiens | place: China:Hangzhou...
CCATAGCCCACGACGAGGATTCCGTCGAGACTGCCTTGGGGTTTTTCAGGCCGTTCGGAGAGCTTGTCCCCGCTGCCTTGGAGGTAAAAATCGACGGGCAGCGTATATTTCACGCGCACCTTCTCACCGCGCTGTTCGCCGGGCGTCCATGCTCCGGCGGGCGAGGAGGCGATCACGCGGAGAGCCTCGTCGGCAAGCAGTTTGTCGGGCGATTGCAATACCAGGATATTGCTTACCGAACCGTCCTTTTCGACGATGAACGAGACGATGACACGTCCCTGGATATTGTTTTTCATCGCTTCGGCCGGGTATTGGATGTGCATCTGTATCCAGTTGCGGAAGTCTTTGATCTCGCCGCTCCGGAACGAAGGCATCTTCTCGGTGACCAGGAATGGTTCGTTACCGTCGGGAGCGCCCTGCACGGTTGCGCTTTCGGTCTGGGGCAGGCGGAAATCGACGGGCAGCGTATATTTCACGCGCACCTTCTCTCCGCGCTGCTCGCCGGGCGTCCATGCTCCGGCGGGCGAGGAGGCGATCACGCGGCGGGCCTCGTCGGCAAGCAGTTTGTCGGGCGATTGCAATACCAGGATGTTGCTTGCCGAACCGTCCTTTTCGATGGTGAACGTCACGACCACGCGGCCCTGAATGTTCCGTTCCACGGCCTCGGCGGGGTATTGGAGGTGCTCCTGCACCCACGCGCGGAAGTCGTTGAGGTCGCCGCCGCGGAACGAAGGCATCTTTTCGACGATCAGAAACGGCATGTCTTCCGTGGACGCGGAGGCGATTTTGACCGATCCGGGTTTCTCGTTGAAAACGGCTTCGTCAGCCGCCGGTTTGGCTGCGCCTTTGGTGGTGATCACGATCACGCCGTTTTTACCCCGCGAACCGTACACTGCGGTGGAGGACTGATTTTTGAGGACGCTGATCCGTTCGATCGTATTGGGGGCGATGTCGTCGATGCTCGTCCGCTCGACGCCGTCGACGATATAGAGCGGTTTGGCTTTCCGCTCCTTTTCGGCTCCTGCGGCGCTTTGAGGCGCGGGCGTTTTTTGGTCGCCGGGGGTTACGCTGACGGGGTCGAGCTTGTTGCTCTCGGTCTCCAAGGTGATTTCAAAACTCTCTGCGCCGGATTTGTCGGAGACGCGGACTTTCCGGGTCTGGCAGCCGACGTAGGAGATGACAAGTTCATTGCCGGGAGCCGCTGAAATCTGCGCCGTGCCCTCCTTGCCGGTCACGGTTCCGACGTTCGATCTGCTGATCAGTACGATTGCGCCCGGAAGCGGCTGGCCGTTCTGGAAGACGGTTACGGAGACTTTTTTCTTCGTTGCGTCCTGGGACGCCGTTTCGTCGGCCGGGGCCTTTTCGGTTTCTGCAATCCGGACCTCGGCGGCGCGCGTGGTCAGCGAGAAAGCGCACAGGAGTCCTATCACGGCGGGAAGCGTTCCCGCCAGCCGCAGCAGGGAGTGCCTGCCGGAAGTTTTCGTTGTCATCATTTTAAAGCGTTTTTTGGTTAAGGAATCCCGCAGCCCGTTGGCTATTTCCGGACTATAACCGAATAGCTGCCTGAATATGGTTTTCATGTAATGTTCGATGTCGTACCCTTCGGCCAGCACGTCGCTGTCGGCTTCGAACTCCTCGGCTTCGGTGAGCCGCCGTGCGGCGAGCCATACGAAAGGGTTCCACCACAGCGCGGCCTTCATGCATTCCATCGCCACGCGCTCGGCGGAGTGGCGGTGGGCGACATGGCTCGCCTCATGGGCTACGATGGCCTGCAACTCTCCGGCCGGGATCTGGTCCCAGAGGTAGATCGAGCGGAAGAACGAGAACGACGCGATCCGCTGCGGGGTGCGCACGAGCGTGAAACGCTCCGTGCGGGTGATCGCCGCACCGCGCCGCAGCCGGCGGATGCGCACGACCTGCCACAGCATGACGCCCGCGACCAGCCCGACCCCGATCAGGTATACCGCCAGGCATATCGCTTCGGGCGTGACGGCCGGAGCCGCCTCTTCGACCACCTCGGCGGTCCATTCGGCCTCGGGCAGTGCGACCGTCGGGGCGACCTCGATCACCTTGCCCGGCCAGACGGGGATGCGCAGCAGCGGAATGACCGCCGCCAGGAGGGTCGATGCGAGCAGGTAGGCCCTGCACCAGCCGAACCGCACGTGCCGTTCGAGCAGGATGGCGTAGGCCGCCAGCAGCACGCCGCTGCAAGCCAGCACTTCGAGGGCGTAGATGGCGAGGGTTTTCACGGCGGTTATTTTTTGGCGTTGCGCATGATTTCGAGAATTTCATCCATCTCCCGGGCGGGGATGTTTTCATGGCGCGAGAAGAACGACACCAGTTGGGCCAGCGAGCCGTCGAAATAGCTGGAAAGCATCGACGACATGACGCCTCGGGCATACTCCTCGCGGCCGATCAGCGGAAAATAGCGGTGGCTCTTGCCCTCGGCCGTATGGCTGACGAAGCCCTTGTTCTCCAGAATCTTGAGAAACGTGGCGACGGTGGTGTACTTGGGGTGGGGTTCGTCGGTCCGGGCGATGATGTCGTTGACCACCGCGTCGCCCAGACGCCAGAGAATCTGCATGATCTCCTCCTCGCCGCGAGTCAGTTCCGTAATCTTGGTATTCATAGGTCGTGTTGTTTCGGGTTTACGACACAATATTACTACTAAATTTTTAGTAAAACAAATTTTCGATCTAAAAATTTAGTAGATAAGCCCGAAATAATTGATACCTAATGTTTATAAGAAAGGTGGAGAGGCCTGGTCGGAGTGGTCGGAGCTGGGAGCGAGGCTATCGTAGCTGCCGTTCGGCCTCGTTGTCTTTCTCCTCCTTGTCGTCCTCCTCCCAGTCGAACCACGGGAATTCGTGCCGGCCGCCCAGCGCGAAGCGCGTGTAGGTGATCGGAAGTCCCATTTCGAGAAAGCGGGTTTCATAAGCCGTCTTGACCGAAAGCACCTCGTCGGCGAACCCCGAACCGTAGATGTCGGGTTCGGAGACCTCGCAAGTCAGCCCGTAATGGCGGATGACCTCGCCCGTGTAGGCGTAGAGGTGCTTGGAGTCGGTCTTGAGGTTGATCCACCCGTCGGGCCGGAGCAGGCGGGCGTAACAAGCCAGGTAGAGCGGCGAGGTGAGACGTTTCTTGGCCCGCCGGGTCTTGAGCTGCGGATCGGGGAAGGTGATCCAGATTTCGGACACTTCGTTTTCGGCGAACAGCGCGTCGATGAACTCGATGCGTGTGCGCAGGAAGCCTACGTTGTGCATCCTGCGGTCCGTGGCGGTCTTCGCGCCGCGCCACATGCGTGCGCCCTTGATGTCGATGCCGATGTAGTTGCGCTGCGGGTCGCGCTGAGCCAGCGCGACGGTGTATTCGCCCTTGCCGCAGCCCAGTTCCAGTACGATGGGATTGTCGTTGCGGAAGAAATCACGGTTCCAGTTCCCTTTCAGCGGGTGGTCGCGGTGGAACACCTCGTCGAATTCGGGTTGCACGAAACATTCGAAAGTCAGGTTCTCGCGGAACCTGCGGAGCTTGTCTTTGCCCATAGTGGTCTGTTGTTCCGCCGGACTGCGGGGCCGGCAGGACGGTAATGTGTTTTCGGTTATCTGCTTTGCTGCAGGTCGACGCCGACGGCTTCGACCCCGCGGACGGGGCGGACCGGCGTGACCGAGCAGCGGTAGTCGCCGTGCTGCGTGAGGCGGATTCGGCGGCGGTAGGGGATCGCTGCCTCGCGCATCAGGGCCGCGGGACCTTTCGGGTGCGGGATGACGAGCAGGAACCACTCCCCGAAGCGGAGCGAATCGGGGGTTACGGTGGCGATGCGGACCGTCAACGTGTCCTCCGCGAAGCGGTCGTTGCAGCGCAGGAAGATCACGGCGTCGCGCAGCGACACGGTGTCTGCGTTCGGCAGGCGGATTTCGGCCCGCGAGTCCCACCGGGCGGGGTTGACGTCGGTGACCGCCGACTGGTGGGGCGAGACGCAGCTTCCGGCCAGAAGCGCGGCCGCCACGGCCGCGATATGCCCTGCCGAGCGTTTCACCGCGCTATTGGTTTTGATGCGTTCCGCCGTTATTGCCGCCTTCGCTGCCGCCTCCGTTGCCGTTATTGCCGGCCGGGGCGTTTCCGCCGTTGTTTCCGTTTCCGTTTCCGTTTCCGTTTCCGCGGCGGCGGTTGCGGTTGTTGCGGCTGCGGTTTCCGCCCTCGCGGCCGCCTCCGTTGTTTTCACGGGGTTCGCGGCCGTTGTTCTCGCGGCCGTTGTTTTCGCCTCGGTTATTGTCGCCGCGGCCGTTGTGCGGACGCTCGCCGTTGCCGCCGTTCTGACGCTCCCCTCCGTTGCCTCCGTTGCGCGGACGGTCGTTGCGGCGCGGCTGCCTGTCGGGACGGCCGGGCTGTCCTTCACGCGGCTGGCGGGTCTCTCCGCCGGACTCCTGCGGCGTCTGTCCGTTCTGCCCTGCGGGGCGTCCCTGCTCGCCGCGGCCCTTGTTGTTGCGGCCGCCGCGCTTGCGGCGTTTGGCCTGGTCGAAGCGGGTGATGCTGTCCTCCTCCGAACGGTAGGTCGGCTCCTCGATCTCCGGGCGGATGTCGTCGGCGTCCTGCAACCGTTCGACCTTCTTGCCCTGGCGGTTCAGTGCCATGATCTCCCGCACGCGCGAAACGGGCAGCGTGGTGACGTTGGCCATCGCGTCCTTCGACGAAGAGAAGGTCATCGTTCCGGCCAGCACGTCGCTCTTGACGCAGAACCATTCGCCTTCGGCGGCCTGGAGCGGTTCGCGCAGGCGCGGGAACTCCTTGCGGGCGTCGACATAGGTGTCGTATTCGTACATCATGCAGCACTTGAGCTTCGAGCACTGCCCGGCCAGCTTCTGGGGGTTGAGCGAAATGTCCTGCACGCGCGCGGCTCCGGTCGTGACGCTCGAAAAGCTCGACATCCACGACGCGCAGCACAGTTCGCGGCCGCAGGCGCCCAGTCCGCCGATGCGTCCGGCCTCCTGGCGGGCGCCGATCTGCTTCATCTCGATGCGGATGTGGAACCGTTCGGCGAAGACCTTGATCAGTTCGCGGAAGTCCACGCGCTCGTCGGCGATGTAGTAGAAGATAGCCTTGATCTTGTCGCCCTGATACTCCACGTCGCCGATTTTCATGTTCAGGCCCATGTCGGCGGCGATCTGCCGCGAGGCGATCATCGTCTCGTGCTCCAGCGCGATGGCCTCCTGCCACTTTTCGATGTCGTAGGGTTTGGCCTTGCGGTAGATCTTCTTGTATTCGCCGTTGTAGGGGTTGAATCCCGTGCGGCGCATCTGGCGCGCCACCAGGTCGCCCGTGAGCGACACGACGCCGATGTCGTGGCCCGGCGACGCTTCGACGGCCACGATGTCGCCCCGTTTGAGGTCGAGGTTGTTGACGTTCTGGTAGAACGAACGGCGGGTGTTCTTGAAACGCACCTCGACGATGTCGCTCGGCATGTTGACCGGGTACTCGTCGAGCCAGGCCGTTTCGTGGAGCTTGAAGCACCCGTCGCAGAGTTTGGCTTCCGGCTCCGAGCCGCAGTTGCAAAAGGCGCACCCGCGGCCCACTTCGGGTTTGCAGGCGCCCGTATGTCGTTTTTCGGTATCCATGATTGGGTATAATTTGCGTAAAGATACAAAATAATTCACAATTCAGAATTCAGAATTCACAATTTTGGCTTATTCGGGAACTATGCCTGCAAACTGAATTTATGAATTGCGAATTGTGGATTGTGAATTCCCGTTTGCATGCAAACGGCTGATGCTGCGGCGGATGCGCACGATCATCATCACGGCTGCGGCCGACAGTCCGAACGAGAAGCCCAGGAAAAGCCCCGAAGGACCCATGCCCATCGTGAAACCGAACAGGTAGCCCGCCGGGAGGTTCAGCAGCCAGTAGGAGACGAAGGCGATCGGCATGATGATCTTCACGTCCTGAATGCCCCGCAGGATACCCACCGAGACGTTCTGGATGCCGTCCGACAGTTGGTAGAGCGCAGCGAAGACCATCAGGTTCGAGGCGATGGCGATCACCTCGGCGTTGGTGGTGAAGAAGGTCGGGATCACGTTGCGCATCGTGATGAAAACCAGCGCTGCGAGGGCGTTCCACGCCAGCACGAGGTGGTACGACGCCTTGGCCGCGAGCGACAGTTGGCTGATGTCGCGCGCGCCGTAGCAGTGCGACACGCGGATGGTGGTGGCCGCGCCGATCGACATGACGATCATAAAGGCGCAGTTGCCGATGGTCGTGGCGATCTGGTTGGCGCTCATCGTCTCCTTGTTGAACCACCCCATCATAATTCCCGTGCCGACGAAGGCCGAGGCTTCGAGGAACATCTGCATCGAGATCGGCAGGCCCATGTGCAGCAGTTGTCTGACCGACGCCCACGAGTAGTTGCGCGGCGAAAAGCCTTCGAGATAGACGCGGTATTTGCTGCGGCTGTAAAAGTAGCCGATCATCAGCATCGGGGCGATGATGCGCGACATCAGCGTGCCCAGGCCCGCGCCCTCGGCGCCCATCTCGGGAAATCCGTAGCGGCCGTAGATGAACACCCAGTTGAAGCCGATGTTCGCGAGGTTGGCCGCGATCGTGACGAACATCTCGACCTTCGTGTTGCCCACGCCTTCTAGGAACTGCTTGAAGGTGAAGAACAGCATGATGAACGGCATGCTCCACACCAGCATCCTGTAATAGGGGATGGCCATGTCGACCACTTCGGCGGGCTGGCCGAGGTGGTACATCAGCGGAATGACGGCGTACTGCACGGCGGCCATCGCCACGCCCAGCAGTCCGTAGAAGAGAATGCCGTTCTGGAGCAGTCCCGACGATTTCTCGCGGTCGCCCTGCGCGTAGAGTTCGCCCACGAGAGGCGTCATGCCCAGTGCGATGCCGATGGCGGCGATGAAGAGGATGAAGAAGACGGCGCCGCCGAACGACACGGCGGCCAGCGGCGTGGGGTCGCTGCCTCCGTAGCGGCCGACCATCAGGTTGTCGGCGACCTGCGTGAGGATCTGCCCCAGCTGTGTCAGCACCACGGGCAGCGCCAGCCGCAGGTTGGCTTTGTATTGCTCTTTGTATGTTGCGAAACTGTACATTCGATTCGGGTATTGAGGTGCAAAGATAGCCATTTCCGCCGGGATTGCAATTCACAAACCCCTCCCGGGGCGGAAAAAGCGCCGGAAGGGGCTGCGAAAGTGCCCGCGGTGCGGATCAGTAGGGCAGTTCGATGCGGATGCAGCAGCCCCCGCTGTATTCGGGGCAGACGCGGATGTCGCCCCCGAGGCGGGTGACGATCAGGCGGCAGAGGTAAAGCCCGATGCCCGAACCGGGTTTGAAGGGGTCGACCTTGGTGAAGCGTTCGAACACCCACTCCTGCTTTTCGGGCGGGATGCCGATGCCCGTGTCGCTGACGCTGATTTGCAACGTGCGCCGGGGCTCGTCGTTGCGGCAACGGAGCGTGATGCGTCCTGCGGCGGTGAACTTGGCGGCGTTATGCAGCAGGTTGTCGACGACGCGCGTCAGGTAGAAGGCATTGGTGGGTATCTCGATCTCCGTTCCCGCTTCGTTGACGTATTCGACCGCCGGATTGTCGCCGAGCTGCTTTTGCAGCTCCAGCCGTTCGGCGCAGAGCAGGCGGATGTCGGTCTGGGCGACCGGGAGCGGGCTTTCGGAACTGACGAGCTGCGAGAGTTCGAGCATGTTCTCCAGCAGGGCGGTCAGGGCCGTGGTGCTCTTCCAGATCTCGGCCTGAAAAGCCTGCCGGGCCGCAGGCTTCTGTTCCGTGAGCAGCAGTTCGGAGAAGCCGTTGATGGCGTTCAGCGGCGTGCGTATCTCGTGGCACATCGAGTTGATGAAGGCGGTCTTCATTTTTTCGCTCTCCTGGGCGCGGCGGCTTTGGCGCTGCGCCTCTTCGCTGGCTGCCATGAACTGCGTGCGCGCCAGCTTCAGCCGCCGGACCATCGCCTGCTGGTAGGCGGCCCAGCCGGCGAGCAGCAGCACGATGCCGCCGGCGACAAGCAGGAAGAGTTTGTTGCGGTCGGCCAGCCGGACATAGGTCTGCTCCCGTTCGGCGGGCGTGCGCGCCCGGGACAGTGCTGCGGACAGGCTGTCGGCTTCAGCGGTTGCTGCGAACGCCGTCGTCGCGGCGCAGAGGGTTATAAACAAGGCCCCGGAGAGGGTTTTCAGAGAAATCGGACGCATTCGGTTTCTCTGAAGAGGTATGAAATATTCGCACAAATTTAGGAAAAATGGAAAATATCGCATCCTTTCCTGCCGGAAAAATGCGAAAAGGGGCTGGGAAACGATCCCGGTCCCTCTCTGCGAGCGGTCGGTTATGCCACGCGCAGTTTTACGCCGCGGCCCTTGTCCGACTCCACGATCACGGTGTCGCCCTCGTGGAGCTTGCCGTCGATGATCAGCGTCGAGAGCGGTTCCTCGACGTTGTCCATCAGCGTCCGCTTGAGCGAACGCACGCCGTAGCGCGACTCGTAGCCCATGGCCGCCAGCCGGCGTTTGGCCCCTTCGGTGATCTTCACCTTGTAGCCCAGCCTGCCCGTGCGGGCCATCAGCCCCTGCAATTCCAGGTCGACGATCCGTTCCACGTCGGCGATCTCCAGCGTGCGGAACAGCACGATGTCGTCGATGCGGTTGAGGAACTCCGGGGCGAAGGTGTGCTCCAGAGCCTTGCAGTACTCGCTCTGGGGCGTCCGGTCGGCCACGGCGCTCTTCGAGGTGGTGCTGTAACCCACCTGCACCGATTTCCGGACCACGGCCCGCGAACCCACGTTCGAGGTCATAATGATGATCGTGTTCCGGAAGTCGACCTTGCGTCCCGAGCCGTCGGTGAGGTGTCCTTCGTCGAAGATCTGCAACATGGCGTTGAAGACCTCGGGATGGGCCTTCTCGATCTCGTCGAAGAGCACCACGGCGTAGGGCTGACGACGCACGGCCTCCGTTAACTGGCCTCCTTCGCCGTAACCGACGTATCCCGGGGGCGAGCCGATCAGGCGCGCCACGTTGTGTTTTTCGCCGTATTCGCTCATGTCGATCCGGATCAGCCCGCGGCGCTCGTCGAACAGCCATTTCGACACCTCCTTGGCCAGCAGCGTCTTGCCGACGCCCGTGGGCCCGACGAAGAGGAAGACGCCGATGGGGCGGTTTTCGTCCTTCAGTCCGGCGCGCGAACGGCGGATGGTGCGCGAAATCTTCTCCACGGCCTCCTGCTGTCCCACGACGCGCTTGGCGAGGTGTTCGCGCAGGGTTTGCAGACGGATCATCTCGCCGTCCGAGACGCGCTCCGCAGGGATGCCCGTCATGGCGGTAATCACCTCCTGGATATGCCTTGCGGTGATCTCCACGGGATTGCTTTCGAGCGAGCGCTTCCATTCGGCGCGGCTCTCGCCCAGCTTCGAGCGCAGCGCGATTTCCCGCATGCGCGCCGAGGCGGCCTTCTCGTAGACCAGCGCCTCGACCGCTTCGCGGCGTTCGCGTTTGGCGTCGCTGAGCGCTGTCTTCATGGCCCGCAGCTCCTCCGGTTCGCGTGCCGATTGCAGGTGCGCCCGCGAGCCGGCCTCGTCCAGCGCGTCGATGGCCTTGTCGGGGAAATAGCGGTCGGTGACGTAACGCCCGGTGAGCGTCACGCAGGCCTGCAACGCCTCCTCGGTGTAGTGCACCTTGTGGTGGCGCTCGTAGTGGGGCGCGATGTTGCGCAGGATCTGGAGCGTCTGCTCGGGTGTCGTCGGCTCGATCACCACCTTCTGGAAGCGGCGTTCGAGGGCCGAGTCGGTCTCGATGTTCTCGCGGTACTCGTCGAGCGTCGTGGCGCCGATGGTTTGCAGTTCGCCGCGCGCGAGGGCCGGTTTGAGGATGTTGGCCGTGTCGAGGCTGCCCTGCGTGGAGCCGGCGCCCACGATGGTGTGTATCTCGTCGATGAAGATGATCGTGTCCTTGGCTTTGCGCAGTTCGTCCAGAAGCTGCTGCATGCGCTCCTCGAACTCGCCGCGGAACTTCGTGCCCGCCACGAGCGACGAGACGTCGAGCGAGAAGAGCGTTTTGTCGGCGATGGTGTAGGGCACTTCGCCGCGCGCGATGCGCAGCGCCAGCCCTTCGACGATGGCGCTCTTGCCCACGCCGGCCTCGCCGATCAGGATCGGGTTGTTTTTCTTGCGGCGCGAGAGGATCTGCACCACGCGTTCGATCTCCTGCTCGCGGCCTATGATCGGGTCGATCTTCCCCTCGCGGGCCAGCCGCGTAAGGTTCACGCCGAACTTGTCCAGCAGGTGGGCCGGGCCTTTCTCCTCGTTCCTGTTCTCCTCGCCGAAGTCGAGCATGTGAACCTGCACTTCGGTGCGGAAGTCGTCGCCCACGGCGAATTTTTGCAGGTCTCCGGACACGCTGTCGGCCGTCACGCCGTACATCTCCAGTACGCGCGCGGTCGCCGTCGAACGGTCGCTGATGATGGCCAGCAGCGCGTGGGCCGTCGACACGCTCCGGGCGACGCCCGGCATTGCGAGCAGTTCCTCGGTGAAGTCGCGGTAATACTCCTCGGGCGACCGGGTCTCCTGCTGTTTGGCGCTGATTACCTCGCGTTCGATGCGCAGGCGCACCTGATAAAGCTCCCAGTCCTTGAGCCGGGAGGATAAAAGCTGGTAGGCGAGCGACCCCTCTTCGCGGAGCAGTTCCAGCGTGAGGAAGTCCTTGAGCGAATGCGTCATTCCCGCCTTCGTCGTGTTGAATGCCGAACGGGCGATGATGCCCTCCAACGTTTTCGAAATTTTTGGTTGCATGTTGCGTCGTCGTTATGAATTCGCCATACTAACGAGAGCGCGTATGTGATTATTATGCGGCCGTTTTTGTTTAGTGGCTGAACTTTGGTGGCTGATGCAGAGGCGTTTCCATCGGACGGGCATTTTCGGAGCAGCCCCAAGGCATCGGGTTTACCGGCTGACTTCCAGTGTCTTGCGGGCTTTATCGGAGCGCTTCCGAACGGAATTGTATAGAATCGGCTTTTTTATGGCGCGACTTGCCGGAATGTTCCGGATATTTCGCTGACGATCACCGAAATCCGACAGGAATGCATTTTCGGCCTTTTGGGGTATAAAATTTTATTTCGGGTGATTTCGTGACGGAAAAGGCTCTCCCGGACAGTCGGTTTTAGCTCTCCGCCCGCCGGGTTTTCAGCTGCGGGGCCACTCGCCGACCTCCATGTCGCGCATCTCCGCGCCGTCGATCGTAAGGCGTACGGCCGTGCGGACCTTGTGGAAGCCGAACTCCCCGGCAGCTCCGGGGTTGACGTGGAGCAGGTCGTAGACGGGATCGTAGATGACTTTGAGGATGTGGGAATGCCCGGCGATGAAGAGTTTCGGGTGCACGGACTGGATTTTCTGCACGGCGCGCGGGTCGTAATGGCGGGGATAACCTCCGATGTGGGTCATCAGCACCTGCACCCGCTCGCACTCGAAGGCCTGGAACGCGGGATAGACGCGGCGGGTCATGCCGCCGTCGATGTTGCCGCTCACGGCGCGGAGCGGCTTGAATGCGGCGATCCGGTCGGCCAGCTCG
>ERZ856578.7437-NODE-7437-length-11487-cov-2.946012_pt1 | contig 11487 bp, 9 predicted proteins | sample MGYA00514384_ERZ856578 | MGnify/ENA primary metagenome ERZ856578 (study PRJEB29103, sample SAMN06111958) | human gut metagenome | biome: human gut; feature: ankylosing spondylitis patient; material: healthy_person | host: Homo sapiens | place: China:Hangzhou...
GATTCTTGATACCGTGAAGCAGGAACTTGCCGATCATCTCACGAATCTGAAAGAAGCCGTAGAAGAGGAATCCTTTTCCCTCTTCTGACAAATCTGCCTTATCCCATGCAAAAAGCACATTATTATCCATCTGTACTGTTCCCGTCTTTGTCCTTTCGGCTCAACTTGTCCTATCTTTTGAAGGAAAGACCGATAAGCTTTTCTCGATGAATATTTTTGACGTTCCTTAAAGGCTGCGCTCAACGTCCCGCCATCCTGCAATTGAGTGTATATCTTCCGCAACTCCGGACACTCTTCCAATCGCTTTTCAAGCTCTTGTTGCTCCGCTTCATCCCACGATTGCTTTTCTGCCAGATGACGGATGACATCACTCTGAATTTTGAACAGAGAATCGTTGCTGAGATAGGAGTTGTACGGATAGGCTCCTTCTGTAATAAACGGGAAACGGGTTCCGAATAATCCTCCTAAAATGGTTTGAGAAGCTTTCTCATCAGCTTTTTCGAAAAATTCCTTGCAAAGTCCGCTCTCTTCAGAAGCTAAGTTGATAAGCTCTTTATCGTAAAAGGCAATGCCTAAGTCATTCGCTAATTTTTCACCTATTTCTTTTCCGCCGCTGCCCAGCTGGCGTCCGAGATTGATAACATAGTGTCCGTCCATAGTGTAACTCTTTAGTTGATACACAACAAATATAATTCTTTCTGCGGAAAAATGTCACTTTTTTGTCTTTTATTTTATTTCGATTCCGGTTTCGGCAGCGTGTCGTTTGAATTTCTGGAACTGACTGTAGAGCATGCTTCCGGCAATGATGCTGGCGGTTATGTCAGAAATCGGCATACTGTACCACACTCCGTCTACTCCCCAGAAAAGTGGAAGGATAAGCAGACAGGGAATCAGAATCAGTACCTGACGGCTTAAAGAAAGTATGATGGCTTTCTTGGCCATTCCGATACTTTGGAAGAAGTTGGAAGTAACCATCTGAAAGCCGATGATAGGGAAGAACATGACCACTACCCTTAGGCCTTTGGCACTTAGCTGGATGAGCTGTGAATCGGTGGTGAAGGCGGCTACGGCCAGTTCCGGCATCAGTTCGCCCACTAAGAAGCCACTGGTGGTAACGATGGTGGCAGCGATGACGGTATATTTCATTACCTGATTCACACGGTGATAATTCTGTGCACCAAAGTTGTAGCCGGCAATGGGCTGCATTCCTTGGTTGAGCCCCATCACAATCATGACGAATAAGAATACAATGCGGTTGACGATTCCAAATGCACCGATGGCCAAATCTCCATCGTATAGTTTTAACCCTTTGTTTATCAGAATGACGATAAAACAGGAGGCCAGGTTCATGAAAAACGGAGCCAGTCCGATACCGATGATATTTTCTACTAGTATTCTTTTTAGGCGATAAATGCCTCTCCGGAAGTGAAGCAATTCATTTTTGTTGCAGAAAATCCAGATAAGCCAGCAGAGTGAAATCACCTGAGCCAGGACAGTTGCCACGGCGGCTCCCTTTATTCCCATGTGGAAGGTGTAGATGAACAAGGGATCCAGCAAAGTGTTGATAATAACAGTCAGTATGGTGGCGGCCATGGCCTTTTGAGGATGTCCGGCTGAGCGCAACACCGAGTTGAGTCCTAAATACATGTGGGTGATTACATTTCCTAATAAGATGGTCACCATGTAATCCTTGGCGTAGGGCAGTGTAGCCTCACTGGCGCCAAAGAAATACAGGATGGGGTCCAAAAACAAGAGGCAGACAATGGTAAACAGCACCCCGATAATCAGGTTTAATGATACGACGTTTCCTAAAATCTGCTGTGCGGTAGTATAATCCTTCTGACCTAATTTAACGGAGATGAGGGTAGAGGCACCGACTCCCACCAGTGAACCGAAGGCAGCAGCCAGGTTCATCAGCGGAAAGGTGATGGCCAGTCCCGATATGGCTAGAGGACCTACTCCGTGTCCGATAAAAATACTGTCTACCATGTTGTAAAGCGAAGAAGCAGTCATGGCAATAATGGCCGGAATGGCATATTGCATCAATAGTTTTCCAATTCGTTCAGTGCCAAGTTCTGTGGCTGTTCCTTTTTGCGACATAATTATTTACCTTATTAATTGTTATCCAGAAATCTTTAGATTTTCTAAAAAAATCGTGCAAAGGTAAACTTTTTTCCGCATTCAGGGAAAACTTTGTGTATCTTTGCGCTCCAAAATAAAAGCTATGTGGATGAAAGTGAACAGAATAGGATTAGCTCTTCTCTTTTTGCTCTGCGGAAGTAGTGTCTCGGCAGAGAGTTTATATAAATACAGAGTGCAGTTGACTGACAAGTCAAAGTCTGTACATTCTTTGGAACATCCTGAAACTTTTTTGTCCGAACGGGCACTTGCCCGTCGTGCCAGTCAGGGGGTAGCCGTTGATTCTACCGACCTGCCTGTTTGTCGTGCCTATATTGAGCGCCTGGAGTCGCAGGGAGGAAAATACATCTCATCCAGCAAATGGAACAATACCGTGCTGATGCAGGTTCCCGATGAGGCTATTGCCTTGCGCTTCCTGGATAATTCATTTGTCCGCTCCATCAAAAAAGTATGGGTATCTCCAGATTCCATTATGCCCCGTAACAAAGACAGAAAGGAGCAGGTGAAGAATCAGTGGAAAAAGCAGGATGATTATTATGGAATGGGAGCCGAACAAATCAAGATTCACCATGGAGACAGTCTGCATCTGGCCGGCTTTAAAGGCAAAGGGATACAGATTGCGGTCATCGATGCTGGCTTTTATAATGTGGATGCCATGAAAATCTTCAAGAATACGACGATTTTAGGCACACATGATTTTGTCAATCCTTCTTCAGATATTTATGGCGAACATAATCACGGCATGAAAGTCTTGTCGTGCATGGCTGTAAATACGCCTTACGTCATGGTGGGAACAGCTCCCGAAGCAAGCTACTGGCTGTTAAGAAGTGAAGACAATGATACGGAACAGCCGGTGGAAGAGGATAACTGGGCTGCGGCAGTGGAATTTGCCGACAGTGTAGGAGTGGATATTGTCAATACCTCCTTAGGATATTATTCATTTGACGATCCGATTGATAATTATACATATCGTCAGTTGGATGGGCATACTTCTTTGATGGCCGCTTCTGCTTCGTATGCAGCAAAGAAAGGGCTTTTGGTGGTATGCAGTGCCGGAAATTCCGGTATGGATGAATGGAAAAAAATCACTCCTCCGGCCGATGCGGAAGATATATTGACCATAGGTGCCATCGATAATATGGGAGTGAATGCCGCTTTTTCTTCCATCGGTAATACGGCAGACGGGCGTATCAAACCCGATGTCATGGCGATGGGCGTACATTCGGCAGTGGTAGGAGTAGACGGAGGTACCGCTTTTGCCAATGGTACTTCTTTTGCGTCGCCTACTTTCTGCGGACTGGTGGCTTGTTTGTGGCAGGCGTGTCCTTGGCTTACGGTACGGCAGCTCATTCAGGTAGTGCATGAAGCCAGCGACCGTAATGCTTATCCCGATAATATTTACGGATATGGAGTGACGGATATGTGGAAAGCCTACCAACTGGCCATGAAACTGAAAGCGGATACTGATGGAAAATAAACCTCTTTCCTTACTCGAACTGAATTCATTGGTCAGACGGAGCATCACCTCCTGTCTGCCGGATGAATATTGGGTGCAGGCTGAATTAAGCGATGTACGCGTAAATTATTCCGGACATTGCTATCTGGAGTTTGTGCAGAAAGATGCTACCGGCAATGCGCTTCTGGCCAAGGCACGAGGAATTATATGGGCAAATGTCTTTACCCGCTTGCGGAGTTATTTTGAGCGGGAAACGGGGCAGGCTTTCGTTTCAGGCTTGAAGGTACTGGTAAAAGTCACGGTCGATTTCCACGAGCTGTATGGCTACTCGCTGACGGTAGTCAATATTGACCCCACCTATACCTTGGGCGATATGATACGCCGTCGTAAGGAAATTCTCCGGCAGTTGGATGAGGAGGGAATCCTGACACTGAATAAGGAACTGGAACTTCCCGTACTGACGCAGCGTATTGCGGTCATTTCATCGGCTACGGCTGCCGGGTATGGCGATTTCTGCAATCAGTTGCTGCATAATTCTTTCGGCTTTGTATTTTATCCCCGGCTTTTTCAGGCCATTATGCAGGGAGAACAGGTAGAACAGTCCATCATTCAGGCACTCGACCGTATTAATGCGACGCGCGATAACTGGGATGTGGTGGTGATTATCCGGGGAGGAGGGGCCACTTCCGACCTTTCGGGTTTTGATACCTACGATTTGGCGGCAAACTGTGCACAGTTCCCGCTTCCTATTATTACCGGAATCGGTCATGAACGAGACGATACGGTGCTGGATATGATTTCACATACCCGTGTCAAGACTCCGACAGCTGCGGCTGAGTTTCTGATTAATCATGTAAGACAGACGGCACAGGAGCTGGAGGCATACGAGGAGGTTATCTATCAGGAAGTACCTCGTTTGCTGCAACAGGAAAAACAGCGGTTGGATTCATTTGTAACCCGGATTCCGGGACAGGTGCAGATGCGGTTGCAGCGGGAGAATTTCCGCCAGGAGAAATTTCAGAACCGGATGAAAACGGCCTGGCAGTCGCGCTTGTTGCAGGAAAACTACCGCTTGCAGTTGATGCCCCGATTACTTTCCGCTTTGCAGAACCGTGTACAGCGTGAAACACATCGGCTGGAACTGCTGGCACAGCGGGTAGATTCGGCTTCTCCGGAGAAGTTATTGAAAAAAGGATACAGCCTTACTCTGCTGGATGGAAAGGTGGTGACAGATGCTTCCTTGTTGAAACCAGGAGATGAAGTGGAAACCCGTCTGGCAAAAGGTAAATTTAGGAGTAAAGTAATAAATAAGTGATATGGCAGCAAAGAAGGAAACCTATTCAGAAGCGATGAAACGCCTGGAGGAAATAGTGTCTCGCATTGAAAGCAATGAACTGGATATTGACCAGTTGGGCGAATACTTGCAGGAAGCCCAGAAGCTGATAAAGTTCTGTAAGAACAAGCTGTATAAGGCCGATGCGGAGATAAAGAAAATCTTGGAAGAAGATAATGAGGCACAAGCCTGAAATAAAAAAGCCAGACCGGAAAGTCTGGCTTTTTCTGTTTATCGGATGATGGTCATTTCTTTGAGCAAATGAGAAGCACCGGCAAACTTGTCAATGATGAACAAGGTATAGCGGATGTCTACACAAGCCGCACGTTGCAGTTGCGGGTTGTAGGCAATGTCACCGGTCAGTCCCTCATAGTTGCGGTCGAATCCGGTACCGATTAGCTCTCCTTTCGCATTGAATACCGGAGAACCGGAGTTACCTCCTGTGTTGTCTGTCGCAGTGGCGAAGCAGACCGGCATTCGTCCGTCGGGCATGGCGTAGGGGCCGAAATCCTTCTTTTCATACAACTCTTTCAGTTTGGCTGGTACCACAAATTCCGGATTGTTCGGGTCCTCCTTTTCCATTACCCCTTTCAAGGTGGTATAGTAAAGGTATTCCTTTCCGTCAGCCGGTTCGTAAGAGCCAATCTTTCCATAAGTCAGTCGGAGAGTAGAGTTGGCATCCGGATAGATTGGCTGTCCGTTGGTTTTCTTCATTTGCAATACACCTTCTACCCAAGTCTTGTGAGCTGCGTTGTATGCATTGGTTTCCTCCTGCATGGCATCGCTGGTAGCCTGGTATCCGTTGCGTACGGAAGCGGCATATCTCACCATCAGGTCGTTTTCCAGTTGCTGTGCATCGGGCTGCTTCAGGAACTCATCCAGTGCTTCCGGACTTCTGAAGATGGACTGGTTGAAGCAGGCATCCACAAACGCATCGGTATTTCCCTGGAAATCCTTTTCGATGGTCTGGAAGATGTCAATTCGCTGGTCGGCCGGAATCAGTCGGGCGTACAAGGCAATCAGCTGTTTGGATACCTTGCGGTCGACTTCCGGATTGTAGTCCTTGTTGAAGAACTTCTGTCCGGCTTCCTTCAGGGCAGCAACAGCTTCGTCAATGTCTTTTTGCTTCTGGCTTTCCAGTGCCACTCTCAACGCATCCGTATCGGGTACCTTATAGAATTCGGTTCCCAGCATTAAGGCTTCGTAAATCGCCTGCTGGTGGTACACTGCATCGTGACGCTGTGCTACAATCTGCTTGATGCTTTCGTAGGCTTTCCGGTAATTGTCATTTCCGATGGAATCTCCGAAAGCTAACAATTGTTCCTGCTCCCGTTTTTTGCGGTCGAGTACTTTCAGGCGTACCAGTCCTTCGTTCATACCGATGGCATTTTTCCAGTAGTTGGCCGATGAAGCATACTTGGCTGCATACTGGATACGGGTACGTGCATCCTTAGCCATTTCTTCTCCCAGCACCCGCAGGCGTACACCGCGAATGGTGTCGCGCATGAAGTTGGTAGTCTGCATGCGTTCTTCCACCTCATCACTGATCATGTAACGCCAGTTGCGTCCGGGGAATCCCATCACGAAGGTAAAGTCACCTTCCTTCACCCCTTTCAGGTTGATGGCAATGTGTTTCTTTACTTTCAAAGGTACGTTTTCGGCACTGTAATTGGCCGGCTTTCCGTCCTTAGTAGCGTAGATACGGAAGATAGAGAAGTCACCGCAGTGGCGGGGCCACATCCAGTTGTCGGTATCTGCTCCGAACTTACCGATGGAAGAGGGAGGAGCACCTACCATACGCACATCCTTGTAAGATGTCTTGACAAACAGGTAGTATTTGTTGGCTCCATAGAACGGTTTCAGTTCCAAAGTTGTAAATTCGTTGGTGCGGATACGTTCCTTTTTGGCAAACTTTTCAGCTACTTTGGCCAAGAAAGAAGGAGAGAGGTAGTTAGTTCCGTCCGGGTCTTTGGACTTCTTCAACTGCTTTTGCACGTATTCCGTTACGTCAAGTATCCGGTCGATAAAGGTCACGTTTAGTCCTTCACACGGAAGTTCCTGTTCACGCGTCATCGCCCAGAAGCCGTCGGTCAGGTAATCATGTTCCACTGAACTATGCTGCTGGATGTAGCCGTATCCGCAGTGATGGTTGGTCAGCACCAGTCCTTCCGAGGAGATGACTTCCCCCGTACATCCGCCTCCGAAATGCACCACGGCATCTTTCAGGCTGATGTTGTCCGGACAGTACACCTGGTCAATGCTGATGTCCAATCCCAAATCCTGCATCACGGCAGCATTCTGCTGTTTCAGGTCAGTTAGCATCCACATCCCCTCATCCGCATGAGCGGTGAGGGAAAGGGTAGCAAATAAGGATAATAATAACTTATGCTTCATTATTCTACAATTGTCATTTCGTCAATCAGGTTCTTGCAGCCTCCCAATTTTTCTACGATGAACAGCACGTAGCGAATATCTACGGCAATACAACGCTGGAGGTTGTTGTCGAAGTTGATGTCACCGGACAGAGATTCCCAGTTACCGTCGAATGCGGCTCCAATCAGTTCACCGTTTCCGTTCATGACCGGAGAACCTGAGTTACCGCCGGTAATGTCGTTGGTAGTCAGGAAGCAAGTCGGCATTTCTCCGTTAGGCAGGGCGTAGCGTCCGTAGTTCTTTGTAGCATACAACTCTTTAAGTTTGGCTGGTACCACGAATTCCGGATTGTTCGGGTCTTCTTTTTCCATTACCCCTTTCAGTGTAGTGTAATATTTGTAGTGTACACCGTCTTTCGGATCGTAAGCCTTTACGTTACCGTAAGTCAGACGAATCGTAAAGTTGGCATCCGGAGCTTTCGGAGTCGGTGCATACATTTCGCAAAGACCGCGTACGTAAGTCTTGTGCAGCAGGTTAATGTCACCGTTGGCTTGATCCAGCTTGTCTGCCAGTTCCTTGTATTTCTTGCTCACTGCAGCAGCATATTCAGCCGACAAGTCCTTGTTGATTGCTTCTACAGTCGGATTCTCGATGAAAGCGTTGAAGTTCTTTTCATTGGCGAAGATACTGTTGTTGTAGAGGGCATCTACGTAAGCATTGTAATCGCCCTTGAATGTATTCTTGACGGTCTGATAGAAATCAGGCAATGCTTCAGCCGGTACTTTTTCTGCATAAAGCGGCAGCAGTACTTTAGCCACTTTGCGGTCTACTTCGTGGTCATAGTCCTTGTTGTGGATGTCAGCGTAGGCTTCTTTCAGGGTAGCGATGGCTTTTTCTACATCTTTTTTCTTGTTCTTCTGCAGGGCAGTAGCCAAGTCCTGAAGTGCTTCCATCTTCGAAGTCAGAGTGAATTCGATACCGCTTCTGAAAGTTTCTGTGAAATAAGTCAGCTGTGTGCGCAGCGGAGTGACACGCTTCACGTATTCGTCAATCTTTCCTACTACGGCTGCATAGTCAGCATTCTGTTTTTCTTTGGCAAAAGCAGCAAATTTAGCTTCCTGTTCTGCCTTTGTTTCCAGAACCTTGTTGTCTACAATGGCCTTGTTCATACCGATGGAGTTTTTCCAGTAGTTGCTTGAACCGGCAAACTTGCTGGCATACTGGATACGTACCTTGTCGCTGGCAGCCATTTCCTTACGGAGAATATTCTGGCGTTCTTCGCGTACGGTGATACGCGGCACGTTGATACCTTCCATGCGCAGGCGTACTTCACTTTCTGTCAGGTAGCGGCTGGTACTTCCGGGGAATCCCATAATCATGGCATAGTCGCCTTCCTGCAATCCCTTCAGTGAAATAGTCAGGTGTTTCTTTACTTTCAAAGGTACATTCTCTGCGCTGTATTCTGCCGGATTACCATCCTTGTCGGCATAGATACGGAACATAGAGAAGTCGCCTGTGTGACGCGGCCACATCCAGTTGTCGGTTTCACCTCCAAACTTACCGATTGATGAAGGAGGAGCGGCTACCATACGCACGTCGCTGTAAGTCTTGATAAAGAACAAGTAGAATTTGTTACCTTCATAGAACGGAAGAGCCTGTGTAGAGATGCCCGGTTTGCCTTTCAGGTCACTTTTCTTCAGTTCGTCGGCAGCCAGTTTCTTCAGGTATTTGCTTCCGAATGATTCTGCTTCGGTCACTTTTCCTTTACGGATGTCTTCGTTTACTTTTTCCGTTACATCTACAATACGGTCTACGAATTTGAAGGTCAATCCCGGTGTAGGAAGTTCTTCCTGGTAACTTTTTGCCCAGAATCCGTCGGTCAGGTAGTCATGTTCTACCGAGCTATGTTGTTGGATGGCATCGTATCCACAGTGGTGATTGGTCAGAATCAATCCGTTGGGTGAGATAATTTCACCTGTACATCCGCGTCCGAAAATTCCGACAGCATCCTTTAATGTAATTTGGTCAGGGTTGTAGATATCCATGATATCCATTTTCAGTCCTTGCGCTTTCATTCGGTCCGCAAGGTTCTGCTCCTGCATGAGCTGGAGCAACCACATTCCTTCATCGGCCTTGGCCGGAGAGAATACAGCACAAACAAGTGCGAGTGCGAGTACTTTCAGTTTTTTCATTGTTATGTATAGTGTTAAAATATAGATTGCACAAAAATAGTAAAAAAACGCACACCATTCTCACACGGCTCACTTAAAAGGTAATAAACCACTATCTTAGTATAAATTTTGATAATATATTTCGGCGCTTCCTTGAAAGATTATACCTTTGCCCACAAATTTAAAAGGTTTCAGCATGTATAAACTTTATTTTTTCCTGTTGTGTGCCATGCTTTGCACCTCTTGCAGTAAGAAATATAAGATAGAAGGTACTTCGTCTGTTTCTATGTTGGACGGTAAAATGCTTTTTATAAAAATCCCGGTGGGTGATAAATTGGTCAACATTGATTCGGCAGAAGTAATTCATGGCTTATTCGAAATGCAGGGAAAGGTTGATTCCACGGTTTTAGCTTCATTGTATATGGATGATGAGTGCATCATGCCTTTAGTGATAGAACCGGGTCACATTGATATTCAGATAGACAATGCGGGAATTACCATCAAGGGGACTCCATTGAACGATTGTTTCAATGATTTTGTGGTACAGAAAAACTCGCTCGACGACCGTGCTTACGAGGTAGAGCGCGAGGAAAGTCGCATGATTATGGATGGAAAGGATTTGCAGACGGTGCATCAGGAAATCCAGAAAAAACGTGACGAGATAGCTACGGAGATGAACCAGCTGGCGAAGACTTTTATTCAGGACAATTACGAGAACGTATTGGGACCGGGGTTGTTCATTATGTTGGGTAACAGCATGCCTTATCCCTTCCTGACTCCGCTGATGCAGGAAATCATTGACGCGGCTCCTGAAGCGTTCAAGAACAATTACATGGTGAAGGAATATGTGTCTGTGGCACGTGAAAATATGTCGCATGCTCCCCTTCATTAAAAAGAAAATCGGGTAAGAAATTCTTCCTACCCGATATTTATTTTTTTATTCTCCACTTTTCTTTTCTCCTTTGTATTTTTCCGGCAATCCTTTTTCAATGGCCTGATAGGATTCTTCCATCAGCATGGTCTGGTTGTCTTGTCCTTTTCCTTGTGGATAGATGGGCTGATGGATGGTCAGCTTCAACGGATGCCAGGATAGCAGTTTGCCCGTGCGCGGCAGAATATCGAAAGAGCCGCTGATGCTCATCGGTACGACCGGAAGTTGCAACTGGTCAGCCAACAGGAAAGCTCCTTTCTTGAACTCGTTCATGCGACCGGTAAAGGTTCTTCTGCCTTCCGGGAATACTACGAGTGAAGTACCTCCCTGCAAGATTTTTTCTGCCCGTTTGATAGTTTCATACACTTTGCGCGGACTGGATTTGTCTACAAAAATGAAACCGGCCGATTCGCAGGCTTTTCCAACGAAAGGAATGCTACGCAGGCTTTTCTTCATCATCCATTTGAAGTTTCTTCCCAAGAATCCGTAGATAAGGAATATATCGAAAGCTCCCTGATGGTTGGCTACGAATACATACGATGTTTTGTGGTCAATGTTTTTGTGTCCTTCCACTTTCACCGGAAGCAGAAACAGGAAACAAGTGAGCTGTGACCAGATTTTTCCCGGGTAATACCCCCAGAAGTGTCCATTACCCAGCCAGCATCCCAACATGGTGGTCAGGGCAGTCAGGATGGTCAACACAAGAAAAATGGGAAGCCCGATACAGATTTGGTAAATGATGTATAAGAATCTCATAAGTGTGATAGATTTTATTGGATTGATTTGTTATTTCCTTTTTTTAATGTGAGAACGGTAATTTCCGGCCAGGCACCTAAGCGCATGGGGAAGAGCACATAGCCTAACCCGATGTTGACATACAGTCCCCGGTTGCCCTCCAGATACAGTCCTCTGTGTTCCGGATAGATAAACTTGGACACTGAGAAGCCGAACAGACTGATTTGCATGTCGTGGGTATGACCTGACAAGGTAAGCTGTACCGAGGTGTCAATCCGCCGTCGAATACGGCTATCATCATTCCCTTGCCGCTATAGCCACTTTCGTGGAGTCTTTTGCCGTTCAACGA
>ERZ856578.7450-NODE-7450-length-11467-cov-3.163565_pt1 | contig 11467 bp, 4 predicted proteins | sample MGYA00514384_ERZ856578 | MGnify/ENA primary metagenome ERZ856578 (study PRJEB29103, sample SAMN06111958) | human gut metagenome | biome: human gut; feature: ankylosing spondylitis patient; material: healthy_person | host: Homo sapiens | place: China:Hangzhou...
AAAAGCAACCCCACGCCGGGTAGGCGTGCTTGCCTGGCCTTTGCAGGTGCGGGACTTTTTCCCTACACAAGGTATAACCATGCCGGAGCCGTGGTCAATCGCCTCAAGGAATTGACCGCTCTTCATTACGGCTACGCGGGCCGCGCCTTCCTGCATAAGCTGACCGAACCTGACACCATGAAAACAGTTCTGTCGGAGCTGCAACCGGCTCTTGCCAACACGGTCAATCGTCTTGTGCCTGCCGGAGCGGATGGACAAGTGCGGCGCGTGGCCCAACGCTTCGCGCTTTGCGGACTGGCCGGAGGTCTGGCCATGCAGATGGAGATTCTGCCCCCTGATTTTGACGCTCCAGGCTGTGCCGAGCGCTGTTTCCACGACTGGTTGGCCGCACGTGGGGGTATCGGCGCTTCCGAGGATGCCGCCATCCTCGCGGCCGTGCGCCTGTTCATCGAACAGCACGGAGCAAGCCGCTTTCAGGACTTGGACAGAGTTGCCGACACCTGCCCCAACCGCGTTGGCTTTCGGCGCACACGCAACAGCATGACCGAGTATCTGATCCTTCCGGAAAGTTTCCGGGCCGAGGTTGTCAAAGGGTACGCCGAGACAAGGGCTGTGCGTGTTTTGCGTGAGGCGGGCTGGCTGCGCACTCCAGATAAAAACCGGCTGAAAGCTCAGGAGCGCCTTCCCGGTCTTGGACGTGTGCGCGTCTACATCGTGCGCTTGCCGGATGATGCGGACGAAGACCCCACGCAAACCTTGTCCGATTGAGCGGTGACAGTGGGGACAACGGTGACAAGCCTGCAACCGCAAGGGGTTATGCCTGTCACCACTGTCACCATTCCCTATTCGAGTGGAGACAGCCTGAATGCCTTGTCATTGTCTGATTGTCACCACCGTCACCGCTGTCCCCACTGAAAATAAACAGGGAGAAACGGTCATGTCCTATCTCGTTCTGCATATGGATAAATTCAAGAAAAACGCCATTCGCGGCATTCAGAGTCATAACCGGCGCGAACGCGAGAGTCATTCCAACCCCGATATTGATTACAGTCGGAGCGTGGGAAACTACGATTTGCATGAATCCGCCTCAGACAACTACGCGCAGAGCATCCAGAATCGCATTGACGATCTGCTCATGGTCAAGGCTGTCCGCAAGGATGCCGTCCACATGTGCGGTTTGATTGTCAGTTCGGACAAATCGTTCTTTATCCGCATGGGCAAGGAGGAAACCAGGCGGTTTTTCGAGGAAGCCGCAGCCTATCTCACAGATTTTGTCGGCAGGGAAAACGTCATCTCGGCAATGGTGCATATGGATGAAAAAACGCCGCACATGCACTTCCTTCATGTGCCGGTGACCCCGGACGGCAGACTGTGCGCCAAGGACATTTACACCAAGACCGCGCTCAGAACATTGCAGGATGAATTGCCGAAGCATCTGCAAAAATGTGGTTTCCTGATCGAGCGCGGCGTGGAGCAGCAAAAAGGCTCGGTAAAAAAACATCTGGATACCAGGGAATTCAAGCAACAGCAGGAAATGATGGCCGCCATGCGGCAGGATGCAGCCCGACTGGAGGCAATCCTTTTTGACCTTCAAAAGCAGATTGAACTTGCCGAAGCGCAACAAGTCACTCTTGAGGAAGAAAATGAGAGAAGGAAAAAGGTGATTTCTGAAGCCGAATCCAGATTGAAAAATGGCCCCAAACTGCCTGCCGCGAACTTCTTCAATTTTAAAGAAGTGCTCGCCCATGCCCAGGAAAAACTGAATGCGTACCAGAAGACCCTTTCCGACAAGGAAGAAATCGCCCGAGAGCGGGACATGCGGGAACGTCAGGCACAAACTCTGCTGTATGAGCGCGACAGGGCGCATGAAGCCATGCGGATGGCGCAGTCCCATATTCAGGCTCTGAAAACGGAAAACCAAAAGCTGCGGGCGAGCATGGCGCAAGCCCAGGAAAAGGCTGCCTCCGCACTGAAGGACATGCAGGATTTTATCCTGTTTTCCGGCAACCAGCTCCGTTTTCAGGAATTTCAGCTTCAGCGAGAGGACGAAAGGCAAATGAATGCCCGTAACCGCGAACAGGCAAGATTAGCAGCGGAGCGTGACCGGCAAATTCCTCAAGAGGCCGAAAAGCCAAACCGCCCGCGTGGCATGAGGATGCGCTGAGGAATCTGGAGAAAATCTTGGCGCAGCAACAAGATATAGCCCACTATACCTTGCTGAAGCAAGGCGTGGGCAAGCGTGCCGCTTGACCGCCAAAGGCAAAAGATAAAATCGGGGACATGCCCCGCCACCCACAGGAGAAACCACCATGCCCATCACAGCCAGCCAAGTGAAGGAAATCCGACAGGAGTTCGCCAGACTCAAGCCCTCCGCCGTCACATTGGCCGGAAACCGCGCCATGACCGTGAAGCAGGCCATTTTCACCCTTGCCCCGACGCTGGAACGGATGAAGAAGCGCGGCTTCGACACACAGGAGATAGTCGAAAAGCTGCACGAGAAGGGGATTGAGGTGAAGCCCCAAACCCTGGCCAAATACCTAACCGAAGCCAGACGCCAGCGGGAAGGCCGAAAGGCCCAAAAGAGAGACACACCCCCGCCCGCCCCCGAGAACGAACAAAGCGCCAGCTTCATTGTTGCGGATACACCGTCAGATGCCGCGAATGATGAGCTATAAAAAGAATCCAATGAGAGGAGAAAACGCCATGGCAGAAACGTATGGATACATCCGCGTATCCAGCACAGATCAGAACGAGAGTCGTCAGTGCATCGCCATTAAACCGGCCTTTTCAATCTTGCCACCAAGCTGGACATATTTTTAAAGCCTGTCATATCATATTTCTCCAAAAATTTGTTTCACTGGCACTAGGGCCTGTTCACACAAACAGAGAATAAATATAATTTTTACAAATGGTTATCCCCTTTTGGGGCGAGGTTGAATTTCCCTTCCAACCCGTTTCACTCATTGGAAAAACTCAGCATAGTGTGAACAGGCCCTAGACCGCTCAAGACAACGACAATCTTCTCAATCCTAAATAATACAAATCAAGTAGAATAGTGCATATACTACAATACTGTGCTTCTCCACAAAAATTTTATGTGGAACAGAATACTTTTAGGTAAGGATATCTTTAAATATTCACAAGGTGACGCAGACGCTCAAAGAGGCTTATTTGTTGCTCTTTAGGCAACTTGATAAACTCTTGCAGCAACCAGGCTTCTTTTTGCTGGGCAAGATGCGCTTGAAGTTGACTGCGCAACTGAACCAGGACGGCACGATCCGGCTCTGCCAGATAAGCAGGCTCCTCCTGCAGCTGTGTAAAGATCGCCGCAGCCTGCTCCGTTGACAGCTCAGAAGTGTGTTCACATTTTTTGCGGGCCTCTGCCAGCCAGAACGTACTGCGCTCCGTGCGCGCCTTCTCGATGTCTGCCACGACCAAGGCATACAAGGCAGCCGCTTCAAGCCCCAGTTCCTTTTCCTCTATCTGAACAGCAAGCTCGTCTTTAAAGTGCGCAAGACGTCTTCTTAGCATGGCGTCATCTAGCGAGTTGTCGTTACGCAAGTCCCGCCAGCCAGAGAGCAGCCAATCCAGCACATACTTCAAATCAGCGACATCGCGGGCATCCTGACTGCTGCAAATCTGCTCCAGCCGTGCAAGTTCCATCTGGTGACTCTGGATATTCTCCATACTCTCAAAAGAAGGATTAAGTAATTCACTCGCATATCGTTCCAGTTTCTTGAGATGCTGTTCAATGGCCTTTTGATGCTCACTTAATTGCTCACGCAACTCTGACAGACCTTCAATTGGCTTATTACGCGCAATAACAGCCAGATTCTTTGCGTGTTCCTTCGCCATATTGCGTGTTTGACGCAAGCTATCGATGGACTGGCTGGTAAATGTTGTTTTATTTTCTTGCAACCATGCTTCGATATTATGTATCGATGTTCGATATTTTCCAATAATTTCTATATTTTTACAGGCTTTTTGCGTATGATCTCGTAGTTTGTCAGCTTCGCTTTCAAGATGAATTACGAGAAGCTTTTCCCTGTACTTTTTCATCTGCTCTCTGAAAGTAGCAATGGAATCTAGCGTGGCGGCCCTGGGAGCGAGTGCTTCAAGCCACTCAGGAAATACCGCTGCAAACTTCTGACGCATCTGCCCAAAACGCTGCTCAAATTTGGGGAGATATTCCTGTGGCCAGCACTCGGGCGAAGATTCAATTATGGAAAGCAATTTCCCAAAGTTTGTTGTGCTGGCAAGATACAGTTCTACTTTTTTCTTTTTTTCAGCTTCTTCATACTGTCCTTCCGCTTTCTCTTCCAGTTTTGAAAAATCATGTAAGGCTTGGCAGGCTTGTCTACTTTTCTGCTCAAGCTCATCATATTGTTCCTGATCTTCAACCTTTGTGATAGGACACTCTTTTTTTAGCGCTATTGCACGAGACGGGAATTTACACAATTCCTCATAAGATACACAAGCTCTCCAATCATCAAGAAATTCTGACCATTTATCTTCACCACCTTCGGCAAGGAAGAGCCTGGCAGCTCCAAAAATTTGCGGAGTAATTTTTTTTCTGCTCTCCGGCAAAACGTTTTCTGTCCAGTCCCGGACAGAAAGCATATTTTCACCATTATTGACATGCAGAGTAGCATGACGAGCCACCAGATAAACGCCAACCAGCAATAAGGCTGACATGTTATTCATGCCGAATGGTGGCCGCATCAACATGGCGTACATCTCAGAGACCGCCAGACCTTCGCGGCAAGCATTGTCCCAACGGCGGAAAATTCGCTGCAAGGGGGCCGGGTATTTTTGTACAGTGCCGGAAGAGGAAAAGATATTCCAATCCATTTTGAACAGTGCAACGGCCCTGTTCTTTTCCGCAGAATTCATGGCCTGTATGTCTTCAAATGTCAGCCTGTTGTGGAACAGCCTGCGCGCAAAGGAGTAGGCCGTTGTAGGGCCGTTACCATGGGCCGTGGCAAAACCGTCCATGGAGAACGGCAGCGCTTTCTTATAGACGGATTCAAACAAGGCCAGGCCGACAGATGATAATCGCTGCGGTAACTCCTCCTGTAGCGGAGTAATCCAATGGCGCTGCTTGATGAGTTGATGCACGATTTTTTCCGCATGCTTACGGAGAGATTCTTCGTGAGAAGATACAAGATTGGCAAATTTTTCTCTTTCTGCTTTGCTCAAATTTTGCAAAATGTCATACTCAGCCAAAATAGTTCCAAGTTGATTATCCTCATCATGCAAAAGGACAATAAATACAGGAACATTTTGTAAATTTTTCTGCTTAATTGCCATTTTCAGATCTTTGCGTATCTGATTCATGGCATCTTCAAGTACAATTTCATGCCCGGCGTAACAGAAAAGAATAGTCCCCTTGGCTTCATCATGCGCTGTTTTATGTGACCATGTGGCAAGAATATCGCTGATCGCAGGGTTTATAAAATCCATATTCGTTTTTTGGGGAGATAAGCGCCACTCTCGCGTTTTTATGGAATGCAGTTCGCCAAAATCTGTTTCAATATCTTTTGCCAGCGTATCGGTAAGTTTGTCTATGCCGCTAGCAAAAAGTCTGGCCTGCCTGCGATCGTCATATTCATTCAGTCTGCGTTGATGCAAGAAACTGATGAATTGCGTTTTGGGAACGGCATCTCCAAGAATATCAAAGTAGCATAGGGATTCGTCCCATTCTATAAGATTGCGTTCAAACTGTAAGTCATGAAGTTCTTTCTGAACAACATCAGGAACAAGGCCACAAAGCAAGCCAAGCCCCTGGATAGCATCCTCCCGGCTTTCTGCCTTCATCATCAGTTTGGAGGCAATGACAATAGCTTGAAGAATCGCAATGGACGTCTCATTGAGACGCCCCTGGTGGCGGTTCAGAACAGATTCGAGAGCGCTGGCAATAGCGCCCTGATTGCCGCTTTTTTCAGAACTGATCAATTCTGCGCGCAAACTGGATGTCAACAACGAGGTAGCGGGAATACCGATGCGCGGCAGAGTATCTACCGGTTTACCAGCGAGGCTGACGAACAGCTCCTTAAGCAGGGAAAGTGCAGAACGCCCCTGCAAAAAGCGACTTTCGGCCGCCAAAGAATAAATAAACCAGAGCGCAAAGGGTGAAAGAGGCCAGCACCCCAAGCAAATGACGCGGGCAAACAACTCCTGATCTTGCCATGAGGCAACATTTTGGCTTTCCGGAAAAAAATGGCGTAAATAGTAATGTTCCGACTTTATAACCGCTTCCATTTTATTTGAAAGATATCGCTCGATAAACTTCTGATCTGTCTTTTCAATGAGATTAGCGATGAGCGTTTCCAAATTTGTGGAAAGGTAAACTTTTTCCGCATTTTCATAACGTGTAATGTAACGCTGTGCTTCGTTGCGATATTCCGCATTAATCCGTTGCAGATAGGCTTTCAGCTCAAATTGAATAAAGCCGACAAAGCATACAAATTTACTACCACCCTGCACAGCTTCAAACAATTCCTGCAGGGCATTTGTTCCAGCGAAATACGGTTTTCCGATAGCAAATTCCAAATACTTGCCAAACTCGTCAAACAGAATAACAATATTTTTATAGGGCTTGCCGTCACCGCAATACGTTTCTGCCAAAATCTGAAAAAGTTCCGGCAAAGAGCCATTTTGGCTGGCATCGAGGAGGAATCCGTCTCTCTCCAGATACTGCGCAACAGCCTTATAGGTAGCTTCGTCCTGTTCTTCCCGCAAGGCAACAACAAGATGTTCAAGGGTCGCTTTACCCGCTTCCTGACAAATGTCATTAATAACCTGCGGATTGAGTTTTTCAACCAGACTGGCGGCTCTGGCAAAGAGCGGCCGCACATTTTCAACTGGAGTAGTGTCCAGGCCATCCGCGCGCAGGGCATCAATGACACGCCGTATAATCTCCGGCAGCAGGGGGAACTCGCCCATGCCGTTAAGAGCAATGACGAGCGAAGGCTTGCTCTGTTCATTGAGCAGAATACGGCATTCCTGCCCCAGTTCGGCATCCGCGGCAGCAATACCTTCAAGAACAGCCCGTCCAGAGGCGGATTCCGGGGCGTGCAGAAGTTCCGCCATAGCCAGCGCCAGATGAGATTTGCCCGTTCCATAACCGGCCACGGCCATTTTGAAAGGTTGCTCTCCCTTGCCGCAAGCCTGACTGACAATGCCGCAGGCAAAGGTAGCCGTATCGGTTAATCTGTGTTCATGATAGCCTTCCTGCTGCCGCACGGCGTGATAACGTGGCCCATGAAAGACGAAGGTTCTCGCAGCTTCCCGCGCCTTGTCACGATCCCGGTAAAACCAGGAAATGTCCACAGCGCCCTGAAAAAGTTTGTCATCACGAAATCGAACGATGTCACCAAGGCAAGTACTCATGGAAAGCCCTCACACAGGACGTATCAGAGATATGTGCGTATTGTTTTTTCAAATAGAAAACAGGGCACGCTATTCTTCCTGAACAAAACTCGGCCACAACAGATGCCATCATGACTGTAAAAAGCCGCGATACTAAAGCATATCATCAAAAATGGTGCGCCATGCCTCATCAGGAGAATGGCGCAGGTCAACAAGCCAGGGCTGCATATGTCTGTCTACGGTCAGCACGCCAAGATGTTCGGCTTCCGCAAGCATATCCGCAGCGGTAGAAGGATGCCAGCCAGTTGCTCTTTTCCAGCCGCAGGCGCGTTCCCAGTCGGTAACCGAAATATTACGCGCCCCGGGGAAAAAGTCTGCCAACAACTGGGCCAGCCATGCGGCATAGCCACGTCGGCTTTCCATAGAAAGAGGAGCGGCGGCGCGATGAATTTGCTCATCGTTTTCCGTCAGCACCCCGGCCCCCCTGAAGGCGGCCTCATCGGTATATGCGCCAACAACGGGTCCGATGGGGTTGCGCCCTTCCGTAGCATAAACGGTGCGTAGATGGTGTTCAAGCGTCTGGCGGCTGAAATCCATGCCCAACGTTTCCATGCCTTCCACAAAGACCTGATACCAGAGATCCGCCCCGGTACGGGGGTGGCAGAGCTGAAGATGCGCCAACCATTGCGTCACAGGACTAGAGAAGAACGGATCTTCAGCCAGAACAACCCGCCCGAAAGGCGTCAGCGAAAAGGTGTAGACTGCATTTGTTTTTTGCGGACGCAACAGCCCCATCCCCGTGCAATAATCAATGGTCGGCTGCATCTTACCGGAGCTTGAACCGGTGGGAATACCCGTATGCTTGCTGATTTCCTCAAGTGAACCACTTTTTCCGGCGGCGGCATACCGCAACAGAGCAGAAAGGTAGCTGCGTTCAGGCTTGAATGTTCGGTGGAAGTTACGCGCAAGGCGAGTATGCTGTTCAGTTGCCAAAGCCGCGTTCCTCCATGCTGGCGATTTTGACGAAACGCACGGGCCGTTCCTGTGACGACACAGGGCCAACCAGGTAACACTCTCCGCGCTTCAGTCGTGCGAGTTGTTCTTTCCATTCCGAAGCGGAAAAAGAACAATCCACATCATGCAGTTGTTTGCCACACTCCGCCATTTCATTATCTGCCGGGCGAAAATACAGTTTGCAGGCGGCCTGATTCAAGGTACTCAGCGACTGCTTGACACCAGAGAATGATTGCGTTGCCGCAATTAATCCCATGCCGAATTTGCGCCCTTCACGCAAAATTTTATCAACGGGCGAACCATCTTGCAGGCTGAGGTTCTGTATCTCATCCAAAACAACAATACTTGGATGCTGAGGACTACCGCTACGCTGGGCATAAAAGAAAAGATCCCAGAGAACAAACTCGATGATTCCCGCCGCAAAAACTCCGGGGATAGAAGCAAGTTGAAAAACATGATTGCAGGCAGGCAACATATTATAGAGTTTTTCCCAGCCAGCATCATCACGAGGTTCTGTAAACGGATTCGTTCTGAGGAAACTTCGAATATGACTTTGCAGAGTTTCCAACGAATTTTTATTATGACGCTCATCGCCACGATAGGATTCCAGCATATCTTCCACATGATGGAACGTTGTTTCCGGAGACATTTCCAGGCTTTCAATAACAGCATCCTGCAGGATGTTAACCTGCTGTGTTCCGAGATTGAAAATCTTTCTGAAAATATCCGTAATTCTGCCAGCAACAAGATATGGTGGTTCGTCCGCATGAATTTGCGGTATATTCTGTCTGGTCAGAGGATTGATGGGGAGAGGCTTTGCCACAACAACATGCTGTTCATTTTCTGGAAAATATGGTTTGACTGGAGGCAGAATTTCTGCAGGCGTAAAGCTCTGGCTGTAATCCAACACCGTGGTATTAAGCTGCTTTCGGGCCAGTTCTGCCAACAGGCATTGGATAGCATAGGTCTTGCCATTGCCGGAGCTGCCAAAGATGATGAGGTGCCGATTAACGGCATCCCTGAAGCGCCAGTAAACAGGCTGCCCGCTTTTGTTAACGCCGAGCAGAATTTGCTCCGGGATACTTTTCGCCTCTGAAGAGTCCGAAGAGGTCGGTGCAGATTCAGAAGCGCCTGCCCCTGATGTGGACACACAACAGGAGCTTTCATCGGGTGCTGCCTGGGACGTTTCTCCTGCCGCATCGGTGCTTTCCCGCCGGAGGACTGTCGTGCCACCTGAACCATGCGCGCAGGAATTCGGATCCGTAACGCGGTCAGCTTCGCGCTCTTCCTGTGCCGGGCTGTCTGATGAGCTGGCAGAGGGGCTTTCCAGAAATTCCGACGAGAGATAGGTACGCATCCAGTCAGGTTGTTCCTCATCGCCTTCATCAAAACTGTCATCCATATCGTCCCCAAGCAGGGAAGCCACCACTTCAAAAAAGTCGTCTTCTGAATGCTCCGCGGGTGGAGGGGGGCAATCTTCAGGATAGCGATCTTCCTGTTCCGGGTACGGCGCCTGCTGCTGGGCCTCTTCCCAGATTTGCGAAGATGTTTCCTGCAAGGCCAGCCGAATTTGCAAAGGATAGCCAATAACGCACTGGCGGGCGGAAATACCGTCGATGCTCCATCTGTCGGTCCAGCGGGGTTCTGTGCCGTCATCGTCGGTCCAGTAGGTCAACAGCAAGGCTTCCCATTCAATGGAGAATTGTCCTTCGGTCAACTGTTCCAGCAGGGCAGCAATACGTTTGGCTTCCGCGCCCTGATCCGCATACATGTTGCTGGTGATGACGCGGTGCAGCTGATGCCACCAGTAGCGGCGATCGGGCCGAGCGTCATCCAGTTCGTCCGTACCGCGCGGGCGAAACAGAGGCTCCAGCAGGCTCAGACCACTGCGCAGCTGATCATGGGCGCGCCATACAAGGCCATCGTTCGAGCGCGCCAGTTTGCATTCTATAAGCCGGGCATGCAAATGCAGGCGGCCATCCTGCTCCTCTCCCGTGATCCAGAGCAAATCGGGGTGGCGGGTATCCCGCGAAGGAAGCCAATGATGATAGGCATCCAAAGAAATGATGGTGTCGCAAAGCGTATCAGGAACCTGCAAAAGGCGTCGGCTCAGGGAATAGGCCAGGAAATCGTGAATGTGGGTATCTTGCAGGCTGGCCGCGCGAATAAGCCCCATGCCGGCCAGTCTTTTCGCATGCAGCAGATTTTCCGCCATAGTGCGGCAGGTAACGGTATCAGGAGCATTGTCGCCATAGAGGCTGGCCAGCCGTTGGCCAATATGAACGCACAAGTCCTGACAGCTCAACTGTTCGGAAGAAACGGTATAGTTGGCTTCTCCGTGGCTGCCTACGCCGGAGCCGAAGGCGATAATGTCCCGGACTTTCCCCTTAGGGGCGGAATCGCGGATGAGCGCCTCATCCATGGCGGGATCAATACAAATAACCCACTCAGCGGCCTTGTGCAAAAGGGCCAGACTTTCTTTCCAGTCATGAAAACTGCCGCGGCTAATAACGAGCGATGACGCCGAAGGAGGCATCCGGCACAGTGCGGCCAGCAGCTCGGTATGCAGCGATGTTGCAGGAAACTGACGCAAGCTGACAACACGCGACCGGGAGAGGTTTTGGCTTTCGCTGCGCGAAACACAATATTTTTTTTCAAGAATGGGAAACTTCAATTCTGTACCCGTCATGTCAAACGGGGCAATCTCTTTAAAAATACAGGATGTTATATTGCTATCAAACAAATCATAAAGCAGGGCTATATCCACATCCATTCTGCCAGGACGCAACAATTCCTCCATTTCCTTGCTGCTGCACACAATTTGATGCGCAACCGATATACGACAAAAACGATAACAGGAATTAGTCGTCAGACTGTCTTCTTCCCGTGCGGCACTCCAGCGTCCCTGCCAATGGTTGAGCCAGATACGCAGGTCGGCCGCATCGTTGCTGTTGCTGAAGAAAAACAACCGCACGTCATAGAGCGTCTCACGACTAGCAAGGCTGTAACAAAGATATAAAAAACAGAAAAAGAAGAAGTGTGCCGGATGGGTCAGAACACTTCTTCTTTTTGTCATGAGATT
>ERZ856578.7451-NODE-7451-length-11466-cov-2.612257_pt1 | contig 11466 bp, 7 predicted proteins | sample MGYA00514384_ERZ856578 | MGnify/ENA primary metagenome ERZ856578 (study PRJEB29103, sample SAMN06111958) | human gut metagenome | biome: human gut; feature: ankylosing spondylitis patient; material: healthy_person | host: Homo sapiens | place: China:Hangzhou...
CGGAGAATTCTCTCTCTTGTCTTTGCGCTGACCTTGGTGTTTCCTCTGGAGGCATTCAGTACCGTGCTGACCACTGCCGTCGAGCAGTGCGCCGCTTCGGCTACCATTTTCAACGTGGTGTTATGCGATTTCTGCATGGATGCCATCTGAAATAACTAAACGTTTCATCTATTTTTAATATATTCTGCAAATGGGAAAAGTCAAGAGAATTTTATCGTTTTTTTTTAATTGCCAAAAATGAGGAGAACGACACCGATCCGCGGAGCGTGATCCACTCTTTCCAGAACCGGATTCCGCTAGCATCTCAGGAGACCTTTTCCCGCGGGAGAATCAAAGGTGCAGCTGAAGTTTTTTTCCGACAGGAGTTGTAACTTGGGAAAAAATGATGAAAATGTTTCTCCCGCTGTCTCCAAAGTCATGTTTTTTTTCGTTTTTTTGGACCGGCCTCTTGACTTTTGAAAAGAATTCTGGTGTAATTTAAACAGTTATTAAAAGCATTTAATAAGGTATGCGGGATGAAACCGGTGTCATTGGGTGAACTTGCAGCGCGGGCAGGCGTGTCGCCGGCGACGGTTTCGATCGTATTGAACGACCGTCCGCTCGCGCGGCATGTTGCGGATAAGACCCGGATGCGGATCCGGGAGCTGGCGGCGGAGCTGAATTACCGGCCGAATCATCTGGCGAAAGCGATGCTGCACCAGTCGACCCGGACGATCGGTTTCATCTGCGGAGATATCGCAACGCCCTATTATGCGGAGCTGGCCGACGAACTTGCGAAAGTGGCCGAGGAGCACGGTTATCGCCTCATGACCCAGCCGACCCGCTGGGATGTCGAAAAGGAGTTTGAGGCGCTTGAGCTGCTGCTGACGCGCGCGGTCGACGGGATTCTGATGTACAGCATGATCGGGGAGACTCACCGGGAACGGCTCGAAAAACTCTGCCGTCCCGGGCAGGCGCTTGTATTTCTCGGGAGTGTTTCCAACTGTGGATTGCGAGGCATACCGTTCTGCCTGTTGCCGGTTTGATCTTATTCCACGTGAATACGAATTCCGCTACGGGGATTCCGAGTCGGTGATCGCCCGCATCGATCGGATTGCCGCGGAACGTCCGGAACTGATTATTGCAAGTTCTGATTATGTTGCAGCCATGACGGTCAGCCGATTCGGCCGACGCGGAATTCGGTTTCCGGAGGATCTTTCGGTTGTGTCGATCGACGGAACCCGCTGGGCGGAACTCTACAACCCGCCATTGACGGCGATCAAACAGGACAGCAAGTTGCTGACAAAAGCGGGGGGGGGCGAGGAGTTGCTGCAGGCGATCGACGGAAATTCTGAACCCCATGCAATCACGATTCCGACAACTTTGAAATCTGGCGGCAGTGTTAAAATTGATCAACGTTGTTTCTAGCAGGATAAGGATTGGAACATGTCGAGGATTGACTTTACATTGATTGAATTTCCAGTCGTATCGGCGAGCGACCCCGTGCACGGCACCGCCACCTTGCCGGACGCAGGGAGTGCTGCCGGGGGCAGCGGATACGCCCCCAGCCACCCACGACCCCGCTTCGGTTCTGGGGCAGACCGGCACGTTCCGGATCAGTTCAGTTCGCGGTGAATCCGTTCGTTCTCCTGGCGGATCTCTTCGAGTTCGGAGGCCGCTTTTTCCCACTCGTTCATGGTCGACTCCATCGACTTCTGAAGTTGGGAGAGTTCGCGGTTGAGCGTTGCGAAGTCGAGTTTCCCGTCGGAGGAGAGCTCCTGGTAGAGTTCACCCTGGCGCTTTTCGAGTTTTTCGAGCTTTTTCTCGAGCGCGGCGACTTTCTGCTCCGCCTCTTTCTTTTTGGCGGCGATCGCGTTGCGTGCCTGGGCGCGGGCGCGGCGGCGGTTGCGGGCGAGGTCAGGGGAGGAGACGGAGGTCTCCTGCTCCGGCGTCGTCGTCACGCCCGCGGCCCGCAGTTCGGCGGACTTCTCAAGATAGTAGTCGTAATTCCCGAAATATTTCCGGATTCCCGGCGGCTCCATTGCGATAATGCCGGTTGCGACGTTCCGCACGAATTCGATGTCATGACTGACCACGCAGACCGTTCCGGTATAGTTTTTCAAAGCCTCCTGCAGCAGTTCACGCGCGGCGACGTCGAGGTGGGTGGTCGGTTCATCGAGCACGAGGAAGTTCGGCGGGTTCACGAAGATCCGCGCGAACAAAAGCCGGATCTTTTCACCGCCGGAGAGCACCCGGCACTGTTTGGAAGCCGCATCGCCCGAGAAGCCGAACGAGCCGAGCACGTTCATGAGGCCCGCCGTCGACGCCCCCGCCGGGAGGTTGCCGCGCACCACGTCGTAGACGGTCTGCTCCGGAATGAGCAGATCCGCAAACTCCTGCGCCTGGTAACCGATTACGGAGTGATGACCGAGCACAACCCGCCCCGAGGTCGGTTTCAGCTTTCCCACGAGCAGCTTCAGAAACGTGGTTTTGCCCATGCCGTTGTAACCGATGAATGCGAGCTTGTCGCCCGCGTCGATCGAGAGATTCACATCCTTTAAGATCAGCTTTTCCGGCGTGTAGCCGAACGAGAGATTTTCAATGCGCGCCGCTTCGGTCCCGCCGGGCGGCGGCGCCGGGAAACGGATTGCCCCGTGATAGCTCAGATCGTCGGGCAGCTCGATCTCCTCCATTTTGTCGAGCGCTTTCTGCCAGCTTTTCGCCTGCGCGGCCTTGGAACTTTTGGCGCGGAAACGGTCGATCACACGTTCGAGATGCTCTTTTTTGCGATCGGAGTTGCGTTTGGCGGCTTCGAGGTTGCGGCGGCGTTCTTCGCGTTCGCGCCGGTAATAGTCGTAATCGCCGGGATAACGGGTCACCTGTCCTGCGTTCACCTCGAGCGTGAGATTCGTGAGCTTGCGCAGCAGAAACCGGTCGTGCGAGATCAGCAGCAGCGTTCCGGGAAACGATTTCAGAAACTTGCACAGCCACTCCACAGCGGGGATGTCGAGGTAGTTCGACGGCTCGTCGAGCAGCAGGATATCCGGCCGCGAGATCAGCACGCGCGCGAGCGCCGCCCGCATCCGCCACCCGCCCGAGAACGACGAGAGCGGCTGCTGAAACTTTTCCTCGGAAAATCCGAGATTGCTGAGCGCCTGTTCCGCATCCACATTGAGCCGGTAGGCGCCGAGATGCTCGATCGTCGACTGCAGCCGGCCGTGGCGGCTGAGCAGTTTCTGGAGCTCGTCGTCGTCGTCGACTCCCTGGTGCAGGAGCTCCTCGAGGTGGTGGAGTTCGCTCTGCATCTCGCGCAGTTCCGGAATCGCGTCGGCCGTGAATTCGAGCAGCGGCCGCGCGACTTCGTCGTCAGGCAGATGCTGTTTGAGAATGCCCAGACGCATATCTTTCGGAATGCTGACCGACCCGCGGTCCGGAACGATCTCCCCGGTGATGATGCCGAAAATCGTACTTTTGCCCGCCCCGTTCGGTCCGACTACGCCGATTCGGTCGCCGGTGTTGACCCGGAACGTGGCGGCGTCGAGAATCACTTCCCCTGAATAGGTTTTTGTCACATCTTTGAAATCAATCACAATCACACCAGAATTTATTGCTTTGCGTCAGGCGACGGCGGATTTTCGTTCAGCGTTTCCGCCGGCAGGGGAGGCAGCTCGAGTACATAACGGAAGCCGAGATCCCCCGCTCCGCCGTTGACATAGTTGACTTCCGTGCAGTTGGCCTGTTCCGCTTTGGAGGCATAAGAGCCGCCGATTACCATATACATCCGCCCGCTTTCGCCGGGAGAGCGGACGAATTCCCTCACATTCCCGGTCAGATCGAACACGCCGTAGGCCGAAACATCTCCCGGAAACTGGCCGGGAGGAGCTCCGACCGGATAGTTTCCGCGCCGGGGATTGTCGGCCAGCAGCGCTCTGCCGGGTTCATAGACGTTACCCCAGACGTAAGTGCGGCCGTCGACTCCGCGTGCCGCCTTTTCCCACTCGAGCCGGGTCGGCAGTCGGCATGGCATGGCCAGTTTCCGGCCGAGCCAGGCGCAGTATGCCTCCGCCGCTTCGCCGGAAATTCCGGTGACGGGCAGGTCCGGCGTGAAAGGCGGAGCGAGTTCCCCGTCTTCGTTCCAGATCGGGCGGCGCTCCTCCGACGTCGGATCGAATGCGAACCAGCCGAGATATCTGCGCTTCTCCTCCGGCGTTTTCAGCTCACGCCAGAACTTCAGATACTCCGCGAACGTGACCTCTGTCGCCCCGATGAGAAAGGGCGGCAGATAACTTTTCCCGACGCCGAAACGCCCGGAGCTGCTGCCGTGAAAGAACTCTCCGCCGGAAATATAACGGACATCTGACGGAAAAGTGTCGGGTATTGCCAGCTCAACCAATGCGTTTCCCGCGACCGGAATCGTGACCGGAGCCGTCACTTCGGTGCCGGTCGGCAGAGAGATATCCAGAAGATAATTCCCCGCCGGCAGTTCAAACGAATGGGATTTTTCGCCGATCGGCAGATTGGCGGCGGGAGGGCCGCTCACTCCGCTGCTGCTGTAGGTGGAGGTGCGGAACCAGATGATCTTCCCCGAAGCGTCGCGGATCGTCATCCTGCGTCCGGGATCGACTGTTCCCCGGATCTGCAGTGTGCCGATCCGGTTGTCGATCTTGTTCACCAGCATGGCGAGTTCCGCATCCTGCTCGACCGCCTGCTCAAAAATCCCGCGCCACCGCGCCCGCGCCTGACGCAGAAACCGTTCGAGCGCGTCGTAGTTTTCGATCCGCAGGTAAAAGATGAGGCTTGACTTGAAGATGTCGCGGCACATTCTGTTCACCGCTGATTCGCGCAAACCGAGCTCCGTCGCGCGGCTGATGAACTCGAGGGCGGAGTTGTAACCGTTCTCCTGTTCCGATATGAGTCGGAAGAGTTCGTTTTCGAGTTCCCGTTCCCGCCCGTCGCTGCTGAGTGTTTCGGAGCGTTCCTTGAGCAGATTGAATGTTCTCAGTGCCAGCGTATTGTAGTTTTTCGCCTGCGTGTAGTTGTACCCCGCAAGGTTGATGAGCGAACTGCTCTGGGAGAGATTGGAGAAATGGATGAAGCCGAAATATCCCGCCCAGGTCAGCACCGCGGCCATCAGCGTGGAGGGAATCAGCGGATGGCGCCGAATCAGTTTGGTCAGACGGTAGAGCGGTGTCGGCGAATAGGCTCCGACCGGATAACCGTCCAGATAATTGCGGATATCCCGCAGCAGATCCGAGACTTTCGCGTACCGTTTGCGGTAGTCGCGGGCCATCGCTTTGCGGCAGATCGCTTCAAGTTCAAGCGGTACCACCGCTCCCCGCGGCGCCGCCTTGCGCGGCGGGACGATTCGCCCCGCCACGGCTCGGCGCATGACCTCTTCCGACGGGAGGGTCGTGTCGATCGGGGCGGTTTTCCAGGTCAGCATGGTGTAGAGAATCGCCCCCAGCCCGTAGATGTCCGCGGCCTCCGTCGGATCGGTCACTTCGCCGGTGAGCTGTTCCGGCGGCATGAATGCCGGGGTGCCGCCGAGCACGACCTTGCTTTCGCTCGGGGGCGCGGGCGGATCGCTGTCGAGTTCGCAGTTGAGGTCGAGATCCATTTTGCTGCCCGACTTGCCCTGGTCGAGATCCGCGCGATAACGGGCCATGCCCCAGTCCATGACCAGCACCTCGCCGTAATCTCCGACCATCAGATTGCCGGGTTTGAGGTCGCAGTGCAGAATTCCGTGGCTGTGGGCGAATGCCACGCCGTTGCAGGCGCCGATGAAGATCTCGAGCAGACGGTGCAGCGTGTAGGTGCGGCGGTATCCCTCCTTGTCCTCATTGAGTTTGCGCAGGATCGTCCGCAGCGTTTCTCCCTCGACGCGCTTCATCGTGAAATAGACGCCGACATCGTCGAACACCCCGAGCCGGTGAACGGGGGGAATGTTCGGATGATCGATCTGGGCGGTCGCGCGTGCTTCGCGGATGAACCATTCGATCCGTTCGGCCTTGTTCCGGTACTGCGGGCGCAGAATCTTCAGGGCGACTTCGCGGTTCAGCCCCGGCTCGTGAGCCGAGAAAACCGCACCGACGCCGCCGATCCCAATGGCCGAGAGCCCCTCGTAATCCTCGATCCGGTCGCCCGATGGGAGTCCCAGGGCGCGACGCAGCTCCTCCGGCGAAAGCATCGTTTCGCTGGCCAGGCCGTAGATCAGGGTTTTCTGGTCGTCATCCCGCTCCTCCGGGGATTGATGTTTCCCGTCCTCGTTCACGTCTCTGTTTCCCGTTTCCGGCTATTGGTCATATCCGGCGCGGGTTTCGCGTACACCTTTCGAGAAGTTCTCAAAATACTCCGCGTCCGGCGCTTTGTCGAGCCGGATCGTTTTTGCGCCGTCCCATTTGAAATCTTCCGGGAACACGAAGCATTTCGCCTCCTGTCTCCGTCCCATGTCGAAATTCTCGATTCCGGTCACGATCCCGACAAAGTCGCCCTGTTTCGTGATGATGAAGTCGCCGGGTTCCGCTTTGAGTTCACCCGCCGGGCCGCGCCCCGTATTGCGGATGTAGAGCTGCGGTTTGCCGACGGCGAGGTCGAGCGAACAGCGGCCGTTCAGCGAGACCGACTCTTTGCCGAACGAGCCCGACTTGAACAAAAAGAGGTCGTCAAGTCCGCGCTGCTTGAGCGCATCGATCGTCAGAGCCGCGAGCGGTTCGCGGCCGCGGACCGTGAACTCGATCGCCGCAATGCGCGGCTCGCCGGGCAGAAGCAGCAGCGGCCCGCGCAGCAGCGTCCCGGGCTGCTCGAGCGGCGCGGTCGAAATGTTGACCCGGTATTCGAGCTGGTCGATCCGGTCGAAATTCAATGCGTACTTTTCATCGCCGAAGAGCTGTTTGTGGAATCCCGGCATGACGGTTTTCCCCGCGACCTTGATCAGCGGCAGATAGTAGACCCCGCCGCTTTTCTGATTCAGCAGCAGTCTCCTTTCGCTCAAGGCCAGGCTCAGCCTGACGACGGCCGCGTCGTAACGTTCAAGCACGTCGCTGCGGAGTTTCTCCTCGGCGGCACGCAGTTCGCGCTGCGCTGCCTCGAGTTGAGCCCGGGCGGTGTCGGCCTGCCCCTGTTTTTCCGCGAGAATGCGTTCGGTTTCGGCTTTTTCCTCCGCGGTCCGGGCGATCTGCTCCCGGCTCTGGTTCAACTCCGCCCTTGTGCGGGAGAGTTCCGTAACGGCGTTTTTGAGCATGTTTTTCGCGTCGGCGAGCTGGCGCTGCGCTTCGCGCATTTCGGTTTCGCGCTGTTCGGCGAGTTTCCGGCTGCGCTCGGCCTGACCGCGAACGAGCGCAAGGTCGCGTTCAGCGGCGCTGAGCTGTCCTTTGGCGAACGAGAGATCGCTCTCGAGCGTCTGGGCTTCCCTGCGGGTCCGCGACAAATTCGCCTGTTCGGCTTCGAGGGAGGCGCGGACTCCGGCGAGTTCATTCTGCCGGGCGGCGAGTTCCTCCCGGGTTTTCATGAGTTCTCCGCCGGTCTGTTTCAGTTCCGCTTCCCGTTCTTCAAGGGTTTTGCGGGTGTCGGTGAGCTGCTGCTGACTGACGGCGAAGTTCGTATTGAGCACGGCGAGATTGCCGGAAACCGACTGCAGACTGTTGCGCATCCGGGCGAGTTCCGCCTCCGCCTCTTTCCGCTGGACGCCCGCGAGTGTCCGTTTGCGGATCTCCTGTTCCAGGGCTTTCTGGAGCTGTTCGGGGGTCAGCGCGCCGGTGTTTTCCGGGTGGAGTTCGAGTTTGCGCTCGATGAGCTCGGCCCGGGTCATGGTTTCGGCGAGTTGTTCGGCGAGAGCCTTGAGCTCGGCTTCGCGTTCTTTGGAGAACCCTTCGCGAGCCTGTGTCTGCCGCAGTTTTTCCCGCATCGCTTCGAGTTCCGCGCTGCGGCGGTGGAGCTCCTCGAGGATCAGTGCGGTGGAGCCGCGGTCGAGGATCGCTCCCCTGCCCACCGTCGCGCCGGGGGCCCCCTGCGACGACATCCCGGCGAGCATCGTGAGCATCGCCGAGACGAGAAAGTCGCACATGACGATTAAGATCGACCGATTCACTTCTCATCGCCTCCACTGCACAGCAGTTTCTTGCGCAGCGGATAGAGCAGCGCAAGCCGCAGAACCAGACTCAAAATGATGCCGAAAAGCGTCGACGAATAGGCGATCACCAGGCTGCTGTGCTTCGAGAAGACCATCAGCAGAAATCCCGAGATCGTTCCGAAAAGTCCGATGTAGAGCGGCACGTCGAAGAAGATGTCCGCATTTTCCAGCTCTTTGAGCCGGATCTTCACCGCCGCCGTTCCGCGCCGGATGCCGTTCACGACGATTGCGGCGATGACGAACGAGAAGAGCTGCAAAAGCCCGATCCCGGTGAACACGCACATCGCCACGCGGCCGAAAGCGCGTTCCTGCGCCGCGAGCGTCTGCGGCGAACCCGGTTCAACCCGGCCGAGCACCTGCTCTTTCGCTCCGCCCATGAAGAGTTCCGGCACGAGTTCCGTGTGATCGAAGAGATAGTTCATCAGATAAAAACATCCTGCTGCGACCAGAATCAGCAGAATCGCCAGCAAAACCCGGTTCCCGGTCTTTTTCATAACATCCAGACTCCTAAACAATGAGATTTAACGAAAATAACGCTTATTCCATTATAAGATACAATACGCCCGATTTCCGGAATATTCAAGGTTGTTTTTCAGGAATTCGGAACAATCCGATTTGCCAAAATGCCGTTTTGCATGTATCTTTACTGCGTACGCTCAGAATTTTATTCATGTTACAACATACGAACAGCGACTCGTTATGAAAATTTTAAACTGGTATGTCACCCGCGGATTTCTGCTCGCCTTCGGCATGGCGATCGCGATTCTGACTTTCGGGATGACCGGCGCGAACCTGATCAAGGTGTTCGATCTGGTGTCGCAGGGGATCTCTTTCTGGACCTTTCTCAAGTTCACCGGCTACATTCTGCCGATCGTATTGACGTTCACGGTGCCGTGGGCGGTCATGGTCGCCGTGATGCTGGTATTCGGACGGATGTCGGCCGATTCCGAGATTACGGCAATGCGCGCCTGCGGAATTTCGATTCTGCAGATCGTCTCCCCGATTCTGATTTTCACGTTCCTGCTGACGCTGCTTTGCCTCTATCTTCAGGTTGAAGTCGGGCCGCCGTTTCTGGGGAAATCGCGCGACCTCATGAAAACCGCCGCGATCGATCAACCCCTCGCCCTTTTTGAGCCGGGGCGGCAGATCGCCATCGAAAATACCATCATCTACATCGATGACAAGGAGGGGGACAACAGCTTGAAAGGAGTCCAGATCTACACGCTGACCCCCAATGGCCGGGAAGTGGCGCAGGATATCTCCGCCGAGCGCGGCAAGCTTCTGGTGGATAAGGAAAAACAGATCCTGACCGTCCAGCTGTTCGACTGTCTGCTCATCAACAAGGGTGCCGGTGCCGGCGCCGATTTCGGAACGGACGGACCGCAGCGGCTCTTCTCCGAGGAGCTTTCGTTCAGTTTCAACTATGGCCGGGAGGCCAACGAAATGCGTGTCAGCGTCCGGCCGAAATATATGAAGCTGACCGACCTCATGGGACGCATCCGGCTGACCAAGGAGCTCAATCAGGATACGACGGAGCTCGAAGTCGAGCTGAACCAGCGGATCGCGTTTGCGCTTTCGCCGATCGCGTTTCTGCTGCTCGGGCTGCCGCTCGCGATCCGGACCAGCCGGCGGGAAACCTCGGTGGGGTTGTTCCTGAGCGTGATTCTCGCCGGGGTGTTCTTTCTGTCGATCATCCTGTGCGAGTCGCTGTCGATGTTCCCGCACCTTTACCCGCAGTATCTGCTCTGGCTGCCGAACATCATCTTCCAGATCGGAGGCGCGGTGATGACCTACCGGATCAGCCAGCGGTAGCGCCGGAGAGGCGCGGAGAGGAGGAAGCGTGAACAATCACGGATATTTGAAGTTCATCCTTACGGTTCTGGTGCTGGTGATCGCGTTTTTCGGTTATATGCTCGTGACGGCCGTCGACCGGGTGCGCGAGAGCAATCTGCGGATTCTGGAAAAGCTCGAAGCGCTCCCCGGCCGGATTCCGTTTCCGGCGGTCGTGCCGGCGGGCGGATTCCCCGGAGGGGTTGCCGTTTCCCCCGCGGAGCAGGGGAGTCCCGTTGCGAATGCCGCGTTTTTTGATCCGCAGGCTGAAACCGGCGGGCGGCTGATCCTGGCGACGGCCGCCGATACCGCGAATATGAACTATCTCATCAACAACGATGCCGCGGCGGCGGACTTTTCGGCATTGTGCAACTCCTCGCTGGCTGAACGGAATTACGAGAAGCCTGAGGAGTTCCAGCCGCTCATGGCCGAATCGTGGAGCGTTTCGGAGGATCATCTCGTCTACCGGATCAAACTCCGCAAGGGGATCTACTGGCATGACTTCACCGATCCGGTGACCGGGAAGAAGCACACCGATGTCGAAGTGACTGCCGCGGATTTCAAATTCTACGTCGATGTGGTGAAGAATCCCGACGTGAACTGCGAACCCATGCGCGGTTATCTGCAGGACCTGAAAGAGGTGAAGATCATCAACGATTATGAGTTTGAAGTGCACTGGAGCCGCCCTTACTACGGATCGCTCATGGTGACGCTCGGATTGTCGCCGATGCCGCGCCACCTCTACCACGCCTACGACGGGCCGTTCGACGGGAGGAGATTCAACGACGACCACGTCCGCAACCGAATGATTGTCGGCTGCGGCCCGTACATGTTCGTCCGCTGGGACAAGGACCGGCGCGTGATCTTCCGCCGCAATCCGCGTTATTTCGGAATCCGGTACGGCGCCGCGCCCGCGCTTGAGTACATCGTCTACGAAATCATCAAACATCCGAACACCCGGTTTCAGGCGCTGCTGTCGGGCGACCTCGACCGCCTCGACCTGACGCCGGAACAGTGGGTGCAGAGAACGGATGAAAAACCGTTCCGGGACGGAACGCTCAAACGGTACAAATACCTCGCGTTCTCCTACACCTACATCGGCTGGAATCTGCGCAATCCGCTCTTTGCCGATGCGAAAGTGCGGCGGGCGTTGACCATGCTCATCGACCGTGAAAAGATCCGGAAAGATGTCTATTTCGACCTGGTCGAAACCGCTACCGGACCGTTTTCGCCGACCAGCAGCTATACCGATCCGGAGATCAAACCCTGGCCGTATGATCCCTCCGCGGCGAAAAAACTGCTTGCGGAAGCGGGCTGGAGGGACGAGGACGGCGACGGCATTCTCGAGAAAGACGGGCGGAAATTTTCGTTCACGATGCTCCAGGCCGCGACCAGTCCCACGCAGCAGCGGATGATGCCGATGATCAAGGAGACTCTCGCTGCGGCGGGGATCGATATGAAGATTCAGAACGTCGAATGGTCGGTCTACCTGCAGCGGCTCGAGGAACAGAATTTCGAAGCGTGCTGCC
>ERZ856578.7454-NODE-7454-length-11462-cov-2.585595_pt1 | contig 11462 bp, 12 predicted proteins | sample MGYA00514384_ERZ856578 | MGnify/ENA primary metagenome ERZ856578 (study PRJEB29103, sample SAMN06111958) | human gut metagenome | biome: human gut; feature: ankylosing spondylitis patient; material: healthy_person | host: Homo sapiens | place: China:Hangzhou...
CGCTCCCCGAACAATTTTTTATCCATATCATCACGCATCAGCTGGATATGCATGTTTCCGTCACCGGCATGACCCTGGATGGAAATACGGATCCCGGTCTCTTTCATCTTGGTTCCGGCAAATTTGGAGAAATCTGCAATACGGTTTCTCGGGACAACGATATCGCATTCATCCATATCCGTTGTGGATGCTTTCAGTGCTTCAAGAGATGCTCCTCGCACGGTCCATACTGCTTCTTTTCGCTCATCGGTATTGCACAGGAACACGTCTTCTGCTCCGTTGTCCAGACAAATCTGTGCTGCTGCATCACATCTGCGCTCCACATCTTCCACGGTACTTCCGTCAAACATCAAGATCAGATAAGAATCTGCCGTACGGTGCGGCATGATCTTGTTCAGATACTCTGCGGCTTCATCCAGCAAAGACTTCGGCATGTACTCGATAGCAGTCGGATTCAGATCGGAATTGATGAATTTCGGCACCGTTCCCACACACTGCTCCAGTGACGGATACGGTACAAGTAAGGTATAAGATACTTTCGGCTGCGGGATAACGCGCATGCGCAGTTTTGTTGCGATACATAAGGTTCCCTCGGAACCGATCACCAGATCCTTAATATCATATCCGGATGTGTTTTTCGCTACGTTGCTTCCAAACTGCATCACGTCACCGTTTGGCATCACACATTCCATAGAAACCACATAATTTCTCGTAACGCCATAGCCTACGGCTTTCATACCACCGGCATTTGTCATAACATTTCCACCAACGGAAGCTGTCTTTTCCCCCGGCTCCGGCGGATAAAACACACCTTTTTCCTGTGCGGCATTTGCCAGTTCCATAACCAGCACACCCGGCTCAATGACAACCGTCATTGTATCCAGATCCCACTCCAGGATCTTGTTCATTTTTTCCGTACAGAGCAGGATGCCTCCGTAAATCGGCACAGCACCACCGGACAGGCCGGTTCCGGCTCCCCGGGGAGTTACCGGAATACAATGCTCGTAGGCATAACGCATAACATTGGACACTTCCTCGGTGCTCAGAACTTCCACCAGTACATCCGGCGCATGGGTTCCGAAATCCGGCATCTCGTCATGAGCATAATCATATTCGATCTCATCCCCGTAAAAAACACGGTCCGGGGCTGTCACACTTTTTAAATATTCCACACCTTCCGGTGTAATTACCTGATATTCCATTTTCGGCGTCCCCCTTTACTGCTGTTTTGCCCGCACTGCTGCTGTCAGCGCTGGTACCACACGGTATAAATCTTCGGTAATACAATAATTTGCGATCTTGAAGATCGGCGCTTCCGCATCGGTATTGATGGCTACGATGCACTCCGCTCCATCCATACCTGCGGCAAACTGTACCGCTCCGGAAACGCCACAGGTAATGATCAGTTTCGGTTTTACGGTACGTCCGGAAAGTCCGATCTGCTTTGTCACATCGTTCCATCCTTTTTCCACCAACGGGCGCGTAGTTGCCAGCTGTCCGCCAAGGGCATCTGCCAGCTCCTGCAGCAGGCCTAAATCTTCCTGTTTTTTCACACCACGGCCTGCAACAACCAGCACATCTTCTTCCTCAATCCCTTTTATTTTTTCCACAATTTCTGTACTGATAACTTCCATACCGGATTCCAGCATTTCATCAGTCACTTCGCAAGTTACGACCTCACCGTTCGGTTCTGCTTTTTCTGCAACATTCATTACTTTATAACGAACGGTTGCGAACTGCGGTCTGGTATTTGTTGTAATGATCTGTGCCATGATATTTCCGCCAAACGCCGGACGGATCTGCACCAGATCAGTATTTTCTTTCATATCCAGTACTGTACAGTCTGCGGTCAGACCGGTACGAAAACGTGTGGCGCAGGCCGGTGCCAGGGAGCGTCCCAGAGAAGTTGCTCCGACCAGAACAACCGTCGGTTTTACCGTTTTGATGCAATCTTCCATGATGTTTGTATACACATCCCCGCGGAAATGTGCCAATGCTTCATGTGCATAGACATATACTTTATCCACACCGTACTCCAGCAACGTCTGCGCCTGTTCCTTTGCCTGCCCGCCGCCGATCAGCACCGCATACACCGGATGATTGATCTTTGCAGCAAGCTCTCTCGCTTTTCCGATCAGCTCGAACGCTACCGGATGGATACCGCTCTCCTCCTGCTCTACAAAAACCATAACGCCTTTCCATGCGTCTTTGTCCACTGTCTGTTTCACTTCATCCTCTACCAGCGAAACTGCCTGTACCGGACATGATTTCACGCACAGTTTACACATCTTACAGGATGCATTGATTTCTATCTTATTGTCTAGGATCTCCAATGCTCCGAAGGGACATTTTTCTACACACTGCCCGCAAAGGATGCACTGATCCTGGTTAAAATTTAATGTTGCCATCTTTTTCCTCCGTTTCCGAGAATACATCGTGACATGCTCCCACTTCTGCAAGTGATGAACAATAACAAATTTTTCGCTTCTGCCTGAACAATTATATGTATTTTCTCTCTGCAAAAATATCTGCCAGTTCACCGGCTGTCTGCTCGGCAGATCCTTTCATAAAAATCTGCCCATCGTGGCTTTCCGGCGGGAAAATGCGTTCTACGGAAGTGGCAGATCCTTTCAATCCATAATGTGTCACATCCTGATCCTTAAAGTCTGCAAACGTGATCATCTCAACTTTGCGATCCTTCGTTGCTGCTTTCAGGCGATAGGACGGAAGTCGCGGAGTGTAAATATCTTTTTCCACAGTGATCAGACATGGCAATTTCATTTTTGCCAGCTGACGTACATTGACGAAATCCTGTCCGACAGTAACAAAATCTTCATCTACATCAGTGATTTCACCAACCCATGCTGCACATGGGATTCCAAGGTACTCTGCCATGGCAGGTCCTACCTGAGCAGTGTCACCGTCCGTAGTCTGCTTTCCACAAATGATCATGTCATAATCACAAATGGATGTAATTCCCTGAGCCAGTGTATAGGAGGTTGCCAGCACGTCCGCACCTGCGAAAGTACGGTCTGTAAATACATACGCCTGATCCACACCCATCATATAAGCTTCTTTCATCATCGCCTCAGCCTGTGGCGGCCCCATCGTTACTGCGGTTACGGTTCCCCCGCAGCCCTCTTTCAGACGCATCGCAGTCTCTAATGCATACAGATCATACGGATTGATCTTGGCTGCTGCACCATCACGTTTTAATACACCTGTTTCCGGATCGATCTCTACCTGACTGGTACCCGGAACCTGTTTGATACACACAACGATCTTCATTCTTCTTCTCCTCTCAACCAACATTTCCTTTTATCATCTTGACAGATGCTGAAACTGTTTTTCACAGTAGTTCAAAAATTTTTCACTTTTGCAGCACTTTATTTCTGTGTTGATTTCCTTTGTCTGGTCTTACCAGTTATATAGCTATTATAGAACTGTTTGCTGAGAAATACAACTTCTTTTGCACAAAAATAGAGAAGCAACAAAACTGACGGTTCTGCCAGAATCAATGCTTCTCTCCTTACCATATTTACTTTTTGACTTATTCTACTAATTTTCTATCTAATCAGTACTTTCTTCCCACAAAATCAGATTCTGCATTTGTCAGATGTATCGTCAGCAGACGGGCTGCCTCTGCGCCATGCTGATTCTTGATGGCGATATACGTCTCCTTATGTACATCCAGAATTCTCTGGTAACGCATCTCCTGTTCTGCCTCTGTACCTTTTATCAGAATATCGGATAAAGATTCTCCGATCACATTTCTGCACACCTGCATCATAATGGAATACATTGCGTTATGGGATGCATCTGCCAATGCCAGATGAAACTCCAGATCACAGGCAATGAATGCGTCCGATTCCCCAAGAACATTCTCGGAACGCTGCAGAATCTCTTTCATCTTCTCCAGATCTTCTGCAGTACGACGCTCAGAAGCAAGTTTTGCCGCCTCACACTCCGTCAGACGACGAAATTCCAGAATCTCCTCAATCTTCATATGCTTCATCTGGATGATCGTCTCAAGAGACTGCACCGCATTATCCACATTAATCTCCTGCACAACCGCTCCGCTGCTGCCGGAATAAATCTTGATATAACCTTCGCGCTCCAGCATGCGCATAGCCTCCCGGATCGTCGGCCGACTGCGATGCATCATATCCATCATCTTTCGCTCAGACGGAAGCCGCTCCCCCGGATGAATTTCTCCATCCAGAATCAACTGCCGGATCTGATTATATATTTCTTCACTCGCCCTTCTTGTCTGCACAGGCTGTAAATCAATCTGAATTTCGTTTTTCATAAATACACACCTTTCCCTGATTACCTTTTAGTAATTATACATACTTAACCTTGCCCGCGCAACACGAAACGTATTTTTTCTTTCAAAAAATATGCCCTTTCTTCTCGAAAGGGCATATATCCGGTAAAGCGGACATTTTTTAACCTAACATACCAGATAAGCGGCCTGCTACGCCGGATTTTTTCAGTAGCATATAAATAACAAAACCAATTACGATACCTGCGCCTGTCTGGAATGTCAGTGCCGGAATCTCAATAATGGCTGTACGTCCGCCATACAGGGCTGCTCTTACCAGCGTATAGGCAATAATGTGAAGGACACCGCCTGATATCGCACCGATCAGAAAAGCTCCTTTTCTGTCTTTCAGAATCTTATGCATGATTAGTCCCATAACCAGTGCCCACATACATTTGATCAACAGTGTCGGAACTACCCAGTAAAAATATCCCCCGATAAAATCAGATAATCCGCCACCGATAGCACCCTCAACCTCGCTTTTTTTCATGCCGAATAAAGCAACCGTCAGAATGATCATACAATCTCCCAGATGTACATAACCACTGATCGTCGGGATTTTAAAAATATAAGTTCCTAAAAATACCAGCGCAGCCATTGCAGCTGTCACTGTGATATCTACGGTCCGGATTTTCTGTCCGGAATTGTTTACATTTGTCTGTGCGTTCATATGTCTTCTCCTCTCATTTACCCCCAAAAATCATGTCTGACTTTTTCTTATTACAGTTTATCATTCTCCATTTACATTCAGTTCAAAAATGGAACTTCTCCAAAGTAAAGCGGACATTCGCAATCCGCTTTCGCTACTTGCTCATGAACGCAGTCGCTTTGCGTTCACATTTTTTGTTAAATGGTCTTTAACTCCATAAATTTCTTCGCATTGTTATAAAATACGTCTTCCAGCTGTGCATCATTCAGACCGCAGGAATATACACGCTGGATCTCCACGCTCGGATGGTGGAATGGCGAATCAATACCAAACATCACACGCTCACTGCCAACGGTGTCATAAGCGTTTTTGATCTGACAGCCCATCGGCATTCCGGATACTTCCAGAAACAGATTGTCATATTTATATGCCATATTCAGACTTCCATCAATATAAACACCGTGTCCGTGACCCATATGGATCATGACAGTTGGTACATGCGGATGCCGCTCTGCCAACAGGCCGATCTGCCACGGCAAGGAAAAAGGCGGATGTCCACAGTGGATAAATACCGGTTTCTTATACGCCTCTGCAAGCTCCATGATCGGATCTACCATCGGTGAATCTGCGGTAAACGCATCAAATAACGGCTGCATCTTCACACCTGCAAAATTCTCATCCCGCAGATAATGCTCCAGCATATCATACGCTTCCTGTCCTTCATTGGCATTGACCCAGCAAAGTGGGATGATCTTGTCCGGAGCTGCCTGGTAAGCTGTTTTCAATTCTTCATTCAGATGACATCCTGCCGGACATAAAATTGTTTTTTCGATATTATACGCTTCCATCTGCTCGGTCAGACGCTGCAGATCAAAGTCAATGTTGAACGGACTGCCAAATTTTCCAATGTGGGAATGAGCGTCAATCTTTTTAAAATGATTATAATGATTGTCCATAACAAACACTCCTTATCTCGCAATCACTGCCTTTGCTTCTCCTTATAGATACAAATGCAATAAAGATCAGAAAAACAGCTGATTGTACATTATTATATTGTTATTTGTATTTTCATCGATGATTTACTTAATGTCTATCTTACCTGTCTATTGGTATTTTTAACACTTCCAGTTTTTGTGTTTTTGACCATGCCAGTTTATCCTTTACTTATACATGATCGCTTTTACAAATACACAATTCTGAGTAAACTGTAACATTCAAGAAAGCCCTCGGCATTCTTGCTGCGGGATGCTCGTCATGCGATGCATAACATCTTCTTCTGTGCATCTCTGCAAGTCTGCTCTTCGTTTCCGTCGGCGCAAAAACAGCCTGCATTTTATAGTAGACAGCAAAATAATAAGTGTGATATGTTAAATATATTGCACTTACAGGTGCACACAAGAAGGGGAGGATATTAACGTGACAAACTTAATGTCTGTATTTGAAATCATTGGGTCAATAGCATTTGCAATATCCGGAAGCATGCTGGCCATCAAAAAGGAAATGGATCTGTTCGGCATTCTGATTCTCGGCATTGTCACATCTGTGGGTGGCGGTGCCATCCGCGACATCGTCATTGGCAACACACCGCCTGCCATGTTTCAAAATCCGAAATGTACAGTAATTTCATCCATTACTGCTGTGGTTGTATTTATCATCTGGAAAATCCACAACCGCCATGCGGTTACCGAAAAAATCGCCCGCCGTACCGATATTATGTACCACAACCTGCTGTTTCTGTCTGACACCCTCGGACTTGCAGCATTTACAATCCTCGGTATGGAAACAACCATCCGTTTTCTGAATACAGATCAGTTACTGCTGATTGCATTTGTGGGTCTGATCACGGGTGTGGGCGGCGGAATTCTGCGTGATCTGCTGGCCGGCGAGATTCCGTATGTTCTGCAAAAACACATCTACGCCACTGCATGCATCTTCGGTATTATCGGATACTATATTTTGTATCATTTCATACCGGAAAATGCTGCAGCACTGACCGGCTTCTGCCTGGTGCTGGTCATCCGTTACCTGGCAAAACATTTTGAGTGGAATCTGCCACGATAAGATTCCATACATCACTTCATAAAGCAAATGTTGAAGTGATGTATGGAAAAAGAATACCGACTGTTTTGTCCTGTGCGCTAATAATCGCTTCACAGGGAAAAACAGCCGGTATTCTTTAATTTACGCTGTATCATATTCTATTTGTACCGCGAATCAATTTTTAAACAAATATTTATACTTACGCATCTGCTCAAATAAAATATCCCGCACTCTCTCTTTCTCCTGATCAGAGTAACCCGGTATTTCATTTAGTATCTGTTCCACATCCTTTTTTGTAAAGCTAAAATGCAGATTGTATATGCCATACAGCCTCATACAAACTCTTCTGGAAAAAATTGTGGAACAGACGCTCCAACGTAATAATCTGCCAGTCATCATATAAAAAATTATTACTCTTTACACCATTATAAAATATATTTTTGTATTTTATCCGTTCATAATCATACAGAACAAATTCATCTTTTTGTAAAGAAGAGAATTTCAGTAAATGCGAGATCATATACTCAGCAAGTCCTTCGTATCCGGTACAATCTGCTTTGTACCAGATTCCGTTATTTTCCCACTTCAGCTGATTTCCCTTGGAGGATTGTCTGTCTGCTTTTCTCTCATTCTGTTCAAACAACTCAATCATCGGTCTGTTACCTCTCTATTTGAATCCAAAAATGATCTTCTGCCATTCTGCCTTCCGTCTTCTGAATAATCATCAGCGGATCATAAAACGGCAGATCCAGATCTTTTAAAATGAGTTTCATTTTATCACGGCTTTTGGGAAAGCAGCGTGACTCCAAAAAAACCTCATAATCTTCGTAAGTCGGCTCTTTCAAGTTCCCAAATGCCTGGAACATAATATTATCTGTATAATTTTTAATTCTCACTCTTTTTCTGAGTTCATCTACATCAATCAGCGTACATATTTCCTGTTCATGCATATACCACATACGCAAACCGTATTTCTTATCCGGAATCTGTATTTTCGTAACATACTCCGGATGATCTTCTAATATTTTTAACAGCAAAACAACCGGTCCTGTAATTTTATCTTCTTTCGTCTCCCATCGTTCCATCGTTGCTTTAGAAACACCTACTAACTCTGCAAATTTCTTCTGCGTTAGTCGCAATGTCTTTCGTACTCTTTTTATATCTGAACCGGTCACATATTTCTGAATCGCAAAATTTGGATTATTCATATGACATACCACCTCCTTTTTATTAAACCATTATTTTGATGGTTTTTCAAGTCAAAAAACACTTGTTTTAATGGTTTTCAGAACAATTCATTCAAATATACACGAATACTGGGTATTCTGTCCGGCTTGCTAACAATCGCTTCACAGGAAAAAATACCCAAAATTCTCTACACTATTTTATCATATATTTTCAGTCTATTCTGCTGCAGAACGCATATCGATAAAGTTCCATGCACCATCACGCAATCCATCTCCGCAGTTCAGCTCCATTACCATTTCATCCAGCATATCCTCATCTACCAGATATCCAAGCGGAAGTGTCACGCAGTCTCCTTTTTTCATTTTCTTACAGTAATACCAGTTTCCGCCTTCGCTGTCTGAAATCCATATCGGCATATTATCCCGGTAATAAAGATTCCGGTCGCCACGCTCAAACTCCCGCCAGTCAAACTCTGTATGATCAACAGTTTTTTTGATATACGTCAGCGGATTTGCCACCGGAAGCATATCCTCATCATCTTCATAAGATATATTCTGAATCGCCATTGTTACAAGCACCAGCTTTGGTGTCACATGCTCTGTTTTCTCCACATATGTGAGTGGCTTGTCATAACCGTTCCCGAATGCAATGGTTTCGCGCTCATAGGACTGAAGGTGCATGTTTTCATCTACCCCGACACCATTTTTCAGTTTTTCCGATACATCATCCCGGTATCCGTTCTGATCCAGATTTCTCAGATTATCCCGCACTTCAACAGCATCTATACGATAACTGATACCATTATATATCTGCGTATCCCTCACATCACACATTTTATTTTCTGTCGTATCAATCTGCTCCCTATGCTTCATCTGCGCGATATACTCTGACATCGGCTGTACCACATCCGCCGTTGCTTCAGTGGCAGGTGCCAGGGTAAACTTCTGTGCCAATGTAAGAAATGTCTGGTCATCTATCTCCTCCATTCCCACGCCCTGAATGAGCAGTGCATAGCCATAATCTTCATAAAAAACAGCGACTTCTTTTCCTTCTGTACCTGCGCTATACTGACTCTCAGCCAGATTACTCTGTCTCATGTAGACCGCCTTTTGTCCGTTCCATACCATCTCCTGTGTATTCATAATGTCACGCTCATAAAACTGATCGGTATCGCAGTCAATCTGCAAAATTTCAATATACAGTCCCTGTGTATCCGGATATTCTTCGGAACGAAAATGAATGACTTTCATTTCATCCAGTCCCTTATCCTCCTCCCTTGTATAACCAACGAGATCTGTCACATTCAGTTTCACATATTCCAATGCCGCCTTCTGCTCTCCTGTGCCCTCATCGACACTGTCTGATATCTGAAATACCGCATGCATCTGATCCTTTTTCAAAGACATAACATACGCTGATATCTTCTCTGTCTTCTGCAACTTTCTGCTCCGACTGCAGCATCTGCTCTGCCGCTGCATCATAGGCATTACGCTTTCGCTTCCAGAAACTTTTCTGTACATCCTTGCAGTAATTGATGGCCGTGCGGAGCAGCCAGGCTTTTTCATGTTCCGTATCTGCGAAATTCGGTTTTTTCTGAAACAACCGCACAAAGGTCTCCGACACCGCATCCAGTGCGTCCTGTTCATGTTTCAGCTGAAGCAGACAGACACGGTATACCATGTCGCAATTGCGCCGGTAGATTTCTTCCATCTGCTCTTTTGTAAGTACATTCATGTCCCCCTTAACTCCTTTCACTGATAACACGAACCTGACCTCTGTTTCGTCTTGTTTCATATAAAAAAATTCAAAAATGTCCGCTTTACTCAGTCCACTGCAAAAAGAAAGAGCCGTGCAGCGCAGATACGTTTATCTGCTCCACACGACTTTTCCATCTGTTTCTATCTCCATCCGACTTTCATTCTTTTCGTAAAGAAAACTCCAAAACACATCTTATTTGTGACGATGCAGCACTTTACTGATCAGAATCAGCACACCACCTGCCACAAATGGGAAAATAAAGGTTGCCACACGATACAGCACTGTAATTGCTCCCGCTTTGTGTACTCCAACCAACACCGCAAACAGGTTCGTCATGATCAGCTCCACAGCTCCGATTCCTGCCGGTGTCGGAATAACTGCCGCTGTCATGACAGACAGAGATGTGATGGAGAGTGAATCCAGCAATGAGATTTCATTGCTTCCGAACAGGATCAGAAACGGAATACAGTACCAGAAGCACAACTTTGCCATATTTTTCAGCACCATGGAAATCAGCGATGGCACATCCTTCAGTAATTTTGATGTGGATTTCTCCATAATATCACAACTCTGCTCCAGTTTCGTCAAAGCCGGTGTCAGTCTGCCGCTCTTGTTGAAATGACGCACGATCGCCAGAATCAGTTTGTGTGATTTCGCCGACACTGCAAAAATAATCAGCGCAATACTGATGATAGCAGTCAGCAGATATGCCAGACCAAGGTACACTCCATATTCTCTGTAATTACACGACATTACTTTCCGGTTTAACACGAACAAAAGTCCGCTGAACAGCGCCACGCTGACTTTATGCACCATGTACTGGATCATGTAAAGTCCGGTTGCTTCCGAATATCCCACGCCCTTTTTGCCCAGATACACAATTGCTGCCACGCCGGAACCGCTTCCCAATGTGGACAAACGGTAAAAAGAGCAGTAGAAAGCACAGTAAACTGCTTCCCGGTATTTGAATTTCGGATTATATCTGCGGGCCAGTGAATAGGTGATCCATGCCTCGAACAGATGATAGATCACTGTCGCTGCCATAATGGCCACCAGCACAGTCAGTGATGTTTTTCCAAGCTGTTCTACGATGTCCTCTGCAGAATCCTTGAAGGTATACCAGATGATCAGAAGCAGAATTGCCACAAAGATCAGCTTTGCCAGTAACTTTTTATTTTTCATAAAGGTCCGTTCTCCTTCCATCGTAACCCGTCTCACATGCGTTTGACTTGAAACAATCTTTGTTCTCGTTATTTACCTTCCTCTTAAAGCGGACATTCGCAATCCGCTTCGCTACTTGCTCATGAACGCAGTCGCTTCGCGATCTGTCAGTGAGAGCTTTCAACTCCCACTGACATAAGCATCCCCCCTCACCCGCCACTTAGTGCTCCGCGCACTTGAAGCGGGGGAATGCTTATCTGCGTTCATATAGTTCTGTTGGAATCTGATCACATCAGATTATAGTCTGGCATTGCTTTCTGTTCCTCTACCAGATCTGCCAGA
>ERZ856578.7468-NODE-7468-length-11447-cov-3.073615_pt1 | contig 11447 bp, 9 predicted proteins | sample MGYA00514384_ERZ856578 | MGnify/ENA primary metagenome ERZ856578 (study PRJEB29103, sample SAMN06111958) | human gut metagenome | biome: human gut; feature: ankylosing spondylitis patient; material: healthy_person | host: Homo sapiens | place: China:Hangzhou...
ACATCTATGTATGCCTTTGGTTTGCCCAAGGCCGCCGCGCCGGAGCTTGCATTCGAAACCATGACCGCCGTCTTTTTTTTTTTTTAATGATACGGCGACCACCGTGATCTACGCTCTTTCCCTACACGACGCTCTTCCGATCTAGGCCCAAAAACGAGGAGTGCCCCGGTAGTGGCTTACCGGGGCGATTATTATGAAAAAAATTGTATGTGTAATGATACAGATACACACCATTACAGCGTCTTTCGTAACGTTCTTTCGAACTATCCCTATACTACCAGACAAATATGAACAAACAATGAACATCTCGTAAACAATTAGCGCATTTGCACAATTTTTTCCAAAACAACCTCCAATAATTTATAAAAACACCACATTCACAAACAAAACCAAAGTCCTAAATATTGTACATATTGTACATCTCACACAAACAAACCAACAACAACCCCAACAAAAGAGCCACAACCCTCACCCTCTAACTCAAACTCCATCTAAAACATCATCAAAAACACCAGACAAGGAACCAGCCATCACAAACCATCACCGCCGTGAAAGCATCCCCTTAATAAACTCAATTGCCTTCTCAAAAATATTCTTCACATCAGACTTCGTAACACCCATATCCTTCAAAGTACTATAAGCATCACTCACATACCCCTTGATCTGATCATCACTCATCTCGATTCCACGGAACTTACTGATAATATTGACCAGAGAACTCTTATCATCCTCATTAAGACTCACCCCAAAATGATCCGCAGCCTCATCGATCCCCTGAGAAATCTCATCATCCGTGATCTGGTTAGAATCAAAAAGTCCCTTCACATAAACAATGATATCCCCAACCTTATCCGGGTCAGAAGCAAGAGACCCAACCTCATTATCCTTCAGGATCTCCTCCGCTTGACTCATAACAGAACCGGAATCAGACGCCATAACCATCATCGGAGATGTACATGAAATAACACCCGCAACAATCAAAGCTGTAAACTTGTTCAATCTTCTCATAATATTCAACCTCCATACGGGCACCAGCCCTTATCAAAAAATTTCCATCAGCCTCATCGACTTCACATTGCCATTTACGGCCCTTTATTACCTTTTACTATCTTTTACTTTTTATTACCTCTTTAACGCCCCTCAGTATACCACACACCCCCACCCCTCTGTAAACCGTAATTTTCCCCAATCCCATCCACACCATTCAGACTATATACATATCGTCAAAAATATATTCACAATATTTTCATATTTTAAACAAACTTTCCTAACATCTCATCAGTAAAATAGAAAATGTAAATTTTTCATTACTTACTTATGTCTGACACCTCAGACATAACCTCCTTTCTATGACGATATATAGATCCGGACAGGAAACCTCTCCAACATTCCCGTCCGGAAACGCAAAAAGAACCCGGAACAGCTGCCCGGGCTCTTTTTGCGTTTATCATATATTAATTTTTCTCATCATAAATACAGTTGGCAAGCATCGCAAACTGCTCCAGTGTCAGCGCCTCACCCCTGATATTCAGCGGAAGCTCACACCTGTTGAACACATCTTCGATCTCATCCTTACTCAGGGAAAAATCTCCGGAATTTCTGATACCGTTCACAAGCGTCTTTCTCCTCTGGTTAAAAGATGCACGGATCAGACGGAACATAAGCCCCTCATCCTTCACATCCACCGGAGGCTTCTCATAACGCGTCAGCTTGATCACCGCACTTCCAACCTTCGGCCGCGGCATAAAACAGTTCGGCGGTACATTCGCAACGATCTCCGGCTTCGCATAATACTGCACAGCCAGGGAAAGAGCACCGTAATCCTTGGTACCGGGACCAACCTGCATACGGTCTGCAACCTCCTTCTGCACCATGACAGTGATCGAATCCACAGGAACATTCTTCTCAAAAAGCCCCATGATGATCGGAGTCGTAATGTAATACGGCAGATTCGCAACCACCTTCACAGGCTTACCGCCGTTTTTCTCATCTGCGATCTTTTTGATATCCGTTTTCAGGATATCGTTATTGATCACGGAAACATTATCCCAGTCCTTCAACGTATCCTTAAGAATCGGGATCAGCGAACTGTCGATCTCCACAGCAGCCACCTCTCTGGCAGCCTCCGCAAGATACTGGGTCATAGTTCCGATACCCGGACCGATCTCCAGTATAAAATCATCCTTCGTGATACCCGAAGACTCAATGATCTTTTCCAGAACATGCTCATCGATCAGAAAATTCTGACCAAACCTTTTCTGGAAAACAAAATGATACTTTTGAAGGACTTCAATGGTATATTTCGGGTTACCAAGATAAGGTCTGGCCATATTTTTTACCTCTGCTTTTTCTTATTTTCAGCTGAAATCCTTTTCAAAAAGTACCGTGTAGCCATCACGGTCCACACGCTTCTTGGAACGCTTGAACAATCCGCTCTGAGCTCTCTCCATAGCCTTATCCAGCATGGTCTTCACAGTACCGATGCACATCGGCTGATCCTCCTTCTGGTTGATCCCGATCAGATTATACAGAGCAAGCATGCCCATCTGGTCAATACGGAATCCATTCTCCATGGTATAGACCTTGGCGAAATTAACAAGTTCATCGTTTGTAAATACAGGAATGTTGATCATGGATGTAAACTTCTTCGCAAGCTTCGGATATCTTGCGATCAGCTTACGCATACCAATCTTTTCATCCTCCAGGATCACGATCATTCCCTTTGTGTTTCCGGTCATAGCTTCCTCAAGCTCATCTGCTGTTTCCTGGGAAAGCTGGTTTGCATCCTCGATAACAAGGAAACCGCCGGCAAGCTTGGATACGATCTCCGGAATATCCTTTCCGTTGAGATCATCCGCAAATATATAGGCAACCTTGGAAGCCTCGATATTCAGCTCTTTACAGATTGCCGGGATCAGACTTGAGATCAGTCTCGTCTTACCTGTTTCTCTGCCACCCATAACGATCACATTTCCGGTCTGGGAGGTCTTATCTGCTGCGCCCATCTGCACATCACAGAGTACATCAAGCAGCTGTTCCTTCATTCCGGGAACTGTAACAAAATAGGTGAAAAGCTTCTTCTCTTCCTCTGTGAGCTCTTTCTTTCTGGAAACGATCTTTGTAGGATCCTTCTCCGGATGGATCGTAGCGATAAATTTCTCAAGCTGCTCTTCCTCGCTGAGCTCCTCTTCCTCATCGTCCTCTTCCATGGCTTCATCAGAATCATCACCGATGGGACTGCTGATAAAGTCATCCTCGTCATCCTCATCCTGGAAGTTAAAGGCGTCATCACTGTATTCTTCTTCCTCATCAAGAAGATTTTCCTCTTCCGCTGCAGCCACCGGTTCCTCATGATGAAGCTTCGCAGAAGGCTCTGCTGCCGACTTCTGCACCTGCGCCTCAGATTCCAGTGAAGGAATCTCCGGAAGCACATCATCTTCTTCCACCGGCTTCTGTACTCCTGACGGACCATTCAGGAACTCTGCTTCTGCAGCCTGAAGATCCTCCTCAGTAACCGGCTCCTCATCTTCATCAAATACGATATCCGGAATTCTGGTATCGGAAGTCTCCGTTACCTCTTCCTCCTGCTGAGCGGAGATCTGCGCCATGATATCCTCAATATCTGCCGCATCCGGCTCCTCCGGAACAAATTCATCAGCCGCAATATCCAGATCCTCAATACCAGCCGGCTCTTCCGTTACGTCGGACTGCTGGACATCCGGAGATTTCTCTTCCTCCGGGATATCGATTCCCTGCTGTGTAGCTGCTGCCAGAATGGTATCCTCCAGGTTGAAGTCTTTATCCTTATCCTTCTCGGACCTGTCACCTACAGATGCCGCAATATCCTCGATACTTCCGAAAATTCCGGACGCATCCGGCATCTCCGCAGAACTGCTTGCATTCTCCGGGTCCACATTGATCATGGACTTCGGGATCTTCAGCTCCGGCATACGGATCGTTGCGGAAAAATCAGGCTTGCCTTCCTCATTGAGCGGAACCCCTGCAGGCTTCTCCTCACTTTCCTCATTTCCGGCAGCCTTCTCCTTCATGATCTCTGCAACACTCTGGGACAAAGACATCTCTGTAGCTTTCTCAGCCTCAGCTTCTTCCGCTTCCTGATAAGCCTCTTCTTCCTCTTTATCCTGCTGTTCCTGAGCCTGCAGCTTCATACTTCCGGATGACAGGTTCTCAACACCTGATGCCAGCGGGATCTCATCCACTTCCTGTCCGGAAAACTCTTCCTGCTCTTCAGAAGGATCATCAGAAGCTTCCTCACTTCCTTCTGCTGCTTCGATCCCCTCAGAATCTGTAAACTCCTCTGACAGTTCTGCTGCCGCAGCAGTCTCAGCCTCCGGCACTTCAGCCTGTTCCGTCACATCCTCAGAGCCTGTGGAAACCTCTTCCTGCTCTTCATCCTGCGCAGCTTCTTTTTCCTCCATATCCTCTTCCGCGGATTTCTTATGTCCGCCAAAGATATCACGGAATCCCTTGGAAAGCTTCTCCTGGAATGTCTCCGCACTGTTCAGATCCCGCTCATCATCTACCTGGATGGTATCTGTGACCGGTTTTGCCTCCTCATACTCGCCGGATGCTTCCTTGCTCTCCCTGATCTCCTGCGCCTTTTCCGGCGGGATCAGCTTCGGGATAAAACGCTGCTCGTATTTCTCTTTCTCTTCGCCAGTGAGAACACCCATCCGCTGTTTCAGGTCAAGGGCCTTTATCACATAAGTTCCGTCATTGAACCAAAGGATCATCTCATTGCAGAGATCCAGGCACTTCTGCTTGTCTCCTGCCTTGTAATAGAGCTTGGCCAGCTCATAGGACCAGCGCTCCGTAAATTCCTTCTCCTTATATTCCTCAAGAATACGGATCTGTTCATTCAGAGATGCATTCTTCGCTCTGGCGATCTTATATTTCAGTATATACTGGCTGTTATCATTACCTGCCACTTCTCTGTATTCATCAAAGAATTCTGTGGCTTCACTGATCTGTCCCATTTTCAGGGAAACCTCGATCAGACGGTAAAGTATGTTCTTGCCGATCGGCGCTCTGTGGTAGGCAAGAAGAAAAATTTCCTTGCTCTCTTCATAACGCTTGTTGGCCGCGTAGATCTCGCCCACTACACAAAGGGTACGGACGTTTTTCACACGACGCCAGTCAATACTGTCAACAATCTGCATGGCGCCTTTGTAATCCTGGGTCTCGACCAGCTTATTGATCTGTCCCAGCTTAACGCGAAACTCCTCTTTATCCAAAATATTCACCAACTTTCCATAATCAGAATCAGTTTACCATATGCATACGGGCTTGTCAAAACCCTTTAGGCATATAAACATGCCCCTTTACCACCTGAAAAACCCTGTTGATCTTGAACTGATGGCTGACAAAATCATCCAGTCCTGTACAGGTGATCAGAGTCTGTATATCGTGGATGCTTTCCAGCAGATATGTCTGCCTGCTGCTATCCAGCTCCGAAAGAACATCATCCAGCAGAAGCACCGGTGTATCCCGGATCTTTTTCTTCACCAGATAGATCTCCGAAAGCTTCAGGGAAAGAGCTGCAGTCCTCTGCTGCCCCTGGGAACCATACCTCCGGATGTCGATCCCGTTGACTTTTACGCAGAAATCATCTCTGTGCGGTCCCACAGAGGTCAGCTTCATCCGAAGATCCCGCTCCCGGTTCCTGGAAAGCTTATCCTCAAACTCCGCCGCCGTCACACTTGGCTCGTACAGGATCTCCAGCTCCTCGATCCCACCGGTAAGGCCTTTATGGAGCCCCCTTGAGATCTCGTTAAGCTCCTCCACAAAAGCTTCCCGCTTCCCGATGATCTTCTTTCCATAATCGACCATCTGCATATCCCAGACATCCAGGGTACTTTTCAGCCCGGGGTTCATATAACAGTCTTTGAGAAGACGGTTTCTCTGGTTCACGATATGATTGTAGCCGGCCAGCTCCGTGATATAAACACCATCCAGCTGACAAAGCTCCGAATCCAGAAAACGTCTTCTCTCTCCCGGTCCATCCTTGATAATATTAAGATCCTCCGGAGAAAAAAACACCAGATTCACCACCCCCAGCAGCTCCCTTGCCTTGCGGATCGGCAGCCCGTTGATGGCAACTCCCTTTGCTTTGTTTTTCCGGAGGTGCATGTCTATTTTGTATGAAAGCTCGCCCTTCTTCACCATCATTCGGATATGGGATTCCTCATTCTCAAAGCGGATCATCTCCCGGTCCTTGCTTCCCTTGTGGGATTTGCTGGTACCTGCCAGATAAACCGCCTCCAGGATATTTGTCTTTCCCTGGGCATTGTCGCCGTAGAGAATATTGGTGCCCTGATCAAAATTCATCTCCAGCGACTCATAATTCCTGAAATTATTCAGTCTGATGGATTCAATGTACATTCCTTCACCCAATCACATAAATATCTTTTCCATCGTAGGAAATGGTATCTCCAGGATGGATCTTGCGGCCACGGCGGTTCTCCACCTCACCGTTCACCAGTACCAGACCATCATTGATGGCATATTTCGCCTCAACGCCGTCCTCCACAACACCGGCCAGCTTCAGCGCCTGGCCAAGCTTAATAAATTCGTCTTTAATTCTGATCTCCAATTTTTTCTCCTCTTATCTCCGGGGTATTTTCTCCGTCAGATCAATCTTTTCTGATCTCCTGGCGGTATTTAACCGCATCAGGTAAGTCCTCTGCTTCAATCGTGGATATCCGTTTGAAAATCCCCCAAAATACAAATTTCACCGGAAGGTGGTAATTTAAATACCCCCTTCCAGTAGTTTACACACGAAACACTTCTCAGAACACGATCGCATCCCCATATAAAATCGGTCAAAAACGGTCACTCATTTTAGGTGTACCTGTTTCTGTCGATCCTGATACCAGCCGTCAGGCTGTACGCACCGTACGGACACTTACATATCCTGGCCACCGATATCAATTCTGTTCACAGCTTCAGGTATGTGCGTCTCACACGTACACTCGCATTCCCGAAGCTGCCGCGCCATCTCTTGTCCCTTATTTCTTATATACCCAGGTTTTATCTGGCCTGATTCTGGTTGATATTTACAGGAAGGATCAGGTAAGTATAGTTCTCCTCATCGTCACGGATAAAGCACGGGGCCTTCGGATTTACAAGATAGATCGTCACGGTTTCATCATCAATAACACGGAGAGCATCGATCAGGAATTTCGGGTTGAAGCCGATCATGATATCCTTACCCTCTTTTTCAATATCGATCTCCTCATTCATGGAACCCATTGCAGAATCAATGCGCAGCTCCATATCATCATCTGTGATGTTGATGATGATCGGTTTTTTGTCAACCTCACGTACCAGAAGTGTGGCACGGTCGATACAATCCAGGAACTCTTTTTTGTTGATCTTCAGTTTTGTCTCATAATCACTGGAAAGCATCTGGTCAATTCTGAAATATTCTCCCTCGATCAGTCTGGAAACTACCATAGTCTGATCAAATTCAAATAAAATATGGTTTTTTGTAAAGTAAATGCTGACCTGATCATCCACTTCTCCGGAAAGGATCTTGCTGACCTCGCTTAAAGTTTTGCCCGGAACTACCACCTTACGGTCAGAATAATCTTTCTTAAGGGGCATTTTTCGGATAGCGATACGGTGTCCATCCAGAGAAACTACCTTCAGACAGTTATTTTTGATCTCAAAAAGTTCACCGGTCATAAGCTTATTGTTCTCATTTAAAGTAATAGAAAAAATAGTCTGGCGGATCATTTCTTTCAGTGTGTACTGAGAGATCGTCAGTGGTTCATCCTTTTCGATCATCGGTAAATAAGCAAAATCTTCTCCTGATTTTCCGGGGATATTGAATTTTGCTTTTTCACAGGTGATGGTTGCTGCATATTTATCATCAGTTTTAATGGTAATGTCATTATCCGGAAGTCGTCTGATGATTTCATAGAAGATTTTTGCATCAAGAGCAACTTTACCTTTTTCTTCAATAGTACCCTCAACGATAGTTTCAATTCCCAGCTCCATATCGTTGGTGGTAAATTTGATCTGGTTTGTGGTTGCATCCATAAGAATACATTCCAGGATCGGCATTGTGGTTTTTGATGGAACTGCTTTGAGTGCGATACTTACACTTTTTAACAGACTTGATTTGGAGCAGATGATTTTCATAGTGTGTATAACTCCCTTTCTGAACAAATTGTGGTTTTTATAAATATATTTATAGAAAAAATCCGCCGTAACAGCCGTAGGGGGCCAGATTTTGTGAAAAACTCCCGCAGGCCTGATGTTTTCAGGGGTTTTCCGTTGGGATAACTTTGTGTAAAAGTGGTATTTTCGCATGTGAATAACCCGGGGATAAAATTACCGCCGCGTTTTGACAAAAAAGTTGTACACATCTCTCCACATACAATCAACACGTTATACACCAGTAATGTGGAAAACTTCCCTAACCTTGTGGATTAATCTTCTTTTTCAATATATCAATGGTATTTTTTAAGTTATCGTCGTTCTGCAATTCGTTTTCGATCTTTTCAATACCGTGCATAACGGTGGTATGGTCACGGTTTCCGAGCGCTTTTCCGATATTTTTCAAAGGTGTGGATATGATCTCACGGCAGAGATACATGGAAACCTGGCGGGGCATGACGATCTTGGAGTTTCGTTTGTTTCCGCTTAAGTCCGCAGGTGTAACTCCGTAATGCTCTGCAACAACGGAAATGATGTATTCCGGTGTGATCACTTTTTTCTCATCCGGAGAAATAATATCCTTCAGTGCCTGCTCTGCCAGCTCCAGAGTTACTTCCTTTTTCTCAAGCTTGGCTCCGGCCATGACCTTGTTGAAGGCACCTTCCAGCTCACGGATATTGGATTTGATATTGGTAGCGATATATTTGATAACATCTTCATTGATGTTGTAGCCGTTCATTTCTTCATTTTTATGAAGGATCGCCATTCGGGTTTCGTAATCAGGCAGCGTGATATCTGCGATCAGACCCCACTCGAATCGGGAACGGAAGCGCTCTTCCAGGATTTCCATATCCTTCGGTGGTTTATCAGAGGATATGATGATCTGCTTTTTGGCACTGTGAAGACTGTTAAATGTATGGAAAAATTCCTCCTGTGTGGATTCTTTTCCTATAATAAACTGAATATCATCGACAAGAAGAACGTCGATATTTCTGTATTTTTCACGGAATTTGCTCATTGCCGTGTTATTTCCGTTTCGGATGGTTTCGATCAGCTCGTTGGTAAATTCCTCACTGGTTACATACAAAACACGGCTGTTTTCGTCGTGTTCCAGAATGAAATGAGCGATGGAATGCATAAGATGTGTCTTACCAAGACCGGCTCCGCCATAGATAAACAGTGGATTGTAGGTATCTCCCGGTGATTCGGCAACTGCAAGAGCTGCGGCCTGGGCGAATTTGTTATTACTTCCTACAACGAAGGTGTCGAAGGTGTATTTTGGATTTAAATGCGCCTCTTCGTAACGTGTATCCTGAACCTGTTTATCATAAGAAGTGTTTTTTTCTGTTTTTTTGGGGAGATCTTTTTCCAGAACGAAGCGAACCTCGCATTCTTCCATGCCTGTCAGTACACAGATAGTAACCTGGAGGGGTATTTTGTAGCGTTTACTGATGTAATTGACTCCAATCGCTGCCTGCTCAGAGGGAACAACCACTGTTATCAGCTTTCCGTCAACCTCATAAACTTTCAGCGGCTTGAGCCAGGTATTAAAAGGGACATCAGTCACCTCATATTCAGATTTGACAGTTTGCAGGATCTCCTCCCATTTTTCAATAACAGCGTCCATTTTTTCCTCCCATGAGTATTATAATAACCCCAGTCTGCGACTGGAGATAGATATCCTTTTATATATTACAATGAAAATGGGGTTTTCGCAATGGAAAATCCTTGAGATTTTGGGGAAAAGAATGTGGATAATGTGGGGAAATTACTGTGGATTAGGGTGGATTATTGTGGATAAGAGTCCTGGAGGTTTCCATAAGTCGAGAATTGGTGGAAAATGTGGAAGAATTATGTGTATAAAAAAATCCACCTTAAAAATACCGCAAATAAAGGGTTTTTTTGAAAACCATGTGAACAAACCCTCCGAAAAAGTGGATAGATTTCCGGTCAATCCACAAGTTATCCACAAGTTATCCACAAAATGTGGATAATGTTACGTAAACCATAAGCGCTTTCCACATAAGAGAAAAAAATAAATACCGTAAGGTGGGGGTATTTTATAGAACCCTTGATTTTATCGGGTTTTTTGCAATTTTTACTTGACGAAAAGGAGGTTTATTTATATAATTGAAACGATGTTCTGAATGATAAGTTATTTCATAACAATTAAAAATAGATAAAGGAGGTGCTTTACCTATGAAGATGACATTTCAGCCAAAAAAGAGATCCAGAGCTAAGGTTCACGGCTTCAGAGCTCGCATGAGCACAAAGGGCGGACGTAAAGTATTAGCTGCAAGAAGATTAAAAGGAAGAAAACAGTTATCAGCATAAGCTGCAAGACCGCATTTATGTGGTCTTTTCTTCTATCCGGAGAAATATCCGCGCAGGCGGAATTTAATTAAGGAGGATTCGTTTGATCAGATCAGAGTCCTTAAAGAAAAATCAAGATTTTAAAGTTGTATATCAGAACGGAACATCGTACGCAAATCGGCTTCTGGTGATGTACGTGCTGAAGAATCAGCACATGAAGAATCGTCTGGGAATATCAGTAAGCAAAAAAGTAGGGAACAGTGTGGTTCGCCACAGACTCACCAGATTGATCAGAGAAAGCTATCGTCTCAACGAAACAGATTTTGACAGTAACCTTGATATTGTAGTAGTAGCGAGAGCCGCAGCCAAGGGCAAGAGCTTTCACGAGATCGAGAGTGCTTTTCTGCATCTTGCAAGAAAGCATCATATAACAGGGAACGAACATGATAAAGAAATTTCTGATTAAGATGATAAGGCTCTATCAAAAATATATATCGCCGATGAAGAGAACGAAATGTCCTTATATTCCCACATGTTCTCAATATGGTTTGGAAGCAATCGAAAAATATGGCGCGTTTAAGGGCAGTCTTCTTGCGGCATGGAGGATTCTGCGATGCAATCCTTTTTCCCACGGAGGCTATGACCCTGTGCCATGAATTATTTTGTGACTGTTCAGCCTTTTCCCGGGCAGAGCAGTTACCGGACTTTTACAATTGAATAAGAAGTCTAGGAGGAGATGAATTTGGAACTGTTTTTAGCAACAAAAACCGGAACTCCTATTATCGGACAGATCGCGTCTGTGATGGGATGGATCATGGATGGCATATATAAGATGCTTGACGGCCTGTTCGGAATCCAGAACATTGGTCTTTGTATCATTATCTTCAGTATTCTTATCTTTGCCTTTATGACACCGCTGCAGATCAAGCAGCAGAAATTCTCCAAGTTAA
>ERZ856578.7477-NODE-7477-length-11432-cov-3.320828_pt1 | contig 11432 bp, 9 predicted proteins | sample MGYA00514384_ERZ856578 | MGnify/ENA primary metagenome ERZ856578 (study PRJEB29103, sample SAMN06111958) | human gut metagenome | biome: human gut; feature: ankylosing spondylitis patient; material: healthy_person | host: Homo sapiens | place: China:Hangzhou...
TGTTGCTCAAGCTCAATCATTGAAACAAACGATTGAAAAATCATTGGGCAGTGAAAATGTCGTTATCGATATCAACCAGTTGTCATCTGATGATATGCAAAATGCTACTCTTAATGCGGCTAATGCGGCAGCAGAAGACTGGGATATTTCAAACGGTGTGGTTTGGGGTCCAGACTATCAAGATCCATCAACTTACCTTGATATCTTTAAGACAACTTCAAGTGAAAATACCAAGACTTTCATGGGTTATGATGATCCAAACAATGCGGCCGCAGCCCAAGTAGGTCTTAAAGATTATGATGCCTTGCTTGATTCAGCAGCTTCAGAAACAACAGACCTCAACGCTCGTTACGACCGTTATGCTCAAGCTCAAGCTTGGTTGGAAGATAGCTCACTTGTCATTCCATTGACTGTTGGTAACGGTGCAGCACCAGTTATCTCACGCTTGACACCATTTACGGGTGCTAGCATGCAAGTGGGTGATAAGAACTCATCAGACTACTTCAAATATGTGAAACCACAAGAAAAAGTAGTTACTAAGAAAGAATATGAACAAAGTCGTGAAAAATGGCTTAAAGAAAAGAAAGCATCTAACGAAAAAGCTCAAAAAGATCTTGAGAAACACGTTAAATAATATTCTTGAGAAAAAGGCAGTTAGCCTTTTTCTTTTGTCCAAAAAGGGCTAATCCATAGTGTTCGTAAGAGGTAAAATTGTGAGAAAGTCAGTATAAGACAAAATATTCTGAAAATTGTACTCATCTTATTTTTTATGGTATAATGTAGGCATATAAAAAAGATTTTTTGGAGAATGCTTATGAAAAAAAGTAAATGGTTGGCCCTTGCGGGTGTTTCCCTTCTAAGTGTTGGGGTTTTAGTGGCTTGTTCATCAAAATCAAACACTTCAAGCAATACTTACAACTATATTTATACTGCTGATCCTGAGACATTGGATTACCTTATTTCCAATAAAGGTTCAACGACTGATGCTGTGACAAATGGTGTCGATGGCCTTTTGGAAAACGATAAATATGGTAACTTGGTACCTTCTATTGCCAAGGACTGGACTGTTTCAGCTGATGGTTTAACTTATACATACAAACTTCGTAAGGGAGTTAAATGGTATACTTCAGACGGTGAAGAGTATGCAGAAGTAACAGCTAAAGACTTTGTAACAGGTCTTAAGCATGCTGCTGATAAAAAGACTGAGTCAATTTACTTGGCAAAAGATTCTGTAGTAGGTCTTGCTGATTATTTCAATGGTACTGATAAAGACTTCTCTAAAGTTGGTGTTAAAGCTCTTGATGATTACACTCTTCAGTACACACTTAAACAACCAGAACCTTACTGGAATTCTAAGATGACTTATTCTCTCTTCTGGCCTGTAAATGAAGAGTTCCTTAAGTCAAAAGGGGATAGCTTTGGTAAATCAACAGATCCATCATCTATCCTTTATAATGGTCCTTACATCCTTAAGTCATTGACAGCTAAATCATCTATTGAGTTGACTAAAAATGAAAACTATTGGGATAAGAAAAATGTTCACTTTGATGGCATCAAACTTTCTTTCTACGATGCATCTGACCAAGAATCACTTGTCCGTAATTTCACTGATGGCGCTTATAGCCAAGCACGTCTATATCCAACAAGCTCAAACTTTAATTCAGTAGAAAAACAATATAAAGATAATATCTTCTATACACAACCATCTGCAGATATTGGTGGGGTTGGTGTTAATATTGACCGTCAGTCTTACAATCATACATCTAAGAAAACTGATGCTGAGAAAGATTCAACTAAGAAAGCTCTTCTTAACAAGGACTTCCGTCAATCAGTTAACTTTGCTATTGACCGTACAGCTTATTCAGCACAACTTAATGGTGAAAAGGGTGCAGCACTTGCTGTTCGTAACCTTCTTGTGAAACCTGATTTTGTTTATGCTGGTGACAAGTCATTCGGTGATTTGGTAACTGAAAAGATGGCTTCATATGGCGATGAATGGTCAGGTGTTAACCTTAAAGACAGTCAAGATGGTCTCTTCAACGCTGATAAGGCTAAGACTGAATTTAATAAAGCTAAGGAAGCTCTCCAAGCACAAGGTGTTCAATTCCCAATTCACTTGGACCTTCCAGTTGACCAAGCTGCAAAACCAACTGTAGCACGTGCACAATCTTTGAAACAATCTGTTGAAAAGACACTCGGTAAAGAAAATGTGGTTGTAGACGTTCATCAAATGTCTCAAGATGATCTTCTTAACAGTACTTTGTATGCAGCTAACGCAGCAGCAGAAGACTGGGATATCAATATTTCAGTTGCTTGGGCACCTGACTATGAAGACCCATCAACATTCCTTGATATCTTCAAGACAACAGCTAGTGAGAACACAAAAACTTACATGGGATTTGACGATCCTAACAATGCAGCAGCAGCTCAAGTAGGTCTTAAAGACTTTGATGCTTTGGTTGACAATGCAGCTAAAGAAACAAGCGACCTCAACGTACGTTATGAACGTTATGCAGAGGCACAAGCTTGGTTGGAAGATAGCTCACTCTTCATGCCACTTATGGTTAACAAGGGTGCAGCTCCAATGGTAGCTCGTTTGACACCATTCTCAGGAGCCTACTCTCAAGTAGGACCTAAAGGTTCTGACAGATACTTCAAGTACCTTGAGCCTCAAAAAGATGTTGTCACTAAGAAAAACTATGATAAAGCCCGTGAAAGCTGGCTTAAAGAAAAGTCTAAGTCCAACGAAAAAGCTCAAAAAGACCTTGAGAAACACGTTAAATAAAAGGACGATGGAACTTTCTCATTAGATTGGGAAAGTTCTTTTGGAATTAAAGGAAGAGACATGAAAAAATACATTTTATTGAGAACCCTCCGTTCTCTATTGTCAATATTTGTCGTGACGGCTTTGACCTACACGATTATCTATACCATGGTGCCGAGGCGTCTGATTTTCAGACAGGACCCTAACTACAACAAGATTGCTAAGACAGCTGATTCTAAGGCTAACTATGAAAATACAATCTATGAACGTATGGGTTACATTGATTACTATGACACCAAGGAGTTGCAGGAGAAAGCTAGCTCCCTTGATAAGTCAGTAACCACTAAGCCAACAAAAGAAAATAAGGCTATCTACCAAAAATATGTGGATAGTTTGGGACATGGCTGGCGTTTGCATCAGTTCAAGCAAAGTAAACAATTCTATGCGACACGTGATGTGCCAGTACTTGAACGTGTGTTTGGCTTCTATACGCACCTCTTTGAATTTGACAATACTGGATGGGTTAAAGATAAAACAAATCCAAACTTGAAGCGTTATATCCGTATTGAAAATGACCCAGCTATCGGTTGGTCAGTTGTTGGTTCAGGGACTAAGCATAAATACTTGCTTTACTTTAACGGTCAGTTCCCATTTGTTCACCAAAACTTTGTTAAGATGAACCTTGGTACATCTTACCCAACTTATGCTGAGCAAGGTGTTCTTGATGTTATTACGCAAGGCCAAGGGCAAACACAAAGCTCTGAGGTCAACTTCCCTACTGGTAAGAAGATATCTTCAGTAGATATCTACTCTCGTACTTATAAATCACCAAGTCAGGCTGATGCGAGAGATCGTTCTTACTATGGAAATGACCCATACACAGCAACCAAGAGTCGCTACCAATACCCATCAATGGTGACAAGTTCTGCCATTGCAGGTTTGATTGGTTTGGTCTTGTCTTATGCTTTGGCAATTCCATTGGGATCATACATGGCACGCTTTAAAAATACCCTCTTTGATAGTGTATCAACAGGTGTCTTGACTTTCTTGCTTTCACTACCAACCATCGCCTTGGTTTATATCATTCGTTTGATTGGTTCTGAGATTGGTCTTCCAGATTCCTTCCCTATCTTGGGTGCGGGTGACTGGCGTTCATACGTCTTGCCATCTGTTATTCTCGGTCTCTTGTCAACACCAGGTCTTGCCATTTGGATTCGTCGTTACATGATTGACTTGCAATCACAAGACTTCGTTCGTTTTGCACGTGCCAAAGGGTTGTCAGAACAAGAAATTTCGAATAAACACATTTTCAAAAATGCTATGGTTTCCTTGGTTTCAGGAATCCCAGCATCTATCGTTAGTGTTATCACAGGGGCAACCTTGACAGAAACAATCTTCGCCTTCCCTGGTATGGGTAAAATGTTGATTGACTCTGTCCGTGCTTCAAATAACGCTATGGTTGTGGGTCTTGTATTTATTTTCACAGCCCTCACCATCTTCTCATTGCTTGTGGGTGATATCCTTATGACTATAATTGACCCACGTATCAAATTGACATCTAAAGGAGGTAAATAATGGCTTCAATTGATAAAAGTAAGTTCCAATTTGTAAAGCGCGATGATTTTGCCTCTGAAACAATTGATGCGCCGGCCTATTCATACTGGAAATCGGTGATGCGTCAGTTCTTCAAGAAGAAGTCAACAACTGTCATGTTGGGAATCTTGATTGCTATCATTTTGATGAGTTTTATCTACCCGATGTTTTCAAAATTTGACTTTAATGATGTGTCTAAGGTTAATGACTTTAGTGTACGTTATGTGCATCCAAACGCTCAATACTGGTTCGGTACTGACAGTAATGGTAAGTCCCTCTTCGATAGTGTTTGGTTTGGAGCTCGTAATTCTATCCTTATTGCTGTTATCGCTACCTTCCTTAACGTTGTTATTGGTTTGCTTGTAGGTGCTGTTTGGGGGATTTCTAAGACCTTCGATATGATTATGATGGAAATCTACAACATCATCTCAAATATTCCTGCCCTCCTTGTAGTTATCGTCTTGACTTACTCATTGGGTGCTGGTTTCTGGAATATGATCTTTGCCATGACTGTTACAGGGTGGATTGGTATTGCCTATACTATCCGTATTCAAATCATGCGTTACCGTGATTTGGAGTATAACTTGGCTTCTCGTACACTGGGAACACCAACTCCTAAGATTGTGGTTAAAAACATCATGCCACAACTAGTGTCAGTTATCGTAACTATGGCTAGTCAGCTCTTGCCAGGATTTATCTCTTACGAAGCCTTCCTTTCATACTTTGGTTTGGGGCTTCCCGTTACGACGCCTAGTCTTGGTCGTTTGATTTCAGACTATGCACAGAACGTTACAGTCAATGCTTATCTCTTCTGGATTCCATTGACTACTTTGATCCTCGTTTCCCTTGCTCTCTTTATTGTCGGTCAAAACTTGGCGGATGCCAGCGACCCACGTACGCATAGATAGGAGTCCAATATGACAGAAAATAAAAATGTAATATTATCGGCTCGCGATATCGTCGTGGAATTTGACGTTCGTGACCGTGTTTTGACAGCCATTCGAGGAGTTTCCCTTGATTTGGTTGAAGGTGAAGTTTTAGCCTTGGTTGGTGAGTCTGGTTCAGGTAAATCAGTTTTGACTAAGACTTTCACAGGGATGCTTGAAGAAAATGGTCGTGTAGCCAGCGGTTCTATTGATTATCGTGGCCAAGATTTGACCAAGCTTAAGAGCCACCAAGATTGGGCGCCAATTCGTGGAGCTAAGATTGCGACTATCTTCCAAGATCCTATGACCAGTCTTGACCCAATTAAGACTATCGGTAGCCAAATTGTTGAAGTCATTGTCAAACACCAAGGAAAATCAGCCAAAGAAGCTAAAAAAATGGCCATTGATTACATGGACAAGGTTGGTATTCCTGATGCTGAAAAACGTTTCAACGAATATCCTTTCCAATACTCTGGTGGGATGCGTCAACGTATCGTCATTGCCATTGCCTTGGCTTGTCGTCCTGATGTCCTAATCTGTGACGAGCCAACAACTGCCCTTGACGTGACCATTCAAGCTCAAATCATTGACCTCTTGAAATCACTCAAAGAGGAGTATGGTTTCTCAGTGATTTTCATTACCCATGACCTTGGTGTGGTAGCAAGTATCGCTGACAAGGTTGCTGTTATGTATGCTGGTGAAATCATTGAATACGCAACTGTTGAGGAAATTTTCTATGAGCCTTGTCATCCATACACGTGGAGCTTGCTTTCAAGCTTGCCACAGTTGGCCGATGATAAGGGTGAGCTCTTCTCAATTCCAGGGACACCACCATCACTTTATACACCAGTTGTTGGAGATGCCTTTGCCTTGCGTTCAGACTATGCTATGCAGATTGACTTCGAGGAAAAAGCACCACAATTCCAAGTTTCAGATACTCACTGGGCTAAGACCTGGCTCTTACATGAGGATGCACCAAAAGTTGAAAAACCTGCGGTTATCCAAAATCTACATGAAAAAATCCGTGCTAATATGGGATTTGCACATTTAGGAAATGAGGAGGAAGGCAATGCCTGAGAAGTTAGTTGAAGTAAAAGATGTGGAGATTTCCTTCGGTGAAGGAAGCAAGAAATTCGTTGCTGTCCACAATGCTAATTTTTTCATCAACAAGGGTGAAACCTTTTCCCTCGTTGGTGAGTCTGGTAGTGGTAAAACCACTATCGGGCGTGCCATTATTGGTCTAAATGATACAAGTAATGGTGAGATTATTTTTGACGGTAAGAAAATCAATGGACACTTATCTCACTCTGAGAAAAACGACCTTATCCGTCGTATTCAGATGATTTTCCAAGACCCTGCGGCTAGTTTGAATGAACGTGCAACAGTTGATTATATCTTGTCTGAGGGCTTGCATAACTTCCATCTCTATAAGGATGAGGAAGATCGTAAAGCTAAAATCAAGGAAATCATCAAAGAAGTAGGACTTCTTGAGGAGCACTTGACACGTTACCCTCACGAATTTTCTGGGGGACAACGTCAACGTATCGGTATTGCGCGTTCCTTGGTTATGCAACCTGACTTGGTCATCGCTGACGAACCAATCTCAGCCCTTGACGTGTCAGTTCGTGCCCAAGTTTTGAACCTGCTTAAGAAATTCCAAAAAGAGTTGGGATTGACCTACCTCTTTATCGCTCACGACTTGTCAGTGGTCCGTTTCATTTCTGACCGTATCGCTGTTATTTACAAGGGAACAATCGTGGAAGTTGCTGAGACAGAAGAACTCTACAACAATCCTATCCACCCTTACACCAAGTCACTCTTGTCTGCTGTTCCTATTCCAGACCCAATCTTGGAACGTAAGAAAGTCTTGAAGGTTTATGATCCAAACCAACACGACTATTCTGTTGATAAACCAGAAATGGTTGAAGTACGTCCAGGACACTTCGTTTGGGGTAACAAAGCCGAAATTGAGACTTATCGTAAAGAACAAAGTAAATAAGTCTTTTCAATGCAAAAAAAATCGTGTTCCAAAAGGAACACGGTTTTTCTTTAGTCCAAATTTAAGCGTTTGGTCATGATATAGTAGGTACCAAAGTAACTTGCCGCGATGAGAATGAGAGACTGAACTAGACTAATGATATATGACGAGTTATTACTTGCAGTATATGTTGCATCTCCGGTCAAGGCTGCACCGAGTCCAAAGAAGAAACCAATAAAGAATAGGATAGCCTGAATGGCGAAAAAGGCGACAAATCCCATAAGAACTTTGTTAGTGTTGAAGAGGTTTCCGATACTAATACAGAGGTAATAGAAAAGGATACCAGCAATCATTGACAAGATTGTAGAAGGGATGAATAGGTAGAAAGCGCCTATCTCTTTTAGGATTTGGCCAAAGTAGCTGGTAGCTAGGAGGATATCTTTCATATCAAGGCAGAAAGCAGCTATAATTCCAATCGAAAGAAGTATAACGAGTGATGAAATGATATCTAAAATAAAGGCTACCAAGAGTTTAGACAAGATTAATTGGTGGGCAGAAACTGGGAGCGTATTGGTTAGATAACCTTCTCTCCCAAAGACAGTCTTTGCAAAGCGTCTGACAATGAGGACTATTGTTGCTATATAAATGGCTCCCCATACAATAATGGTAGCAAAAACCATCAGTGTGAAGAAAGCAAAAAAGAGTAGACTAGGTTCTTGGTGGCTCTGTTCAGTTACAAAAATAAATTTTCGAAGCATTAAACCCAAGGGGATAGAGAGTAGGATGGCAATACCATAGATGCCAAGATACCACTTACGGACCGATTGTAATTCATATTTAACTAATTTCCAAAACATGCTCATACCTCCTAGTTGTGGAACATCTCTCTAAAGAGTTTGTCGATAGATTTGCCATGGGCTTGACGAATATTATCAGCGTCCCCTTGAAGTTCAATCTGACCGTATTTTAAGAAGACAACTTCATCTAGAACAGATTCAATGTCTGCAATCAAATGAGTTGAAATGATAACAGAAGCATCTTCAGAGTATTGGTTGATGATGGTTTTAAGGATGTAGTCACGTGACGCAGGATCGACCCCACCGATAGGTTCATCAAGGAGATAGAGTTTAGCCTCACGACTCATAACCAAAATCAACTGAACTTTTTCTTTGTTACCTTTTGAAAGGTCTTTAAGGCGCAAATCAGGCTGAAGCTTTAGGTCTTCCAAGAGTTGCAAGGCAAGAGGGTAGCGGAAGTCAGCGTAGAAATCCTGGAAGAAGTCCAAGTAGTATTGGATAGTCTTACTTTCATCTAAATAGGTTGTGTCAGGCAAATATGCTACTTGTGCCTTGGTGATAGGAGACGGTTGTAATCCATTGATGGTTACTAAACCAGAAGTTGGTTGAAGGAGGCCATTCAAAATCTTGATGAGAGTTGTTTTACCACTACCGTTTGGTCCTAAGAGACCAATGATTTTACCAGAAGGGATGGACATGGTCACATCTCTAAGGGCTGGAATACCATTATAGGTCTTGGTGAGATTTGTTAGAGTTACAATATCAGTCATCGGTCTATAAGTCCTTTCCTGTTTGTTCGATGTAGTCAGTAATGATGGCTTTGATTTCAGGTGAGCTAAAACCAATGGCTGCCATCTCAGTGACAAAGTTTTTCATGAGACTTTGGGCAATCTCATGTCGTTTTTGATCAATAAGTTTTTCATCTTCAGTAACAAAGCGACCAGAGGTACGGGCAGAATAGACCAGCCCCTCTTTTTCAAGTTCTTGGAAGGCTCTTTGTACGGTGTTGGGATTGACCCCGGCTTCCTGAGCAAATTCCCTTACAGGTAGGAGTTGTTGTCCCATACTCAATTCCTTGGAAGCTATCTTCAGTTTGACGCGATAGGCGATTTGGAGATAGATTGGCGATTTTTCATCAAATGTCCAAGCCATAAGAGACTCCTTTCTAAAAGTATAATAGTATTATTTTTGTACTATCGTAATGATACAACTAAAATGATGAATTTGCAAGTAAAATGCCATATTTTCTCTAATTTCTTTGGCTTTTCCCAAACTTATGTTCCTATTTTTGGTACAATAGGGGCAAGTATATTCGACCTGAAGGGAGATTATTTTGAAAATTTTAGCAACAGATATGGATGGTACCTTTCTAGATCATCTTGGTGCCTATGACAAAGCACGTTTGGATAGCCTATTGGATGCTTGTGAAGCTAAAGATTACGTTTTTACCGTTGCTTCTGGCCGAGCCCTCTTGGCTTTGGAGGAGCTTTTTGATGGGTTTGTGGACCGCATTGCTATTATTGCGGAAAATGGGGCCTTGGTTCAGTACAAGGGTGAGGTCTTGTTTGAGTCCAAGCTAGAACCTAAAGATTATTTGGAAATTGCAGATACAACCCTAGCCTTGCCAACTTGCGAGGGAATTCTTTTATCAGGACGTCGTGGTGCCTATGCACCAAACGATGCAGATCCAGCCTATCTTAAGGCCATGGAACGTTACTATGAAAATGTTATGGCAACGGACCTTGAAGCGGTCACAGATGATATTTTCAAGGTAACTGCTAAGTTCCAAGGAGATACCATCATGGAACGTGGTGACTACCTCAACACGATTTTTGAGGATATGACAGCTGTGACAACTGGCTTTGATTCTATGGATATCATCCTTAAAGGTGTGGACAAGGGCTTTGGTCTTTACCATCTTTGCCAAGAGTTGGGGCGTCAGGCTTCAGATGTTGTAGCCTTTGGTGATAATCTCAATGATATGGAGATGTTGACCTTTGCGGGTCGTGCGGTTGCTACGGAAAATGCGCGTGATGAGATTAAGGAAGTAGCAGATGAGGTGATTGGTCACCATAAGGACGGTGCAGTCTTTGACTACATGGAAGGATTGGTGGGCTCAGATGTCTGAGATTAAATTATTGGCCTTGGACCTAGATGGGACCCTCTTTACTAAGGATAAGCAAGTAACAGCTGAAAATAGAGCTGCTCTTAAGGCGGCAGAAGCTAAGGGGATTCATGTGGTCATTACGACTGGTCGTCCTCTGCCAGCTATTACTCATATCTTGGAAGATTTGGGCTTGTTGGATGATAAGCACTATAGTGTGACCTTCAATGGTGGCTTGGTTCAGCGTAATAATGGGGATATCCTCATAAAGAAAGAGATGAGTCGAGAAGATTTAAAGCAGATTTATGCTGTCTTCGAACCTCTAGGGCTTCCTATGGATGTTATCAGCGATGGCATTGTCTATGGTGTGCCAAGTAGAGGCAATCATTCTCTCTATCGTCAGGCTAACCCTACCTTGACCTTCGTTGATGTGGAGAGTATTGATGACATTCCTGAAAATATCGTCTATAATAAGGTAGTTACGGTCTATGAGGAAGCATTTTTGGATGCCCAAATTCAAAAACTACCTAAACAGCTATACCAGAATTTTGAGGTTTTTAAGTCCCGTGAGATTATCCTTGAGGTTATGCCTAAGGGTGTTCATAAAGCTGTTGGCTTGAAACTTTTGTCTGATTATCTTGCCCTTGATAAAAGTCAGGTTATGGCTATGGGAGATGAGGAAAATGACTTGACCATGTTGGAGTGGGCTGGTCTAGGTGTGGCTATGGCAAATGCTGTTCCTAAGGTTAAGGCTGTTGCCAAGGCAGTAACGACAAAAACTAATGAGGAATCTGGAGTGGCTGAGGCCATCCACAAATATATTCTAGAGAAATAAGGAGAACCAAATGGGTCTATTTGATCGATTATTTGGACAAGAGGAAAACCCGTCACAGGAGACTGTAGCAAATCAGGAAATTTCAGAAACTGAGGCTCTTGATAATCAAGACTTGTCAACAAGTGAAGGGACAAGTGAAAGTCAAGCAGAACAGCTCAGTGAGTCAGCGACTCAAGTAGAAGAGATTTTGTCTACAGAATCTGTTGAGGAAAGCGAATCTACTGTAACAGAAGAAAGTGAAGTAGCGTCTTATGAGGACCTATCTGTTGATGATCAGGCGTCAAGTGAAGCAGAGGGCGTATCAGAGTCAGAAGAAAGCCAAGTCGCTGTGGATAACCACTTCGCAGATGTCATGGCTGATTACTATGCTAAAAAGGCTCAGGTAGCTGCTGTTGCAGAAAAAGGTGAAACGGTTACTTTTGAGGCTGTTCAAAC
>ERZ856578.7478-NODE-7478-length-11428-cov-3.326755_pt1 | contig 11428 bp, 11 predicted proteins | sample MGYA00514384_ERZ856578 | MGnify/ENA primary metagenome ERZ856578 (study PRJEB29103, sample SAMN06111958) | human gut metagenome | biome: human gut; feature: ankylosing spondylitis patient; material: healthy_person | host: Homo sapiens | place: China:Hangzhou...
CTGGCACTCATCCTGCCGCATTTGTTCGGACTGGGCGTGTGGGGATTGTTTTTGGCCGAACCGATTGCCGATTTTACTGCCGGTATCGTCACCTTCACCGTCTTTTGCCTGCGCAGCAGGAAGCTTTTGCACGCCCCGGACGAAGCTGATGCGGGCCTGAGGATTAGGCGGCGAAAGTAATCCCGTATAGCAGATGGGGCGCTGCCCAAGTTCGTCGGAAATTTCACAAAGTTATGAAAATAGATTGACTTTATCAATTTAGTACGCTAAAATAATATTAATATCCAAAGACAGGAGGCTTTTCCATGGAGCGTTTTAAGGATGCGTTGACACGCGCAAAGCAAACCAGAGAGACCATTTCCAATTATGCGCGGCACAGCAGCGCCCTGTGCTATAAGCATGATACGATTGATGATGCGCTGTTTAACCGGTGTCACGTGTTTCGCGGTCTGCGCGACAAACAGGGGCACGGCGTTGTTACAGGTATTACAAATATATCCCGCGTTGATGGACGAAAAGTTGTCGATGGAAAAGAAGTTGCCTGTGATGGACGACTGCTGTATCGTGGATACAATGTAATTGATTTGGTGCGTAACTGTATCAGCAGCGGCGGGTTTGGATTTGAAGAGGTGGCGTATCTTCTGCTGTTTGGGGAACTGCCGGACAAATGGCAGCTGGAAGAATTCCGCAGTATTTTATGCGATTGCCGTCGGCTGCCTGAGGATTTCACCCGTGATGTCATTATGAAAGGCGCTACCAGCGATCTCATGAACTCCATGGCAAAAAGCGTGCTGAGTCTGGCGTCCTATGACCCCAGCGCCATGGATATTTCCGTGCCCAATGTGCTGCGCCAGTGCCTGCAGCTGATCAGTGTGTTCCCCCTGCTGGCCATTTATGGCTATCAGGCTTACAATCATTACCTATGTGATGATTCGCTTTATATCCACCGGCCCGATCCCCAGCTCTCTACGGCGGAAAATATGCTGCGTCTGCTCCGTCCGGATTGCAGTTATACAGAGACAGAAGCCCATGTTTTGGATGCGGCTTTAATTCTGCACATGGAGCATGGCGGCGGAAACAATTCTACGTTTACGACGCGGGTGGTTACCTCTGCTGGATCGGATACTTATTCCGTTATGGCTGCGGCATTGACTTCTCTGAAAGGACCCAAGCATGGTGGAGCCAATATAAAAGTCATGGAGATGATGAAAGACCTCAAAGAGTCTGTAAAGGATACGACCAACGAAACACAGGTTCGTGATTATCTTGCGAAACTTTTGGACGGAAAGGCATTTGATCATAAAGGCCTGATTTATGGGTTGGGACATGCCATTTATGCGGTATCGGATCCACGGGCAGAGGTTTTCAGGGGATATGTACAGAAATTGGCGGAAGAAAAGGGCCGCATGGAAGACTTTGCACTTTATTCCAACATTGAGCGCATGGCGCCGGAACTGATCAATGAGCGCCGAAAAATTTACAAAGGCGTCTGCGTCAATGTGGACTTTTACAGCGGCTTTGTCTATAGTATGCTGGATATCCCTGTGGAGCTTTATACGCCGATTTTCGCTGTGGCCCGGTCTGTGGGTTGGAGCGCCCATCGGCTGGAAGAACTGGTGAATATGGATAAAATCATCCGCCCGGCCTATGAAAGCGTAATCGAGGATGAGCGCGCGTATGTCCCGCTGGAAAAGCGCTGATCCTTTTTCAGAGAAATTGAAACGAAACCCGATGCGTGCCTAAGCGCTCCGTCCATAGGGAAACGAACTGAACCCAGGGACATTACCGATACGGAACAAAGCCACACAAGAGCTACAAACTCTTGTGTGGCTTTGTTTATGCAAATCTGATTGATTTAAGGAAAGCGCTTTGATTCCATTGAGCTGAGAATGCCTTTCGTTCCTCCATGCATTTTCTGCTGCCGTTCTCTCCGAAAGCGTTTCCTGCTTCGTTCCTGCAGTGTGTTCCGACGTTGGTACGTTCCCCCTAAGACACTTTGGATCAGGTTCTTGGCGTTGCTTCCCAGGCGGGGCTATTCCTTTCGGATGGTCGCTTGGTTTTCAAGATGCCGTTCACTGATGAACTGCTCTAAGTGCAGGCCTTTTTGATCGCTCGCGCCCGATATTCAAAAAGCAGGGAATCCGTCCGGAGAACTCTCTGTTTCCAGGCGCTGGGAATTGTGGTAAAATAAACATAAAAGTCGGCTTTCAAGCCGTAGGAGGATATCATCCATGAGAATCGGAATTATATGTGCGGGCGATGAAGAACTTGCCCCATTTTTACCCTTGATTAATAATTGTAAGATAACAGAAAAGGCTATGCTGAAATTTTATGCTGGACAGATCGAGGGCGCAGAAGTTGTTGCCTTGTTTTCTGGCGTGTGTAAAGTAAACGCTGCCATAGCGGCACAACTTTTGATAGACGTATTTTGTGTGGATGTCATTATTAATTCAGGGACGGCGGGCGGTATAGAGCCAGACCTTGAAATATTTGATACAGTCATCTCCACAGAAGTTTGTTACCATGATGTTGCACCGGACATTTTGACGGAATTTCATCCATGGATGAAATCCGTATTTTTTACGGCAGACCCAAGGCTGATAAATCTGTCAAAGGCTGCTGTTGATAAGCTTATGCCCTCTGAAAAGGTGGTTTGGGGCCGGATGGTATCGGGGGAACCATTTATAACCGATGATGGGCGGCAAAAAATTTGTAATAAATTTGCGCCATTGACGGTGGATATGGAAACTGCAGGTATTGCTCATGTGTGCTATGTGAATGGCATACCATTTATCGCGATTCGATGTGTGACCGATACTGCAGAGCACAGCGGGATTGGCAATTTTGACGAAAACTGCGCTGAAGCCTCAGCTATTGCAAAGGACATTACGGTTGCTTTGCTGAGAGAAATTAGAAAATCGTGGTAAGAGCCAAGGAGATTAAAAATGAAGAAGCGGCATGACCGCCGACTATTTGCTGGGATGGTTGCCGATCTTGCAGACCTGCATTTGAGTGATAAATTCATTGACCTGTTGAAAACGAGAAGGTTGACGCGGCCTTGTTCTATAGATTTGCCGCACACAGGGATTTTGTCAAACTGCAGGCGGATCTTGAAATCTATGTGAACGGTATTGCCACCGGGCGAATCCAAAATCTGAACGCGTGGATTGATACAGCAAGAGTAAAATCATGGAGAATTGTCGGCCGGGAGAGCATGATGGAACCGCTTCTCTGCTGAATGCAGTCCGTGTGCAGGAGGGCATGTATTCAGCCGCCGGGTACATGACGACAGAGGCGGTATTATGGAGGATATACAGGAAACCCACAGCCGGACGGAGGGCGCTCCGAAGAATTTCGTTGCCGCTGAACTGACTAAGAGTTGGACGAGGCGGCGAATTTTAAGGGCTGCCGTCTGGAACAATGGCTGTTGATTGATTGCAAGCAAAACCGGTTTCCCTATAGGCTGACAAAAGAAAAACAGTGGTTGATACAGATAGGTTCAAAATCGGATTTTATAAAATTACACATATTACAACGAGGAAAGAAAAATGAAAATTATTGAAGTAAAGAATAGGACACCAGATTTAACAAATCGGTTGCTGTCAGTATGGGAAAGTTCTGTAAGAGCGACCCACCTGTTTCTGTCGGATGGTGAAATTCAAAGCATTAAAGAGTATGTCCCGCAGGCGTTGAATGGGGTTGCTCATTTGGTGGTTGCGGAAGACGAAGCAGGCCGCGCCGTAGCCTTTATGGGCGTTGAGGATGGATCGCTGGAAATGCTGTTCATTGCACCGGAAGAACGAGGGAAAGGGCTGGGAAAACGCCTAATCGAATATGGAATTGAAAAATATGCTGTGGAACGATTGGCGGTCAACGAGCAGAACCCGCGGGCAAAAGGTTTTTATGAGCACATGGGCTTTCAGGTTTATAAAAGAACAGACTATGACGAGCAGGGAAACCCTTATCCGCTTTTATACATGAGCCGTACACAAAAGCCTATGGAGAATTTAGATAACAGAGAAAACCAGATGAATACGCCCACTTTAGAAACAGAGCGTTTGATTTTAAGAAAATTTACAGAACAGGATATGGAAGCGCTGTTCTTTATTCTTCAGGACGAAGAAGTCAATCAGTTTTTGCCCTGGTATCCTGTAAAAAACCTGGAAGAAACGGAGCGGTTTTATGAGGAGCGGTATGCTGCAAAATACACTCAGCCGCAAGCCTATGCCTATGCGATCTGTCTGAAAGAGGACAATTATCCCATCGGCTACATCAAAGTGGATATGGAAGAACACCACGATTTTGGCTATGGACTTCGTAAAGAATTTTGGCATAAAGGAATCGTGACGGAAGCGGGCAAAGCGGTTATCGAGCAGGTAAAAAAGGACGGCCTGCCCTATATTACGGCCACCCATGACAGGAACAATCCCAGAAGCGGCGGCGTCATGCGAAATGTGGGTATGAAATACCAATATTCTTACGAGGAACAATGGCAGCCGAAAAACATTTTGGTGACCTTTCGGACTTACCAACTTAACCTTGACGGCAATGAAAGCCGGGTCTATAGAAACTATTGGGATCATTCAGCTATTCATTTTGTTGAGCCGAATCTATGAGCAATTTTAGGATGTGAGAAAATAGGGAATTAGTTGGAAATTAATGCTAAGTGCGACGTATTTATCTATGAGTGCAGCACATGGCAAAGTCAGCCGGGACAACTAAGCTCAAAAGAAACGGCGCATGAAATGTGCCGTCGGTGACAGCTTTCCCAGCCTTTACGAAACAACAACCAAGGCGGGAAAGCTTTGAAATGGATTTTCCCCGCCCATTTCAACTGCGATAACAAACATCCCAAAATCAAAAATTGAGCGGTCAGGCACTTTAAGAGGGGAGCCGTCAGCCGTACCGGCAGGTGTTATAACACTGCGCCCTGCAAACAGGGACGTGAGCCAATGGGGGTCCTTTTGGCCCCCTACAAATTACAGGGGGAGCAGCTCTGCCGCCGGTCTGCGGTATTCTGTGTCATCAGGCTGCAGCAAAAGAAGAAGCTGGGGCTGTGAACGATTGTTCACAGCCCCAGTTGTTTTTTGTACTATAGGATCAAGAGCAGCCCTAAAGCGATCATCAACTCTTCATCCTTACTCCCGCCTTCGGTGAACAGGAGAAACAGGATCAGCAGAAGCAGCAGGTCGCCGGTGTCAACGTCCGCCATGCCGAGTTTGCCCAGAATGCGGCGTAGGAAACCAATGTCTGCTCCTCCGAAAGACGGCGGGCCGGGAGGAGGAGGGGGGCCGCAGGAATAAGGGCTGTCTTCTGCGGGCGCGTCCTCTTCGCGGATGCGTGTAAAGCCCCCCTGCTGATCCCGTATGTAGCGGTTATACATGCTGTTCACCTAACCCTTTGAAAAATACTTTGCCCACGCGGAACAAACGGGCCAGGCGCAGTGCGCTGTCTACCTTGCTCTGTCGTTCCGGCTTCAAAAAGGGTTTGAGGGCATACAGCAGCTGGGTGCTTTCGTCATTACTGCTGCGGTTCATCTCCTGCAGCAACGGAAGAAAACGGGCGATGGTATTCATATCCAGCCCGCCCAGCAGCGAAGAGAGATCCGGTATCGCACCTCCGCCGCCCGGCGGCGCGGACTGCTGTGAGGGTGGCGGAGGCGGCGCCTGTGCTTCTTCGTCGGTGGGAACTTCAGCCGCGTTTTGCGCGGAGAGCATCTGGGCCAGCTGGGCCACCTGCTGCATACTCTCCGGAGAAGAGAGGATCGCATTTAGTTTTTCCTCAAAGTCTGCCACACGGCGCCGCCTCCTTTGCTGAAATTTTGTGAAAGCGGCGCAGCTGTTGCGGCGCCGCTTCCGCGCGGAATGGGTCAGTTGATCTGGTCGTTGATTTTATGGACGAGCTTGGCGCCCTCCTCGGACTGCATCACTTTCGCGAGCATATGTACGATATCGGCAGTATTGCCTTTAGCTGCGGCTGCGGCTGCCTGATTCAGCTGGCCGCCGCCGTCTTTGGTTAGCATGGCCAGCAGGCGCTGTCCATCCGGCGAAGTCATCAGCTGCTGTACCAGGGTCTTGTTCTGCTGTATTTTTTTGATCTGTTCCTGAAGCTCCAAATTCATCGGCTCCTTTTCGAGATAGTCTAATGCAGTATATGAACCAGGAGAGGAAAAGTTCCCTGATTTTGCAGCAGTCTTTTCCAATTGTGCAAAAAACGGCCGCCGGACGGTAGGGGGAGCGTCCGGCGGCGGTCGCAGGACTGCAGAAAAAGAGGGGAGGGAACTGCCGCTGCAGCCTGTCCATGGTTTCGTCTTCGTTCATTTGATCTTATTCGCTTTGGCAAAATCGCAGTCTTTTTTCAAAAGACACCTGTCGCAGACGGGGCCGCGGGCCATACAGACCGCCCGGCCGTGCAGCACCATACGGTGACAGAAATCGCTGCTCTCCTCCGGAGGGAGCACGGCGCGCAGTTGCTTTTCCACCTGAACGGGGTCTTTGCTGCCGTCGGTCAGGCCCAGCCGGCCGGTGATGCGGATGCAGTGAGTGTCGGCCACTACGGCGGGCTTGTGGAAGATGTCGCCCAGAACCAAATTGGCGGTTTTACGGCCCACGCCGGGCAGGGCGGTGAGCGCTTCCATCGTGTCGGGCACTTTGCCGCCGTGCTGTTCCAGCAGCATCCGGGCGCAGGCCACCAGATCCCGGGCCTTGGTCTGATAGAGGCCGCAGGAGTGGATGATCCTGCCCACGTCCTCCACAGACGCTTCGGCCAGCGCTTCCAGCGTGGGATAGGTGGAAAACAGTTCCGGTGTTACCTGGTTTACCCGGGCGTCGGTACATTGGGCAGACAGACGCGTGGCGAACAGCAGTTCGTAGTCTTTTTGGTAGGTCAGCGAGCAGACGGCGTCTGGGTAAAGTACCTTCAAATTCTCGATAATACGCAGGACTGTGCTTTTTCGTTTCATGGCGTCGGTATCCTTTCCTCTGTGTTCTTTGTGTCAGCATACTACAAATTTCGGCAAAATGCGAGAGGAAAAGCAGATGCAAAGCGAAAAAAAGTGTGCTATAATACATTCCAAAAACAATGGAGCGGTTGGAGGGACGGTAGCAGTACGTTCCCGAAAAAAACGCCGTCCGCGAAAGCGCAGCGGCAGGGGCTGCTCATTTTGCAGTTTCCTGGAGAAACAAGCGGCACGCTGCAAGAGTGTGAGGAAGGGAGGCGCGTGGCATGGAACGTCCTTTGGCCGATGAAATCCGGCCGCAGAGTCTGGATGAAGTGGTAGGGCAAAAGCATCTTCTGGGAGAAAGCGGCCTTCTGCGCCGCATTATTGAAAGCGGAACAGCGGCCAATATGATTTTTTACGGCCCACCGGGTACGGGGAAAACCACCCTGGCCAACCTGATCGCCGCCAAAACAAAGAAACGTCTCTATAAACTTAACGCCACTACGGCGTCGATTTCTGATATTAAGGAAATCCTTGCCGATGTGGGGACGCTGCTGACGCCTGGCGGCATTTTGCTGTATCTGGACGAAATTCAGTATTTCAATAAAAAACAGCAGCAAACGCTGCTGGAATTTATGGAAAACGGATCTGTCACATTAATTGCCTCCACCACAGAAAACCCGTATTTTTATGTGTATTCGGCGCTGCTGAGCCGCAGTACGGTCTTTGAATTCAAGCCGGTTTGCGCGGAAGAACTGACGGATGCGCTGCGCCGGGCCCTTGCGAAAATGGAAGAGCGCTTGGGCCTTGCGGTGCAGTGCAGTGATGCGGTGCTGCTGGACATTGCTCGCGCCTGCGGCGGGGATGTGCGCAAGGGCGTTTCCGCCATCGAGCTGCTCTGCCGCGCCGGCGTGCCGCAAAATGGTGTGATCCTGCTTACGGCGGAGGACGCGGCTCAGGCCGCTCAGCGCAGCGCCATGCGTTATGACCGGGATGGAGACAATCACTATGATCTTCTCTCTGCGCTGCAGAAGTCCATTCGCGGTTCCGATCCGGATGCTGCGGTGTATTATCTGGCCCGGCTTTTGGAGGCAGGGGACCTTTTGTCTCCCTGCCGCCGCTTGCTGGTGATCGCCGCGGAGGACGTGGGGCTGGCTTATCCACAGGCGATTTCCATTGTCAAAGCATGTGTGGACGCGGCGCTGCAGTTGGGGCTGCCGGAGGCGCGGCTGCCGCTGGCCGAAGCGGCGGTGCTGATGGCCACGGCACCCAAATCCAATTCTGCCCATAATGCCATCATTGCCGCCATGGAGGATGTACGCCGCGGCCGCACCGGTGATATCCCGCGCCATCTGAAAAATGTGCATGCCGATTCTGCTGGCGCAGAACGCGGCCCTGGCTACCGCTATCCCCATGATTTTCCGAACCACTATGTAGCCCAGCAATACCTGCCCGACGATATGGCCGGCGTTCAATATTATGAATACGGCGAAAACAAAACCGAACAGGCGGCGCGGAAATACTGGGAGAACATCAAGGCGCAGCGTTGACGCTTTTTTCAGTAATAGGACCAGCCGGATATATTTCCCTCTGTAATTTTATATTGCAGCGGCGCGGCGGCGGGGCAGGCGGGCAGCCGACCGATCACATGAAGTTTGATCTTGTGCTTGTCAGGCAGCAGCGCTTTGATAAGAACCGATACCCGTTCGCCTTCCTGAAGAGTGTCGTCCGTTTCGGCGAGGCCAGTGAGATTGGGCGTCAGTTCAATGAAAACTCCATAGCTTTTAATGCCACGCACCACCCCGGTGATCGTTTCGCCTGCCTGGAACTGTGCGGCGTTTTCTGCCCAGGTACCCAATAGCTCCTTATGCGTTAACAGCAGCCGTCCTGCTGCGCGGTCGATTTTTCGAACGGCGGCGCAAATAGGCTGATGGGGAGAAAAACGTTCGGCTGGGTGCTGGATGCGGGATACGGAGATCTGGCGAATGGGCAGCAGTGCGATGATGCCGCAGCCCACGTCGGCAAAGACCCCGATGGGAGCCATCGAGGATACCGAGGCGGGAATAACGTCGCCTTCCTGTACTGTGTCGAGCAGATAGGAGAGCGCTTTGTCCTGTATCCCCCTGCGGGACAGTTCCAGCAGCGTCTGGCCTTCGTCATTGCTGCATATGTCCCGGATCGTGCAGCATACGGTTTTGCCGACCAAGGACAATACGGCGATTTCTTTTTCAGCGCCGCTGACGGCGGCGCTGATGGCTTCGCTTCGACGGATCACGGCGGGGAACGGGCCGATGGTGCCGTACAAATCGTGTTTTGCATCGCAGCGTGCCACAGTCATTTCCAGCGGCGTTTCTTCGCGGCAATATTTTTTCGCGTCGCTCACGGTGAGCAGCGCCTCGGCATTTTTGCGGTAGCTTTCGTTCCTTCCTTCGGGAAGGTAAGGGCGGTTCAATAACAATTTGATCATCCTGTCTGCCGTTTCAGGGCATGAAATAAAGATTGATATACCACTATATGCGCCCTTCGGCGCGAAATTGAATCATAAAGGATTGGAAAAAATGGATCTGCATCTGAATGACCGTGTGGAACTGAAAAAACAGCATCCCTGCGGCTGCAAAACCGGCGTGATCACCCGTGTGGGGATGGACATCAAATGGCGCTGCGAAGGCTGCGGGCGGGAGATCATGCTGCCGCGCAGCAAAGCGGAAAAAAGCATCAAATGCATTCTGGAAGGAGATGCAGGGAAATGAATTCTTATTGGAGCCGGCGCCTGGCGCACCTTGTGCCGTATGTTCCCGGCGAGCAGCCGGAAGAAGGCTCGTTTATCAAGCTGAATACAAATGAAAACCCGTATCCGCCCTCCCCCCGAGTGCTGGAAGCTATCGCCGCAGCAGCAGACGGGGCGCTGCGGCGGTATCCAAAACCGGAATGCGGCGATCTGCGCGACGCGATTGCTGAATTTTACGGACTCGGCCCGGAGCAGGTGTTTGTGGGCAATGGGTCGGATGAGGTGTTGGCCTTGGCCTTCCTGGCGTTTTTTGCCCCGGAGGACCGGATTGCCTTTCCCAAGATCAGCTACAGCTTCTATCCGGTCTACGCTGATTTGTTTGCTGTTCCTTACGATGCCGTAGCGCTGCGGGAGGATTTTTCGCTGGATGCCGGAGTGTTTGCAGGGGACTATAAGGGCATCGTGTTTGCCAATCCCAATGCCCCCACCGGGATGGCGATGCCTCTGGATCAGGTGGAGCAGATTCTGCGCGAGCACACCGCTGCCTTGGTGGTGGTGGATGAGGCCTATGTGGATTTCGGGGGCGAAAGCGCTGTCGGGCTGGTGGAGCGCTACCCCAATCTGCTGGTGGTGCAGACTTTTTCCAAGTCTCGGTCGCTGGCGGGGCTGCGTATCGGGTTCGCCATGGGGCAGCAGCCTCTCATTGAAGCGCTGAGCACGGTAAAAAATTCCTTTAATTCTTACACGCTGGACCGCCTGGCTCAGGCAGGGGCGGCTGCTGCGATGCGGGATCGGGCGTATTTTGAGGATACCTGCCGCCGCATCGTCGCTACCCGGGAGCGAAGTGCGCAGGCACTGAAAGAACTGGGTTTTTTTGTGCTCCCGTCCAAAACAAATTTCCTGTTTGCGGCGAATCCGGAACAGGATGCCGGCACACTGTTTGCGGCGCTGCGGGAGCGGAAAATCCTGGTGCGCTATTTTAACACTCCGGGAATCGACCGGTTTCTGCGCATCACGGTGGGCACAGATGCGGAAATGGATGCGCTGTTGTCTGCGCTGGGCGATAGTTTGAAAGCAATATGAGGGAAGTGTGACATCCGCCGCATACTCTTTGGAGTATGCGGCGGTTTTTTGCGTTCTGGCGAAATCCTGCGCCTTTTGGCGCGCCCCTTTTGCGACGCTTTTTCAGAAAACAAGCTATTATACTGTTCTTCGGGTGAGTTTGAATGGTCATTTACATAGACAGTGTTTTTCTGCTCAATGCGTTGCTCGATGGTCTGCTGCTGTATTTTACGGGTTATCTTGCCGGCGCAGAACGAAAATTTTATCGCCTGCTTCCCACAGCTGCGCTGGGCGGATTTTATGCGGCGGCAGTGTTTTTTCCCTGGGGCGTGTTTTTGGGGTGGCCGCCGTGCAAACTTCTGTTTGGAGGACTGCTGGTGCTGCTCTGCTACGGCTGGGGAGAGTGCTTCTGGCGCTTGTGTCTGGTGTTTTTTGCCTTGTCGTGTGTGCTGGCTGGAAGTGTGATCGCCTGCGGTTTTTGGATGCAGACGCAGTATTATGTTCGCGGGGCGTATCTCCTGCCTGTGCAGTTCGGCCTGCTTTTTTGCAGCGCGGCGCTGTGTTTCGGCGCGCTGTGGCTTTTTTCGCGGGGGAGGCTGCATCATGCCGTATTGGGGGAGCTGACGGAGGCGGAGTGCGAGATCATGGGAACGCGCGTGCATCTGCGCGTGCTGCGCGACAGCGGGAATACGCTATGC
>ERZ856578.7479-NODE-7479-length-11427-cov-4.057269_pt1 | contig 11427 bp, 12 predicted proteins | sample MGYA00514384_ERZ856578 | MGnify/ENA primary metagenome ERZ856578 (study PRJEB29103, sample SAMN06111958) | human gut metagenome | biome: human gut; feature: ankylosing spondylitis patient; material: healthy_person | host: Homo sapiens | place: China:Hangzhou...
TGGTTTTTTGTTTGGGTTTTTTTTGTACCAACTATGTGCAACCCCGTGACGGTTAGGGACTCCTTCGACAACATCGTCAACAGCATTACAGTTAGACACGATAAAGTTATTGAAATAGTCGCTAAAAATCAACTCATAGTCGTTATACTCAACAAGTTTCTGCAACTCTTGTTTTGTTGTATCCATTCTCTGGCGTTTTCTTTCGAATGGCGGCACATCTTTGGCTTTTATGTAGATTAGTCCTTCCCACATTGTGGATAGGCACGAAATCGTCAATGCATACTCACCTCTTAGGTAAGCCTCTATCGCTTGGCTAAGAGTTTTCCTTATGCAAAAATCCAGATCGGTATTCCACCACAACCTTTTTATCCCTCGTATCTCGGTCTTGGTGTAGTATGAAAGGATAGCTTTATCTATTCTTTTTTCTCGATTTTTGCTTACTCCTTTGCTGGTGCTGATAATCTCATTTACTTCCCGAAAAAGAGACATATCGGCTATCCACCCAGCATAGGGAAACCACTTGGTCTCGTACATTGTTTGTAGATAAATCTCGTTCAGTTCCCTGTATTTTCGAGATATATCAGAATCAATTTGTAAGTTTTTAAGTGCCTCGGTTATCGGAGTGAAATCAAAACTGCGGAACCAATCTAACGCGGGAGTTCTTAACACATTAACAATAGAAGTATAGTTATCAAGAACACCCCTGATTGAGTCGGTAAGAGAATTTCGTAATGAGATATTGATTTGCTTTGCCAAATTCAAAGCCGGAACAGATAGTTGTAGCTTTATGTTTTCAAAGGCAGAATGTATAACCGACTGCTTCATAGCTTCTATCATCGGACTGGAAAACAATATATTGGTTTTATACGCAGAAAATGCTCGGGATAGTGGTGCCGTTATTATCTCAATTCGCTCTTGCGACTCCATAATCGGAGCAATGCTTTCTTTGATTTTGTTTTGAACTTCCAGTGCTTTTTCAATGCTCTCAGGCAGAGAATTTATTTCATCAGTCAATTGTACTTTTACCCCTGCTGACAATATCCTTAAAGCTCACTAAAGTAACATTACCCATCTCATTTGCCTTATCAATACACCCTTTGGTAAATCCTGATTTGGCAAAGAGGTAGTAGTGCATCTTTTTATATGAGAACAGCTCGCTACGCTTTACAAGCGTTTCTAAAACGCCGAGATCGACCTTCTCATTCGTCCATTTACACTCTCCGAAAAGAGCAGCGTTTTTATCCTGCTCAGCGATAATATCAATCTCAGCCTGACTCTTTTCTACAGGATCGTTACCCCACCAGCGCCCAAGAGAGGAAAACTCGACCGGACATTTACCGGTAAGCAATAACTTCCATAGATATTGTTTGCAGATATCTTCAAATACTTTGCCCATATAGTCAGACATAAACGGTTCAATACGCTTATAAGCAAGATCGGCAGCTCCACGGGCAATGATGGAATTGTTTTCAGGAATAAAACGATACCAAAAACGGAACATATTATCTTCGATAGAGTAGACCGATTTCCGTGATGTTTTTTCGCCGTATGGAGTTTCTTTTTGTATGATGCCGAGGGATACGAGGTTCTTCACATAAGCCGAGCAAATATTCGTATCCTCCCCGACTTTGCTGGAGATTTCCGACATACGGGAAGCACCAGTTGCAACAGCAGTAATTATAGCGTTATACAATGCCGGTTCCCGCACTTCCTGCTTGAGCAAGTTTTCAGGCTCTTCGAAAAGGGCAGAGATGGGATTCAGATAGGTGTTTTTAATATTATCCTCAACGCTCAGCTCGTCGTTCATCTGAAGCAGATATTGCGGTGTACCGCCAACAATTCCATAAATAAGCGCCTTGTCCTCATCGGAGAAATTATTAAAATAATGAAACGTCTCTTCGAAGTCAAAGGGGAGAATCTTCATCTGCGCCGTCCGCCTGCCGTAAAGCGGAGCTTTATAGGCAAGGACGTGATCCTCCATATAGGACATAGAGGAACCGCAGAGGATAAGCATCAGTTTAGAACTGTCTTTATATTTATCAATCATAAGCTGAAGCGTTGAGGCAAGGCTTTTGGACGACCGAGCAACATAAGGGTACTCATCGATAGCAAGAATCAATCTCTCTTTTTCGGACAGTTTGAATACGTACTCTAAAGCTGCCTGAAATGAAAGGAAAGAGGTTTCGGTTTCAATTCCGGTGTTATACTCAATAATGCTTTTGCTAAAATTTTCGAGGTTTTGCTTTGCGTTACTTTCAACGCCCATAAAATAGATTGCGTTTTTACCCTCGATAAACTGATTGATCAGCGCAGTTTTTCCGACACGGCGTCGACCATATATTACGGTAAATTCAAACTTATTTGATTTATAAAGCTTGTTCAGCGTTGCAAGTTCACGATCTCTACCAATAAACATTGCACTACCTCCATCTTAGAGTGACTACAGTATAACATATAAAAGCAAATTAGTCAAGTACGATTCGGCAAATCACACTTGACTAATTTTGAAACATCTGAAACAGACAGATAATAAAACAGGTACAGGAGGTTCTTTCTCCCGTACCTGTTGAAAAGCCATTATGCAAAAATCACATCGTAATTAACGACTTCCCGAGCTCGTCCTCGGATATTGTTCATCTTCTGTACCCACACCGTCTGGTCCGCAACTTTGAGTTGCTCGTCAACGCCTTCTTTGGCCGCATATTCATTTACTAGCCGAGAGAATAGCTGTTGTGCTTGTTCCCCGGTATCGACAAGGTGAGAATGAAGCTTTCCAGAAGTGAGCAGATTGTAATATAAAACCCGGTGGTGCTGTTTCAAATAGTGCAAGCGTCTTTGTCCCCATACGCCGATTGATTGTTCTTCTTCGGCGGGTAATACCAAGTTCGGCAACAAATAATCTCCCTGTTGCGTGTATGTACCGCCCATCTGTTCAAATAACGTTTTTTCCATAATGCAAAACCTCCTTTGCATTATTATTGTACAAAGGAGGCTCGCTAAAGTCGAATGTGCGATTTTGTAATTTGCAGATTATCCGTCACCAAAAATGTCTAATAGAAAATTTCTAAAATCAATTTTAGATGGATAATCGATGTCATAGAGGCACTCTTGCCGATCTTTATATACCCGTTCTATCGTATAAAGACGTGAGCAAAACCAGTTGCCATCCACATAAATGACGTCAGGATTACCCATTGGAGATTCAGGACGATAATAGTATTGCTTATTGATACCGATAGCCATATTCTTGATTTGAGCTTTAATGCAACGCAGATACTGCCCGCCGTTTTTCAAATATAAAACGGAAACATTAAGTTCATCAGCTTTGATGCTGTGGTCAAATCCATAAGTATTTATGAACTCCATATCAATCTTACGCTGACTGTAGCAGTTTTCTGCAAGTACAAAGACTGATTTTGCAATGATGTTTTCCGATCCCCTTGAGATAGTATCAATATCTTCTTTCGATCCAACATACTCCTTGGTTGCACCTGAAATGAAACTCGGTACAGAATAGTCGGGTAGTTCAATAACGAATTTATCCTGCTTTGGGACTGCGGGCATAGCGTGACTATTATTGTTCATTTGCAAAACCTCCTTTGCACTACCATTGTACAAAGGAGGTTTATTTTAGTCGAATGTGCGATTTTGAAATTTACTGCTTGGCTACCCAAAATGACATTTCAATGGATTTTGACCCTCAAAAGTCTGACATTTCAATAAGATTTCACTCCTATTTTTATGACATTTCAAAAATGAGCCTCCTTTGATACTTATCGTACCTAAGGAGGCTCGCTACAATTTAATCTTTTAGAAAGCTCTCAAACGGGGCGTCATCGTTGCAAAAGATATCAAACAACATCTTTGCTCCGAGGCGGAAGCCGACGATGAAGGAGTCGAGCTCTGCTTCTCCCATTAGTTCGGCATACGCATTGCAGAAATCGAGAAACATATCTTTATCCTCACCCTGCAATCGTTCTGTCAGCTTTTCCTCAATATCGTTCATATTGTCCGACACCTTGATAACACGATGATCCTTGCGGTATCCTCTTGCTTGAGGATCAATATTTCCATAGAACAGTTCTTCAATGAAGTTTGCCATTATTCCGCACCTCCGTTTTTTCTGTTTTTACGGATTTGTCCCTGCCGGGCAAACTCCTTTAGTATGTAAATATGCCAGTTCGATTTTCGAACGATGGTACGAAAGTACGGTGAACAGAAAAACTCGATTAGATACACTTTCGGGATATAGTTACAGCCTTGTTTCTTAAACGACTTCAAGCGTCCCTTTCGGCACCAGTTGTTGACGGAGGTTTTTACATAGCCCGTCAGCTTAACAACATCGTCAGCCGTCAGGACATCGGGATATTTAGAGAGAAGCTTTTTATAATATCCGTGCATATCCTCACGCACCACGGGCGGTATCTCCCTTTTCATTTTTATCGGATAACTGCCGCTGTACCACCCAGCGGGGGCGGAGTAACTTTCGGGAAAAACCTTACGGTCATTAAGATAGGCGATGACATCCTCCTTTTTGATCTTATAGCAGCGGGTACGCTTTCCCGTGTACTCGCACGGAATCTTTCCGCTTTGCAGGAGATACAACGCCGTTGATTTGCTGATATGGCAAATTCGATAAAGCTGATCTTTCGTTATAACATCCGGGATAGAATCCCAATTGATTGCGTTCTCTTTCATTAGCAATACACCTCAAAAATACAGTATTATCTGTGTGCTGTCCGTGTATTGCCGTTCTGTCTTTGTTCTGTCCTGTCTGCCCTCAGTTCTGCCCAAAATCGCATTTTTGCGCGATTCGAACCCATTTTGCAAAAGTCCCGATACAGAGCCGTTTTCAGGGGTGTGACGCTCAAAAAATCCAGTAACTGTGCGGCTTTTCGGCACGACAAAGCTGACAGCTTCTGACACAAAAAATCTGAAAAGTGGTCGAAGCGCAACGCACTCGAAATTTTTTGAGAGTTTGGCAGTATGCTCCCCTCAAAATCCCCGTAAATACTGAGTTTTTGCTCGGTTCGAAAATTAAATATTTTGTTGTTCTTTCCGTCAGTTCTTGCGAAAAGTTTTTCAAAAGAAAACGGAATTACATACACGGAGAGTTGTCCGAGTGGTCGAAGGTGCAGCACTCGAAATGCTGTAAGCCGAAAGGCTTCTAGGGTTCGAATCCCTAACTCTCCGCCAAAAAGTCCAGTAACCAAGCGGTTTTCTGGACTTTTCTTTTTTGTCCGTTTTCGCAAAACCGCTTCAAAACCGCCGCAAGAACAGCCCGATTTTAGGAAAGAACTGCGCCTTTTTTGCCTTTTTAGGCGTATTCGAACCGTCAAGCTCGGTTCTTTTCGTCGTCATATAAATTTTCACTCCATTTACTGCCAAAACTCACCGTTTCGGGCAACACCATTCCGTTTACCATTGCACTTGCCGAGGACAGTTTTGACGAGTAGTCAAGATGAGCGTAAATGTTAGCGGTAGTGGAAAAGTCGCTGTGACCGAGCCATTCTTGAATTTGTTTCAGCGGTACTCCGTTTGCTAAAAGAAGAGAAGCGCAACTGTGTCGCAGGTCGTGAAAACGCATTCGTTTTCAACCGTGTTTTTGAATATATTGCGGAAATTGGCTTGTTAAATAGTTTGGGTTCATTAAGTTGCCCAGCTCGTCAACAAAAACATAGCCGTCATATTCGTAATTGTAACAGTTGCCGCAAACCTTTTTGTTGACTTCTTGCGCCGCCTTTACCTCTTTGAAATATTCGGCAAAGCTGCCTACCAGCGGAAGTATACGCATACTCGACTTTGTTTTTGCAGAGTCCTGTGCGTACATTTTTGTTTTGCCGTCCATCTGCACCGAAGTGACCGTATGCTTAATGGTGATTGTGCCACGCTCAAAGTCGATGGCGTCCCATTTCAGCCCAACAACCTCGCCTCTGCGCAGTCCGTAGAAAGCGGCAACCAAAACCGGTAACTCAAATTTTGTACCTTTAACAACTTCAAATAGATGTTGCAATTCGTCCGCATCAAGGAATACAGGTTGATAGTCGTTCTTTTTCGGTCGGTCTACCTTTTCCGCTACATTCTGTGTTACAAGGTCGGTTTTAAGCGCATATTTCAGCGCCTGATGAATAACGGCGTGGTAGTGTATAACCGAATTTGCCTTTACGGTTTTCAACTTTTCGGAATAGAATTGCTGAATGTGCCTTGCCTCTAAGCCCTGTAATGTCACCGCTTTCTTGCTAAAATACGGCTCAATCACCGATTTTACCATTTGTTCGTAAGAGCCGAAGGTGGTCGCCTTTACACGCACCTTTACAATGTCCAGCCATTGCAATAAGTAGTCCGCAAACAGCATATCAGCGGCAAGCTCGCCCACTTCATTGGGCGGTTCAAACTCACCTCGAATTCGTAAAAGCTCGGCTTCCGCTTTGCGCTTGTTGCCCTTTTCGGACAAGCCCGTGGAAAAATATTTCACACGGCGCTTTCCGTTGTTGTCGTTGTAGCTTAATACTACATAATAATATCCTTTTTTAACTTGTAGGTGTCCTGATACCATAAATTCTAACTCCTTTCATTTTTACACAGGATTGACCTACACCGACAAGCTCATTATAGCCTGTCGGCATAGTTCTTTCCATTCTGCGAGGGTCACGCTGCGTACACTTCTGTACGAATCAGCGAGTGTCTCGGTTTCGTTCTCTCTGTTTTCTTAAAAGCTCCAAGCCTTTCAATATATCTTTTCGCATTTGCTCGTCGGTATAATTCGGCGGAAAATACTTTTTGAAGTCATCACGCTTGAATTTAATTTGCTCTTTTTGGTTGGGCTTTTCTTCCGACATAACGCCGTAAATGATTTGGCTGTTAAGACTGCCCTCTTGGGACAATTTCTTTAAGCGAATACTTTGAACGTGTGACGGCGTACAGTCGTTTAAGTCCATAGCGTCAAGCAAAATTCTTTGCTCGTCCTTTGATAAATATGAAATTTCAACCGCCGGATTAAATGCGATTTTTCCGTCATCTACCATTGCAAGCAATTCGGGGATTAAGTAGGTCAGGCGGATATATCGTTTAATCTGATTACGACTTTCGCCTGCATCTTCCGCAACTTTTTCTATGCTTAACAGCTTCTGCCCAACTTGGGCAGAAGCTACACCCTGATGCTTTATGGCATCTAACTTCATCTTAAATGCAAACGCCTTTTCGCTTGGCAAAACCGTTTCTCGTTGCAAATTGGCGTCCACCATTGCAATGACCGCCTCGTCGTCGGTCATATCACGGACAATCACCGGCATAGTTTCAAGCCCAAGTTCTTGATAAGCCGCAAGTCGTCTGTGCCCGGAGATAATCTCATATCCGCCGTTAATGGGTCTTGCCACAGCCGGAGTAATTGCCCCGACTTTTTTAATACTTTCAATCATTCGCTTCATCTCCTCGTCGTTTTGCACCTTAAACGGGTGGTTTTTGAATGGGTGCAACTCACAAAGCGGAATGTTTTGCACTCGTTCACGCTTGACGTCGTCACGCTGCTCCTGCGTTGTAAACAGGTCATCAAGCTTTGTTAAAGTGAAATCTGTATTTCTTTTTGTCATCGTTCATAACCTCTCTTTCGTTGTTTATTAAGTGGGTAATATTGGTTTCGCATATTTTCCTCAATGCGAATATTCCCTTTGATTTTTGGGTTGTCCTCTATAATTCTTGCCGCCGTTTTCTTATCCTTTCGCAGTTTGGCAAGTGCCTGCGTACAGTCGTCACGCTTTGCAATAAGCGCAACCTTTTCTGTCGGGTCGTGGCAAGAAGCAATATCTCGGTAGAGCATTTTGCGATAATCCGATATTATCTTCATTTCCGCCTCGGTTTTATTTATAAACGCCTTGGTTGATGAAATATCGGTTAAGCGGTTGTCGCAAATCAGCTGTATCTGCCGGGTATAGCGGTCAAGAAAACGGCAGGCCTCACGCATTTCCGGCGACAGTGGCTTGTGCTTTTTGCTTTTCGGAAACACGCCAAGCAGATACAAATACTTAAAATATAGTGCTTTAAGCCCTGTGATTTTCTTTGCAGTTTTCAAATTTCCTTTCACCGAATATGCTTTTTGTATCGTTATGCCATAGTCTTTTTTGTCGGTAAATTCATTGTATAAGCGGTACGCCTCTTGCCAATGATTTTGGCTTGTATCTCTCATACGGTCATAAATATTTTCTCGGTCATAGCCCTCGCCTAAACGATACAATCGGGTCGCTTTCTTGCTGTTCACCGAGCGAATGGTGGCGTACTTATGATACGGATTTAAGTCGATTACATAACCCAGTCGCCTCATAATATAAGTAAAAGTTTTTGGGTTTGTGCTCATCGTAAGTGCTTTATCTATCGCCTCACGCATTAAATTGTATCGGGTAGGCTCGCCGTTTTTCTCGGCGAAGTACAGCTTGCGTGGCGTTTTACCTTTCGGGTTTTCAATAACCGTCAGACCGTTTTCACGGCACAGTTCATCGGAAATATTGCGCAGTTTCCAATAAGCGCCTTCGTTGCAATTAAACTTTTTGCCGTTCCACATATTCACTGAATTGATGACCAAATGGTTGTGATAAGTGCCGGTGTTAAAGTGGGTTGCGACCAACACTTGGTACTCATTACCCCACATTCTTTTTGCAAGTTCAACGCCTAATTTGTGAGCAAGCCTGGGTGTAACCTCGCTGGTCTTAAAGCTTTGGTAGGCGTGGTAAGCAACATTTCCGGTAGTCTTATCAAAGCGCTCCTGCACGGCGTTCATCTCGGCAAAAGCGGTTTCGGCAGAGCAATTTACGCCTGTTACATACATTGCTTTTTCCTCGCCGACTACGGTCTTTTGCTCGTCACCTGCATAGTGAAGCGCCTTGTAAATGTCGCTATAAATCGTTTTGTCCGGGTTTGCCGCATAGCTCAAAACACGGCTTACGCTGTCGGTAATTGCCCAAATTTTTGTTACCGCCACGACTTTTCACTTCCGCTTTCCGGCTCGTCAACCGAGTGATAAGCGTTCAAAAATTTCCTTATAACATAATCAAATCCGTCGCTTATTCTGTCGTCGGGCAGCGACTTAAAGTTATCACGGAGTGCAGTTAAGCCTCGGTACGCTTCGTAAAATTCTTGTGGCAGGCTCGCTTGAACTTGCTTGCCGAGACCTAATTTTCTAAGATAAGCGGAGAGCGAAAGCCCGCATTTTTTAGCGGCGTTTTCCATTTTTCTTTTCTCTGTTTCGGTTACACGAATATTGATTGCGGTGGTTCTTTGTCTCATAAAAATTCATTCCTTTCTGTTAAAAATCGGGGTTACAGGGGCGGCAAGCCCATTTCGGCATTTACCGCCGGTTTTGTGGGTCTTTTAAGGCTCTACAAAACCTATGCTCGTTACCTTTATTGATTGGCATTACCTGTATAGCCCTTTCTCAAAAATGACGATAATGACGGTTGTGACGACTTTTTCTCATACAGTAGATTTATTGTCATCGCCGTCATTGCCGTCACGCTTTTTTAAGTAAATCAATCGGCTTGTGCCGGTGCGCTTTGTCTTGTACTCAATGCCTTGTGGCATAAAAACTTCCGCCGAAAATCTGGCAAGCATTTTCGTCACAACATTGGGCGTGACTTCGGTTTCATTCATTTGTGTAACGAGTTCCGTCGCCGTACCTTGCCACTCTTTTACATCGGATACAAAGTCAACCAGCCGGAAAACAAACTTTGGAATTTCTTCTCGGCGAATGTCCTCCATATCTTTTCGTTCCACCAACTCCCACAAGTGTGTGCGGTTGTCAAACTTTAAGGTCAATTCTTGATACTCAATGTCACGACCGGTTGCAAGCAGCGTTCCGCTTTCATCGGAGCGACTGCGCTTCAAAACAAAATTTGTGTCTGCCGCACCTGTGATACCTGTTGAGCCAGACACCTCGTTAAATGGGTCGGTGGCATCTTTCAGTTTTCTCACGTGATGAACAACCACAACGGCAATGCCGTATTTGTCCGAAATATTTTTAAGTGCCGACACATCGTCATAGTCGCCTGCATACATTCCGCTTTTTCCACCGGTACTTTTTGAATCACGCACCTTTTGGAAGGTGTCTATTATCACAAGTTTTGTTTGCGGAAAGTCAGTTAGATACTGTTCAATCTGTTGTTCCAAACCGTTACCGATTTGAAAGCTCGTTGTGGCAATGCGTAACTCGGCCGGCGCTTCGTCCGTAATCTTATACAAGCGACTTTGTATGCGTGCATAAGTGTCTTCCAAGCACAGATAGAGCACATCGCTCTTGTGGGTTTCAAATTCCCACACAGGCTGACCGCTCGCAACTTGAATACCGAGCCACAGCATAAGCCAGCTTTTGCCGATTTTGCTTGAACCGGACAGCACGCTTAACCCTTGCGGTATCAAGCCATCAACCACAAACAAGGTTTTGTTCATCGGCGTGGAGAGCAACGTGTCTGCATCAATTGTTTTCAACTTTTCAACTTGCATTTTTCACACCCTCCTCCATAACATAGTTGATAACATTGACCTTCGGAATTTTGTAAGCATTTCCGATCTTAACGCCGGAGATATATCCGTCGCTGATTAGGTCATACGCCAAGTGTCGGCTTACACCCAGCATTTCTTGAAGTTGAGCCACCGTAACAATGTCCGGATAATTCGGAAACATCATCTTGTAAAGCTCTTTTAATTCTGTTTTTCTCATCTTTATTAACCTCCTTTGTGAGAAAATAAGCTGCACGGTATGTACAGCTATGTACTTAGCAACAGAAAAAAGGAGGCCTCTTTCCGTTGCCTTTTGCCGTTTTATACGAATGTTGTTTTTGTATTCCTGCCCCTGCCAAGCGGCGTTGCCCTGCTCGTATCATCGCAAAGTCATATCCTATTCGGACGGTCATTCAATTTTAGATAATTTGGTTTATTGCAAACCTTATTTGCGAATTTATTATATCGGCGTGTTGACACAAAGGCAATACTTTTGTATAATGTTCTTTGGGGCTATGTTAATTGTCTAAATTCTTTACATATCCGATTTTCTAAAACAAAGGTGAGAAAATGAAAAAAGATTATTCCGAATATACACCCACAAAAAACGAAATATACAACCTAAGTCGCTCCGACAGATATAATGTCAGATTGGCATATTTCAACAACTACGCTCGTTTCAGTAAAGATGACAAGCAAATTCATATTGCCGTCGATTACGGCAAAGAATATTCTTCTATGAACCCGCTCATTGAAGAATATACAGGAGAAAAACTCGATGAAGAAAGCTATGTCGTTGATAAGAATTTACCCGAATACATAGAGGAAAACATAAAGCAAAAGGAAGCGTTTGCAAGCAAATTTCAAATAGATTTTGAGGAAGCAGAATACAGAGAAGACCAATACCTTTGGGGTAAAAAGTTGCCAAAGTTGCCTTTTAAT
>ERZ856578.7488-NODE-7488-length-11413-cov-3.237474_pt1 | contig 11413 bp, 9 predicted proteins | sample MGYA00514384_ERZ856578 | MGnify/ENA primary metagenome ERZ856578 (study PRJEB29103, sample SAMN06111958) | human gut metagenome | biome: human gut; feature: ankylosing spondylitis patient; material: healthy_person | host: Homo sapiens | place: China:Hangzhou...
CGCAAACCCTGAAGGGCTTCCGGCACATCCCTGCTTTGCGCCAGTACCGCGGAGAGCATACGTTCTGTGGCTTTCAGGGGTGTGCCAGAACCAAGAACATTGAGAACCCCCACCGCTCGCAGGATTCGAGCCTGCAAAGGCGCCAGTGTCTTGCCGTCATTCTCCAGCGTTTCCAGCAAAACCCGGGCAACAGGACGTTGCATGAGGGTAGCCGTCATATTGGTCAGCAGATAGTCGGCAATATCGTGCAAGCGCACAAATCCGTTATCCTCAGCTGAATCGCGGCGGCAATGCTCCTGAAAACCGTACGGCTCCTGACTAGCAAGGTACGAAAACAGCGAGCGCTCATTCTGCGCCAAACGCCGAAACAGCAGCGGCAGCACCAGCACCACCGAAGGATGCAGCGGCCAGGCATGCTGACAAATATGGATAAATTCGACCGAAGTCATGCCTGGGGGCAATTCCGCCCCCGCGTCAAGCAAAGATTGCGCATCCCCCATGATCACGTCCAGCAAAGAACATGGTAACGGGCAGGAATAGCACAGCACCTGCCCCAGCGTATTCAGGCCGGAGGCAAGCTGTTCATTGAAGAGCAGCGACTCAAAACGCTCCTGCACCTTGGCCCACTCATGGCGCAGAGTGGTGTTGCTCAGTTCCGTATAACCATCAAAATGCTGATGCTGTACTGTCAGGAACAGCATGGGAGTGTTTGTAGCCCGCTTGGCATATTCGGCCAGCATCTGAAACAGATAGACATCACCGCCGATTTTATCCTGCAGTGCGTATTCCAGACTCTTTCCTGCCTCGTCCACAATCAGCAACATCCCGCCGCGTTTGCACTTCTCTGCCAAACGCCGCACCGCATCCACCTGCTCCATCACCGCGGCGCTGTCACGCCATCCCGCCTGTTGCAGCAGCCTTTCCAGATGTTGTTCCAAGCTCTGGCGTTCGCCATCTTCCGGCAATGTTTTCAACACCGTTTGCAATCCCTCAAGAATAATTTGTCCAATGGGACTGCGACGCGCCGTCAGCGGCACACAAAGCCAGGGGCGTACCGCTTCGCACAGTTCAGCAAAGCGTTGGGCAAGTTCAGGAGAATTTCGACAAAGTTCGGTGTAGGCCTGATTTTTTTTGTGCGCTCCTTCGCTGAACAGGGCGTTCACAAACAGGGTAAAAGTTGACTTTCCAGCGCCGTATGGCCCAAAGATCATGAAGCTGCGCTCGCCCTGTTCATTTTCCAGATTATCCAGCAGACGGTTCAAAGCATGCGCTACAAGAGGCGTAACAAGTATATCATCCAGAGCGTGAATATCGTGCCTGTCCGCAGAAAGATTGACGGCACGGCGGTAGCGGGTGCGTACGGAAACAAGATCAGAAAGGACTGGCATGGCTACTCCATGTCTGTATAATAAGCGCGCAACAAATCCTCACCACAGGGCAAGGTGCAATGGATCGTCTCAATGCCTTCGGAGGCGGTCAGATTAAAACAGTCTCCCCAACGGGGGGACTGATGCAGCTGCATAACCGCTTCTACAAGGCTGTTTTCATCCAGCATAAAAATTTGCCCCGGTGCATAATCCGCATACATCAGTTCGCTCAGGCGCAGACCGTGACGGTCGTTGCTCCGCAAATAATCCCAGATGGCATATCCGATGATTTCCGGCGGCAGCCCGCTCTTGGGCCCAATGGAAAAACGCAGCATGGAGCTTCCTTCCAGCAGGGAAAGCAATCCTAGCTCCTGGAACGGACAGGCATAAGACATTTCCAGCCCCCGTTTTTTCCCGGCATTTTTTAACGGGGCGTACATCTTGATACAGCACTCTATATCCCGCTCCAGCGTTGGTATAGATGTCGCCTTGCCCTGACTTTGACTGTCATGCTGGCGCAAAAGCTCCAGCCAGTCATCGCGGTTAAATTCCGGCTTGTGCATCTCACCAAACAGAAGCGTTGCCGCTGTCATAAATTGCTGCTGATTGCACATTTTCCAGTGTAGCAACCAAAGAGACGCATCATCTTCAAGACAGGAATCCCAACCATTTTGAGGATCAAGCAACTCATCCCCAAAGGATGTGACGCCATGTTCTTCCACCAGCCCAAAAGCATCACACCAATACTTGATACTTTCGACCATATTTTTTCCTACACCAAGATACGTAAGCGCATCGGGATCAGAAAATTGTCTGCCGTCCCTGATGTGCTGGCAGCCTTTTTCCAGCCAGCCATAGCGAAATGAAAAGGTCTGATGCCCGGAGAATCGGGGACGGCGTGACGTCATGGAAACCTGCTCCTTGCTCTGATTTTCCAGCGGCAGAACATCCTGCTCCCTGCGCTGGAGGCACTTCTTTATAGAGCGCGGAGGCCAAAGCGGCAAGCGTTGCACGCTAACATTCCCAGAGAAAGGCGACACATCGTGACGAATTGCTCTTGTTGACACTAGAGCCTGTGGTGCAAACAATGATTAGGAAATTTTTCCAAATCTGTGGGGCAGAGCGTGGGGCAAATTTGCCCCACATACGAAAAAAGGGCTACATTTTCATGTAACCCTTTGATTCTATTTGGCGTCCCCAAGCGGATTCGAACCGCTGTTGACGGCGTGAAAGGCCGTTGTCCTGGGCCGACTAGACGATAGGGACATAAACCGGAGGTCGTTCTATACCTCAGGGAAGGAAGGGACGTCAACCGCTTTTGTCCCTCCTTCCCCGGATGTTTTTTACTTCTTCATAACCAGACCCTGCTCGGCCTGCTCGCGGGTGATACGCTGAACGCCGTCCCGCGTGGCGAAGCTGCCCACCGTGGGCGAGGCGATATTCGCCAGTAAGTCGATATGGCCGCCGGTGGAAAGTTTGGCCAGGTTGACGCTTTTGTTCCCCTCATTATCCTCGAAGTGCCAGGCGTTAATCCTGGTGCCGTCGAAGTCGTCGATAACCACTTTGAAATAGCCGTCGGGACCAACAAACACGTTGTTGGCGCTGTCCAAAACCACTTCTTCCTTATTGGTCAGAAGGATTTCGTTCAGCTCGCCGCACGATGCTCAGGTGTCGGGCCGTACCAGAAAACGGGGATCGGAAGGCCAGGGCGCGGGATTGCCCAATTCGTACACGTCGCTGTACATATCCAGCGTTACTTTGCCGTCCTTCACCGGGCCGCCGGGCTTGAGCATGGCAAGCTGCACGCTGACCTTTCCGTCTGCGGAATTCATCTGGAAACGGGCGCGGTCGTAGGCGCTGCTGGGCAGGTAGTCAAGCAAGGATGCATCGTTCAGATGAGAGAAGGTTTTATCCTGGCTTTTGCCGGCGGCATCGGTAAGACGCAGGCTCACTTCCTCCGGCGATACGCCCAATACCTCGACCGTGCAGTCGCCCACCTTGGCCTTTTCGCCCTTGGCGTAGGCGCCGGTGATGCGGGGGGCGGCCGACAGCCAGATTCGCGTGAGACTGGGGGTGCCGAATTCTTTGACGCTGATTTCCTGGGCGTCGGCTTTGTCGGCGATGAGATAGGACTGGCCGCTAGGGTAGGTGGAGCTGGTAAAGTAGGTATTGTGGTACAGGGGCCCGGTTTCATCCGGGCTTAGCACGTATTTGCCCGCGGGAAGCCCCAGGCCGTCGTTGTACTTGCCGGTGGAAAAGTCCTTGAGCGTAGGGCTGATGGCCACGGTGAAATTGGTGCCGTAGTATGCGCCCGAAGCCTTCATGATGCGCGCTGTGGCCGACTGCGCGATGTTGCCGTAAGGATAGGCTTTACCGGCGGTAAACTGAAGCAGGCGTGAACCGTCGTCCAGCAACTTGACGGATTCGTCGGGCTTGAGCTTGATGTCCTTGAGTATAATATACTGATATTCCTCGTTGACCACAGGCTGGCGTTTGCCGAGCATCAGCACGTCCAGGCCGGTCATGGTGCCGATGCTGCCCAGCCGGGACGTATAGTACAGCCCCTCCGGCGGGATGATGATTTTGCCGTGGTCGATATAGCTTTTGCGGATGACCACGCCTTCGGTAATGGTGCGTTTGGCGATGTACAAGTCGAGATCGTAACTTTTAAAGCCCGGCACCACGGCGATGATGGCCGCCGTACGCGCGGGCGGCTGACACAATGCCGATTCCGCGTCCTCGGCCGAAGCCGCCGGAGCGGGGACCAGCGCGGCGCAGGCCATGCTGCAGGCCAGCCATGCCTTGATATGGTTTTTCATGCGGAAAACCTCCTTTTTGTCCACAGTTTGGACGCTCGGCCGTTTTTTTGTCAAAAGCTATCATTGCGCTCATGTTCATAACTGCTGATTTTTTTGAAGAGGATATTGGAGCCAGGGCCGGAATTCCGCGTTCCGGATATGAAAAACCGCCCTTTCGGGGAAAGGGCGGTTTGTTGAGGAAAGTGAAAAAAGTCGTGGGCTAGTTCGAGGTCGATGCCGTTCGGGGAGACGCGGCCCGGGTCGGCGCGGGAACAGGAATGGCCGTCGGCGTGCCGGGGGTATCCACCCAACCGCCGCCCAGAGCCATGCACACCTGAACGATGGACGAAAGGTGGCTGGTGCGCACGTTGGACAACTGCACTTCGGCGTCGAACAGCGAACGCTCGGCGTCCAATACGTCCAGATAAGAGGCGTAACCGTTTTCGTAACGCAGGCGGGCCAGCTCGGTGGCTTTGCGCAGGTTGTCCACGGCGATGGCCAGGGTATCGGCGATGTCCGTGGTGCGTTGCTGGATGACCAAAGCGTTGCGGATGTCGCGGAAGGCTCCCTGTACGGTCAGGGCATAGTTGGCCAGCGCTTCGCGCATGGCGGCCTCGCTGACCTTCACGTTGTTGGAAATACGGCCGAAGGTCAGAAGCGGCACCGAAATGCTGCCGCCGAAAGCCCACATATCGGAGGCTCCGGTAAACAATTGATCCAGTTTGCCGCTCTGGGTGCCGAGTTGCCCGGTCAGGGAGATGGACGGGAACCAGGCGGCCTTGGCTACGCCTATTTTGTAGTTGGCGGCCCTTAACTGGGCCTCGGCTGCCACGATGTCGGGACGGCGTTCCAACAGTTCCGACGGCAGCCCGGCGGGCAGCTGGGGCGCGCTGGGCAGGGCGTCGATGGACAGGCCGCGCTCGGGACTTTCCTCAAAAATGGCCCGGGGCGAGCGGCCCGACAGTACCATCAGGGCGCTTTCAGCCGTGGCCACCTGGTATTCGGCGGTGTACACGTTGGCCCGCATGGTATCGGTTTCGGTTTTAGCCCGCAAAAAGTCCAGTTCGCTGATCAGGCCCTCGTCGTAGCGGGCCTGGTAAATTTTCAGAGCTTCCTCGCGGGTCTGCAAGGTCCGCTTGGCGATATTCAACTGGGCGTCGTAGTTACGCAAATCAAAGTAGGCGATGGTCGTTTGACCCGCCAGGCTGAGCAGCACTCCCCTCTGCCCCGCTTCCGTGGCCAGCAGTTGTTCCCGCGCGGCGGCGGTGGAGTTGCGGTACTTGCCCCACAAATCCAGTTCCCACACGGCCTGGAGCGCGGCCGACCAGGATTCCCCTTCGCGGCCGGGGGCGCCGGAACTGGCGGGAATACCCGGGTTTATGGCGTGCAAAGCGTCCTGCAGGGCGCCCAAGCCCTTGGCCAGGCCGTAAGAGGCCGAAGCGTCGGCGCTGAAGCGGCTTTTGCCGCCGCTGCCCGAGCCCGCCAGAGTGGGGAACTGTTCGCCCCGTGCATAGCCCAGGTAGGCCCGGGCCTGTTCCACGCGGGCCATGGCCGCCGCCAGGTTTTGGTTGTAGGCCAGAGCCTCGTTGACAAGCTTGTTCAGGATGGGATCTTCGAAACGTTTCCACCACTGGACTTCCAGGCCCTGCTCGGTCACAGGACCGTTCCATGTGGCGGGCAGGTCCATGACCGGACGCGAATAGTCCGGCGCAAAGGAGCACCCCGCCAACGTCAGCGACGCCAGTGCGCACATGATGAGTCGTTTCATAATTATTCCTCGTCCGTGGGAGTGGCGACGCGGTTGCCGCGCACTTTTTGGGCCGCCTGCATGACGATCCGGTAGAAGTAAGGTACAATGAGGGGAGCCAGGATGGTGGCCGCCAGCATCCCCGACACCACGCTGACCCCGATGGCCCGGCGGCTGCCCGCGCCCGCGCCGGTGCTGACGGCCAGAGGCAGGGTGCCGAGAATGAAGGCGATGGAGGTCATGATGATGGGACGGAAACGCAGGCGGGCCGCCTCGATGGCCGACGGTACGATGTCCATGCCCTGTTTGTGCAGATCGGCGGCGAACTCTACGATCAGGATGGCGTTTTTACAAGCCAGGCCGAGCAGAGTGATCATGGCCACCTGGGTATAAACGTCGTTGTTGAGGCCCGTCAGCCAGTTGCCGAGGATGGCCCCGAACACGGCGAAGGGCACGGCCGAAAGAACGGCCAGGGGCAGGCTCCAGCGTTCGTACTGGGCGGCCAGGATGAGGAAGACCATGAGCAGCGACAGGCCCAGTACGCCGAAGTCCGTGCCGCCGGTCTGCACTTCCTGGTAGCTGGAACCCGACCAGGCGATGGTATAGCCTTGGGGCAATACTTGCCGGGCCACATCCTGAAGGGCGGCGATGGCCTGACCGGAGCTGTAGCCCGAGGCGGGGTTGCCCGTCACCTTGGCGGCCGTGAGGCCGTTGAAGTGAGTGACGATTTGCGGCCCGCTGTCGGCCCGTACGGATACCAGCGACACCATGGGGATTTGCTTGCCGTCCATGCTGCGCACGTAGACGTTTTTGATGTCGTCCGGCAGGCTGCGATAGGCGGCGTCGGCCTGCATGAACACGCGGAACGTGCGGCCTTCCCTGTTGAAGTCGTTGATATAGGTGGCCCCCAGGGTGGCGCCCAGGGTATTGAACACGTCGCTGACGTTGACGTTGAGCAGACGGGCCTTTTCGCGGTCGAGATCGACGAACAGGCGCGGCGCGTTGACGCTGTAAGAACTGCTGACGCCGGTCAATTCCGGCCGCTGGGCGGCCGCGGCCAGGAAGGCGCGGGTGACGTCCGACAGTTCCTTGTCGTTGCCGCTGGTGCTTTCGATCATCATTTCAAAACCGCCGGTGTTGGACAGACCCACGATGGGCGGCGGATTGAAGGGCAGCACCAGGCCCTTGGTTTCAGCCATGCCGATGACATACACTTCTTTCAGGATATCTTCCACGGTGATACCCTGGGCATCGCGCTCGCTCCAGTCGTCGAGGGTCAGGAATATGGCCCCGTTGTTGGGATTGAGCGTGCCGTTCATCATGTCGAAACCGGCCAGACTGATGGTATATTTGACGCCTTTGAGCTTTTCGACCTGATCGGCGACACGGTTCATGAGAGCCTGGGTCTGAGGCAGGGCCGTGCCGTCGGGCAGAATGGCCATGACCATCAGCGCGCCCTGGTCTTCTTCGGGTACCAGAGCCGTGGGCACCCGTTCGAACAGGCCCCACGTGGCTGCCAGCAGGGCGGCCATGAGGCTCAGCGTCAGCAGACTGGAGCGCAGGAAGACCTTGACCCCGGCGGTGAAACCGTCGGTGACCTTGGCGAAGAACGCGTTGAACCACTTGAAGAATCCCCTTGGCTCGTGGGTGGACTTGCGGATCAGGAGCACGCACAGAGCCGGGGTGAGGGTCAGGGCCACAATGCCCGAGATGATGACCGAAATGGCGATGGTGATGGCGAACTGCCGGTACATCACACCCGCCAGACCGCCCAGGAAGCCCACGGGGATGAAGACGGCGCACAGCACCAGCACAATGGCGATGACCGGGGCCGTCACTTCGCTCATGGCTTTGGCCGTGGCCTGACGGGGAGTCAGGTCCTCGGTTTCCAGCACACGGGTCATATTTTCCATGACCACGATGGCGTCGTCGACCACAATGCCGATGGCCAACACCAGGGCGAACAGGGTCAGGGTATTGATGGAAAAGCCCAGAGCGTAGATGCCCGCGAAGGTGCCGATAAGGGCGATGGGCACGGCCAGGCAGGGGATGAGGGTGGCCCGCCACTTCTGGAGGAAGAGGAAGACCACCAGGAACACCAGGACAATGGCTTCGATCAGAGTTTGGATTACTTCCTCGATGGAGATGCGCACAAAGGTCGTGGTGTCGTAAGGCACTTCGTATTGCAGGCCCACGGGGAAGTTTTGGGATATGGTCTGCATGTATTCGGCCACGCGGTCGGCGGTATCCAGAGCGTTGGCCCCCGAGGCCAGATAGATGGCCATAGGCACGGCGTTGACGCCGTTCACCTTGGCGTCCAGATCATAGTTGGCCGCTCCCAGTTCCACCCGGGCCACGTCCTTAAGACGCAATACCCCCCCGCCGCCTGGCTGGGTGCGGATAATGATGTTGCCGAATTCTTCGGCCGTAAGCAGGCGACCCAGGCCGCTGACCTGCCAGGTCATCATGATGTCGGTGCCGCCGGGTTGGGCGCCGATGGTGCCGGCGGAATACTGGTTGTTCTGATCGCGGACGGCCTGGGCGATATCGGCCGTGGACAGATTCAGTTCGGCCATGCGCAGGGGGTTGAGCCAAATACGCATGGCCCAGTCCTTGGACCCCAGCACTTCGGCGTTGCCCACGCCGGGTATGCGCTTGAGGCCGTCCACGATATTGATGGTGGCGTAGTTGTTAAGGTAGACGGTGTCGTACATGTCGTCGGCGGCGGACAGGGTGACCATTTCCAGAATGGCCGACGAACGTTTCATGACCGTCACGCCGTATTGACGGACAATTTCGGGCAGGCCCGCCAGGGCCGCCTGTACCCGGTTGTTGACGTTGACCGTGGCCATGTCGGGGTCGGTGCCCACTTCAAAGTATACGGTGAGCAGCATGACGCCGCTGACCGAACTCACCGAGTTCATATAGATCATGTCGTCCACGCCGTTGATCTGCTGTTCCAGCGGCGTGGCCACGGTCTGGGCTATGGTTTCGGGGCTGGCGCCGGGGTATTGCGCCATGACCATGACCGTGGGCGGCACGAGATCGGGGTACTGCGATACGGGCAACACCCGAAGGGCCATAAGCCCCATAATGACGAAAAAGATGGACAGAACGGCCGAAAAGACCGGTCGACGCAGGAAAAAGCCTTCTTTGATGACCGCTTTGGTCGGAGTGGTAGCTGTGTCCATGGGGCCTCCGCCTTAATGGGTCGAGCCGGAAGCGGCCGGAGCGGACTGGTCGGGTTGCGCGGACGCGCCCTTTTCGTCGGCCGGGAGTACGGGGGAAGGAACGCCCAGCTCGCTCGCCGGAGGCACGGTCACCGAGTCGGGCGTGGACAGCGGCGTCCGGCGGGAGGGGCGCGGCAGAAGTTTCGGCGTGATCGGGCTGTCCGGCCGTACTTTGTTGATGCCCTCCACCACGATGGTGGTGCCCGGTTCAAGCCCGCCGTCCAGCAAAAATTCGTTGCCGAAAATTTCTCCCAGCTTGATGGGCGTGAGGCGGGCCATGGGGTGTTCGTCCTTGGTATAGACCGTATAGACCATAGGTCCCTGGGCGGTTTGCAACACGGCGTTCTGCGGCACCAGCATGGCGTCGACCAGCGTAACGGCGCTGATGGAAACCGAGGCGTACTGGCCGGGCAGCAGCCCGCCGGCCGGGTTGGGGAACTGGGCGCGGGCGTGGATGGCGCTGGTAGCGGGGTCCACCTTGGTGTCGACAAAGGTGACCCGGCCGACGTGCGGGAACTGTTCGCCTTCCAGCAACTGCATGACGGCATCTGCATCCCGAATGGTCGTCCGGGCCCGTTTTTCGGCCTCCAGGCGTTTGGTCATACGCATTTCCGCGCTGGGAATGGAAAAATTGACGTACATGGGGTCGGTTTGATTGATGGTGGTCAACGGCGTGCCGGGGCTGATCAGGTTGCCTTCGGTCACCGACTCGCTGGACGTGTAGCCGGAAATGGGGGCTACCACCTTGGTGTAACCGAGTTGAATCTGAGCCTGCTCCACCGATGCCTTGGCCGATTCCACCTGGGCCCGCGCGCTGTCGTAGGCGGCCTGGGCGTTGTCGCGATCTCGCTGGCTGACGGCGTTACGGGCGTATAGGGGCAAAATGCGGTCATATTCGCAAGCTCCTTCCTCCAGGGAAGGGAACTGGGCCATGGTCAGCTGGCCCTGGGCCTGATCCAGAGCGGCCTGATAGGAAGCCGGGTCTATTTCAAACAGAACCTGACCTTTGGCGACGTAGTCGCCTTCCTTGTAGGTGCGCTGCTTGAGGATGCCGCCTACCTGGGCGCTGACCGTGGCCGACAGGTAGCCCATGGTCTGCCCCATATAAGTGGATTGCAAGGGCACGTTTTCCGGTACGATTTCCATGACGGCGACCACCGGCGGCGGCATTTGGGCAGTGGATTCCATCGTTTTTTTGTCGTCCGAGCAACCGGCCGCGGCGACCGCGAGAGCAAGGCAAAACAATGTGCCGGAAATGTGCTGGAAATAATGTCGGGTCATGAACAAACTCCTTATCCATGCAGGAAGGAACGCTTGGGAATGTGCGGACGGCGATGTCCGGCCTGGCGTGCATTGACAAAAAAACGGCAACCCGTCAGACTTGCGAGAATGGTGTCGTGTTTTTTAACATGCGCTCGGTTGAGCGTCCATTAGGTATGACTATGAATCCTTTTATAGTGCGGGGCATTTTGATAGGTGGCTCCCTGGGCGTATTCGCCGCGTTGTTCGGCATCGTGGACAACATGGCGCGGGCGTTCATTCTGGGCATGATCGCGGGCGGCCTGGCCGGTCTGACTCTGGCCCGGCTGCGACGCAACAAAGCGCCGGTGGATTGAGGCCGGACGCTCGGCTTACGCTTCATCAGGGAAGGCGCGGCTCCTTGTTTCGCCCTGGCGGCGGCTGGACGTTGGAGAAACGGGGGCGGCGCGTTCTTGCGACGCTTCCGGCCGGGCGCGATCCGAGGAAGCTAAGGCGCCGTCCGCCGGCCGAGCGCGAAATCCTGCCAGAAGGCACGTGAAATTTTGCAGAAGCGTCTCCACCGGATCGGGGGAAGATATTTCGTCGGTTTCGGGAAAAATATCGGAGTTTATAGCCAGACTGAACGGCAACACTCGTTCCCGCCACATGAGGGGGGCGAATACCCCGGGTATCACGGCCAGAAAAATTTGCCGCACGGGGATATCCCGCCGCAGGTCGCCCGCTTCCCACGCCTCGGCCAGCAGATCATACAGCAGGCGGATGTGGCGCAGACCGTGACTGCGGGTCACTTCCAGCACCAGCGGTACGCCCGCGTTGATGTCCATCCACAAATTTCTTACTATAGCGCGGTTTTCCACAGTGAACCGGGCTATAAGCCGCAACGCGCAGGCCAGTCTGTCCAGCGGAGCGCCGTTCTGCCGGACGCCGGCAGATATGGCCCACCGTCGTGATCTACAGCCTGGCGGGCGGCGCTCTGGTGGGCGGCCTGGGCAGCATGTTCTCCATCCGCAA
>ERZ856578.7491-NODE-7491-length-11409-cov-2.465319_pt1 | contig 11409 bp, 10 predicted proteins | sample MGYA00514384_ERZ856578 | MGnify/ENA primary metagenome ERZ856578 (study PRJEB29103, sample SAMN06111958) | human gut metagenome | biome: human gut; feature: ankylosing spondylitis patient; material: healthy_person | host: Homo sapiens | place: China:Hangzhou...
TTTTTTTTTTTTAATGATACGGCGACCACCGAGATCTACACTCTTTCCCTACACGACGCTCTTCCGATCTGGTTGACAGAAACCAGGTATGTAACTTTTCCGAGCTCTTTGCAAAGCAGAATACGGTTGCCATATAAAGCGGCACGGTCGGCAGGATCGGCAGAACGATACCGATCGTTCCAAATGCCAGGCACAGAAATCCAAGCAGCATCCAGATTATATTCATCGGGTTTTTCTTCATCTCTTTATCCTTTCTTGTTCATCACAGAAGTTATTTTTCTCTTGGCGGAAGCCGGTAATCCTGAATGGCTACCACAGGACTTCCGTTCACACGTGTTACCATCAGATGTACGCCATACAGTTTCTGAATGCTTTCTTCTGTGATCACCTGATCTGGAGCACCTTCGATCGCCACATGACCGCCCTGCAGACCGATGATCTTGTCAGAAAAATAAATGGTCTGGTTGATGTCATGCAGAACCATAACGATCGTGATGTCGAATTCTTTATTCAGTTTTTTGACCAGTTCCAGGATCTCCAGCTGATAGCGGATATCCAGATAAGTGGTCGGCTCATCCAGGAACAGAAGTTCGGTATTCTGTGCCAGTGCCATGGCGATCCAGACTCTCTGTCGCTGTCCGCCTGAAAGCCTTCCGATCTCACGTTCACGCAGGTCCAGAAGTCCGGTCACCTGAAGTGCCTGTTCGATCAGCCGCTCGTCTTCTTCACTTTTTCCGCCCAGCATTTTCTGATAAGGGGTTCTTCCATACGATACGAGGCGTTCGATCGTGATATCTTCTGCTGCGGAATTATGCTGGTGTACGATCGACACTTTTCTTGCAAATTCGCTGAGCGAATATTTTTTTATGCTCTTTTCTTCCAGCAGGATTTTCCCTTTTCCCGGTGTCAGATTCTTGGTCATAAGAGAAAACAGGGTAGATTTCCCACAGCCGTTCGCACCCATGATTGTCGTGATCTTCCCGCGTGGTATCGTCAGGGAAATATCCGAGAGAATCTGGTTGCTTCCGTAGGAAAAGCTTAAGTTTTTCACTTCCATCGCATTAGTTTCCATATTTTTTCGACCTCCGAAGCAGAAGAATAAAGAACGGACCACCAACTACGCTCATGATCACCGCTGCACTCACTTCATACGGAGCGGCAATCGTCCTGCCGATCGTATCTGCCAGCAGAAACGTAAAAGCCCCTGCAAGTGTGGAAAACGGGATCAGCACCTTATGGTCACTTCCAACCAGCAGTCTGCCGATATGCGGAACGATCAGTCCCAAAAAGCTTACGGCACCTGCAACTGCGGTTGAAACGCTGGCAAGTAAAACTGCCGTCAGGGAGATCACAATCCTGGTGCGGTTTACATTGATTCCAAGTCCTCTTGCCGTTTTGTCTTCCAGAGACAGCAGATTGCATTCCCCTACAAACAGAATCGCCAGAAACAGTCCTGCCAGTACATAGGGAAATAACGTTCCGACATCTGACCAGGTCTTCTGCGTGATATTTGCTTCTACGATCGATGCCACACCGGTCCTCTGACCGCCTGTCATCGTACTGAAGATACTGGAAAGTCCGGTGAAAAGGGCATCGACTGCCACACCGGTCAGAATGATGCGAAGCGGGCTGAGTCCCTGTTTCCAGGACAGACAATAGACCAGAAAGAATGCTGCCACCCCGCCAAAAAAGGCTGCAAACGGTGTAAAAAAGTAAAGTGTCGGAAAAAAGGTGCTCACACAGACTGCCGCAAATCCAGCTCCGCTTGAAATTCCGATAATTCCCGGGTCTGCCAGCGGATTTTTTAAAACCGCCTGAAAAAGAACACCGGACACTGCGATCGCCGCCCCGGCAAGCATGGAGATCAGAATACGCGGAAAACGCAGATCATAGACCGCCGCCACATTCTCATCATATTCTACAAACAGACCGCGAAGCAGCTGACCGAAACTTACGGAAAGACTCCCTGTATTGATTGCCGAAAAAAATACGAGCAGCAGCAAAAACAGGATCACAGCAAACGAAATCCAGGTTCGCCTGTACTTTTTCTGTTTCCGCACCATATCTTGATTCATAACGTTTTCTCCTTCCAGTTCTGCTTTTATTACGATTCGGTATAAAGCAGTTTTTTTAACGTTTCCAGGGCATCCTGATAAGCAAACGTTGCACTCATTCCAAACTGCTCATACGGAAGATCATAGACTTTTCCGTCTTTCACGGCCTGAAAATGTTTCCAGATATCATTGCTCTTGAAATCTTCTGCAAACATTTCTGCTACCTGATCCGGAAGTGCATGTGCTGCACGCAGAATGATGTCCGGTTCTTTGGTCTTCATATCTTCTGTATTGACTGTCAGAAATTCCTGTCCCTGATCTTCATAAACGTTTTCTGCCCCGGCAAGGGCTGCCAGGCTCCCGATATAGGACTTTTCAGTAGCGATCACATAGCTTCCCGGAAGTCCCATCAGGATCAGTACTTTCGGATGTTCTTTTCCGGCAATTTCTTCCTGGAAATTCTGATAAAACTCCTGATACTCATCGGTAAGCTCTCTCGCCTGTTGTTCCCGGTCAAAAATCACGCCCAGCTCTTCGATCGACTGATACATGCCGGGAACGCTGCGAAGATTTAAAAATGCCCAGTCACTGTTCAAAGTCTCGTACTTTGACTGAAGATCACTTTGCAGAGAACTCGGGCTTAAGATCCAGTCGGGACTTAACGATGCCAGAATCTCCATATCCGGGCTCATCGCCGTTCCGATGGTTGGAAGATCCTGATAGCGATCCGGGATCTCTGCCGTACTGCTGCAGACACCGACCAGGTTTAGCTCCAGTTTTTCACAGATCTGTGCCGCTGCCGGTGAGGTTGCCACAATACGTGGTGCTCTTCCAAGATCGATCACCTTTTCTCTTGCAGCTTCCACAGCTCCCGTCTGCCCGTTTCCCTGTGCTGTATATGCTTCTGTACTTTTTTCCGGATGCTGATCGACACATCCGCTCAGGAACAGACACACTGCAAATGCCGACAGGAACAGAAGACATATCCGCTTACTCATCGTCCTCGTCTCCTTTCCACAGCTCCCCATGCTTTTGCAGAAAAAGAAAAATTCCGGTTCCGGCTGCCATCAGGATCAGACCGGAAAGTGTCATGGAAACGGTCAGCACCAGGATCCATTTTCCGGGCGTCATAGCAGAGGTATCCGCTGCATTACTTTCCGCCTGTTCTGTATTTGAGATTTCGGAAGCGGTTGACAGGGCAAGTCCTTGCACTTCCGTATCCGCTTGTGGAGCGGCTGCTTTGTTTTCACTCTCTGTATTTACCGTTTCTGATGTCTGTACTGCATTGTCGCTGCTTTTGGCATCCGCAGAATCAGAAGTTTTTGCAGAATCATTTTCCTCTGATTTCATAGTTTCCCGGCTGCTTTCATCCAACTTGTCTGTGTCGCTTTGTTCTGATTTATTTTCCTGAGCTCCGTCCGATACGTTCGATGTTTCCGTGACATTTATCGCCTTGAAATCTGTCTGATTACCGGACTGATAATCTCCCGGATAAAAATAAAAGATCACGTTTCTTCCCATCGGCTCTACATACATCGAGCAACGCACAATACAGCTCTCCGACGGTACTTCGATGCAGGCATCTTCGGTGCTTCCGCTTCCGTCTGCTCCTGTCGCCGTTGTTGTCACCGATGTGCTGTTCCATGTGCTGTCACCGACATTCTGAACCGATATGTCATGTCTGGAGGCATAATCCATCAGACTGAAGCGAACCGTCAGGTAGTATTTTCCGGAATCGGTCACTTCCAAAATCCCCTGTGTGCCAACGGCACTTTCTGCCATGCCCTGACCGGTCGCAGCAGAGGCTTCTCCGCCCGAATCCTCGATCACCCCGGTCACCGGATGTGTATAACTGGTCGTTATGGAACAGGTATAAATGCTCCCGCTTTCTGCAAAGACCTGCTTTTTGCCCAAAAGCAGCAATCCGCAAAGGAAAAGCAGTCCTGTGATATATTTACCCCGTTTTTTCTTTCTGATGCCTGTCTGCATAATGTTCTCCTATAACACCCATCTGCGGCTTCTGATCTTATAAAGAACACCGGCTCCTGCCGCCAGAAGTGCTCCAAGCGACGGAAGTGCGGCTGCAACCGGATTTCCTTTTTTGCTTTGTGCTCCCGATCTTCCCTGTCCTGTTGTCACCGTGTCACCATTTTCGCTGTCTTCCTGCTGTTGACTTTCTGCACTTACCGATGCTGCCTGTCCGGCTGCATCTTCAATCTTGTTTTTCAGCACTGCATCTTCTTTGGCTGCTTCACTCTCTTTTTGCTCTCTGCTGCTTTTGGCGGCATCTTTTGTCTTTTTTGAAGCATTCGATGACGGAAGTACGGATGTTCCTTTTGTCTGGCTGCTTACCGGAAGTGACTGGTTTCCAAGTGGACTTCCTGCGGAACCGTTTCCTGATGCTGCAGTTTTATTTCCGGTGGTTCCATTTGTATGGCTTCCCTGTGTGCCGCTTCCAGTATCAGTGCGGCTGCCGGAATTGCCGTTATCCTCTGTTTCTTTTACACTTTTTTTATCCAGTGTGATGTTTTCAATATCCAGCTTCAGATAAACATTCTGGGTACCGCTTCCGGCGGAGATGGCATCCATGACCGGAACAAATACCTGGAGCGGAACATAGCCGTCTTTTTTTGCCTCCGCGATCATAGTAAAAGAAATTTCTTTCGGATAATCGGTGCCATTCTGTTTTTTGGTGACATCTACCGCTTTCGGGCTTCCGACCGGTCCGCCGTAAGCATCTGTCTGATAACCGACCTTATAATATTTCAGCCATCCGAGATAACCTTTCTGACCATTGATCGTCAGACCGTTAAAGCTCAGTGTCAGCGTATATTTTTTCTTTTTTACCGTCAGTTTCACGGTATGATCCAGAGCTTCGTTTGCCATGGATAAGGACTGCTTATCGGTTTTCATCATTTTGCCCGGAAGATAATAGACTCCGTCCGAGAGCGTTTTGATATCCAGACTCTCGCCGCTGTTATCTTCCGTGGAAGAAGTCGTTTTTTTCTGATCCAGATTGATGATCGCCTGGGATAGTGCATTTTGCTGTTTTGTGATCTGAAGCTTTGTCGCATTTTCATTATCATAAACATTCTGTGCCACAGCGATCGCTTTTTTCAGTGCTTCCAGACTCTCTTTTGTATATACATTCTCTCTTCCGGATAAACTGGTCGCCGATAACAGCAGGGTATGTAAGCCGGACTTGTCCGCTTTTTCAGAAGACGGCTTCTGATTTCCGTTATTTCCCGGCTGTTCCGTGGATGGCTGCCCGGTAGACGGTGTTTCCGTAGAAGGCTCCGTTGGATTTGAAACCAGTGTCAGACTGCTCCAGTCCAGCTGAAGCCTTGCGTACTGCTCACCGCTTCCTGCACTGACGGCTTCCATCACCGGCACATAGACCTGCGTCCAGATTTCACCATCTCCTGCTGTGACCGGAATTGCGATTTTTTTCGGATAGATCATACCTTTTACATTTTCATCCAGGCCGTTTTCAGGATCGTTGTAACTGTCATAAACTCCATCATACTGCTCAAGGATTTCAGATGCGGATGCCGCATCACTTTCCGTCGGAACTCTTCCGTCCACATCCGGATAATATAATGTTTCTGCCAGATAGCCATTAAAATCCTTTTTCCCAAGTCGGATCGTAAGCGGAACCAGATCTAGGACAAGCTGACAGTTTCCGCCGGACACCTGCAAGGTCATCGGTTTGGAAATGGCAGTGTTACCCATCGAATCCTGATCCTGCACGGCATGACGCAATACGCCATTTATCGTATAGGTACCGTCTGCGACCGTCTCTGCCTGCACACCTTCCGTTTCGGCTGCATACACCTGCATTGTTTTTGCAGAGAACATCGACGAGATCAGACCGGCAGAAAAAACGACTCCTGCAAGCAGACATACCTGGCATTTTCTTTTTCTTCCTGTCACATTTCTTTCCACTTTGATCCCTCCGTTCTGAATCCTGCTCTCTTTCTTACATTTTTACTCTCAGTACTTTTGAATACGTTCCGAAAAGTTTCTGTTTGCCGTTTTTCTTATAAGCTCGCACTTTAAAATAGTACGTCTTTTTGGCTTTCAGTTTTTTCACGGTAAGCTTTGTTGTCTTTGCTTTGGAAATGGTTTTGATCTTTTTGTATTTGCCTTTGGCTTTTGTGGCCTGGTAAACTTCATAGCCGTTGGCATCCGTTGCTTTTTTCCAGCTTAAGGTCAATGTCTTCTTCTTTCTTTTTTTCTTTTTCAGGTTTTTCACTGCTGCCGGAGCTTTCATGCTACTGTTGTTCTGATTTCCGGTACTGCTGTTTCCATTTGCCGGGTTCTGCTGATTGCCATTTCCGTTGTTTGCGTTATTGTTTCCGCCATTATTATTATTTCCGTTTCCACCCGGATTGTCATCGTTTACCGCTTTGCGTTTTGCCCAGTCAAAGGTCACCAGCACATCCTGGTCAAATCCTGCCATAGCATCTACGGAAACTCTGGCATAAATATTTTTTTCTCCTGCTTTTGCACGTTCAAAAGAAAAACTTCCAGGATAAGAAACACCTTCTTCGGTATAAGAATCCCCAGGCATAGCTTCTGCCCGACTGGATTTGTCGTCCCCTTCGTAAACCCAGAATTTTTCCAGATGTCCTTTTTCGGTACTTCCTGCCATGTTGATGTCCATGCTGTGGAAATTCAGCTTATACTGAACCTTTCCGCCTTTTACGGTCACTCTCGCAGTCGGAGCGATCGCCGCACCTGCCATCGATGCTTTATCCGGATTGGAAGCACTCATCAGTGCAACCGGCACATCATAAACGCCGTCCTCGATCGCTTCATCCTGTACCTTTAAGGTATTCCAGTACACTTTGGTAAAACAGTCGGCACTGAATTTTCCCTGATCAAAGGTGATTCCCTGATACGTTCCGGTCAGACGTTTCATCGTCGGCACATAAATGCTCGCTCTGCTGCTGTAAGTATCTGCAAAGCCGTTTTCCAGCGGAAAGCTGACTTTTGATACAACGTTGATCTCTTTTGTCTCACTGTCATCTTTATAGGACATGGTTTCTGTGGTTATATCTGCATCTGTTTTCAAGCTTTTTGTCATATCGTTGTTAGCATAATATCCGTCAAACTGATAGATATAAAGTGGCTCTTTCTCGCTTCCGCTTATGATATCAGTGCCCAGGGTCATATTGCCATTCGTATCGACCTGGATCGTTGCCTGTCTTGTCTCATCTTCGATCAGGCTGTGTTTGATCTTATCGGTGTAATAAGAAATCATAACCGTGTAAGTGCCTTCTTTTAATTTTTCGGTCGGAAGGACATTCTCTTCCTGTTCCGGCTCCAGACCCAGTGCATCTAAAATGGCATCCCGGATCGCTTTCGAAGAATATGTTGCCCCGGAAACAACATCCACGGCACTGATCTCTTTTGCATCTGCTGTGGATTTGCCAAGATAGGCATCTTCCAGTACCTCAGCCGCCATCTCCAGACGCATTTTGTTATCGCTCACATAGTTTCCGGCATAATTCTTTCCTTCTACCGAAAGGCTGCGGATCTTCTGATCTTCCACGCCAACTGTCACTTCAATGTTATATTCACCAAACTGGGTGACATGTGAAGTTCCCTTGACGGAGGTTGCCGCAGATGCAGAAATTACCGGCAGTGCAGTCAGTGTCAGTGCCGCAGATGCGATACATGCCGCGGCTTTATAAAACCATTCCTTCTTTCTCATGGAAATTCTCCTTTCCTGCGGGACAAAAGATTTCGTCCCAGGCATGTTGAATGTGTTCCTGTGTATGTATATAAGTTAGTTCAGACTACTTTTCGTTATAATTAGGTAACACATTTGGATTCCCATGTCAAGCATTCTTTTTGTTTTCATGCTCAAGAAGCACGGAGTCGGATTCTTGCCGTTTTCGGAACTTTTTGTCTTTTTCTGTCTGGAAACTTTTTTCAGTTTTTAATTGCCTTTGTACTGTTTTGCCATCGTATAAATCACACGGATTACACGGATTGCTCCGTGCTTTACACTCCCACACCTACATCCAGAATACGAGAACGGCTGTGCTCTCCGGCATATGGCTCCTTCCAACGCTGCATGTCATGGTGACGGACAAGGCTCCCCGCACTTCGCCGCCCTGCCGTCTGTGAAACTGGAATGCTCGCAGGGGGATCCGGATCATGTCATCCCGACATTCTGCCTGGATCAGCGTGCCCTCCTGGTCGTATTTGAGCGTATCGAGATGTCCGCTCATTTTTTCTCTGTTAATACGCGAAAAACCTTGCATTTCTTTTCTTTTTAAAATCAGCCAGCTGCCGCGGCGATTATGTTTGAGCGTCGCTGGCTTTTCAAATCCCTGGTCTGCCATGGACAGTGCCATCTTTCCTTCTTTGTTGCGGTACAGCATAAAATAAACCGGACATTCGATTTTTTCCGGCAGCATTTCACGAAGGAACTGTTCTGTCAGACGTTCTCTTTTCTCCCGCACATGGCTGCTCTGCATCCGCTTATAATTTGTCAGCATCGTTGAGATCGTATAACAGCTGATGTTTTCAACCATATCCCGAACGTTTGCTTCCAGCTGTGCTTCCGGGATGCCGATGCTCCGAAAATAGGACGGCAGTTCTTTTAAAATACGCTTATAATTCTCAATCCATGCCTGCCCTTCTTTTGTAAACCGATAATCTTCTGTAAGAAGTCCTTTTTCGCAGCAACTTTTCAGATAACGGCTGACCGGTGCAGTACTGACCTGGCATTTTTCTGCGATCCTCGCGATCATGCCGCGTGTGTTGTCTTCTTTTTCCAGCTCTGTCAGATAACGGAGCTGCTGCAAGGTAGGCAGATTTCTGCGATTCAGATTTTCACCTTTTTCCATATTTTCTCCACCTCTTTACCATATGTGAATATTCAGCTCCCGGCACTGTGCTTCTTCTGGTTTCTGAATCCCTTCTGTAATACCAAGGACTCCATCACACTCCGTAAGCGGAGAGGCAGCACTTACGGTGCAGGTCAGTGCACTTTGCGGAAGCCGGAAATCATTCTGTTCCCGTTTTGCCATCCTCCATTTTTCACCGTCCAGATACCACAGCCGACAGTCTTTCTCAATCTCTTTTCCATGAAGAATAAAGAAACTTTCTTTGTCACTGACGATCAGTTCCGCCATTTCCAGAAACCATTCTGACTCTTCAGCCAGACGGCGAGGAAAGCGCTCTTCCATGCGATAAAGGCTCATGCAGAAAAAATATCTTCCTTCCGGATACAGGTATCGCAAATCCACATCCCGCACTACGCGGTCATACGTTTCTCCGTATTTTAAGAATTCCTGTACACCCTGAAGTACGTTTCCGCTGATCACATGTTCCATGCGGCAGGCATTCTCTTCTGCCTCTTCTTCTTCAAGCCCGCAGGTCATCTGCAAAAACTGGGTCAGATTGTGGTGACGCAAAAGACATTCTTCACCCTGTACTTTTCCAAGTTCGGTGAGTCGATAGCCGCTGTTTTCCGCTCGTTTCCGCAGATAACCGCTCTCCATAAGTCCTCTTTCCAGACGCTTTAGCTCCGCATCCATAAGCTCCAGGTGCATTTTCACCTGATGTGGCCAGATTTCGGTTCCGGATTTCCATCCCATATAAAGATATTCCAGAAAGTCTTCCTCTTTTTCTTCTTCACTGTGCGGAATATTCATCTGTCAGCTCATCCTTCCTCTCTCAACAGAATACACAACATCTGCGATCTGCATGGTAGATTCCCGGTGAGATACCAGCACAACAGTTTTGCCGTTTCGCTCCTCTTCCAGGGATTTTAAGATCACCGCTTCATTCAAACTGTCCAGATTGCTGGTCGGCTCATCCAGAAGCATAAACGGTGCATCATGCAGAAACGCTCTTGCAAGCCCCAGTCTCTGGCGTTCTCCTCCGGAAAGGGTATCGCCAAGTTCGCCCACCTGTGTCTCATAGCCCTGCGGCAGTTTTTTGATAAATTCATGGATCGAAGCCTTTTTGCAGGCTGCTTCCAGTTCTTCCTGTGTGGCATCCAGTTTAGCGATCCGAAGATTTGCCGCGACACTGTCATGAAACAGGCATGTTTCCTGTGTCACAAAACTTTCCATATCACGCAGATTCGAAGTATTGATCTGATTCACGCCGGTTCCGGATATGGAGACACTTCCATCCTGCACATCCCAGAAACGCATCAGAAGTTTCAAAAGCGTAGATTTGCCGCTGCCGCTTTTCCCGATGATCCCAACCACACTGTTTTCTTTAATATCTGCGGAAACATCTTTGAGAATAGTCTCCTGTCCATAGGAAAAGGTCACATGCTCTGCCTTTGCCCCGTGAAATGCGACTTCTTTCTGGCCGTTGATCTCCTTTACCATCGGTTCTTCTTCCAGAATATCCAGTACACGGTTTCCGGCTGCAAACGTATTCTGCAGGGTACTGCCAAGATTTGCAAGTGCCGTGACCGGGCCAAAAGAGCTCATCAGAGCTACCGTACTGATCAGTACGCCATCAAATCCAAGAGCCCCTCTCTGATAAAGCATCGAAGAGACAAAAAGCATTAAAAGGTCTGAAATCAGGATTGTCATACCGGTAATCGCCATATTTCTTCCGGTGGTACGTTTCATACGTTCTTCTTCTTTGGAAAGCTCATCCGTCCGATGGTTCATCTGCCGCATGCGTTCCTGTCCCTGACCATACTGCAGTATTTCCGAAAGACCACGTAGCGAATCCAGGACAAAACTTCCAAGTTCCCCGGATTTTGTCCGAAATCGCATGCCGTCATCCCCGCCTGCCTTGGAAACAGCGAGCGGTATCAAAACTCCGACCGCCAGATAAGCAAGCAGTGCGAGAATTCCAAGTATCACATGAAACTGTCCGATAAACAGACACAAAAGAATCGTATAGAGTACTGCGATCGCCGTCGGTGAGATGGTATGTGCATAAAAGACTTCGAGCAGTTCAATATCAGATGTGATCACCGTGATCAGATTTCCCTTGTCTTTTCCTTCCAGTTTTGCCGGCGTCAGTTTCCGAAGTGACTGAAATACCTCGTCACGGATCAGTGCCAGCAGTTTGAATGCAATAAAATGGTTACAGGACTGTTCTGCGTATCGCAGGATTCCGCGAAGAACCGCAAAAACAGCCACACCGATAAATAAAAATCCAAGTGAGCCTTTCCACATGCCAAGCACCTGTAAAATCCCGAAAGCTCCGAAGATCGTGATAAAAGAAGCACACAGATGTCCCAGAAGTCCCATCAGGATCGCAAGTATCATATAACCGGTCAGTGGCAGCAGATTTAGAAGCTTTGGTAATAAGAATTAAACCGTTAGAACTGTCATACGCAATGCCGCCGACATGGTATGAA
>ERZ856578.7508-NODE-7508-length-11380-cov-4.166858_pt1 | contig 11380 bp, 9 predicted proteins | sample MGYA00514384_ERZ856578 | MGnify/ENA primary metagenome ERZ856578 (study PRJEB29103, sample SAMN06111958) | human gut metagenome | biome: human gut; feature: ankylosing spondylitis patient; material: healthy_person | host: Homo sapiens | place: China:Hangzhou...
TGCGAAGCAATGGCTGATTCTCATTCACCTGCCGCCACTTACCCCTTCAACCGGTCTGCCAAGGCGGGGTCCGGGGTTACATACACCGTACGGTACTGGGTATAGATCACCATACCGGGCTTGGCGTTGCCCGGCTTTTTCACATAGCGCACCGGCGTCACATCCACCGCCACGTTCTGCCCCTGACGGCCCTGGGAGAACCAGACCGCCAGTTGGGCCGCCTGGGTGATGGTGTCATCCGGCGGCTGGACGCCGGTCCAGGGGACAATCACGTGACTGCCGTGAAGCTTCTGGACATGGAGCCACAGGTCATTCTTCTGCGCCAGCTTCATGGTGAGCTCATCGTTCTGCCGGTTGTTCCTGCCCACATAGATGGGGTACCCATCGGTAGAGACAAAGCGCATGGGCCGGGAGGCAGCCTGCTTCATCCGGCGGCGGCCCCCCTCCAGCCGGAGATAGCCGCCTCCTGCCAGCTCCTGCTTGATCTCCTCCAGCTCCCCGTCCGTCTCCGCCCGGTCCAGCTCCTCCAGAACACTGAGCAGATATTCCAGCTCTCCCCGGCCCAGCTCCAGCTGGCGGGTCAGTTCCTTTTCCGCGTTCTTGGCCTTGGCATAGTCTTTGTAGTATTTGGCCGCATTCTGCTGGGGCGACAGGAGGGGAGACAGGGGGATGTCAATGGGCCGCATCTCCGGGTCATAGAAATTCTCCGCCGTGAGGAGCGTCTGGCCTTTCCGGATGGCGTGGAGGTTGGCCGTGACCAGGTCCCCCATCTGCCGCAGGTGCTCCCGGTCCCGGGCTGCGGTCAGCTCCCGTTCCTGGATCGCCAGCTTCCGGGCAGTCCGGTCCCGAAGGTTCTGGACCGTCCGGCGCACCGACTGGGCCTTCTGCCGCATGCTGTCCCGCCGGTCCCGAAGGGTGTAAAACCGATCCAGCAGCGCCCCAAAGGAGGGAATCTCCTCACAGGTGAACCCCGGCCCATACTGGCAGATGGGCACAAAGGCATAGGCCTTGGGCGTTCCGTCCGGTTCGGTGAGCAAATAGGGCCGTCCCAGAGGCAGATGGGCTTCCAAATAGGCAACCAGACGCCTGGCGACATCCAGTTTATCGGCTCCCTCCAGCCGCCCGTCCGAATCTCCCAGGCAAGCCAACGCCGCCTCCCGGCACACCAGGGGGGACAGTCCCCCAAAGGTATCCAAAAGCCGGTCCGTCAGCCGGTCCGCCCCGGGGGCTTCCAGAAGCGCCAGCGCCTCTGCTTGGGTGAGCCCCTGGGGGTTGCGCTTCCCCACCGGCTCCGGCTCCTGATAATACAGCCCCGGCAGGGCCTGGCGCTTGGCCGAGTCATCCAATCCCACCCGGCGCAGGCAGTCCAAAATCCGCCCGCCCTCGTCCAGGAGGTAGACGTTGGTGGTCCTGCCCATGAGCTCCGCCACCAGGATCCGGTCCACCGAATCTCCCATTTCATTGGTACACTGGAAGGTGAGCCGAACCAGCCGCTCCATAGGCGGCTGCTCCACCTTGGTCAGGCGACCGCCGGACAGGTGCTTGCGCAGGAGCATGCAAAACATGGGTGGCTGGTCCGGATTTTCCGGATTGGCCCCCGTGAGGTGGAGCCGGGGCGCCGTGGGGTTGGCAGCAATGAGCAGCCGCTGCCGCCCGGCAGCGCACCGCAGCAGGAGGATGAGAGTGTCCCGGCTGGGCTGGTGGATCTTCTCCACCCGCGCTCCCAGGGCCTGGGTCCGAAGCTCCTCCAGGACTCCGGTCAGAAAATATGCGTCAAATGCCATATAGCGCCTCCATCACTGTGACAAACAGCTGGTTGATTCGTTCCGTCTTCCCCTCCAAGAACAGCTGGCCAAAGAGGCACTCCAGTCCTGTGGCCCGGGCATATTCCTTGGCGGTGGCATGCTTGGGGATGGCGTGGAGATGGGCGTTCCGCCCCCGGCGATACACATCCCGTTCCTCCTCCGTGAGGAGCGGCTCCAGCAGCTCCACAAACCGGGACTGTGCCGGAGCAGACACGTAAGACACCGTCTCCCGGTGCAGGTTCTGCACCCGAGTCCTGCCATGCCCACAGAGCCAGCTCCGCACCAGCAGCTCAAACACCCCGTCGCCCATATGGGCAAGACCCAGCGCCGAAATCCCAGCCACCTGCCGCTTGTCCATGTGCATAGCAAAATAATTCTCCACCATTCATCGCCTCCCGGGGAAAGTTTCCCCGACATTGTACACCAATCCGGTAAAAATTGCAATGGAGGAACCCAGAACCTGTCGCCCTTGGGGCCCGTCCTGCCAAACACGTTCTGCCTTGGGATTCCGAACCGAACCACCGGGGAACCTTAATTCTTGCTTAAATCTGAAGAGCATCCCTTGCTTTTTTTCGCCCGTCTGGTATATACTGACCCGTGCGGCCGCAAGACCGCAGGAAGGAGCCCGTTATGACCAAATCGACTGCAACGGCAAAGCCGTTTTTCCTCCGCCAGGAAAACCGCTACCTCTGGTTTGCCCTGATTTTACCTGCCTATCTCCTGGCCTTTGCCTGGGTGGAGGCCTGGATCCCAGCCGATGCCTGCCGCCCCACCTACATCCCCCTGGACGATCAAATCCCCTTTCTGGAGGGGTTCATTGTGCCCTATATGCTGTGGTTTCCCATGCTTCTCGCCATGGGGCTGTACCTGGCGCGGTACGATCACGAGGGCTTCAAACGGTACATGACCTACATCGGCGTGGCGTTTTTCTCCGTCATCGCCCTGTACCTGCTGTTCCCAAACCGGCAGGACCTGCGGGTGACCCAATTCCCCCGGGAGAATCTCTTCACCCGGCTGGTGGCCCTGGTGTACAGCCAGGATACCAACACCAATGTCTGTCCCAGCCTGCATGTTGTGGGTTCTATGGCCGTGTGCTTCGCCGCCTGGAACTGCCGCCCCTTGCGGAAGCCCTGGATTCAGGCGGGGATCTGGGCAGGGGCCTTCCTGGTGGCGGTGTCCACAGTATTTGTCAAGCAGCACTCCGCCCTGGACATTCTCCTGGCCGTTCCCTTCAGCCTGGCCGTTTACCCGGTGGTCTACCGGCGGATCTTCCGCCGGAAATAACCTCCGCCGCAGTCCCCCGAGCTGATTTTCCACCACAAACCAATGACTCCCGGTGGGCAGGGTATGTTCCCTGCCCACCGGGAGCTGTTTTTCATTTATCAAAATACTGCTTCAGTTTGTCAAAGAAGTTGGCATTCTTCGGCTGCGCACCGGAATCCTTGGTGCTGTCGCCAAAGCGGTGGAGGAGCTCCTTCTGCTCCTTCGTCAGCTTGGTCGGCGTCTCCACCACCACAGTCACCAACTGATCCCCCCGGGCCTTGCTGTGGACAAAGGGAATGCCCTTGCCCCGGAGGCGGAAGGTGGTGCCGGTCTGGGTCCCCTCGGGGATAGTGTAGCGGACCTTTCCGTCCAGGGTGGGAACCTCCAGCTCCGCGCCCAGGGCCGCCTGGGTGAAGGTGATGGGGAGCTCACACAGCACATTGGCCCCATCCCGCTGGAAGAAGGGATGATTCCGGATGGAGACCTCCACCAGCAGATCCCCACTGGGGCCGCCGTTGGAGCCGGTGCAGCCCTCCCCCCGGACCCGGACGCTCTGTCCGTCGTCCACTCCGGCCGGGATCTGAACCCGGACCTTGGTGGACCGGCGGACCTTTCCCTTGCCCCGGCAGGTATTGCAGGGATCCTTGATGATCTTGCCCGTGCCGCCGCACTTGGGACAGGCAGTGGTGGACTGCATGGTCATACCCATAAAATTCTGGGTGGTGCGAACAGATCCGGAGCCCCGGCAGGTGGGGCAGGTCTCTGGTGCCCCCCCGGCAGAGCCCGTGCCGGAGCACTTGGCGCAAACTTCAATCCGGGTCACCGGCACTTCCTTTTCCGCGCCAAATGCCGCCTCTTCAAAGGTCAGCTCCAGCCGCGCTCCCACGTTTTCTCCTTGGCGGGGCGCGTTGGGATTCCGGCGGGCACCGCCCCCAAATAGATCCCCAAAGATATCCCCAAACCCGGAGAACGCATCGCCAAACCCTCCAAAGCCGCCGCCAAACCCGGCGTTGGGATTGAAGTTGGGGTCCACCCCGGCAAAGCCGTACTGGTCATACCGGCCCCGCTTTTCGTCGTTGGACAGGACCTCATACGCCTCGTTGCATTCCTTAAACCGGGCCTCGGCCTCTTTGTCCCCCGGGTTGCGGTCCGGATGGTACCGAAGTGCCTGTTTGCGGTAGGCTTTTTTAATCTCATCGGCGCTGGCAGACTTCTCCACCCCCAGCACCTCGTAATAATCGCGTTTCTTCTCGTCGCTCATGGCTTCTCACCTCGCTTAGATGTACCGGCACAGATAAGCGCAATAGCGGAGGGACGGTTTGCGTCCCTCCGACTTATGCTCCAAGGGCCTCTCAGTCCTTGACTTCCTCGTAGTCTGCATCCACCACGCCGTCGTCAGGCGTGCCGGGGTTGGGGCCTGCCGCGCCGCCCTGGGGGCCGCCCTGCTGCTGGTACAGCTTCTCGGATACGGCATAGAACGCCTTTTGCGCCTCTTCTGTGGCAGCCTTAATGGCCTCCACATCGCTGCCCTTGTTGGCCTCCTTCAGCTTCTCAATGGCGGCCTGGATGGGAGCCTTTTCAGACTCTGTCACCTTGTCGCCCAGCTCCTGGAGGGCCTTCTCGCTCTGGTAGATCACCTGGTCGGCGGCATTGTGGGCGTCCACCTCGTCCTTCCGGGCCTTATCCTCAGCGGCGTACTGCTCCGCTTCCCGGACGGCCTTGTCGATGTCCTCCTTGGACAGGTTGGTGGAGGCGGTAATGGAAATCTTCTGCTCCTTGCCGGTGCCCAGATCCTTGGCGGAGACATTCACGATGCCGTTGGCGTCGATGTCAAAGGTCACCTCAATCTGAGGCACACCCCGGGGGGCGGGAGCAATGCCCGTGAGCTGGAACCGGCCCAGGGTCTTGTTATAAGCAGCCATCTCCCGCTCGCCCTGAAGCACATGGACTTCCACCGTGGTCTGCCCATCGGCAGCGGTGGAGAAGATCTGGCTCTTCTTGGTGGGGATGGTGGTATTCCGGTCGATGAGGCGGGTAAACACGCCGCCCATGGTCTCGATGCCCAGCGACAGGGGCGTTACATCCAGCAGGAGAATGTCCTTCACGTCGCCGCCCAGGACGCCGCCCTGGATGGACGCGCCTACGGCCACACATTCATCGGGGTTGATGCCCTTGAAGCCCTCTTTCCCGGTGAGCTTCTTCACAGCCTCCTGGACAGCGGGAATCCGGGTAGAGCCGCCCACCAGCAGGACCTTGCCCAGGTCGGAGGCGGAGAGCTTGGCGTCAGACATGGCCTGGCGCACCGGGCCCATGGTCCGCTCCACCAGATCGGCGGTGAGCTCATTGAACTTGGCCCGGCTGAGGGTCACGTCCAGGTGCTTGGGGCCGGTGGCGTCGGCGGTGATATAGGGCAGGTTGATGTTGGTACTGGTGACGCCGGAGAGCTCAATCTTGGCCTTCTCCGCAGCCTCTTTCAGCCGCTGCATGGCCACCCGATCCTTGGACAGGTCAATGCCCTCGGCCTTCTTGAACTCCGCTACCAGGTAATCCATGATCCGCTGGTCAAAGTCGTCGCCGCCCAGGCGGGTGTCGCCGGCCGTGGCCAGAACCTCGATGACGCCGTCGCCAATGTCCAGGATGGACACATCGAAGGTGCCGCCGCCCAGGTCATAGACCATGATCTTCTGCTCCGACTCTTTGTCCAGGCCATAAGCCAGGGCAGCCGCCGTGGGCTCGTTGATGATCCGCTTGACTTCCAGGCCGGCAATCTTACCGGCGTCCTTGGTGGCCTGCCGCTGGGAGTCAGAGAAGTACGCAGGCACGGTGATGACAGCCTCTGTCACCGGGCCGCCCAGATAGCTTTCCGCGTCCGCCTTCAGCTTCTGCAGGATCATAGCGGAAATCTCCTGGGGGGTATACCCCTTGCCGTCCACAGTCACCTTGTAGTTGGTGCCCATGTGGCGCTTGATGGAGGCGATGGTGCGGTCTGCATTGGTCACAGCCTGGCGCTTTGCCACCTGGCCCACCATCCGCTCACCGTTTTTCGCAAAGGCCACCACAGATGGGGTGGTCCGGTTGCCCTCTGCATTGGCAATCACAACCGGTTCGCCGCCTTCCAGAACGGCGACGCAGGAATTGGTCGTACCGAGATCGATACCGATAATCTTAGCCATAATATGCTTCCTCCTATTTTACATGAGAGTGTTTGAATATACAAATTATATAAAACCGGGAAAACCCGGAATGGGACCCTAATTCGCTACCTGCACCATGGCAAAGCGGATGACGCTCTCCCCCATGCGGAATCCCTTCTGGAACACCTGAGTGACCACATTCTCCCCCAGGCTCTCGTCATCGGTATGCATCACCGCATTGTGCAGGTTGGGATCAAAGGCGTCGCCCACCGCGCCGAAGCCGGTGACGCCCAGGCCCTGGAAAATCTTCTCCAGCTCGGCCATGGTCATTTCCACCCCTTTTTTGTAGGCGGCGTCCTCTGTGGGCTGGTTCAGCGCCCGTTCCAGATTGTCGTAAACAGGCAGGAGCTTGCCGATGGCGTCCGCCTTGCCGTTTGCATAGCTGGCGTCCTTCTCCTTCTGAGTCCGCTTGCGGAAGTTGTCATATTCCGCCGCCAGTCGCAGATGGGCCTCATGTTCCGCATCCAGCTTCTCCTGAAGCTGTTGCAATGCTTCCGGCTGCTCCGCAGCCTCCGCCCCTTCCTGGGGCTCTGTCTCCTGGGTCTCCTGAGCCTCCTGGGCTTCCTGGGCTTTTTTCTTGTTCTTTTTGTTTTCCTTATCAGCCACGATCTGTGCCTCCCTGTGATTCTTCCTCCGGTTCGCTTCCCTGAGGGAGCTCCTTCCGGTTGGTCTCCGGCTGGGAGAACATTCTGGACAGATTCTCCGCAAAGTAGCTCAGCCGGGCCGTGACTTTGGCGTAATCCATCCGGGTGGGCCCCACCACGCCGATGAGTCCCTGCATCCCCTCGCCAATGTCAAATTTGGTCATAACAACCGAGGTATCCTTCAATTCCTGGGCCACATGCTCCGGCCCCACTAGGATCTGGGTTTTCTCTCCCCCCATGACGGCGGGGAGTTGGGAGATGGTCTCCTCATCCAGAGTATTCAGAACCTCCTGCGCCTTCTCCACATCCTGGTATTCCGGCTGATGGAGCAGCCGGACCTGGCCCCGGAGGGCCACAGCGCTGTCCTCCTGGCCTCGGAGGACCCCGGCGGTGAAGTCCAGGATCACCGGCACCAGCCCCGCGGCAGCCCCGGCATTCTGGGTCACCCGTTCCATCAGCTCCGCCGTCAGCTCCTGCACCGTAAGGCCGGTCATGGTGGCGTTCAGCACCGCGCTGAGGAGCTTCAGGTCCGCCTCCGTCACATGGAGGGGCAGCTTGATCAGCTTGTTCTTCACCACATCCCCGTTGGTCATCACCACCAGGATGAAGCTCCCGGCCTCTGCCATAAGGATCTCAAATCGCTTCACCGTGGCGGCTCCCTGACGGGCAGCCACCGTATAGGCCGGCAGATCCGTGGCCTGGGAGACCAGCCTTGCCACTTTATCCATGACCTTGTCAAACTCCTGGAGCTTCAGCTCCATGGCATTTTTCAGGTCCTTCGTCTCATCCACGCTGAGTTTATAGCCCTGCATCAGCTCATCCACATACAGCCGATAGCCTGCCGGGGAGGGAATCCGCCCTGCGGAAGTGTGAGGCTGCTCCAGGAGCCCCATGGTGGTGAGATCCGCCAGCTCATTGCGAATGGTGGCAGAGGAGTAGCTCATACCGGGCATGGCCGCAATGGCCTTCGATCCCACCGGCTCTGCGGTGCGAATATAGAGGTCCACCACAGTTTGCAGCACCTTTTTCTTCCGCTGAGTCAGTTCCATGACCGTTCCTCCTGTTAGCACTCCCACTTCTCGAGTGCTAAGGTAACTATACAACCCGAACCCCTCGTTGTCAAGGGGCGGATCATGAATAATTTTTAAACAAAATTCCCTAATTTTTGGAAAGCTCTCACAACCCACCTTCCCAACCTAGTTTGCGCCCCCTTTTCACAGAACATACCCCCCTTCCGTCGTGTTCCTCTTGCATTCCTCCATCTCCATAAGGACAGACCTACCACAGCGTGCCACAATTTCAAAATATGCAAAAACCGAAAGATTTCGTATAAGGGTGGACCTGCGTATCCGTCCGTGATGGGCATGACGAATTCGCCCAAACTAGATGGGCAACACACCATGTCCCCGCCGGGCGGACACACAGGTCCGCCCCCTACGGGGAATGGCGAGAATGGGTGGAAATTATCCGACGCATTCTGTCATTTAAATGCCCCATATTAGTCAAAATATAGTACATTCTACGACAATATCGAAGAACCCGTCTACGCACCACGTTAATATCTCATCGTAGGGGCGGACCCATGTGTCCGCCTGTTGTAGGCACTCGAGTTCTCCAACCATGATCAACAATCCACCGATTTCCACCAAACAGCCCCACACTCTGACCCTTATTGTACAAAGCAACAGGTTTTTATACATCCTAACCAGCTAACATTCCAACCAACAAAACGGTACAATCACAGTCTGGAATTAAATTGCAAAACTGCCCGCAGTCATATTTTTCAGCAACTCTGTCACAAGTTCCTGTTGTTTTGGATTCAGAACCGACCAATGATCCAGTATCTCTTTCTGCGTCTGCGTCAAGAAAATCGCATCGTCCCCTTCTGCAAAAAACTGTGACAGTGTAATCCCAAAGCCTCTGCACACTTTCTCTAAGGTCTGGATTGTAGGCACCTGTCCTTTCCGATACCAGGTTGAAATGGTGGACTGGGAAAGCCCCGCATTTTTTGCCAACTCATATTCTGACCAACCGCGCTCCCGCCGCATGTTGGTAATTTCCTGGAGTATATCTTTCACATCCCACACCTACTTCTCTCGCATCTCCCCCATTATACTAGAACTTTTTGTTCTTTAAAAAATACCAGTATTGTAATATTGGACCTTCTGCCCCATATGCGGAATGGTGGTATGCCTTGTGACTTGGCTCCATAAACAATTTCCAGCAGCCCTTTACAGAGCTGCTGGAACCATACATCCCTTTTATTCCATTGTATTCTCGCCGGGGAGCCGTCCAAAATCCCGTTTTGAGACGCCCCTGCGTTCTCACGTCTCCTGCCCTGCCATGCAGATCCGGCGCAAGATGTTGGCAAAGAGATCCTTCCATGTGAGGCGGGCAACCGCCTCTTGGGCCACCAGAGGGACCTCCGCCAGGACCTGGCCATTTGCCTGGATGGTCAGCGTCCCCAAGCGCTGCCCCTGCGTCACCGGCGCCTCCACGTTGGGCTGCAGCTCCACTGTCCGGGTGACCGACTGGCGGAGGCTCTTATCGATGAGCAGCTGCTCCTCCCCGGACGCCACCGGCTGCACCGTCCCGGCCTCACCCAAAACCACCGGAACCGGAGCCAATGCCTCCCCCTCCTGCACCGGCACCAGGGCATAGTTGGCAAAGCCGTAATCCAGTAGCGCCTTGGCAGACTGGAACCGGTCCGGCGAGCTGGAGCAGTGCAGAACCACCGCCACCAGCTCCAACCCCTCCCGCTGGGCGCTGGCAGACAGGCAATGCCCGGCTGAGGAGGTATAGCCGGTCTTGAGGCCGGTGGTACCCTCATAAAACCGGACCAATTTATTGGTGTTGGCCAGACCAAAGGCGCCGTTTCGTACCGTGTCCATCCAGATGGTGGTAAACCGCTTGATGTCCGGATGATGCAGCAGCAGCTCCCGGGACATGAGCGCAATGTCATAGGCGCTGGTGAGATGCTCCGCGGCAGAGGGCTCATCGTCCAGGCCGGTACAATTGACAAAGTGAGTATCTTCCATCCCCAGTTCCTGGGCCCGTGCGTTCATCTTTTCCACAAATCCCGCCTCACTGCCGGCAATGAACTCTGCCATGGCACAGGCGCAATCGTTGGCGGAAGACACGGTGATGGATTTCACCATCTCCTCCACCGACATGGTCTCCCCCACCTTCAGGTAGACCTGACTTCCCCCCTTGGCCGCCGCCGCCTCAGAAGCCGTGACCATATCCTGCCAGGAGATCTTCCCAGAATCCACCGCCTCCATAATGAGGAGCAGCGTCATCACCTTGGTCACACTGGCAGGCGCCAGGCGCTCATGAGAATTGGTCTCGTACAACACCGTCCCCGTGGCCAAATCCATGAGCACCGCCGACGGTGCTGAAAGCTGCAAATCCACTGCCCCTACCGGCAGCGCCAACCCTCCACACAGAATGCTGGCCAAAAGCAGCACAATGACAATTCGTTTACCCATATCCATCCCTCCCGGTTTTGCTACAGACTATGTCCCCGGGGACAAGAATATGATGGTCAGGCCCTCAATTCTGCTTTCTCATTGGAAACGCAATCTTTGCAAGCGAGGAGTCAACACCAGGCAGCCGGATGTCTTTCGAAACGTATCACAAAAAAGTCGAAAATGCAACGCAGCAGTTCCCGCATTTTATAGAAACAGCGCTCCCTTTCGGTGATATGCCGTTCTGTAACTACTCTCAGGAAATCCTGCAAAGACAAATTCTGGCTTGTCCCTTTTCCTCGGCATTTTGCGCAAAATCGTATCGATATAATCGTATTTTTATAGTGAAAACAGAAAAAACCGTGGACAAATTGGAGTGAATGCAGTATAGTAAGGGCACATGTTCCCGGCCGGCCGCTTTGCGTTGCCGGTTTTTCAAACTTCTAGAAGAGGTGATGGTATTCATGGCATTTTCCTTTTACGGCGGCATCCACCCCAAGGACCAGAAGGCTCTGGCCCGGGAGCAGGCCATTGTGGCCTTTCCGCCCCCTGCCACCGTGGTGATTCCCATGTCCCAGCACATCGGCGCCCCCTGCAAGCCCCTGGTCTCTAAGGGAGATCACGTGGATTTGGGGCAAAAAATCGGCGACGGCTCCGGGCTATGCGCGCCGGTCCACGCTTCCGTCTCCGGCGCCGTCCAGGCGGTGGAGGCCCGGCCTCACCCCAACGGCACCACGGTGCTCTCCGTGGTCATCGCCAACGACTTTCAGGAAACCCTCTCCCCGGAGGTACAGCCCCGCTCCAGCCTCCGGGGCCTCAGCGCCGAAGCGCTCACCGGCATCATCCGGGAAGCCGGCATTGTGGGCATGGGCGGCGCCACCTTTCCCACCCATGTGAAGCTCTCCTCCGGCATGGGGAAGGTGGATACCATCCTGGTAAACGCCTCGGAGTGCGAACCCTATATCACAGCGGATGAGCGGCTCCTGCGGGAAGAACCCGACCGGGCC
>ERZ856578.7512-NODE-7512-length-11375-cov-2.680297_pt1 | contig 11375 bp, 9 predicted proteins | sample MGYA00514384_ERZ856578 | MGnify/ENA primary metagenome ERZ856578 (study PRJEB29103, sample SAMN06111958) | human gut metagenome | biome: human gut; feature: ankylosing spondylitis patient; material: healthy_person | host: Homo sapiens | place: China:Hangzhou...
GCTTCGCCCAAAGAAGCAGACGCCCGGTCTTCTACAAAATCCCATCGCCGCCGGGCCTACGGAGGTCCTGGTCTCTCCGCCGTGTCCGCAAGCTTTTCGCGAAATAAAATCGACAGATGCACTGTCGATTTTTTAGGGCTCAAATTGTGTAAGGTTATATTATAATATACTGGAATTTATAAATATTTTTTTGAGTCCACAGCCTGTTAGGCATATTTAATGTATTGGATATGTCTTGCCAAAAAATACTTTTAACTATATGAAATTTTCCAGTTTCATCGACAGTGCATCTGCCAATGTACTCTTTGCCGTTCAAAGCAGGAACCTATGCCGGATAATCAGTGCCCAAAATACATTTATGTGTAAAATAATGATGTATATTTATTATTGCATCACCATAATACATATATAATGCATTTATTTAATAAATAATCATTATAAATTAATGATATGGAGGTATAGATATATAATGAAAACCGTCATTTTTGCTGGAGGATTAGGCTCTCGCCTTTCCGAAGAAACAGGAGAACGGCCCAAACCTATGGTGGAAATCGGGGGCAAGCCGATACTCTGGCATATCATGAAAATCTATTCCTATTATGGTTTTCATGAATTCATTGTGCTGACAGGGTATCTTTCTCATGTCATCAAAGACTATTTCATCAATTATTATACACGGTATTCAGATATTACAGTGGATATGCAGGATCACAGGGTGACACTGCACACCACGCGGGAAGAACCCTGGCGTGTCACCATGCTGTATACGGGTGAACAAACCATGACCGGAGCCCGTCTGAAAAAGGCGGAAGCATATCTGCAAGGGGAACGCTTTCTGCTGACTTACGGGGACGGCCTCTCCACTATCAATATTCCGGAGCTGATCGCTTTCCACAAAAAAAGCGGAAAAATCGCCACGCTCACGGCCGTACAGCCGGAAGGGAAGTTCGGTGCTCTGGGTCTGACGGAAGACGGTGTTGTTACATCCTTTCGGGAAAAACCCAGGGGCGACGGAGTGTGGATCAACGGCGGCTTCATGGTATGCGAACCGGGGATTTTCGACCACATACCCGACAATGACGATGGGGTGGTTTTTGAAACCGGGCCGCTGCGCGCCCTGAGCGACAAGGGAGAACTGGCCGCCTACAGGCATCGCGGGTTCTGGCATGCCATGGATACATTGAAGGACAGGCGCGATCTGGAACAGTTATGGAAAAACCATACTGCCCCCTGGGCATTGTGGGAAAAAGACGGGCAGGGTGCATTATGAACTCTGCATGGCGTGAAAGCGTGCTGAATCTTGTCCGACAGATGCCGGAAGAACAGACTCCCTTTGAGGCGGGCAAAACCTCCGTGCCCGTTTCCGGCAAAGTTATCGGCAAACGCGAAATGGAGCTGATGACGGAGGCCGTTCTTGACGGCTGGCTGACGACCGGACGTTTCAATGACATGTTTGAGCGCGGGCTTGGCGAATACCTGGGGGTCCGGCATGTGCTGACGGTCAATTCCGGCTCTTCGGCCAACCTGCTGGCCCTTGCCGCTCTCACCTCCCCCGAGCTTGGAGAACGTGCCATCAAAGACGGGGACGAGATCATCACCGCCGCGGCCAATTTTCCCACTACCATCGCCCCCATTCTTCAGACTGGCGCGGTTCCCGTGTTCGTGGATGCCGAACTGCACACATGGAATGTCGACATATCCATTCTGGGAAACGCGCTGTCGCCCAAAACAAAAGCCGTCATTTTCGCGCACTCTCTCGGCAATCCTTTTGATGCCGCCGCGGTAAGAAAGTTCTGTGACGAACACGGGCTGTGGTTTGTGGAAGATGCCTGCGACGCCCTGGGCGCAACACTGGGCGGCAGACATGTGGGCACGTTCGGCGACTTCGGCACGCTTTCCTGCTATCCCGCCCACCATATCACCATGGGTGAGGGAGGAGCGGTCTATACCAGCAACGCCAGGCTTGCGGAGCTGGCGCGTTCCTTCCGTGACTGGGGCAGGCACTGCCATTGCCGCACAGGGCAGGACAACGCCTGCGGACACCGTTTTGACGGCCAATACGGCGAACTTCCGCGTGGTTATGACCATAAATATGTGTATTCGCATATCGGTTATAATCTAAAAATTACCGATATGCAGGCCGCCTGCGGCGTGGCGCAGCTTGAGCGCCTGCCTGATTTCGTCAACGCCAGGCGGGAGAACTGGCAGTTCCTGCGCGAACAACTGGAAACCTGTCCGTATCTGAATTTTGAATCTGAACTGCCGGAGGCCCGGGCTTCCTGGTTCGGATTTCCGCTGCTTCTCTCAGAAAATGCGCCGATCGGCCGCCTTGAGCTGCTGCGCAGCCTCAACGAGCGCAACATCGGCACGCGTCTTCTTTTTGCGGGCAATGCCGTGCGGCAGCCCTTCCTTCAGGGGCAGCAGTTCCGGGTGGTCGGTGAACTGACCAACACGGATATCATCATGAATCGCGGTTTCTGGATTGGCGTGTATCCCGGATTGACCCGGGAAATGCTGGAGTATTCAGCACAAACTCTGGGTGAAGTGCTTGGGGGGAGGAAATGAAGTCTCTGCTGGACTTCTCCTTCTGGCGAGGGAAAAGGGTTTTCCTGACAGGACATAGCGGCTTTAAGGGAATTTGGTTGACGCTCTGGCTTCATCGTCTCGGCGCGGAGCTTTATGGTTATTCTCTGCTGGAGGACGATACGCAGAAGGAGCGCTTCGACGCGCTGGATTCTTTACTGGAACAGCGTATTGCCGATATTTGTAATCTGGAAGACGTAACAGAATCCATGACGGCGTTCAAACCGGATGTAGTCATTCATCTTGCCGCTCAGCCTCTGGTACGGTTGTCGTATACCGACCCCATCGGCACTTTTGCCACAAATGTCATGGGCACGGCAAATGTCCTGGAGGCCGTTCGCCAGTGCAGTTCAGTCCGCTGTGTGCTGCTTGTCACCACGGACAAGGTTTATGAAGATCAACATTGGCCCTGGGCATATCGTGAAAACGATCGACTTGGCGGGTATGACCCCTACAGTGCCAGCAAGGCTGCTGCTGAACTGGCGTGTGCTTCATGGCGCTCCAGTTTTCTGGCGGAGGCTGGTGTTACAGTCATGACGGCAAGAGCGGGCAACGTCATCGGCGGCTGGGACTACGCACGGGATCGGCTGATTCCCGACATGGTGCGGGCTTTTATTGCAGGGCAGCCCGTGACGTTACGCAATCCCCATGCCGTTCGTCCCTGGCAGCATGTTCTTGAACCGTTGGCGGGCTATCTTCTTCTGATTCGCCGTGCTTTTGCAAATACGGATCTTTCTGGTGCATGGAATTTTGGACCGGATTCGGATCAAGTACATAGTGTCTTATGGATGGCTCGTCACTTTGCCACGGCATGGGGCAAAAGCGAGGAACAGGCTTTCCTTTCAGAGTCATGCCAGAAAGCTACCTCTTCCTGTCAACCACATGAGACGGATATTCTGTTACTCAGCAGTGCAAAGGCCCGGCAGCAACTGGGGTGGTCTCCTGTTCTGGGTGCTGACCAGGCTTTGAAATTGACGGCTGAATGGTATCGCCACGCCACACAGGGTAAGGCCGCTCTTACCCTGTGTGAAGAACAGATTCAGACCTATGCGGAAATGCTCCTCCCTACATAAAACGCCAGGGCATAGCCCAAACTTTTCCGGAACGTATCTATGAACCGAAGATACCTGATTTGGGCCCCTCCCTTTTGTGGCAGCGCGGGAGTCCGCGCTCTGTACAAATTGGCGACCGAACTGCGCGAACATGGGCAGAGCGTCAGTCTCTGGTCTTGGGGAGATACCCGTCAGCCCGGTTTTGATTATGCGGAAAGCATTACGCCACAAATGCGGGAAGAAGATATCGTTGTCTATCCTGAAGTTGTTGAGGGCAACCCTCTCCGCATTCGCAATGTTGTCCGCTGGGTACTGTTTTTCCCTGGTCGGAATGGCGGAGAAAGCAATTATCACCCGAGTGAAAAAATTTTCACCTGGAGCGATGACTATTACCCCGGAGCCCCTAAGCTTACTGTTGATATTATAGACCGGGAATTGTTTTTTGATGCCGGCCTTCCGCGTACTCGTGACTGTACCTTTATTCATAAGGGAAACAAATGGAAAAATGTGCCGGAACTGGATGGCCTCACGGAAATTACAATGGAATGGCCCAAAACCAGAATGGAATTGGCACAATTACTTCAGACAACGAACACGCTCTATTCATGGGATAACCGTAGTACTCTTCTTGAAGAAGCAATTCTTTGTGGCGTATCCGTCAAAATTATCACAGATGATGGTTTTTGCAACTTTCATCCTATACCGGTGTTTTCTCAGGAATCTTTTGAAAAAGAATTTGCATTTTTTATACATGAAACACAATCAATGCACTATAAAGGAGAATTACAGCCTCTGAATATGGATATTTTACAAAAAATCCGGTTAACAAAACTAAAAATACATATATGGCATACGATTGGAAAACTATACTCTACCCATTTTGTATATAAGCATATTATGTATTATCACAACAAATTAAAAAGCTTAGGTTATTATAAATTACAACAACCATAAACCACATGATATGTTCATCAAAAAATATGATTTTACACAAATAAACAATCAAAAAAAACACCTATCTGATGACATTCATAAAACACAATACTCAAAAAGAGAAACACACAGCCAAGCCCATACAGGAAAATAACCATGAATAAACGTGTAGCCGACTATATCTTTGGGGAACTTGCCCGACAGCAGGTAACCCATGTTTTTATGTTAAGTGGCGGGGGCATCATGTATCTGACCGATGCTCTGGGACGTTCGGCGCTTGGGTACGTCCCCTGCCACCATGAACAGTCCGCGGCCATCGCGGCGCAGGCCTACGCGCAGCAGCGCAATTGTCTTGGCGTCTGTCTGGTGACGACAGGACCGGGAGGTACCAATGCCCTGACCGGCTGCGCCGCCGCCTATGTGGACTCCACCCCGATGCTTTTTCTTTCCGGACAGGTCAAACGGGCCGACTTCGCCTCCCTGCGGGGAGTGCGCCAGTACGGTGCGCAGGAAAACGACATCATATCCATGGCCGCGCCCGTCACCAAGTACGCGGTGCTCGTGGAAGAGCCGCGTGATGCCGTCTATCATGTCCAAAAGGCCATATGGCTGGCGCAGCATGGCCGCCGCGGGCCGGTATGGGTGGACGTCCCGCTGGATGTGCAGAGCGCCGAGCTTGAGGAAAGCGAGCTGCGGCGGTTCGACCCTGAGACGGAAGGGGGCTGCACTTCTCCGGCGGGAGAGCAGGCCTTTCTGGACGTTCAGGCTGGGGCTGCCCTGACCGCCAAACTGCTGCGGGAAGCCCGGCGTCCTCTCTTCCTGCTTGGGCATGGCCTGACGGCTGCCGGAGCCGCGGATCCGTGCCGCGAGCTTCTCCGCAGGCTGGGCGTGCCGGTGGAGGCCACATGGCGTGCTCGGGGTCTGTTCGAATTCGACCATCCGCTGTTTTTCGGCAGCCCCGGCCTGCAGGCCGTCCGTTCGAGCAATATCATCGTGCAGAGCGCGGATCTTCTGGTCGTACTGGGCTCCCGGCTGGACAATATGATCACCGCCTTTGCCGAAGCGCGCTTCGGTTGCCGGGCCCGCAAGGTGGTCGTGGATATCGACCCGGCGGAGCTTGCCAAGCTGAAAATGCCGGATCTTGCGCCTGTTCTCGGCAATGTTGCGGACTTTGTGCGGCTGCTTGCGGCGCAGTGCCCGGCAGGCCCTCTGTCCATACAGCCCTGGCGGGAATTTTGTCTGGAGTTGCGCGAGCGTTTTCCCCTGCTGGCCGAACAGCAGACCGGAGATCCTTCTCCCCATGCCGATCTCTACCGGCTGACGGACAGCATTTCCGCGCAATGCCGGGCTGACGACGTGCTCGTCGTCTCTTCGACCAGCCGCTGCAATACGGCCGGGCACATGGCCTTTCGGCAGAAGAAGGGGCAGATGCCCATCTCCTCGATGGGCATGGGCTCCATGGGCTTTGCCCTGCCGTCGGCCGTTGGTGCCGCGTTCGCGGCTGGGTTGCACCGCAGGCTCATTGTTCTTGAGGGTGACGGAAGTTTCCAGCTGAACATTCAGGAACTCCAGACTATCAGACAGCACGGGATCAACGCCAAGATATTCGTGTTCTGCAATGGCGGATATGCCGCCATCGCCACCATGCAGGATCGCAACTTCTCAGGTTTCCATGTGGCATCGGATGCCGGCAGCGGCGTCACGATGCCGGATCTTGAACGTATCGCGCAGGCCTACGGCTATCCCTTTGTCCGCATCGCCAATAATGCGGAGATCGAGTCCGGCGTCGCCGCCGCCCTGGGCACGCCGGGCCCCGTGCTGTGCGAGGTCGTCGGGGACATCCTGTTTGACGAGATCCCCAAATGCATTTCCAGCGTCAACGAGCAGGGTGTCCGCGTCTCGGCGGCACTGGAAAATCCGTTTCCTTTTTTGCCCGACGCGGAGATGGAAGACATCTTTGCCCATCTTCCCGCGTAAATGAGGAATCATCAGTATGAAGACCTTTTCCAAGCCGCTGTTCGTGTTTGAGATGGCCAACAACCATCAGGGGGATATTGAGCACGGCAAGAACATCATCCGGGCCATGCGCCAGGCTTCCGCCCCCTTTGTCGACCGGTTCGATTTTGCCGTGAAGTTCCAGTACCGCGATCTGGACAGCTTCATCCATCCGGCCTTCCAGGACAGGATGGACATCAAGAACGTCAAGCGCTTTCAGGATACACGGCTGAGCCGGGAGCAGTTCGCCGAGCTGCTGGCCTGCACCCGTGAGGAAGGCTTCCTGACCATGTGCACGCCCTTTGATGAAGTCTCCGCCGCCCGCATCGCCGAAGAAGGCTACGATTTCATCAAGATCGCCTCCTGCTCTTTCGGCGACTGGCCCCTCATGGAGGCCATAGCCGCCACGGGGCTGCCTGTTGTGGCTTCCGGGGCGGGGAGCCCCCTGGAAGTCGTGCACCGGGTCGTCAGCTTCTTCACGCATCGCAATCTGCCTTTTGTCCTCATGCATTGCGTCGGCGAATATCCGACACCTGATGAACATCTGCAAATGAACCAGATCGATCTGTACCGCAGAGAGTTCCCCGAACTGACCATCGGCTTTTCCACCCACGAAGCGCCGGACAACATGGAACCGGTCAAGATCGCCGTGGCCAAGGGCGCCCGGGTGCTTGAAAAGCATGTCGGCCTGCCGACGGAGACTGTGACGCTCAACGGCTATTCGGCCAATCCGCAGCAGGTCGCCGCCTGGCTGGCGGCGGCGGATGCCGCCTTCCGCATGTGCGGGACAGCGCACGGGCGCTATGAGCCGAGCGATAAGGAAGCCGCCGACCTCGCCGCCCTGCGTCGCGGCGCCTTCCTCAAAAAGGATCTGCCCGCAGGAACGATGCTGGGGACGGAGAATGTCTTTTTCGCCTTCCCCTGCCAGCCGGGCCAGCTCCTTGCGCAGGATTTTTCCAAGTACGCGACCATCCGGCTGAACAAGGATATGCGGGCGGATGCGGCCGTGCAGCGGGAGGACGTGGAACTCAGCGATACGCGCGGGACCATCCTGCGCTATGTCAACCGCATCGTGGATCTGCTCAAGCAGAGCAATGTGGTGGTGCCGGTCGACAGCCGTTGCGAGATCTCGCATCACCACGGATTGGAGAACTTTGAAAAGACCGGCCTTACACTCATTGACTGCGTCAACCGCGAATACTGCAAGAAGATCCTCGTGGTCCTGCCGGGACAGGATCATCCCTCCCACAGCCACAAGAAGAAGGAAGAAACGTTCATCGTGCTGCACGGCGATCTCAAGGTGAACTGCGGCGGCAAGGAGCGCGTGGTGCGGAAGGGCGAGACGATGACCGTCGAACGTGACCAGGTGCATAGCTTCTCTTCCGATGCCGGTTGCGTCTTCGAAGAGATCTCCACGACGCATTACCGGGACGATTCGTTCTATCCTGATGCCGACAATTTCGTGCAACCGCGCAAAACGCAGGTTTATCTGACGCGGGATATCTGGTCGCGCTGAATCCCCTCCCGCGTACGGGAAACGTGAGCGCCGCACTGCAGCCGACAAGGAATGGCCGGTCGCGGAGCGGCCCAAGCGGTCAACCGGCTTACAGCGGGAAGGCCGTACCAATCATCACGCAATGATGCGTAAACCGCCCCTGTGAGGTAGTTATGTCGGATTTGTCCTCGGCTGAACAAAGCAGCCGTAATGCACTCAAGGAAAAAAAGCCCCGTGTGTTTGAAAAGGTGAGCCGGTATGCCGAGATCGTCAAAAATGGCGGCAGCATCGGCATCGTGCAGTTCCAGTACAACTACGCCTGCAATTTCAAATGCACGCACTGTTCCATCAGCCGGATGCTCAAGCCCGGCGCGCGTTCCCTCACGCCGCCCGACGTCAAGATGATCGCCGATCAGGCGGATGCCATGGGCCTTGCGCACTGGGTCATCACCGGCGGGGAACCGCTGGTGTTCCCGGATCTTGACGAAGTGGTCGCTGCCGTCGGGCCGGAACGCTTCTACATCTCCTGCGACACCAACGGCTTCCTGATGACGGATGAAAAAGCCCGTCACCTTGAGGAGATCGGCGTGGACAAGATCCAGATGAGCCTGGATTCCATCCGTCCCTCCGACCATGATGCGTTCCGCAAGCGCGACAGCTCCTACGACCATGCCATGCGCTGCATCGATGCCGTGAAGAAGACCTCCATGAAGCTGATCATCCAGACCGTGGTGACCAAGCAGCGGCTCCACTCCGACGAGTTCCTGGAGATGCTGGAGTTCGGCAAGAAGCGGGACATCGGCATCTTTGTGACGCTGGCCAAGCCCGTCGGCATGTGGGAAGGCAAGTTCGACATGCTCTGCGACAAGGACGACTGGAAGTACCTGCAGGAACTGGAAAAGAGCTACGACGTCTTTACCCACATGACGCCGTCCTACGGCATGGACATGGGCTGCATCGCCGTCAAGCGCATGTTCTCCATCACCCAGTATGGCGACGTGCAGCCCTGCCCGTACATGCACACTTCGCTGGGCAACGTCTTTGAAGAACCGCTGGCCGACATCATCAAGCGCGGCCTGTCCATCAAGTACTTCAAGGGGGACAACCATACCTGCTGGCTGGCGCTGGAACCGAACTTCATCAAGAACCACGTTTCCAGCGCCTACGGCAAGCAGCTTCCCATCCCCTGCACGGAGTACTTCGACAAGGAAGACTTCCAGTAACCGCTGACAGGAGATCCCATGCGTCCATGTCGAATTTGCGGCGGCGAGCTTGCGCGGCTGCTGACCTATGCCGATGTGCCGCAGGCCGCGCAGCATCTGCCGGGAGAGGCGGAAGTGGCCCACGAGGCAGGCATCGAGCTCGTCGTCTGCCAATGTACGGCATGCGGCGTCGTCCAGCTGGACAACGAGCCCATTCATTACTGGCGCGACGTCATCCGCGCGGTGGGATTTTCCGAAAGCATGCACAGCTTTCGCGCGGACCAGTTCGACGCCTTCGTGCGGCGGCACGGTCTGCGCGGAGCTGCCGCGCTGGAAGCCGGCTGCGGGGACGGGGCCTATCTCCGGCTCCTGGCAGGGGCCGGGCTGGATGTCCTGGGGCTTGAACACGATGCCGCCAACGTGCGCCGCTGCCGGGAACAGGGACTTTCCGCGGAGCAGGGCTACATCGAAGAGATCGGCCGTTTGCCCAAGGCTCCCTTTGCGGCCTTCTTCGTGTTTTCGTGGCTAGAGCATCTGCCGTCCATACCCGGCTTTCTGGCCGCGGTGCGGGCGCAGCTTGCCGAGGATGCGGTCGGCATCGTGGAAGTCCCCAATTTCGACATGATCCTGAAGGGAAATCTCTTTTCCGAGTTCATCGTCGATCACCTTTACTATTTTACCCGGGACACCTTCCAGCATACGCTGGAGAGCAACGGCTTCGAGGTGCTGTCCTGCGCGCCAGTCTGGCACGACTACATCCTTTCCGCCGAGGTGCGCAAACGTCGCCCCCTGGATGTGAGCGGGCTTGAGGGCGCCTACGAGGCAACACTGGCGGATGTGCGACGGCTCTATGCGAGCTATCCGCGTCTGGCCCTGTGGGGGGCCGGGCATCAGGCGCTGACGCTGATCGCCATGGCCGGGGGTTATGATTCTCTTGCCTATATCGTCGATTCCGCTCCCTTCAAGCAGGGACTGTACAGTCCCGTCTCGCACCGGCCCATCGTTTCACCGGAGCATCTGCGTACCGATCCTGTCGACGCGCTCATCGTCGCTGCAGGGAGCTATTCCGACGAGGTGTGCTATATCGCCCGGACCCGGTACGGCATGCGCACTCTGTTCGTTTTCCGCAACAACCGGCTTGAGCCGTATCAGGAGGGCTGATGCGCCACGTTCTGGTCAGCGGCGGCACGGGGGTGACGGGCGGGGCGCTTGTGCGCCACCTCCTGCAACGCAAGGTGCAGGTGACGCTGCTCATCCGTCCGCAGTCGCCGCGCCGCCACTTCCTGCCTCTGGACAATCCTCTGCTGCGCCTTGTGGAGTGCCGTCTCGGCGAATACGCCGCTGCCGCGTCGCGCATCGACGGGCAGCCGGAAGTTTTTTTCCATCTTGCCTGGGAAGGCTCACGCGGCAAGGAAAAGCTGGATAACCGCAACAACATGCCGCTGCAGGCCGACAATATCCTGCATGATATCGATGCGGTGGAGCTCTGCAGGGCGCTGCGCTGCCCGGTTTTTCTGGCGACAGGCTCGCAGGCCGAGTACGGCAGATTCACCGTCCCGGCGCATGAGGATATGCCTTGCCACCCCGAAACAGGCTATGGCGCGGCAAAGCTCTGCGCCATGACCATGACCCGCATCCTTTGTCAGTCCTACGGCATACGGCACATCTGGGCGCGGCTCTTCAGCGTTTACGGCCCCTGCGACGGGACGGAGAGCCTCATCGATACGAGCATCGCCGCGCTGCGCCGTGGGGAGAGTCCCGCCTACACCGCAGGCGAGCAGCTGTGGGACTATCTTTACTCCGCGGATGCCGCCGAAGCCCTCTGCCTGCTGGCGGAGAAGGGCAGGGACGGCACGACGTACAATGTGGCGTCAGGCCAGGCCAGGCCACTGGCGGAATGTATCCGCACGGTGCACCGGCTGGTCGATCCGGCAATAGAACCCCGCCTAGGCGCCGTGCCCTATGACCCCCGGCAGGTCATGCGGCTTGAGGTCGATATACGCCGCCTGAAACAGGACACCGGCTTTGAGCCCCGCTGGTGACCCGGTCGCCAATATCAACGCTACGCGTCAGTATCCGGCCTCCGGTGCGAAAGCTCAGGGTCGTTTCATCGTG
>ERZ856578.7522-NODE-7522-length-11360-cov-3.296818_pt1 | contig 11360 bp, 5 predicted proteins | sample MGYA00514384_ERZ856578 | MGnify/ENA primary metagenome ERZ856578 (study PRJEB29103, sample SAMN06111958) | human gut metagenome | biome: human gut; feature: ankylosing spondylitis patient; material: healthy_person | host: Homo sapiens | place: China:Hangzhou...
GCTGCGGGGGTCGCGCCCGGGCTTTTCCAGTTCGGAGAGAATGTCCTCGAGCGTCGGCAGGCCGACCTCGTCGGTGACGTAGCGATTCAAGTCGATCTTGCCGCGCAGGTCTTTGGCGGCGATCAGCTCGGCGACGGAGCAGTTCTGATCCGCGGCGATGGCGTCGACGATGCCGTAATTCTCGGGATGGACGGCGCTGGCGTCGAGTGGATTCTCGGCGTCGCGGATGCGCAAAAAGCCGGCGGCCTGCTGGTAGGCTTTGGGGCCCAGACGGGGAACTTTCAGCACGTCCTGACGCCGCTTGAAAGCTCCCTCGTTTTCGCGGAATTTCACGACGTTCTCTGCCAGTGACGGCGTCAGGCCGGAAACGTAGGACAGCAGTTTGGCGCTGGCGGTGTTCAGATCGACGCCGACGGCGTTGACGCACGAGACGACGGTGTCGTCCAGGGCGTTTTTGAGTTGCTTTTGATCGACGTCGTGTTGATACTGCCCGACGCCGATCGACTTGGGATCGATCTTCACGAGCTCCGCCAGCGGGTCCATGAGACGCCGCCCGATCGAGACGGCGCCGCGGACCGTCACGTCCTGATCGGGGAATTCCTTGCGGGCCAGTTCCGAAGCCGAATAGACGGAAGCGCCGCTTTCGCTGACGACGATAATGGGGATGTCCAGGTCAAGGCTGCGCAGGAACTCTTCCGTTTCCCGGCTGGCCGTGCCGTTGCCGACGGCGACCGCATCGGGCTTGAAGTGCGCGGCCAGCGCGCGGATGGTTTCGCCGGCCTGGGCGTACTGGGCGTCGGAGCGCTGGATGAAAATGACCGTGTGGTGCAGCAGATCGCCTTTCGAATCGAGGCAGACGACTTTGCACCCGGTCCTGATCCCCGGATCGATGGCCATGATGGGGCGGGCGCCGAAAGGCGAAGCCATCAGCAACTCGCGGAGATTGCGGGCGAAAATGGCGATGGCGTCGGCGTCGGCGCGCTTTTTCAGAGTGCTGCGGGCTTCCGTTTCCATGGAAGGCGCCAGCAGGCGGCGATAGCCGTCGGTGACGGCCGCTTCGACTTGCTTGGAATCTTCGCCGCTTCCCGTGACGTAACGCGCGTAAAGCTTTTCCAGCGCCAGTTTTTCTTCGGGGCGGACCGAGAAGGAGAGATAGCCCTCCTTTTCCCCGCGCATCACCGCCAGCAGACGATGGGAAGGGACGCGCAGGAGCGGCTCTTTCCAGTCGAAATAATCGGCGTACGTCGCCGCTTCCGGTTCCTCTTTCTTTTTTTCGACGACCGAGGAAACGCAGACGCCGAAGCGGACAAAAATCACGCGCATGTCCTGGCGGACTGCCGGATTTTCGCTGACGTTCTCGGCGATGATGTCGCGCGCGCCGGCCAGCGCGGCTTCGGCGTCGGCGACGCCTCTTTCCTCGTTCACATAGTCTGCGGCCAGTTCCTGCGGGGCGCGCCCCTTTTGTTCCAGCAGGGCGTCAGCCAGCGGCTGGAGTCCCGCTTCACGGGCGATCAGGGCGCGCGTCCGGCGCTTGGGACGGAAGGGGAGATAGGCGTCTTCCAGAGCGGTCATCGTCGCAGCGGCGTCGATCGTCTTTTTCAGCTCTTCCGTAAGGATGCCGCGCTCGCTCAGCGATCCCAGAATCGCCTCGCGCCGTTTTTCGAGTTCTTCGATTCGGGCCAGCCCGTCGCGGATCGCGGTGATCGCGACTTCGTCGAGGGAACCGGTTTTCTCCTTGCGATACCGGGCAATGAAAGGGACTGTGCACCCTTCCGCGAGAAGTTCGGCGACGGCGCCGACGCCGCTGACGGGAAGTTTCAATTCCTGGGCGATACGCCCTGTGTAATCGGCCATAAATGAAGAACTCCTTTCGATGTGCTGTACGGAACTGCCAAAACCACCGCATATCTTACCTAAAGCCGGCTGCGATGTCCATGCCTCGGGAACAAAAAAATAAGCCCCGCGCCAAACGGGGCTTTGAGAGAAGATTTCGTTAAATCGCGGAAGACGCTTTTTTATCGGCGAAAAACTTCTGACAAAAGATGTACAACACGAAAATCGCCGTCGTTCCGCCGAGAGAAACCAAGGAACTCTTCCACATGGATGCCAGTCCGAAGGCCGCGAAAAGGACGCGGCTCCACATCGGAATCTTGCCGCCGCAGTAGCCGGTGAAACTGAAGCCGATGCCGAACACCAACGTCACGCCGCTGATGATGGAAATGACGTTGTGCGTCCAGTCGAGTTGGAGCAGCAGACCGCCGTCGTAACAGAACGCAAAGGGAATGACGAAGGCCAAAAATCCCAGCCGGCAGGCGGCCCATCCCGTCTTGTTGGGAGAATCCTCGGCGATGGACGCCGCGGCGTACGCGGCAAGGGCGACGGGAGGCGTGATGTTGGAGATGATCGCATAATAGAACACGAACATGTGGGCGGCGATGCTGTTGAAGTGAAGCTGACCGAGCGCCGGAACGCTCAATGACGCCGCGAGAATGTAGGCGCTCGTCGTCGGCAGCCCCATGCCGAGGATCAGACAGACCACGGCGATCAGCAGCAGCGTGAGCACGGGAATGCCGTGGGACACCGAAAGGACCGCGCTGACGATTTTCGGGCCGATGCCGGACAAAGCCACGGCTCCGAGAACGAAGCCGGCCGAAGCGCAGGCGGTGCAGACCACGGGGATTCCTTTGGCGCCGTCGTGAATGGCGCGCAGGATGCCCTTTGGCCCCATGCGGCGCTTGGGATTGGGCAGCGAAACGCCCCAGGCCAAGACGATGCCGGCGATGGCGGCATACATGGGCGTGTAGCCGTCGAGGAGCAGATAGACGAGAAGAATTATGGGCGACATCATGTAGGCGCGTTTCAGCACGCTCTTTTTCTCGGGCAGCTCTTCGGGCGGCAGCCCCCTGAGCCCGTCGCGCTTGGCGGTCAAGTGGACCATGACGAGGACGGCGGCGTAGTAGAGCAGCGCCGGAAGAATCGCGGCGACGACGATCCGGCTGAAGGGAACGTTGAGGAACGAAGCCATCACGAAAGCTCCGGCTCCCATAACCGGCGGCATGATCTGACCGCCGGAACTTGCCACGGCTTCGACCGCGCCCGCAAAATAGGGCTTGTAGCCGATGCGCTTCATGAGGGGAATCGTGAACGTTCCCGTGCCGTACACGTTGGCGACGGCGGAACCGGAGATCGAGCCGAAAAGACAGGAACTGACGACCGCGATTTTGGCGGGACCGCCGGCCTGAGTTCCCGTGAAGGCCTGAGCGAATTCCATGAAATACTCGCCGACGCCGCTGTTCTCGAGAAAGCCGCCGAAGATCAGGAAGATCATGACCAGCGTCGCCGAAACGCCCAGCGAAGACGAGTAAATGCCCTCGTCGGTCAGGTACATTTCCTCGATCAAAAGTTTGAAAGCGCCCGAGAACCAGTCGCAGAAATTGGCGAGAGAGAAGTTGCCCAGCGTCCCGCTCTGCGTGGCGATGTCGGTCATCATGTAATACATGCAGTAGCCCATAAAAGCGAGCGAGACGAGAATGATGGGAAGCCCCACGGCGCGGCGAGTCGCCTCAATCAAAGCGAGGACGACGATCGTGCCGAGAATCAGCTGGATTGCCGTAATCTCGTCGACGCCGATCATGCGCTCGACGATCATGTTGTAGTTGAGCATGATATAGATGCCGGGCACGGCGGAAACAACAGCGAAACACCAGTCGTACCACGGCACGGCCGTCTGGGGCTGCGCCGATTTTTTGTTTTCGAACATGGGATAGACGACGAAGACCATCGGCAGGACCCATGTGAGGTGAATCGCTCTTTGAAGGTACGCTTCGAAGGCTCCGAAAACCGCGGTATAAAGGTGAAAGATCCCCATGGTCAGTACGTAAAGCCACAGACCTTTCGCAACGATTCCATCGAGTTTCCTTTTTGTCATCGACCATCATCCTTTTTTGTCAGCTGCGCGATCTCGTCACGCTACGAGCAAGGAATGTCCGGAAGTACTAAAGAAGGCAGGCCTGGTCCCTGGCTTCTTGGGGATTTCCCCGTTCGCGCTTCGATATTTTTTTTGAGACGATTTGCGGCGCGCGCCCAAGCGGAGCCACGTATCCTTATTGGATTTTGCCGCTGGCCTCGTTCCAGAACTTCACGGCGCCGGGATGAGACTCGAGCCCCTTGGCGGGAACGGCCGTCTTGGGATCGAGCTCGGCGATATCCTTCACGCCCTTGGCCAGCATTTCCACGTTGTTGTACATGGATTTGCAGAGATCGTAAACGACCTGATCGTCGAGATCGCCGCGCACCACGATACTTGTGTAGTCGCCGACGACTTTGACGGGCTCGGCGCTGGCGGGAACGGACTTGTAAATGCCGGGGTCGATCAGGAAGGTGACGGTGCCGATCGCTTCACCCACTTTGTCCAGCGCTTCCTGGCTCATACCGAGCAGGACGACGTCGGTGGTGCTTTCGATCTGCATGACGATCGCGGCGACTTTGCCGACGGAGAAGGCGAACACGTCAAGGTGATTGTCCGCGATCAGATCCGCGCCGCCCGAATAGGAGGCGTACTCGACCGTGCCGCCCCATTCTTTGAACGCTTTGCGGTAGTCGATGCCGAATCCGGACTCGAAAACGTTCTTGACGACGAATTCGGATCCCGTGCCCGTCTTCAGCGTGGCAAAACGGAAGGCGAGCTTCTTGTTGACCAGATCGTCGACGGTCTTGATGCCGTTCTTCTCGGCAAAGTCCTTGCGGGCGATGAAGTAGGTGTATTGAGTGTACAGGTTGGCAAGGAGCTTGGCGTTGTCGCTTTTCGTTTTGAACGTGCCGAGGTCGGTGCCCTTCTGAGCCACGGCAATCATGGAAGTGTTGGAGAAGCCGAGATCGCCCTTTCTCATGTGCGCGTTGATGATGTTGGCGACCGCGCCGCCCGTGACGCTGGTGGTGGGCATGACTTCCTTGCTCCAGAGATCGGCCAGCTCTCCTCCCAGAGCGAACCAGTTGCCGCCCGGAGGTCCCGCCATAAATTTGAGCTGCGCCGGCGTGTCAGCCCCGGCAGCGCTCCCCCAAAGTGCGGAAAGAACGACACACAACGCCAATATTTTCTTCATTCACACAGACCTCCTCATTGTATTTTATTCATACGGGATCTTATTATAATTAAGCGTGGAAAGCGATGGATCCGCGAACGTCCCCTCGTGCGCAATGCCCGGACCTCCGTACTTTCCAAAGTATACTAGCGCTCTGGGATTTGTGTCAAGAAGCAACTTTTCAATATGTATTTTTTGTTTTTCGCTCGCCGTCTTTCACTGGAAGCCAAAGGGCGGCAATTATCCCGGCAAGCGAAAAAACTCCGCAGATTGTACAATGAGGTATGTTCGAAACGACGGCATTAATCCAGCGTTCGAACGCTTACAAGAAAGAGAGGCGAGTCCCTTTGCGGCGAGGCATCGTATTTGATTTCGATCTGACGCTGGTCGACAGCGCCGGGGGAATCTGCGCAAACTTAAACGCTCTGGCCGCAGAGAAAAAACTGCGGCGCCTGCAGCTTGCCGAAGTGCGCCGGACGATCGGCTGGGCGCTGGCCGACGCGATGCGGTCTTTCTGGGGAGACGGCCCCATAGAAGAGGAATGGCTGCCGCGCTACCGTTCGTTTTTTGAGGAACGGAATTATGCCGGCGTCGTGCCTTTTCCGGAAACCGTGCCGGCTCTCAGGAAATTGCGCTTGCGCGGAGCGCGGCTGGGGATCGCCACAAACCGTCTCACCCCGCTGGGAATCGTGCGGGCGGCGGGGCTGGATACGCTCTGTCCGATCATCGTCGGGATCGATGGATTCAGTCCCAAGCCGGATCCGGCGATCGTTCTGGAGGCGCTGCGGCAAATGGGGCTGAAAGCCGACGAAGGCGTTTACGTCGGCGATACGGATATCGACATGAAAACGGCGGTCAACGCCGGAGTCGCCGGCGTCGGCGTGACGACCGGCAATCATGATGCGACGGCGCTGAAGGAAAGCGGCGCTTCGCATGTCATCGAGAATCTCAGCGAATTGCCGGAGCTGTGGGAGGAAATAAAATGAATCGGAGAAGCGTCAATCCTTTTGCAAGACGAATGGGAGAAGGCTCCGTCGGCTGGCGGCAGTGGAACGCGGAAACTCTTCGGCGCGCCGCGTCTCTTGACCGTCCGCTCTGCCTGTGTCTGATCAACAACGGCAGCCGCTGGAGCCACATGATGAAGGCCAATTTCGAGGAACCAGAGATCATCGGAATGCTCAACAACGACTTCATTCCCGTGCTGGCCGACAGCGACGACGTGCCTCATCTCGCGCTGGCCGCCCGCGCCATGGCGCAGATCATGCTTGGCCACGCCGGCTGGCCGCTGTTCATCTTCATGACGCCGGAGAAAAAACCGATCTTCGCCTGCTCGTACCTGCCCAAGCAAAGCGAGATCCCCGAAAGTCCCGGATTGCTCGAGGTCCTGCGGCGCATCAAGTGGCTGTGGCTGATGAAGCGGCCGCAGATTGACGAAGCGTCCGCCAGTTACGGGGCTCAGCTCGAAGAAGCGCTTTCGCCGTATACGGCGCCGCTCGAAGAGGGGCTTGAGGCGCGGGCCGCCGGGCAACTGCTCGCGGAAATGGACCTCCAAAACGGCGGCTGGGGGACGGCCCCGAAATTTCCCCAGGCCCCGAAACTGCTTTTGTGTTCCTATCTCGGGCGGAAAAGCGAAAAGCTCCGCGCCCATTTTGACCGCTCCCTGGCGGCGCTGTTCAGGGAGGGGCTGTACGACCATCTCGATGCCGGCTTTCACGATTACTGTTGCGACCAGAAATGGCAAATTCCTTATCTGGGGAAGCATCTTGCCCAGAACGCGGCCGTTCTGGACGTATTTGTCGAGGCGCTGAGGAAAGCCCCCAATCCCGTCTACCGTGAAGTCGTCGAGGGAAGCATCGTTCTGCTGAGGCGCACCTTGAGCGAAGAAAACGGGCTGCTGTGTTCCGGGGACGACGTCCGCGACATGAGCGCCATCGATCGCTACTATTTGTGGAGCAAAGACGAAATCGACGGGCTTCTTCACGAAAATTCGGCCGTTTTCTGCCGCCTTTATGGGATCACTTCCGAAGGAAATTACAGCGACCCGCTGACGCAGAAAAAGACCGGCGAAAATGTTTTGCGTCTCTCTGCAATGCCTGAGAGCGGTGAACATGCTCCTGAGCTTTGGGAAAAGATCGAGAACGCGCGGAGAATCCTGAGGGAATGCCGTTCGCGCCGGAAGGTTCCGGAAAAGGAAGCGCGCATTTCGGTGAAAGCCAACGCCTGTTTCGCGGCCGTGCTTGCGCAAGCCTCCGGCGTCTTGGGACGGAAGGAGTATCAGGAGCAGGCCGAGGAGATCATGAAGAGCCTGTCGGCCGCGGCGGTTTCGCGGGACGACCTCTGCCATACGCTTTACGACGGCGTTCGCGACGGCGAAGGCGGACTGGAAGACTATGCGTCTTTTATATGGGCAAGTCTGAAGCTGTATCAGGCATCGGGCTCCGCGTCATGGCTTGGGGCCGCCGAAACGTGGAGCGCGAGGGCCGATGAACTTTTCGGGGCTTGCGGGGCAATGCGCCTTGTCCGGGAGGGAACTCTCGAGATCCTACCGGCGTGGGATGCCGGCGACGGTTTTTTGCCCTCGGGAAACGGCATGATGGCGAACAATCTGCTCGAGCTGTATCGCGCCACCATAGACGAACGATGGCTGACGCGCGCGCAGAGTATCGTCGATGCTTTTGGCGGAGCGCTCAACGAATATCCGGCGGCATGCGCCTCGCTCACGCTGGGGGCTTTGAAGCTGGAGAATCTGCTCCGGAGAAAAAACGGCCTATAAGAGCTCCGTAATGGCGCCGGAACAGCGTTCCCTCGACGTCTCCCGCACGGCACCTTGGGAACATGCCGAACGGTTTTTCGCCCGCCGGCGGAAGCGCAAAAATCTTTTCTGTGGTAGAATACTCAGCGTTGCTCCTCCATACGCCAGATGATAAAAACAGAAAAGGCACGCTATGTGCGCAAATGAAAATAGAGGAGTTCCCGGTTTCCGTCTCTTTCGGACAGAGGCCGGGATTCTTTCGTCTTTGCGTATTTAGTGCTTTTTGTGGATAAGGTAATACTATTTCTAGTGGCATTTTTTGCCGGGACGAGGTAGAATGATTTTGCCGTTTCGTAAAAGATCCGAACAGAGAATTCACTTTTAAAAATTCCACAGAACGGGAGACCTGTCCATGTATAAATCGATGAAGGAGCGCTTTCGGGATTCGCTGGATATGGGGTTGCTTGAAAATCCTCTGGTGCCGCGCCAGTCGGAGAACGCGCGCTGGCTTTTGGAGCAGCGCTATTTCGCCGACCGTTACGCCCCGGAGACGGGCGGGCTGCGCAAGGAGCGCAGTTTCGAGGAATTCGCGCGCCGCGTCTCGCGCATCGTTTGCACGGCCGAGAGCCTGTACCGCGGGGCCGACGAGATCGAATGGATCCGCCGGCTGGAAAAAAATCTTTTTGCCGATCTCGTGGAGGGACGCTTCATCTTCAACTCGCCCTGCCTTTTCGCTTCCGGCGCGGGCATGACTCGCGTGCCGGAACTGGCGGAGCTGATCTACCGCTCGCCCGACGAGATGGAGCTGGCGGACTACCGCCGCCTTTACGACGGCAAGACGGACAACCAGCAGCTCTTCGCGTGTTTCGTGATCGACATTCCCGACAGCATCGAGGGCATCTTCGACTCGGTGCGCGACGCCGCCGTGATCAGCAAGTACGGCGGCGGCGTGGGCGGTAACTTCGGCCGTCTGCGCGAACGCGGCGCCGATATCAAGGGCGGCACCGGCGGCAAGGCGTCCGGTCCCGTCTCGTTCATGGAGACGTGGAACACCATGGGCTGCGTCGTGGTGCAGGGCGGCCGCCGCCGCGCCGCGCTGATGGGGATGCTCCCCGACGACCATCCCGACATCGAGCAGTTCATGGACGCCAAGACGGAGGAGGGCAAGCTGTCGTACTTCAACATTTCCGTCTGCGTTTCCGACGAGCTGGTCGGCGCCGCGCGCGAGAAGCGCCCCTTCGCGCTTCGTTCCCGCGCCAACGGCAAGGTCGTGCGCACGGTCTCCGGCGACGAACTTTGGAACAAACTGTGCCAGAACGCCTGGCGTCGCGGCGATCCCGGCGTTTTCTTCATCGACCGCGCCAACGACGACAATCTGCTCAAGCTGTCGGGGGATTTCGACATCGAATCAACCAACCCCTGCGGCGAGCAGCCGCTGCCGACGTACACGAGCTGCAATCTCGGCTCCGTCAATTTGGTCAAATTTGTCCGTCCCGACGAGACGGGACGCCAAAGCTTCGACATGGAAGGTTTCATGGATCAGGTGTACCGGTCCATCTACTATCTCGACCTCGTCATCGACGCCACCAGCTACCCGCTGCAGCGCATCGGCGAGCGCACCAAGCGCATCCGTCCCGTGGGGCTGGGGTTGATGGGGCTGGCCGACGCGGCGATTCTGAGCGGCGACGTCTACGGCTCCGAATCGTTCAAGAGTTTCTGCGATTCGCTGGGCGCGCACATGGCCGGCGCGGCGCTGATGGCGACGGTCGATGCGGTCGCGCACATGGGCAAAGAACCTTTTTCCGAGAGTTTCGCCGTGGCGAGACTGTTCGAAGAAGAGCACCGCGCCCACGGCGGCGAGCTCTTCGCGCGCCAATGGATCGACGAAATGGATTTGAATTCCTATCGCGAGTTCATCGCCCGGATGCGGACGCACGGTCAAGTGCCCTACACGCTGCTGAACACGCTGGAAATTTTGCCGGACGTGCTCGGCGACGAGGCGCTGCCCGAGCTGAAGCGTCTGATGACGGCGCTGCTGGAAGGAAAGCTGCGCAACAGCCGACGCCTTTCCATCGCGCCGACCGGCTCGATCTCGATGATCTTCGACAGCTCGGCGGGCATTGAGCCGAACTTTGCCTGGCGCTGGAGCCGCAAGGTGATGAAGTCCGACGGCGACGGCTGGGAAGTGCGCGAGTACTTCCACCCGCTGATCACGCAAAAGGAAGCGGACGAGCTGCGCGGTTCGGGCGTCATTTCCGATCCGCGCTACGTGACGGCGTACGACATTTCACCGGAGCAGCACGTGGACGTGACAGGCATCTTCGCGCGCTACGTGGACAGCGGCATCAGCAAGACCGTCAACCTGTCTTCGTCGGCCACCGTGGACGACGTGCGCAAGGTGTACGAGACTTGCTACGACATGGGCTGCAAGGGTATCACGATCTACCGCGACGGCTCGCGCGACAACCAGCCCATCGAGACGAAGAAGGAAAGCGAATCCAAGAGCGAAGCGCCGGCCACGGTGACGCGGGCCGAAGCTGAGGAAAAACCGAGCGCCGAGGAGTCGTCACAGCCGGCGGGGCTGGAACGCGCCGCCGAGGAGCACGAACACGTTCCTTACAGCAGCAAGGTGAAGCAGCGCTCCACGCCGATCGTCTTCGGCAAGACGATCAAGGACCGCACGCCCTGGGGCAGTCTCTGGGTGACGCTGAACTACGACGGCAACGAGCCGTTCGAAGTGTTCGCCTCGCTGGGCAAGAGCGGCTCGGAGCTGAAAGCCATGACCGAAGCGATCTCGCGCGTGATCTCCATCGGCCTGCGCTCGGGCTGCCATTTGGAGGATTTTATCGGCACGCTGCGCGGCATATCCGGCAAGGAATACTGGATGTTCGACTGCGACGACGATGAAATGGTGCGCTCGATCCCCGACGCCGTGGCGCTGCTGCTGCAGAAACTGATCGAACAACGGAGCGGCGCGGCGGCGAAAGGCGCGGGCGAGCCGCGCAGCGAGCTGATCTGTCCCGAATGCGGCGCGCCGATGGAAATGGTGGCCGGCTGCGCGTATTGTTTCAGCTGCGGCTATTCCCCCTGCAAATAAAAGAACACAATGAGCTTTTTCTGTCGAATCTGTAAAACTGTGCTATGATTCGATGGAAAAACTCTTTTGAGTTCCATCTTTAAGAAAAGCGCCGTCGAAGGCTCGAAAGAGACTCGGCGGCGCTTTGTTTTTTGAAACGATTTTTTTGAGTGGAGGCCTTTCGATGACGGAAAAGAAAACGGTACAGTTCGACGATCTGCTTCATTTCAAGTTCCTTTCGTGCCCGCGGCTTTCGCCGGACGGCTCGCTGGCGGTCTATCAGGTCGCCCAGGCCGACCTCGAAAAGGACGGCTACGACACCAACCTGTGGCTGTACGACTGTGGCGCGGGGCGCAGCCGTCAGGTCACCTTCGCCAACGCCGACAAAACCGCGCGCTGGACGCCGGACGGCAAAGCGCTGGTTTTTACGTCGAAGCGCGACGCCTCGCTG
>ERZ856578.7536-NODE-7536-length-11330-cov-2.966853_pt1 | contig 11330 bp, 9 predicted proteins | sample MGYA00514384_ERZ856578 | MGnify/ENA primary metagenome ERZ856578 (study PRJEB29103, sample SAMN06111958) | human gut metagenome | biome: human gut; feature: ankylosing spondylitis patient; material: healthy_person | host: Homo sapiens | place: China:Hangzhou...
GTAACATATGAAAATGGACAGATTTTCCAGCACTTTGGACACACAGAGACATTTAAGATTTATGATGTAGAGGAAGGAAAAGTAGTACATTCAGAAGTAGTAGATACGAATGGAAGCGGACATGGTGCGTTGGCGGGAGTTCTTAATGCATTGAATGCAGATGTTCTGATCTGTGGCGGAATCGGAGGCGGTGCACAGACAGCGTTGGCGGCAGCCGGTATTAAGCTTTTCGGAGGAGTTTCCGGAGATGCGGATAAAGCAGTAGAAGCTTTTATCAATGAAACACTTGATTATAATCCGAATGTTAAGTGTTCTCACCATGAGCATAACCACGGGGAAGGACATACATGTGGCGAGCATGGATGTGGAAGTCATAGCTGTCATTAAGAAGAATAGCAAAAAATAATAATACGAAGGATGTGCCAAGGTAATGGAGAAGTTACCGTAGTGCATCCTTTTTGTGTTAGTTTTCAGAAAGATATTTGTATAAGTAATCCGGCTTCTAAGATATCTTCTGTAATGCGAGTTTTTCTGAATTATAAAAGATATAATTTGGAATGGAGATTATGATATACTGTAAACAAGATATAGTGCAAAACGTAACAGAAAGGAGTATGCACAGTGTCAGAGAAAAAGAAATTTACAGTATACGTCGGAAGTGTAGCACTATGCGTAGGTGTGGCAGTTCTGCTGCATTATGTGTCCTTTACCAATCCTTATCTGCAATCTGTTTGTCATCTTTTAAGACCTTTTATTTATATAGGACTTTATCTGGTATGGGCGGTTTCTTTTCAAAAAAGGATTATCCAAAAGGAAGCCAGGCGTTGTTTAATAATGATTGCAGCGATGATAGTTTTTTGGATGCTCATTCGTATGTGTAAATTTGAAATACCGTATGAGATGCCGACAGCATTGCGCTATGCCTGGTATCTTTATTATATTCCTATGGTGTTGCTGCCCACGGTCAGTCTTTATCTGGCATTTTATATACGGCAGCCGGAGAATTATAAATTACCGGAAAGACGATGTCTGCTGTTTTGTCCGGCATTGTTTCTGATAGGGATTGTATTAACGAATGATCTGCACCAGTTAGTTTTTACTTTCCCGGAGGGGAGACTGGGGGAAGCAGCTTCCTATGAAGTAGGCGTCTATGGATATGGAGCAATGTATTATGCTATAGTCGCCTGGGATCTTGGCTGTCTGCTGGCAGCACTCTTGATTATTCTATTAAGATGCAGAAAAATTAAAAACAGGAAAATGCTTTGGATGCCTTTTGGTGCTTATGGACTGTCGGTTGTCTATGGCATCGCCTATTATCTGAATCTGCCCTTTTGGAAAATATTTTCAAGCGATATGACGGCTGCATTATGCCTTTTGTTTGCTTTGATCATTGAAAGCTGCATCCAGTGCGGATTGATCCCTTCCAATACAGGATACGCACAATTATTTGCAGCATCTACAATTTCAGCACAGATTACTGATCAGAGTGGAAAATGCATTTATCAATCTCAGGATTCGGAATGCATTGCGCCGGAAATCGTAAGACAGGTAGTTCAAAGCCAGATCATGTTGGAAAATGGGATCAGACTGTCGGGAAAACCAATTTTGGGAGGTTATGTCTTGTGGAAGGAAAACCTGTCGGAATTACAGGAAATCGTAAGAGAGCTTGAAGACAGGAAGGAAGAATTAAAAGATGCGAATCTGATTGAGGAAGAAAATCTGAGGACAAAAAGAGAAGTAGAAAAACTTTCTGTGAAGAATCAGCTTTATGATAAAATACAGAAACAGACGGCAAGGCAGAGTGCACTTTTGACGGAATTCATTGAAGCATATTCTATGGAAGAAGATGAGAACGAAAGGAAAAAAATATTAGGGAAGATAGTTGTGATCGGAGCCTATATAAAAAGGCGTAGTAATCTTATTTTTATTGCGGAGCAGACCGTAAAATTTCCGATCAGAGAGTTGGAGTTATGTTTCAGGGAAACGATAAAGAATCTGGAATGGAACCATGTTGAGGCAGGTTTTTCCACCGCTTTAGATGAAATACGAAGTGAAGATGCTATGCAGATTTATGATTTTTTTGAAGCAGTCATTGAGGAATCTTTGGAAGATCTGTCGGCATTTACTGTAAATCTGAAACGCAGAGAGGAGCGGATCGTCATGTCTATGAGTGTGGAATGTAAAACAGATCTGCGGGAAATTGCCGGACGATATGGAGCTTGTGCGGAGCTGGATTTTGACGGAGCATGGCTGCTTTCTCTGATTCCGGGAGGAGGTGGCGGCAAATGATAAAAACATTTGAAAACTGTTCACCGGAGTATCAGATTACGATTGTTTGGTTTTTTATTTTTTTGACTTTGCTGTGTATGATTCTGGTTATTTATGAAGGAACAGGAAAAAGACAAAGAAAGATGTTGCTGCAGGATAGTGCATTGCTTATAGTTATTTTCCTTATAACATCCGGCTTGTGTGCGCGGCAACGGATGTTTAAAATACCGTATGTGATTTTAATTGTTATGGGAATTTGTGGTTTATTATATGTAGGAATGAAGATCTTTGGAATTCATAAGTACCGCAAGAACTGCCTGAGGGAAAATGCAGTTCAGGAGAGTCTGGACAATTTGCCGAGCGGAATTGTTTTTTTTGATGGGAACGGAATGCCTAAACTGATGAATCGGAAAATGTATCAAATTTGTCAGGATCTGGCGGGAAGAGATATACAGAATATTACAGAACTGAAGGAAGCACTGGAACATCCTCTGAAAGAAAATGTATTTTATGATGTTGATCTGAAAGTATACTGCTTTGCGGATGGAAGTGTGTGGAAATTTTCAGAGAAAGAGATTACTACGACAGCCGGAGATCGATTCTTTCAATTTCTTGCTTCTGAAGTGTCAGAATTATATCGGAACAAAGTATTGCTGAAGGAAGAAAATCAGAAACTTCAGGAAATGTCTGTGGCTATGAAAGAACTTTCTAAGAATGTAATAACTCTGACCAGAGAAGAAGAAATGTTATCTATGAAAATGAGAGTGCATGATAATCTGGGATATAGTGTCCTGGCGGCACAGCGGATGTTGATACGGGAATTAGAAGCAGACCAGGATATTTTCCGTTCGCAATGGAAGCAGACATTAGATTTGCTGAATAAAGATAACAAGTCTGTGGAAGGCGAACAACTGCACAGGCAGGTGCAGGAAAGAGCGAAGACTTTGGGTGTGAAAATCATTTATACAGGAGAAAAAGTCTGGGAATCTTATATTTCCGAACTGATGGATACAATACTTTTGGAGGCGCTTTCCAATTGTGTCCGCCATGCCGGGGCAAGCGAACTGTATGTAAAATCCGGCAGTGAGGAACAAGAGTGGATTATAGTAATCACAGATAATGGACAAAAAACGGAGAAGAATGTCAAAGAAGGAGGAGGATTATCCGGTATACGAAAAAGGGAGGAGCAATATGGAGGTACATTGAGAATCTGTGCGGAGTCAAAATTTTCGATAATCGTTAAGATACCAAAGGAGGTGCGGAGATGATACGGGTATTAATCGTGGAAGACCAGCGTATGGCTCGGGAAGATATGGAAAATTATATCCAGTCCAGTGGGAGATATTGTCTGGCGGCATCTATCACAAACGCGGCTATGGCAGAAACCGTATGCAGGCAGAGCAAATGTGAACTTGTCTTGATGGATGTCTGTACGGAGAATGATGAGAGTGGTCTTGTGGAAGCAGAGAAGATTAAAAGGACCATGCCTCAGATAAAAATAATTATCGTGACTTCTTTAGTAGAGTGCAGTTTTATTGACAGGGCGCGCAAAGCGGGAGTAGAAAGTTTTTGGTATAAAGATGCCGGTAAAGAAGAACTGTTGGAGGTTATGGATCGCACGATGAAAGGGGAGAGCGTGTATCCGGATGCTCCGCCGGTTGTGATGATCGGAACAGCGAAAAGCTGTGATTTTACACCTGGGGAATTAGCAGTTCTGCGATTAGTGGTGGAAGGAGAATCCTATAAAAAAATTGCAGAAAGTTTGTGTATATCACCGGAGACTGTAAAATGGCATATCAAAAATATGTTGCAGAAAACGAATTTTGATTCCAAAACGAAATTGGCGGTAGCTGTTACAAAGAAAAATCTGATTATAAACGGATTTTAAAAACAGCATTTTACTACCCACATGGGGAGTGCTTAAATCGCTGAAAACCGTTATCATATACTGTGTAAAAGTGTCTTAATCCTAAGATATTATTTTTTGTTGAGATGTCAGATGCTTTATAAGATACTGTCTGGAAAGGAGAAAAATAATATGAGATATATTATGAGAAAAATTTGCCTGTTCCCGGTAATGATTGCGGTCATAGTTTTTACAGGGTGTGGGCAGAAGAAAAACGAAGATCCGGTAACCGTTACATTGTGGCATGTATATGGAGGACAGACAGAATCGCCATTAAACGATCTGATTGATGAATTTAATGAAACGATTGGAAAAGAGAAAAATATCCGAGTACAGGTTGGCAGTGTTACAAATACGAATACGATACATGAAAATGTGCTGGCATCCGCATTTGGAGATCCGGGAGCCTCTAAACTGCCGGATATGTTTGTTTCCTATCCTAAAACAGTTCTGGCGATGCCGGATGATACGGAACTTGTAGATTATTATGATTATTTTACAGAAGAAGAACTGAACGAATTTATTCCGGCTTTTTTGGAAGAAGGTGTCATTCATGAAAGACTTTCCATTTTGCCGGTAGCAAAATCAACGGAAGTTATGTTTATCAATAAAACAGCATTTGATCGTTTCGCGAAAGAAACAGGAGCGAAGATGGAAGATTTAAAAACATGGGAAGGACTCTTCGCAATGGCAGAACAATATGCCGCATGGACAGATAACCAGACGCCGGACATTCCTGATGATGGAAAGAATTTTTTCGTTCATGATTATCATTTTAACTATTTTCAGGTAGGTGTAGAATCCCTGGGTGAAAATTTCTTTAAAGGGGAAAATCTGGCTTTCGGACCGGAATTTCAAACAGTGTGGGAACCTTATGCAAAAGCGGCACTGTCCGGAGGAGTATGGCTTCGCAGCGGTTATGCAACGGAACCTTTGCGAACGGGAGATTCGATTGTATCGGTGGCTTCGTCAGCCAGCGTGTTGTATTATTCAGACGAAGTTACGTATGCGGATAATACATCGGAAAAAGTAGAGATTGTTTCCATGCCATGTCCCGTATTTGCCAGGGGAGAAACGATGGTCATGCAGCGGGGTGCCGGTATTTGTACGGTAAAATCTACACCGGAAAAAGAAAAAGCCTGTATTACGTTTCTTAAATGGCTGACGGAGGCCCAAAAGAATGTGGAATTTGTGACCAGTCTTGGATATATGCCGGTAAAGCAGGAAGCTTTCGATGTTTACCTTCCGGAGGCGATCGAGAAGTTAAGTGATCCGATGTATGTATCCCTGTATCAGGCTTTTTTAAAGACGCAGGAGAACTATACATTTTATACTGCTCCGAAATTGGATTCCTATCTGGATCTGGAAACAAAGTTTGAAGAACTTATCAGGCAAACCCTGTCAGTAAAGCGGTTGGAGTGGCAGGAACATCCGGAAGATATGGATAAACTTGTTTCAGAGACATTAGAGGATTTCAAAGCAGCATACACACAATAATGTCTGCCGGATCGGCAAAAGAGGTGGCTGACATATGGGAGAAAAGAGAATAAATTTCCAGAAGATTATAAAAGGAATAAAGAGACAAGGCATCCGTATGCAGCAAAGACTGATTGTTTATTGGTGCGTGGTGATTTTAACACTTTTTTTAGCGACAGTTCTGTTACTGAGTATTATTGGAGTTCTTCCGGGAATGGATTTTAAAGTACGGGAAATGTTGTCTGCCCAGCAGAAGAATACGTTGTCAGCGATGACAGAGCAGACCGACATTATGATGGCAAGAAGTATTTCTTTATCGGAAGATATTACAAAAGAATTGAATCAATGCCTGACAGCCAATGGAAAGACATTTTCAGATCTGAATGATAATCCTCAGCTGATCATGGATTTAGAGTCTGCGCTGTATCCCTCCTTGAAATCTGCATTGGATGTGAAGTATTGCAGTGGAGTTTTTGTTGTATTGGATGCAACGGTAAATACGAAGACGGAATATGCAGATACATCACGCATGGGAATCTACCTGCGACTGTCTGATTTAAAGGCAGTAAATACAAGCAAACAGCACGTAGTTTTTTTCAGGGGAAATGCTGATATTGCAAGAGCAGAGCAGGTACAGCTCCATAACCGTTGGAATTTAGAATTTGATACGTCCGCATTGCCGGGTTATGAACAGATTATGCAGTTTGATGGGAACCGGCTGGTAGAGAGCTGCCTGTGGACAGAACGGCTGGAGCTGAGTGACACATGGGAGGATGTGCAGCTTTTATATGTCCCGGTTTTAGACAGTACCGGAAAAGTACGCGGTTTGTGCGGTATGGAGATGAGTAATCTGTATTTCAGGCTGTCTTATCCTATGGTGGAAGGTTCCTGTGGGAATATAGTGACAGTACTGGCTCCTATGGACAAAAAAGGAAACATCTATCTGGATAAGGCGATGTTCGGAGATACAAAGGAAACGTATCTTTCACCATCAGGAACGATGACAGTGAAGAAAGGAAAGTATTATAATACATATTCTACCGCTTTCGGGAATTATATAGGCAGGCATGAACTGCTTGAATTGAAGAGTTGTAATGGGATGCCGCTTGCGGTACTGACATTGATATCAGAAGCGAATTATGAAAAATTAACAGCGGACAATCGAAGGGACTGGATCATCGGTACGTTGTTATTCCTGATTTTATTATTGATTGTTTCTGTCAGTATGTCCAGTCGTTTTGTGAAGCCGATTCTTCGGAGTTTAAAAGCACTGCAGGAGGATACGCTGACGGATGAAAATTTATCAGGAATTTCAGAAGTGGATGCACTGGTTGATTTTATGCAGAAAAAAAGAAATACGGAGAAACTGGAAAATGGAGGCATTCCTCCGAATATAGAAGAAATGCTCAAGGCGTTTGCTTCGCGCGTGGAAACTCTGACTCCGTCAGAGAGGATGGTTCTTCAGTATTATGTTGATGGATATACGATACAGGAGATTGCTTCATTGCTTTATATCAGTATTGGAACAGCAAGAAAGCATAATACAAATATGAATCGAAAACTGGGAATAACTGTCAGAGAGGAATTAATGCTGTATATTGAGTTGTTTCGAAAATGCGATCAGTTAGATAAGCTGACATATAATAGAACTGAGTAAAAGAAAAAGAGCCTGTACAGGCTCTTTTTTAGTTTGACCGACAGATATCGTTTACATTTTTACAAAAAGAAATTACGCATATATAGTGGATCAATAAAAAGAAACACTATATATGGTATACTAATCGTTCGTATTTTGGAAAATAAGCAAAATATACGAATGGCGACCATAGTATTTGCTTTCCGTATCTGCTACGCTTTCATTACGAAATGGTGGCCGCCCGATAAAAGAAAAAAATAAAGGAAATGGATAAGGAGGGAGAACTAAAGAGTGGGATGGTGATAGAGCAAGGAGATTAACAAGGAGGTTGAAATGTGGAATATATTACGAAAAAGGATTTAATAGATTGTTCTACACCGGATGAGTTTTGCTTTTCACTATGCTGCATGGAATGTAAAACAGTATGGAAAAGCACACCAATTCGTTTTTCCAAAGCGGGGAAAAAACCGGAAAATGAAAATCGGAAGATTATTTATGATACGCTTTATGACCGGGAAAAGAATTTAGCATTTCAAAAAGCATTGAATCAGGCGAAAGAAATCTTTAATATTTGTCCGATATGTAAGCGTCTTGTATGTGACCATTGCTTTTTGATCTGTGATGATCTGGATATATGTGTGCAATGTGCCGCAAAACTTAATGAAAAAGGTACTGTTGTAGGATGAAAACGAAAAAAGAAAAACGAAAAAGAAAAGAAAGGAGAACTTTACTATGAAAAAATATGAGATTTTAGGAGGAAATTTACCAGTTGTCGTATGTGAATTAGCAGCAGGAGAATCTATGATCACAGAAAGCGGAAGTATGAGCTGGATGAGTCCGAACATGAAAATGGAGACGGTTTCCGGTGGCGGAATGAAGAAAATGTTCGGCAGAATGATGTCTGGTGATTCTGCATTTCAAAACAGATATACCGCAGAAGGTACAGACGGAATGATTGCATTTGCATCAAGTTTTCCGGGAGCAATCAAAGCGCTGGAGATTAGCAGCGGTCACTCCATGATCGTGCAGAAAAGTGCATTCCTTGCTTCAGAAGAAGGCGTGGAACTGTCCATGCATTTCCAGAAAAAATTAGGAAAAGGCATATTTGGCGGAGAAGGTTTCATTATGCAGAGATTGAGCGGAAATGGAACTGCATTTGTAGAAATTGACGGACATGCAGAGGAATATGATCTGAGTGCCGGACAGGAAATGGTGATCAGTACCGGGTACTTAGCGGCAATGGAAGAAACCTGTACGATGGATATTGTAACCGTAAAAGGAGTAAAAAATATGCTGATCGGAGGAGAGGGAATTTTTAATACTGTTGTTAAAGGACCGGGAAAGGTGATCTTACAGACAATGCCAATCAGCAAGGTGGCAGAATTGCTGACTCCGTTTTTTGCAGATAAGAAGTAGTCGAAAGGGAAGAGGCTTATGAGAAAAAAATTGAATTTGTTATTAGGATTAGTGTTTATCATCAGTATGGCAGCACTGACCGGGTGTGGAGGCTCCGGAAAAGCAGGAGAGAAGAATCCATATGAAGGAAAATGGGTAGCGGTCTCCGCTCAAACGATGGGAATATCCGTCAGTGTAGATGAAGCTTTCGGTGGTGATTTTGAATTTGAAGTGAAAAATGGAGGAAAAGTATCCTTTTCAGTCGGAGACACTACCGGAAATGGAAAATGGTCTGTCGAAGATGATCAGTTTACCTTGAGCATCGAAGGAGAAAAAATGGTGGGAACCATCGGAAAAGATATCATTTCTTTTGACGACATGCTGGAGATGGGAGTAAAGGTGATTTTTGCAAAGGATGGAACCGATGCAATGGATCCTTCGCTCTATCTGACAGAGGAGGAAAGTGCAGTCATAGGTAAGTGGGCTTCTGAAAGCGTAGAAGAACTTTTAGGAGACGGACCGCAGACTTCTATGGAAGGAGTAGACAACATCAATGATGCACTGCGTCTTGATTTCAAAAATGACCGTAATGTAACAGTTATTTATAAAGGAGAAGAGATAGGGACATTCCCATGGTCAGTTGCACTGGGGTATTGTGCGATTGAATCAGATAACCCATCTCTCTCAGTGGCGATAAATGACGATGGCACGTTGAAAGTAGATTACAGTAATGACGAAGACTACTACACATTTCATTGTGTGAAAAGTGACGGTGAATAGCTGAAACGGATATGGAAAGCGTGAAGGGAGGGAAGATACCATGAAAAAGAAATTGTGGTGTGTGCTGTGTATCATGACATGCATGATGATGATAGCGGCATGTGGACAAAAAAAGGCTCCGGAGAAGAAAAAAACAGAGCAGGCAGAAACAAAATTTAAGGACAGGGAAAATCTTAAATTAAATTTATTTACAGTGTATTATCCGAAAGCATGGAACTATGATAAAGAAAATATGAAGAAAGATAAAGACTACGCTCGCGTTAGATTTTTTGATGGAGATACAGTAGATGAATCCGAGAATGTCATTTATATAGAAGCAACAAAGGAGGATTCCTATAAATATCGAAATAGTTTAGTTGACTTCGGCGTGGATTTAGAGACATATGCAAAAGGGAAAATGGACACTGTAACAATAGGAAATGCAGAATATACAGCAATGCCGGAAGGTAATTCCGTAGAGAAAACGTATATGTATCGCCATGAAAAGTCTGGTACATCCTATGATATCAGAGTGAAGGGACAGGAAATAGATGATTCTGACAAAGAACTGCTGGAAGGAATTGTGTTGAAATTAAAGGATGAAGGAAATAAAGACGCACCATGGCCATGGGAGGGAGAGCCTCTTGAACCTGTATTGGCAAAGCAGATGGTAGGTCCTTATACAATCGTTCCGGAATATATTCCGTTTAAAGAAGCACAGGGTGTCATGCAGATCATGGAACATCAGTTTGTAAAACAGGGCAACCAGGTATACCATTTGCTGGAGAACAAACTGGATACTTATGAATATTCAGAAAGCGGACTCAAATTCGTTTCTTCGATGGAACTAGACGATGATTGTGAATATTTGTCCGGAGACAACAGTGGAATGTTATATCTTTCGCCGGGAATCGGAGATGTAATTGGCGTAAAAGATGGAAAAAAGGCAATGCAGACAACCGTAGATGGACATTTGAATATGCATCCATCCGGAGAATGGGGAATCAGTTTCTGGGTGAACAGTGATACTCAGAAGATTGCAAATCAAGGCGGTAACCTGACAGCAGAACCGTGGATACTGACCGGATTAAATAAAGATGAAGAGCGCAAGGGACTATTTTCCATGATAGATGACGTACAGATCACGAATAGTCATATTATGGTTGCCGGTTCCATGGCTGCGGAAAACGAAGGCACAAAAATAGTTGTCTATGATTATGATGGCAATCAGCTTTTGAAATTAGGTGGAGAAGATATCAGTTCTCCGGACCGGCTCGGATCCATTACAGGTATGGCGGAAACAGAAAATGGTTTTGTGGCAGCAGATGGAAATATGCGGGAAATACAATTCTGGGCAAAAGATGGAACGCATATAGGCGCAATTTCTACAGATGACATATTTGGTGTCGGTTATCCATGGCTGGAAGATATGCAGCTGTTAGATGACGGTTCTCTTTTAATCCTGCTGACACAGAAGCGAAATGACGAGTCGGCAAATGAATTGATGTTCTTCAGATTGACAGGATTCTAATCCAGACATATTACTCACGAAAATATCAAATCAATAAGTTTGAAGGGGCTGTCGCACTAAGTAATTAGTGCGCAGCCTCTTTTCTGTGCTTTTTTTCAAAATCATCTGACTTTATACATTCTGCCACATGTGATTAGTGGAAAAATGATTTTTCAAGAAAATCTATTTAAAAGAACGCAAGTTGAATGGAGAGCAGGTTGACAGCAAAAATATAAAGAAACATAAAAACGATGTGTTTCGATTAGCACAGTTAATCACAGCCAATACAAGGCAAGTTCTCAGTTCGGAAATAGCAGAGGATATGAAAAAGTTCTTATCTGAAATAGCTGATGAAACAGTGGATTTAAAATCATTAGGCA
>ERZ856578.7541-NODE-7541-length-11324-cov-2.482440_pt1 | contig 11324 bp, 10 predicted proteins | sample MGYA00514384_ERZ856578 | MGnify/ENA primary metagenome ERZ856578 (study PRJEB29103, sample SAMN06111958) | human gut metagenome | biome: human gut; feature: ankylosing spondylitis patient; material: healthy_person | host: Homo sapiens | place: China:Hangzhou...
ACACCACAGACGGAAATAATATACTGTTCCGTGTCGCCGATAAAGGTGTCGAGTATCTGTTCATAGGCTGCCGTCGTGTAGGTGGCGCAGGCCGACAGCAGAAGGGATGACAAAAGTGCTATTGAAAGGGCGATTTTTTTCATGATGGCAGACCCCGGTTTCGATAATGTTGGCTAGAGTAAGACAGTCCATTTCCTGATTATGGCATTTAGCATACCGCTTGCCTATCCGGCGATTTTGTCATTCGTCAGTATCAATCCGGATTGGTGTACGCGATTTTTCTTTTATTATATGGGATTCGGCTCGGCTATGCGGCTTTGCGCGTTTGAACCGGAAAAAGCCTTTTGAAGATGACATCGAGACAGGTACCTTGTTGAGTTTGAGGCGCTTTTCATGCCGGTTTTCCTTTCTTGTGATGCGATAAACGGTTAAAATGGCTCCTGTATCCGGCTTTTCAATGCATGCGTTCATGAATTCTTCCCGATTCCGGTTTTCTTTTCTTCTGGCGGTTTTGCTTGCCGTGACGGTGCCGTTTACATGTGCAGATGCGCTGGCGTCTGCGGAGCTGGCCGATCCTAATCTGGAAAAGACGCCTTTGCCGGATTACGAGTATTCGCCGGACGGGGATTCACCCGATGCCTTTCTGTCTTTTTCGAACGATCAGGGCTTTTCCAATGCCAGCCCGGCAAAGAGTGCCGATGCGCTTGCCCGTCGCAAAAAGGTTGATGAAATACTGAGGAAAAATCCGGATATGCCCGAGTATATGAAAAAAGCCTACCGGGCTTATCAGTATACAGGGGACAATAATATCCGCCGTTTTGCCCAGGCGGCTTCCGAATTCCAGAAACAGGAACTGCGTGAGCAGCTGATAGCCCATATCGACGATCCGGAAAAACTCAATCGCCTGATGACGGCTTTGTATGGCAAGGCTTATTCTCCGTACAAGGCAGTTGGATCGAGCGGGTATGTTCTGAATCAGGAAACGGGTGAAATATCCCGTGGCAATGATGGTTTGTCAGCGGAGCACGATAAAAAACGTCAGGCAGGGACGGCGAAAAAAAGGAATTCTTCCAGAAAACGTGAAAAACGCGGGAACAATGTCCGCGAAGACCGTTACGGCGGCGCATCCCGCGATATGAAGGAAGAGTATCTGGCTGCCAGGGCGCGTGCTGTAAAAGCGAACCGTCCCGATCTGGTCGAGGAGCTGGACAAGATGGCTCGCAAAAACGGATTGTTTGACTGATACAGTCTTTTCTCTTCCTTTCAATTCCTTTTTTTACAGCAATGAAGGTTTGTTTGCTTTGACGCAAGGACAGATTGCGCAATCGATTTATGATTGACACGTAAACTCCTTTATTTCCCAGCTGTATTTCTGCTCTTTGACACCGCGCTTTTTGCGCGGTTTTTTTATGTTTTCACGCCTGTTTCCATTCGGAAATTCAGGGGCGGATTTCTCAATGGCCCCATCAGAAACAAACCATATAAGGTCTTTTATAAGCCGTTTGGTGTTGTTTTGTCGCGACATTATAGCCATCAGAGGCTACAATAACGACAAAATAGCCATAAATGTGCCACAAATGTCCGGAGATGGTCTGAAAGTGCTGTATAAGTAAAGCATTCATTGTTTTATTTTTCCGGAGAAGAAAAAGTGAGTGTTAAATTCAGGGAACATCCCGAGACTGATCCATTGGCCAAAAAGTGGTCTTTAAGGGTGTCTGCCGCCAGACGGCATTGGGACAGTTTTCACAGGCGTATCCGGCATAACCGGCAACTGGTTTCCGGACTGGACTGGAACCGTGACCCCGGGCAGACCGGGTTTTACCTGCATCGGGCCAATTTGATTCACAGTACGATTATGGGGATTCTGCCGAATATTTATGCCAAAAATCCCGAGATTTCAGTCAAGCCTCTTCATGCTTCACGTGATCTGAAACTGTTGTGCAAAACGATTGAAACGGTCACGAACCGTTATCTGGACGATGCACAACTGAAAATGCGTGCAAAAGCGACGGTTCGCGCTGCGCTGACCTGTTCGTTCGGTGTTTTGAAGGTCATGTACCAGCAGAGAATCGAAACCGATCCCTTAATTCATGCCCGTATTGCCGATTCGCAGGATAACCGCATGCGGGTTGCGGGACTGGCGATGGAGCTGGAAGACGACGGCAACCAGAATGACAAGGGAAAGAAAGAGGAAATCAGGGAGACGATGGCAGCCTTGCAGGAAAGGGCTGAGGTCGGAAGAACGGAAGGGCTTGTCATTGACCGTGTCCTGACGGAAAACCTGCTGGTGGACCCGAGTATTGCCGAGTTCTGGGATTATGAGCAGGCGGACTGGATGGTCCAGATTGTCCCGATGAAAAAGGCCGTTGCCGAAGGGCTTTACGGTTACAAGCTCGATAAGGCAACTATTTATAAACATCGGGACATGCGGTCTTCTTCGACAGGTTCCGGACGCCTTTTTTCCGGCGGCAAACAGACGAACGACGACGATTCGCAAATCTGTATTCTCGAAATCTGGGACAAACAGTCCCAGCGGGTTTATACGATGGCGGAAGGGTGTGAATTCTGGTTGCGCGATCCGTACAGCCCTCCGAAGGTCGGTGAACGCTGGTATCCGTTTTTCCTCTTGCCTTTCCAGACGGTTGACGGGCATTTCGTCGGGCCGTCGATTGTCGATCTGACCGAACGTTTGCAGGATGAACATAATTCGGCAAGGGATCGTTATAACGAGCACCGCGACCTGATCAAACCGGGTTATATCGCCAGTGCAGAGCTGAATGAAAAGACGCTGAAGCGTTTTACGGATTCCGAACTGGGTGAGATTACCTTAATCGATGCGGAAGGCCAGCCCATCCAGCAGGCGATCATGCCGAAGTCGTATCCGCCGATCGATCCGGCTGTTTACGATACGTCTCCTGTCCGGCTGGACTGGGAAATGGTGACCGGTTTGCAGGATGCATCGCGTTCGTCTGTGGTCAAACCGAAAACGGCGACGGAAGCGAATATTTTGCAGCAGTCCCTGTCGGGAAGGGTGTCGGAATTCCGGGATCAGGTCGAGGATTTCCTGCAGCAGATTGCGCAATATACGGCTGAAATCCTGATTCAGGAATTGCAGCCGGAGCAGGTTGAAAAAATCATGGGACCCCATAAAAAAGGAAAACTGGACGATGTGGTCAATCCGGCAACCGGCCAACCTGTGACGGGTATTGTCGAATTGTCTTATGACTGGCCGCAGCTGTCGAAAGATGAAGTGTTTGAGCTGGTTCAGCTCAAGATCAGGGCGGGGACGACAGGTGTTCCGGACGATCTGGACAGGCAGGAATCCTGGACGAAACTGTTGCCGGTGATTCAGCCGCTGATTTCACAGATTATGCAGTTCCAGTTGCAGGGGATCAATCCGGCAGCGCTGATCAGTCTTCTGAAGGAAACGGTCATGCGCTTTGACGACAAGCTCGATCTCGAGGCATTTGTGCCGCAACTGGAGGCGAAGCCGGAAACCTCCGGTGCAAAACCGGATACGCCGGAAATCCGGAAAGCTCTCGCCAGTGAAGGGCAAGCCTTGTCGGGTAGTCCACAAGGCAACAATTTGCCTCCTGCTTCGGGGGACGCGCTTTTGGCAGGTTCATCCGGTAGCGATGATGTTTTTCAGGGGGAGAAGGGCATGAACGAAGCGCAGGCCGATATGCCCGGTTCACAGGCTGAACCGCAACCGGAAGAAAATCCTGAATTGTCACCTAAAGCCTTGCGGCATTTGCCACAGGAAATTCTCGACATGCTGGGGAGTGCCGTATTGCCGGAAGGCATGGCACGTGACGGTGGTTCATCAGATTCCCTCTCTCCTGAAGAAGGGGACGGCAAGCAGATCAGTGATGGCCAGATGCAGGCATTGCTTGCCGCGATCGCTCCACTGGCACAGGGAAAAGACGGGATGCAAAAGGCAATGGAGCCTCTTGATGAAAATCCGAGAAGTCGCCTGTTGAAAGAGCGGATGCAGGCAATCAACGAACGCAATCTGAAACGTGCAGCACAGAAAAAACGGAAATGAAGGTGGTTTTATCCATTGATGGAAATAAAACGGCCATATGAAAAGGAGTATGAATGGAAAACGAAGAAATGATGAATGTGCCGGATGAAGAAAACAATTCTTTTGATGGCTCGTCTGGCGATGAACCGGGTGCAAATGTCCCGTATGATGATGCGCTTGCCGATTCTGAAGACGACAGAAATGACAGCTGGTACAAGGATCCGAATGCCAAAGCGTCCGAATCTCCCAAAGTCAGAAAACTGCTGGATGAATTGACCGATGACGGCAGCGGCAAGGAGCAGGCAGGTCAGGAGCCTGACATGGCAGGAAATAATATTGCGCCAAATCCGCTTTCAAAAGATGCTTCTTCCTCGCGTCCGAAGACGGCAGAGGAAGAGGAGATGGAACTTTTGAAACACGTCAAATCCGAACGGGGGCGTGAACGGATCAGATCGATTATTTCCGCACGTAAGGAAGCGGAAATGCTGAGAAGCGAAGCCCAGTCCGAAATGGACAACTTCAGGAAAATGATCGATATGACTGGACTCGACGGACGTGAGCTGGCGCAGACGATGGAATATGGAAGGCTTGTCAACAAGGGGGATGAGGAAAGTCTGCAAAGGGCCTTGAATATGCTTGAGGTCCAGCGTGACATGATCTGCAAGAAACTGGGGCGCGAAGCGCCGGGCGTCGATCTCCTTTCGGATTTCCCTGATCTGAAATCAGCTGTCGACAGGAAGGAGCTGTCGATGGATCATGCGCTGAAACTGGCCAAATACGAACGTGCGGAACGTATGAGGCACCAGCCTCAGTCAGAGCCTGAAGATGACATGCGTATATGGCAGTCGGAAGAACTGATCGGCAGTCTGGATGGCATTTCGGCTGCCTGTAACAATTATTTCAGGCAGTACGAGAAGGAAGCCGATCATCCCGCCAAGATGCAACGTATATACAATTATTTTGCCGATCCGGACAATTTGAATAATTTTCTGCGGACGGTTGCGCCACCCATGTGGTTCAATCATGTCAAGTTCCTGTACGAAAATATGCCGGTTCCTTCACGACAAAACGATTATTCCCGGCAACAGCCTTTGCGCAGCCGATCGACCGCAACGGGGTCGGTTGCCGACAATCCGAATATGTCCAATTTCGACCGTATCATGAAACGTATGGACGATATGGGGATTTAACGGGTTTCCGGAGCGGTTTTTTGCTGTTGGAAAGAGGGCTTTTCTCTTGCCGGTCTTCGCGATTTGAAAATCCCTCTTCGTGGTATCGCACCATTTTCGTGGTTTTCTTCCCGAGGTCGATATTATCCATCTGTCCATCTGCTGCCGGATACGCCGAATCCGCATCATGGTGTCCACGTTCTGTTTTTTCAACGCCTAAAAGCTCCCTTTTTCAGGGAGCTTTTTTCAGTAATGCCCTTCGGTTTCTCTTGTTCTTTTTCCATTTCCTGAATGTGTCTCTTTTTGACCTCCAAAATAGCCGTATGTGGTCTATAACGTGACAAATGTGCCATAAATGTCCGGAGATGGTCTGAAATGGGGTTATAAGTATAGATGGGATTTTTAAAAAATCTGAAGGAAATGGATGCTGACAAAGCCGGGAAAACGAAAAGCTTGAAGCATGAACTGCCGGATTGTCGAAAGACTGAAACATCTTTTCTTCAGAAGAAACAAGCTGGCCATGCTGGTGGTCAGGTGATCGGTACAAAAGTGACGAAACAGTGAAAGGAAATATATGAAAAAAAACTGCAGTCGATATCCTCCGGCATCACGGGCAGATACAGGCACATTTTTGTCGCGCCGGTTTTCCTGTCGGAAAAGTGAATTCAGGCCGTAAGGAGACGGCTCTTAAACGGAAATGATCGATGAGGCTTATTTCAGTGTTTTCCTCATGAACCGTTTTTATGGCGAAAAGATCATTTTGCCGATGATCGAATGCGTCAGGAAAGAATTTGCAGGCGATGTCGGCCTGACCGTGGCAAGGCGTCTTGAAAAGGAAATGCTGGAAAAAAACGGATTTATCAGGGGGGATGACCTGGTGGAGCTTTTGAAGGACGGACTGGGACTGGAATGTGCCGTTTCGCTGATCGGGCAGATGGATCGCTTCAGAAAAATGGGGCTGTACGGGGACCGGATCGTCACGAGCCTGCCGAAACCATCTGTTGAAGCATCGTTTCTTTCAGATGGCTTGCCCGAAAAACGGCAGCGTCAACCGGTGAAAACGGATTGTGCGGGAAAAGAAGGGACTTGCCGGGGATGTGTCCCGAAAAAAGTGGCGAAGGAGAAAACGAATTGGAAGAAAAATGCAAAAACGAAATGAATGAGATGCCGGAAAACGATTCAGGCAAAAAACTTTATGCCGCAAAGACAGGGACGTCTTTGACAGCCAGACAGGCACGGTTTGTGTCGGAATATCTGGTTGACCTGAATGCGACGCAGGCGGCTATCCGGGCAGGGTATTCGCCTTCGGGTGCACGGGCCCACGCGTGCCGCCTGTTGATGAAGGAGGACGTGAAAGCCGCGGTGGGAAAAGCAATGGACAAACGGGCCAGACGGACACAATTGTGTCAGGACGAAGTGATCGAGGATTTGCGCGAATTACGGGACATTTGTATGGGGCGACGGTCGGTGAAGATCATGACGATCGTGAAAAACGCCCGTGAAGGCACGGCGGAGCCGGTCGAAGTCGAAGGGATGATGTTCGAGCCGGCGTCTGCCAACCGGGCGCTGGAGTTGCTTGGCAAGCATATGAAGATGTTTACCGACAAGATGGACATGACGTCCAACGGCCAGACCCTGCAATCGGGCGTCTTGCTGGTTCCGCCGGTACCGTCGCTTTCGGAATGGGAAAAAGGAGTGTCGTCCGCAGACTGAACGGGTAAGGTCCAGTCGAAAACGATTGAATGCACTGTCACCTGTTTTTTCAGAATGAAAGATGAATGAGGTGGCGGTTTTTGAAATCCATGAAGGATTTCCTGATATTGAAGTGAAAGGAATTTTTATGAGCGATTATGAAATGAATCAGAACAGCGGTGCGGCAAGCGAGTACCAGCCTGTGATCGACCGTCTGCGCGAGATTGCGGCACGTGGCATGAGAATGGAAAGCCGGTCTGACGATCCGGCGATGCTGAGACGTTACGAGATGGCCGGCAGTCAGGGCGGCCAGATGATGGGCAAGGAAGCGCTGGATTCGATGCAGCAGCTGATGAGCAATCCGGAAGTGATGGGTCATATCATGGACTGGATGCACAAGGGCGGCATGATGGAACAGCAAATGCAGGCTCCCCAGGCGCAAGCCAGTATTCCCGGCATGCCGCCTCCACAGTCTTTTCCGGAGGGGTCCACGCCATATACCCGTTTGCAGGCCCGCATCAACGCCATTGGTCGCGGTAACGGGTCATCCCGTAACAATCGTAACGGCGGTTATTGAACCGGTAAGCCTGTAATGCCGGTTTTGTGTTGAATGAAGCGGGAAAGGCCGGAGAACCGGGCTTTCCCGCTTTTCCATTGGCTGTCTTCGGTCGGTGGATTTTCCACAAATATGAACCGGCATGGTATCTGAATGGAGGTGAAATATGAATTCCGATCAACCCGATGAAATGGTGGACGAGGTGTCCGATAAAGAACCGAATATCATCTGGAAACCGCTTCCGGGATCGCAAACCCGTTTTCTGACCTGTCCGGTGTTCGAGGCCCTGCTGGAAGGCACACGGGGGGGAGGCAAGACCGATGCGCTGCTGATGTCGTTCGCGCAATATTGCGGCAGGGGCTTCGGCGAACACTGGCGCGGGGTGCTCTTTCGCATGACCTACCCACAGCTTGCCGATGTGGTCGCCAAGTCCAAACGCTGGTTTTATTCCATTTTTCCCGGAGCGAAATTCAACGAATCCGACTACCGATGGACATGGCCGACGGGTGAAATCCTGTATTTCCGCTATGGGGCGACGGAGGACGACTACTGGAATTATCACGGACATGAATATTGCTGGCTCGGGTTCGAGGAATTGACCAACTGGAAAGACCTGTCTTTTTTCGAAGCCATGCTCTCGACTTGCCGCTCATCCTTTCCGGGCATGCCACGAATGATCCGTGCGACCTGCAATCCTTTCGGCGTGGGGCATGGTGCCGTCAAGGCACGCTATAAAATCGGCGAGGTCTCCGCCGGAACGATCATTCGAGAGGAAGGGCAGCAAGCCCGTGTGCGCATCCATTCGTCGATTTATGAAAACGAGCATTTGCTGAAAAACGACCCGAATTACCTGCCGACACTGGAAGCGATTTCCGACCCGAACCGGAAAAAGGCATGGCTATTGGGGGACTGGGACATCCATGTGGGTTCGTTTCTGGAAGGCGTCTGGGACGCCTCGAAACATATTGTCGATCCTTTCCCCATCCCGTCGTCATGGACGGTCTGGAAAGCGATGGACTGGGGCTATTCGGCACCGTATGCCGTGTACTGGTTTGCGATGGATTGTGACGGGTGCATTTATCTCTGGCGCGAATTGTACGGCGCCGGGGAAAAAGCCGGACAGGGCAGCCGTGAAGGGGCGGCAGAGGTCGCCAGAAAGATCAAACGCATTGAAGAACATGACAATCGTCTGGGCTATGAATACCGGCTGAATCTGGCCGACCCGTCGATCTTTTCAAAAAACGGCACCGACCGTTCCATCGGGCAGATTTTCCGGGATAACGGGGTGAGATGGCTTGAGGCATGGAACGCAAAAGGCTCGCGCGTTAACGGTGCGCAGGAAATCATCCGGCTTCTGGCCGAGGACAAACTCAAAATTTTCAAGACCTGCAAGCACTGGCTGCGCACGGTTCCGGGTTTGCCGCCGGATGAACTGAACCCGGAAGACGTGGATACCACCGTCGAAGACCATGCATGGGACGCGACCCGTTATGGCGTGATGAGACGCCGCCGTTCGCCGGAAATCCCGAAAAACAGCGAGGAACTGGACGGGCTTGACAATGAAGCCGACATCGGCAGCGACGGGGTTCACCGCATATCGGTGCAAGACAGGTAAAACAGACATCGCCCGGCGTATCGATGATAAAGACGCCGGGCAGCAGAAAATGAAAGGAAAGAATATGGCAAACAATGAATTCAACTGGGGAGAAGGCCTGTTTTATGACGGGACAGGCGACGGTAAGAGGAAGCGTAAAAAAGACCCGTATGAGAACCCGTTGGGGCTGTCAGGCGAGACGCCCGGCATGATCCGTGACACAGAAGAAACCCTGCGCCAGAGCCGGGAAACCGACAGTGCCATTGGTGAAGAAGCAAAACGAATAGCCAGACCGGTGCCCGTCGTCAACATACCCGATCCCGTCATCCCGCCCGAGCCTCAAACAGAAATCCCGCCCGCACAAACCGATACCACCCTTCAGAACCGTTCCGACAGCCTTTTCAACTACGGAACAAAAAACGTCGATACCCGTCTCACTGAAAACGAGAAAAGAGAGAAAAACTATGAAGACAGCCTGAAAATCGACGGAGGAAACGAAGGATATACTCTTCCTCCCATCCAACCCTCAACAAAAAACGCGGAGAGCTACCCCGGAGAAAAAGAAAAACTACAGGAACACACTGCCAACGAAGGCTTCACCATCGGCAAAAAAAGCCGGACAGACGAAGAATCCGAAAGACGGATAGAAGAAACCGCTGCCTTTTTGGAACGGTTTTTCAAAGGAAACGAAAAGGAACAGCGTTTTGCCAATGGCCTTTCTGCACCGGGAGAGGAACACAAAAGCATACTGGGGATGTACACGGACACCAAAAGCAAGAGCGACAATGCCATGCAGGGGGATTGGAGCAAAACCGTCAAAAACCTGAATGGCTCCAGCTTCGGGCAGGGGGTTATGGATACTTATCATTCGGCGGCAGCGGGAGGGTACGACGTGGTAAACGGGATAGCAAGAGGAATCCAGATGGTGGAACCGTTCGCCAAAAAACACTATCAGTATCCCTGGAAATCCAATCCCCGCTATACCGATCCGGAGACGAAAATCGAATACGAATTCGACCCGATGGAATATGGCCTGTACCGTTTCAGGCAACAGTTCCGTGACGAAAGCAAAAAGCACGAAGACGCGAGAAGCGAAGACTTCGATCAGGCCAGCGTGACCAATCCCGGTTATCTGGGGGTGAAGGTAGCCGGAAAAGGCGCACAGGACATCATGGCCCTGCTGGGCACTGCATGGATATTGAAATTTCTGGGGGCAGCCGGAATAGTGGGAGAAGTGGCGCTGGGCGCCCTGAACGGCAAGGGAAAGCGATACGATGAACACATGGATGAAGTCATGAAAAAAAGCGAAGAAGACATGTGGAAAAACGGAGCGTACCGTGAGATGAGAAAAGCCGGGCGGACAGACCATCAGGCAAGGTTTTCGATAGGAACCAGACACGCGAGGATGGGCTCGGATGCGGCGGCGATCTTCGGGGCGATCAAGGCCGTGCTGACTGCGGGAGCCGGGAAGTTGGTGAGGGATGGGACTGAGGGGCCTGTTACTAGGGGGTTTCAGGATACGTCTCTGGATTATGGTCTGGATTTCTTTATGGACAAATTGAAAGATAAATCCAATAATGGAAAGCCATAAAGAAATCAAGTCAATTTTAAAAGAACTTAGCCAGATGAAAAAACAATCTTTATTTCTCATCATAATTGCAATGATTCTGACAATATCCGCTTGTACAGAAAAAGAGTATAAATACCTCGCAGATGAAAAAGCAGGAATCGAATACTATCAAAACGGATCATATGATAAAGCGTTGGCATCACTAAAAAAAGCATATGGTTCCGGAAGTATGGAAGCCGCTTATTATCTTGGCGAAATGTATCGTCAGGGTAATGGGGTTGAAAAAGATAGAATCGTTTCTTGCAATTACTATCAAAAATCAGCAGAAGGGGGAAACAGGAAAGCCTTTTTGAGAGCAGGAACCTGTCATATACCGGATACCAGAGATGGAGAAGGATTCAAAGAAACATTCAAATGGTTTAAAAAAGCGTCTGAAGAATTAAAAGAAACCGATTTGAATGAAGCAGAAAAAAAAGACATGTATATCAGGCTTGGAATTATGTATTACGCTGGAAAAGGTACACTACAGGATTGGAGTGAAGCCGCGAAGTGGTTTGAAAAAGCTGCCGAAATGGGGGATGCCTACTCACAGGGAGGTCTGGCGTTATTATATTATTCCGGCGATGGTGTTTTAACTGACAGGAAAAAAGCGCGTTATTGGGCAGAAAAAGCAGCGGCACAAGGTAATAGTACAGGAGAAGGTATTCTTGGAATGTTAT
>ERZ856578.7544-NODE-7544-length-11322-cov-3.885460_pt1 | contig 11322 bp, 10 predicted proteins | sample MGYA00514384_ERZ856578 | MGnify/ENA primary metagenome ERZ856578 (study PRJEB29103, sample SAMN06111958) | human gut metagenome | biome: human gut; feature: ankylosing spondylitis patient; material: healthy_person | host: Homo sapiens | place: China:Hangzhou...
CGGACAATCACGACGTGACCCGGGCGGCCAGCATTTTGCGCAACCCCGCCCAACTGCCGCTGCTCTATGCGCTCCTGTTCGCCATGCCCGGCATCCCCTGCGTGTATTATGGCAGCGAGTGGGGGGCCGAGGGGGTCAAATCGGAATCCGACGCGCCCTTGCGCCCCTGCTTTCCGGAACCGGCCGAAAACGGGCTCACCCGTTTCATCGCCTCCCTGGCGGCGGCCCGGCGGGAAAGCCCGGCGCTGCGCCATGGGGATTTCCGGATCCTCCTCATGACCAACCGGCAACTGATTTTCGAGCGGCGGCTGGAGGGGGAACGGATGCTCGCCGCCTTCAATGCCGAAGCGGTTCCGTATACGGCGCATTTCGATGCCGGGGCCGGGCGGGCAGACGAATTGCTGACGGGGCGTCCCCACGACTTCGGCGGCGGGAGCGAGCTTAACCCATACAGCGCGTCCTACTGGCGGATCGGCGGGTAAAAGGCCTCCTGCGCGGGGCTCAGGCCTTAAGGACCGTGATTTCCTGCCGTCCCGCGTCGAGCCGGACCCGGCCGGTAGAAATCCTGTTTCCCGCATAGACGGCCCGGCTTGATCCGGTATCCTTGATTTTCCAGATAGCGGATAGCCGCCCGAGTGGCTTCCGGCGCGAGGGCGGTCAAGGGGTAAGAGGGGGAGAAGATGCCGATGACATCCCCTTTTTTCAGTGCATGCCTCATACGCGGTTTCCCCCTTCGTGAAGTATAGTTGAGCGGGTTCCCGTTTCGATCCAGATAAAAACAGTATAGCATAAATGGGATACACAATCAAACGGCGGGGCCGCCTCCCTTTATGATAGGCGGTGGTTCTGGCTATGCCGTTTTTGTCGATGTTCTGAGCCAGGGACGGTTCTCCGAGGCGAATCACCGTCATTGTGAGGTTCCACAATGGCCCTTAAATCATATACGGTGGATTGGGGGGAGCTCCATCGACTTCCTGATCGGGTTGACGGCGCATTGTATGCGCGGACAAACCGCTATACCCGTCTTTTTCAGGTCTGGCCTGCGGGCCACCTTCTTTCTTCGCACGAAGAAAGAAGGCAAAGACGTGCCAGGGGGCATCGCCCCCTGGACCTCCGGGTGGTTTGCCGGCTTTCTTTGGAGGAAAGCCGGCGGTAGCACGGCTGCCTGAATCAACGATAAAAAAGGGCTGCGGCCCCGGGGTTTGGGGCTGGCTGCATTTTTTCGGCCCTGCGCCCACTCCAACTCCGGGGGCCTCGGGCCCCCCTTGTTGTATGGACGTTGGTTCAAGAAAACCGGCCAAAAGCCCGGGGGTCTGGGGGCAAAGCCCCCGGCGTCTCTTTGCATCCTTTCTCCACGCGGAGAAAGGATGTGGCCGCGCAGGCCAAACCCATTCAATAAACTACGATTTTTTTATGCGCTTGTGCCATAAAACACAATCTGTGCTTTGGCACCCCCTTTCTTTACACAATGGGCCGGGCTGAACGCGGATAAAAACGTGCATAGTCTGCCCCGGCCCCCACAAATGCTCCCGCATTTGTCCCAGGCTATTCAAAAAGAGGGAAAGAAGCACCAGGGGGAAATCCCCCTGGAACCCCAGGCAGCCGGAGCCGTTTTATTTTTGCAAATCCCCTTGACATTAACGCAGCGTCAAGGTGTATCCTCACAGAAGAGGGCATCCGGACCGCGGCCGGACACCCTCCCACAGACAGAAGGAGTGGTCGGGTTGGACTATACGGTGGATAAACTCGCGAGGCTTGCGGGGATCACGTCCCGCACCCTGCGGTATTACGATCAGATCGGGCTATTGCGGCCGGCTGGCACCGCTTCGAACGGATATCGCTTCTATGGTCCGGAGGAGGTGGATCGGCTGCAGCAGATCCTTTTTTACCGGGAGCTCGGTATGCCTCTGGACGAGATCCGCCGGCTCCTCGATGCCCCCGGCTTCAATCGGGAAAAGGCGTTGGAGGAACATCTGGCCGCCTTAGTCGCCAAACGGGAACGGATGGATATCCTGATCGCGAACGTCCGCCAAACCATCCGTTCCCTGAAAGGAGAGGAAGATATGTCGGATACTGAAAAATTCGAGGGCTTCAAGCGGCAGGCCCACGCGGAAAATGAGCGGCGGTACGGCTCCGAGCTCCGGCGGCGGTACGGCGACGGCATCATGGACGCGGCCGGCGCCCGGTTCCTTGACATGAGCGAGGGGACCTATCGGAAGGCGGAGGAGCTGGACGGCGAGGTGGTTCGCCTGCTCAAGGAGGCTATGGAGGCGGGCGAGCCCGGAGGGGAAGCCGCCCGGCTCGCCTGCGGCCTCCACCGTCAGTGGCTCGAGCTCTACTATCCGGAGGGCGTGTATTCCAAGGAGCTGCACCGCTCTCTCGGAGAGATGTACGAGACGGACGAGCGATTCAGGGCCTATTACGACCAGGAGAAGGAAGGCCTTGCCGCCTTCTTTCACCACGCGTTGGAGCTCTACTGCCGGTAAGGCGCCGGCCCGGCATCACCCGGGGGGATCCGTTCCTCCGGGTGATGCCCGTATATATGGACATTTTGGTGCGCATGCTGTATGATGAGGGGGATCGTATATCCCAAAGAAGGAGAGACCGGCATGCTGGAATACAAATTCGACACCCAACTGCTCATCGAGGGCGAAAACCTGTCCGAGGACGACATCCACGACTACATCACCGCCCATTTCAAGGGCGACTGTCTGCTCGCCGTGGGGGACGACACCCTCATCAAAATCCACTATCATACCAACGAGCCCTGGGACGTTCTCGCTTACGGAGCGTCTTTGGGTGACATCTTCGATGTCGTCGTGGAAAACATGGAACGGCAGGAAAACGGCCTGAAAGGATAGGCCGCCAAGCGGCTGGACGGGGACACCGGATCACGGCGGTTTGCTATCGCTCATCTTGCACCCTCCGTCCCCGCCGGGTCCACCCCTGCTCTTGACAAAGGGCGGAAACACATCGTGTTTTCCGCCCTTTGTCGCTTATAAGGAGTGTTTTCGAGACACGTGCCCTTGAAAACACGGATCCTGAACTCGCCGCGGCCGTTTGGGCCATCGACTGCGCTTTTTCTACTTTTTTGACCGTCTGGGCCCCGGCATAACTGTTTTTTCGGCTGCGGCCTCATCCAAAGCCGGAACCCCCTTTTGGTGAATTCTTGGTTCTGGCGTCTGCCTTCCCCCTGCGTTCTTGAAAAGGAAACCGCTCGATGGTTGTTGACAAATCAGAACGTATGTTCTATACTGAGAAAACAGGGAGGTGACGGCGTTGGAACTGATGGACAAACTGCGGATACTGGCCGATTCCGCCAAATATGACGCGGCCTGTACCTCGAGCGGCGTGGACCGGGAGGGGCAGGCGGGTATGCTGGGATCGGCGGTGGGGTGCGGCATCTGCCACAGCTTTGCCGCCGACGGGCGCTGCATTTCGCTGCTGAAGGTACTGATGACCAACAGCTGCGTATACGACTGCCAGTACTGCGTCAACCGGTGCTCCAACGACGTGCCCCGGGCCACCTTCACCCCGGAGGAGCTGGCGACCCTGACCATGGAGTTCTACCGGAGGAATTACATCGAAGGGCTTTTCCTCAGCTCGGGTGTCCTGAAGGATCCGGATACCTCAATGGAACGTATGTGCCGGGTGCTGGAACTGCTGCGGGGCCCGTATCGTTTCGCGGGATACATCCACGTCAAAACCATCCCCGGCGCTTCCCCCGAGCTTATCGATAAAATCGGGCTGCTGTGCGACCGGATGAGCGTGAACATCGAGCTGCCCAGTGAACGCAGCCTCACCCAGCTCGCCCCCGACAAAAGCAAACAGAGCATTTTGAAGCCCATGGCCGCCGTGCGCGACCGGGTGGCCCAGAGCCGGCACGAGCTGGCGGTTTATCGCCATGCCCCCTCCTTCGCGCCCGGCGGGCAAAGCACCCAGATGATCATCGGCGCCACCCCCGATACCGATTACCAGATCATGAAACTGGCTTCCGGCCTTTACAGGAAGTATGCTCTCAAACGTGTTTTTTACTCCGCGTATATTCCGGTGGGCACCCACGCCCTTCTTCCCAAGGACCAGCCTCCGCCCCTGCTGCGGGAGCACCGCCTTTACCAGACCGACTGGCTGCTGCGGTTCTATGGCTTTCAGGTGGAGGAGATCCTGGATGAGCGGCATCCGTCCCTGGACCCCCTGCTGGATCCGAAATGCAACTGGGCGCTGCATCATCTCGACCGCTTTCCCGTCGAGGTCAACCGGGCGGACCGGGAAATGCTGCTGCGGGTGCCGGGGATCGGCGTGAAATCCGCCGACCGGATTCTGAGCGCCCGCCGGGTGGGCTCTCTGTCCTTTGACGACCTGAAGAAGATCGGGGTGGTGCTCAAGCGGGCGATCTATTTCATCACCTGCAAGGGGCGGATGGCGGACGGCACCCGCCTGTCTGAGAGCTTCATTTATCAGAACCTGACGGCGGATATCCGGCTGCGTCCGGGCAGCCTGCCCCTGACACAGCCGGTGCGGCAGCTCACCTTCGACGATCTGCCGCAGCTTTCGCCCGGAAAGGAGGACCGGCTCAAATGCCTGACGGGACAGATGTGACACTCCTGACCGACGGCACGTTCGAAGGGCTGCTCACTGCGGTTTTCGACTCCTATTCGGTTCATCCGGCCCCGGTCTCGGTCCATGCCGCGGCCGTGTGCCAGCAGGAGCTCGGCCGCCGCTATCTGGAGATACGAACCGATGACGCCAAGGCGGAACGGGTGATTGCCGGTGTGAAAAAAAGCATGGGCGCCGATGGATACGCCCAGGTCTGGACGTGTTTTCAGTCGAATTATGTATACAAAGAGGATATTATATACAAATATATACGATTTGGCATGAAAATTGGCCGGGTTATCCATCAAAAGATCACCGACGAACGGGTGATGCGGCTGCAAAAGCTCGTTTCGCTTGTCGGGCGGGAGGCGGGAATGCTCCGGCAGTTTATCCGCTTTTCCAAGCTGGAGGGAGGCATCTACTATGGGGAGATCACCCCGGAACACAACGTTGTAGCCATGCTGATGCCGCACTTTGTCTCCCGGTTTCAGATCCAGCCCTTCATCATCCACGACAAGACGCACAGACTGTGCGGAGTATCCGACACCAAAACCTGGGTGGTCGCCACCGACGAGGACCTGGTTCTTCCGGCGTTTTCTGCCGACGACACGGCCTATCGCCGGATGTGGAAGGCCTTTTATGAGACCATTGCGATAAAGGAACGGACCAATCCGGTCTGCCGGCGCAACCATATGCCGAAGAAATACTGGAAACACCTGACCGAAATGCACCTGTCCAATGAAGATCCGGATGCACAGGCCCGTCTTCCGCTGCCTTCGGCCCTGTCCGCCGACCGGGTGCGCGCTCTGGCGGACAGGGAGAGAGCCCCGCTGCCTGCGGACCCGCCGGGGAGATGACAGTTGTGGAGAAAAGAGGCGGGTTTCTCCTTTTTTCGCCCCTTCCCGGCCTTTCCAAATCCACGTATCTGTGATATACTGTATCCCATTGGAAGCGTGTTGACGGGCGAAAGGGGGATGACTGAGATGGCGAAACCGGAAGCGCCGGTTTTGGAAACCGAACGGCTGCGCCTGCGCCGCCGGCAGCATCGTGACATTCCCCGGATGATGCAGGCCTATCAGGACGACGAGATCCGCCGCTATCTGGGCGGGCATCCCCCCAAGGACGGCGCGATGCTCGCCCAGCTCGTCCGCAGGCGCAGCCCTACCGAATGGGCGGTGACCCTGCGGGGGGAGGACCTCTATATCGGAGAATGCACCATCAACCGGGTGGTAGACGGCTATCTCGGGGAGCTCGGCTATCTCTTCCTGCGGGAGTATTGGGGAAAGGGCTATGCGGCGGAGGCGGCACAGGCCGTTTTGGATTACGCGGCCGGCAAACTGCGGCTGGGCCGGATGTGCGCCTGCATCGACGCGGCCAACACCCGTTCGGTCCGGCTGGCCGAGCGGCTGGGCTTTGAGCGGATCGCCTTTCTGCCCGAAGCCGACTTCGGCGGGCGGGTGGCGGATATGTATTACTACGCCCGCAAGCTGCCGGGGCGGGAGTGGCCGTTGGTGCCGTGATCCCCCGCCCGCGCGGCCGTGGACGGCATCAATGTTTACGGATCGTTCACGGATTTTTGCGCCGAGACGTTGAAAAGCCTTTTCGAGGTATGGTATACTAGACGAAAAAGCGGCGGCCATGCGCGTCCGGCCCGGGCGTCCGAGTCCTGCGTTTCCAGGGCAGAAACAGGCCGGGGGCCTTTCAAATCGAAGGAGTGTCGAAGATGGATACGTTTGTGGAACAGATCATCGTCAAGAAAAAGGGGCCGAAGGAAATCGCCATTATCACCGGGACGATCCTGTTGGTCGTGATCCTGGTTTTTGTGCTGTTTCTGTTCCTGAATTATTTTTCCCTAGTGATCGACATGCTGCTCATCTACGGGGCCTGGTGGCTCATCACCGGCCAGAATGTCGAATATGAGTACAGCGTGACCAACGGGGACATCGACATCGACCAGATCATCGCGCAGCGCAAGCGCAAGCGGGTGGTGTCGGTTGCGGGCAGCAAGATCGAAACAGCGGGTCCGTATAATCCCACGGAGTTCGCCGGGCGCCGCTTCGACCGGACCGTGGTGGCGGCACCGGCGGAAACGGCGCCGGGGGTGTGGTACTTCACCTACCACAGCAAGAAAAGCGGCAGCACTCTGGTGCTGTTCCAGCCGGAGGAGCGGGTCATGGACGCGTTCAAAGCCTCCCTGCCCAAGCTGCTGATGCTGGAGGTCAACCGGAAGCTTACGCAGCAATAGACGGAAGGTACGGATGGGGCGGACCCCAGCGGCCGCTTGGCGGCCCGGGGCCCCGCCCTTTTTTCATCGGCGGCTGGAAGGCGGCTGCCTGCATCCGGGCACGGGGGCAGGGTGCCGCGCGGATTTCCGGCTATACTCCGGCAGACGGAAAGGACGGATGAGTCATGAAGATTTTGACAGCCCGGGATATGCGGCTGGTGGAAGCGGCGGCGGTGGCGGGCGGCCTCGATTATCCGCGCTTGATGGAAAACGCCGGCAGCGCGGCCGGCCGGATGATCCGCTCGCGCTATGAGGTCCGGGGCCGGAAGGTGTCGGTCCTGTGCGGCAAAGGCAACAACGGCGGCGACGGCTTTGTCGTGGCCCGCAAGCTGATGGAGGCGGGCGCGGAGGTGACGGTCGTCCTCCTCTGCGGCAAGCCGGCTACGTCGGATGCGGCGGACATGTATGCCCGCGCGGTCGGGATCGGCGCCGCCCAGTGCAATCTCGAAACCGAGCCGTATGTGGCGATGACGGCAGTGCGGGAGGCGGAGATGCTGGTGGACGCGGTCTACGGCATTGGGTTCCACGGGCGTCTGCCCGACGCGCTGCGCCCGGTGTTCCGGCTGGCGAACCAGAGCGACGCGCCCGTTATCGCCTTGGATGTCCCCAGCGGGTTCAGTGCCGACTCGGGGGTCTACGATGAGGATACGATCCGGGCGGAGTATACCGTCACCTTCACGGCTATGAAGCCGGGGCTGCTCGTCCATGGGGCGTCGGAGCTTACCGGGCCGGTCGAGGTGGCGCAGATCGGGATCGATCCCGCCCTGCTTGACCAGTATGCCCCGAGCCAGACCATCGTGGACTGGGAAATGGTCCGGGCCTGCTTCCTCCCCCGCCCTCTGGACAGCCACAAGGGGACCTATGGCCGTGTGCTGGCGGTGTGCGGCAGCGTGGGGATGGCCGGAGCGGCCATGCTGGCCGTCCGGGCTGCGCAGCGCTGTGGCGCCGGCCTGGTTGCGGCGGCGCTGCCGCGTTCACTGTATCCGGCCGTGGCGGGGCAAAACCTCGAGGCGGTCTACCGTCTGCTCCCGGAAACATCGGACGGGCTGGTCGCGGCGGAGGCGCGCCATTTGCTGCGGGAGGAGCTCGGGCGGGCCAGCGCGGTTTTGTGCGGATGCGGCCTCGGCCGGGGGGATTCGGTCACGGCGGTGGTGGAGGATTTGCTCGCGCAGGCCTCTTGCCCGGTGGTATTGGACGCGGATGGTATAAATGCGGCGGCGGGGCATATACATATAGGGAAAACAGCCCGCGTGCCGGTGGTGCTGACGCCGCATCCGGGGGAAATGGCCAGACTGATCGGCTGCCGCATCGAGGATGTGCAGCAGAATCGGGTGGAGACGGCCCGCAGCTTCGCGGAGGAACAGAAGGCCGTGGTGGTGCTCAAGGGCTATCAGACCGTTATTGCCGCCCCGGGCCGTGCCGTTCTGCTGAACAAAAGCGGCAATCCCGGGATGGCGGCGGCCGGCAGCGGCGACGTGCTGGCCGGGATGATCGCTTCGCTGATCGCCCAGGGAATGGAACCAGCCCAGGCGGCGATGTGCGGCGTCCATCTGCATGGTCTGGCGGGGGATCGGGCCGCGGCCCGGCTGTCCCAGCACGCGATGCAGCCCTCCGATATGATCGAAGAGCTGGGCGGACTGTTTTCCAATCTGGAAAAATAGGAGTTGAGCCCCTATGGTCTGCCGCATCTCGTGGAAAAGAGGCGTCGCGGCCCTGGTCTTTCTGGCGGCCGCCGCGCTCTGCCTGATCCTGGCCATGAGCAGTTGTCAAAAAAGCGGCGGCGGGGCCGAGGCGCCGGTGGTCACGGGCTTCGAATGCGATGTCGCCCTCACCTACCGGGACATGGAGATCACCGGCCATCTCACCCGGCTGAACGCGGGTACCCTGACCCTGGCGTTCACCGAGCCCGCCTCCCTCAAGGATATGACCATGATGTGGGATGGGGAGAATATCTCGATGAAGATGTACGGCCTGACCTTCGGCGTCGATCCCTCGGAAATCCCGGAAAGCGCCCTTGGAAAGGGAATCGTCGACGCGCTCGACGTCGCGCTCCGCGGCGGCGGGGGCGGCGCCCGGGTGACAGAGGAGGGCGTCAAGACCGAGGGGGATTCGGTCAACGGGCAGTTCGAGCTCCTGTCCGACCCGGAGAGCGGCAGCCTTCTCTCGCTGAAGGTGCCCTCCCTGAACCTGAAAGCGGATTTCTCCAATTTTGCCGTCAAGACCTCCTGACGATACCGGCCGCGGGGCGTCCTGCCCCGCGGTTCTCTCTGTCCCGGCCTCTCCTGGATGGACTGTTTGGCGAAGCCGCCGCATATAGTGGGAGGGATGGCCCGCCGCTCTTGCGCCGGGGGGAAAAACATGGTATGATAAGACTTCAGCGTGCAGGGCGCGCAGAGGAGGAATGGGGATGGACAACCGGCCCATCGGCGTTTTTGATTCGGGGTTGGGCGGCCTGACGGTCGTCCGGCAGCTGCTGTCGACCCTTCCCGGGGAGGACATCGTGTATTTTGGGGATACCGGCCGGGTCCCCTACGGTACCCGCAGCCCCGAGACGATCGAAAAATATACCCGGCAGGACTGCCGTTTCCTGCTGTCGAAGGGCGTCAAGCTGATCATCGCCGCGTGCGGCACGGTCAGCTCGGTCGCGTCCCATATCCTCCGGGAATTGCCCGTCCCCGCCATGGGGGTGGTGGAACCCACCGCCGACGCCGCCGTATCCGCGTCGAAAACAGGGCGCATCGGGATTCTGGGGACGGCGGCGACCATCCGGTCCGCCTCTTTCGAGAGACGGATTTTGGAAATCCGGCCCGATGCGGTGGTGATACCCGTCGCCTGCCCCCTGTTTGTCCCCCTTGTGGAAAACGGATGGATCGAGCCGGACAATGAGGCTACGCTTGCGGCCGCCCGGCGGTATTTGGCCCCGCTGGCCGATAAACGCGTGGATACACTGATCTTGGGATGCACACATTTTCCGCTCCTGGCCCCGGTTATCTCCAAAATCGTGGGGCCGGATGTCGCTCTAGTGGATTCGGGATCGGCCTGCGCGACGCTCTGCGCTGACCGTCTGGAACGGGACGGGGCGCTGAACCGGACCAAACGGGCGGGAATGTGCCGTTTTTATGTCAGCGACCTGCCGGACGATTTTACCCACGTGGCCCGGATGTTCCTCGGGCGGGAGGTGGATGGGGATACCGAACGGGTGGACATGGAAACCCTGTTGGGTGCGGGAGCCCCCGATACCGTGTGAAAAGAGGAAGAATCCGATGGACGTGCTCATATCCATCACCGGCACCCAGCGGGTGGACGGTGAGGAAGAAACTATAGAACTGACCACCGCCGGCGGCATGGAGCCGGCCGGGGAGGGTTGGACGCTCACGTATGACGAATCGGCGGCGACCGGTATGGAAGGGGTTACCACCACCATCCGGGTGCATCCGGATGAGGTGCTGCTGGAACGGACCGGCAGCCTGCATTCCCTCCTCGTCCTGCAAAAGGGGCGCCGCCATCAGTGCAGCTATGCCACCCCTTACGGGACGCTGCTGCTCGGGGTGTATACGAGCGAGCTGCGCAGTACCCTGACCGGCTCCGGGGGAGAGCTGCGGTTTGCCTATACGCTCGATACGAATGCCGGCGCCCTGTCGGCACACGACGTGCGTATCTCTGTTAAGGAAGTTTCATAATCAGGAGGCTGTTTCATGCAAAACATTGTATCGATCGCGGAAGACCAGGTGCGGGAAGCGGTTCTGCGCGCGGCCGGGGAGGCCGTGGCCGCTGGGGAGCTGCCCGCCGAACCGATGCCCGCCTTTGTCGTGGAGGTCCCGGGTGACCGCACGCATGGGGACTATGCGGTCAACGCCGCCATGGTCAGCGCCCGGGCGTTCCGCCGGGCTCCCCGTCAGATCGCGGATGCGCTCCTGAAGCATCTGGATCTGACCGGTACCTTTCTGGAAAAGGCCGAGGTGGCGGGGCCGGGGTTCTTGAATTTTTTTCTCGCCCCCTCCTATTACGCGGCGGCGGTGGAGGCTGTGCTGGCCGGCGGGGACCGGTATGGCCGCTCCAGCTACGGGCAGGGTAAAAAGGTACTCGTGGAATTCGTCTCCGCCAATCCGACAGGCCCCATGCACATCGGCAACGCCCGGGGCGGAGCGCTCGGAGACGGCCTGGCGTCGGTGCTTTCCTGGGCGGGCTATGAGGTCAGCCGGGAATTCTATATCAACGATGCGGGCAATCAGATCGAAAAATTCGGCCGCTCCCTCGAGGCCCGCTACCTGCAGCTCTACCGCGAGGGGATCGAGATGCCGGAGGAGGCCTATCTCGGGCAGGATATTGTGGACCATGCCAAGGCTTTCGCTGCCAAGGAGGGGGACCGGTATGTGGACGTTCCTTCCGACGAGCGGCGGAAAGCCCTGGTGGCGTACGCCCTGCCTCTGAACATCGCGGGA
>ERZ856578.7549-NODE-7549-length-11308-cov-3.436649_pt1 | contig 11308 bp, 12 predicted proteins | sample MGYA00514384_ERZ856578 | MGnify/ENA primary metagenome ERZ856578 (study PRJEB29103, sample SAMN06111958) | human gut metagenome | biome: human gut; feature: ankylosing spondylitis patient; material: healthy_person | host: Homo sapiens | place: China:Hangzhou...
CAATCTTCTTTCGAAAATTGCCGTTTCTTCTTGGCGCAGAAGGAGAGACTCGAACTCTCGCGCCGGTTTCCCGACCTACGCCCTTAGCAGGGGCGCCTCGTCACCAACTTGAGTACTTCTGCATGGTAACTTATATTATAAAGTTTTGTTGTTGTCGCTGGCGGAGAGAGTGGGATTCGAACCCACGGTACGTTGCCGTACGACGGTTTTCAAGACCGTTCCGTTATAACCGCTTCGGTATCTCTCCATAAAGCGTAAGTTATTCTAACACAAATCAAATGCCTTGTCAACGCTTTTTGTGTGAATTTTATTTTCCGATATCCTGTCTGAGCAAGGCCTCAAGGCTCACTCCGAGGGTGTCGGCTATCACGATAACCTCGATGTCCGTCACAAAGCGTTTACCGCACTCGATGCGCTGAACGGCGTTTTTGTCTATATCGAGCCCCGCGAGCTGAAATGCATCGGCGAGCTGCCGCTGCGAAAGCTCCATATTTTTGCGTAGAACGGCTATATTTTTTCCGCAGACATTGTTAAGCCCGTCTTTTGCTTTGTTGATAAACATAAAAAAGCCTCCGAGACATTCAGTGCTTGTCAATAAGGCTATTATATGTTATGATTAGATAAATATTGACATTCACTAAATGTCACAGTTGAGAGGCGAAATTATATGTTCAAAAAAAGCAAGTCCGAAAAGTACAACAATAAGAAATCTCGTCAGAGGAAACTAAAAGCCTTTGAGATCTCAGCGTTTGTAATGATGCTTCTGTCTCTCTTTGCGGGCATGGCTTTTCTTGCTTCGGGTTGTTTTTTCTTTTCTTCGCTCGGGAAATTCATCCTCTTTCCTTTTCTGCTCGGTATTCGCTCTTGCATTTTTTATATTTGCCGTCTTTTTTCTTGTTATTTTCACCAATTTGATCAATAAACAACTTCCCTAATGTAGCAATTTGTGATATGATTATCGCATACCGAACGACGGAGGGAATGTATGAACGCAAAAGAACTGCTCGGCAGGCTCTGCGAAAATGCAATATGCGGCGAAATTTCCGTTTACGACTGTGGCGACGGCGCATATATGCGGCTTATAAAAGGCGCGGAGGAATCGGATTTTTCAAAAATCTGCGGCGAGTGCGAAAAGCTCGGATATACGATTTTTCAGCGCAACGACCTCGAAGAAAACAGGCACGCATCATATAACGGGAATATGCTCGTCCACATATATTTCTGCCCGTCGGAAAAAAGCCTGCGCGTCATATGCGACCCGTTCTCTGCTCGGTTCGAGTGCGAGGAGCCGAAATATGAGAGAAGATGCGGCAGCGCTCTTTGGCAGTTTGAAAACGACCACTCGTATATTGACTGCGGGATGTGCTATATCCTGCGCTGCGCGGACAACAGCTTTTTTATTATAGACAGCGGGCATTTTCTTCAGCCCAACGACCACAAGAGGATATACCGCTTTCTGCGCGAACGCACGCCCGACGGCGAGCGGACGGTTATTTCGGGCTGGTTTTTCAGCCACGCGCACGACGACCATGTGAGCCAATTTGTCGATTTTATCCGCGAATACGGCTCGGCGGTCGAAATTGAAAGGCTATATTACAACGACGCGCCCATAGACCACCGCGACAGCATGAGCTGGGGCGAGTCCAATAAAAAATATATAAGGCGGTTTGAGGACTGCGCCCGTTCCTGCAATATTCCCACCGTGAAGCTCCACACGGGGCAGCGGTTCTTCGTGCGCAACCTTCGCTTTGACGTGCTCTGCACTCAGGAGGACGTTTGGCCTCAAAGTCTCGAAAACTTCAACAACACCTCGTGCGTGCTCGCGCTTGAGGCAGACGGGACAAGGATAATATTCCCCGGCGACGCCGCAGATGTCGAGAGCGACATAATGACGGCGCGCTACACAGAAAAAACGCTCGGCTGCGACATTATGCAGCAGTCTCACCACGGGCACAGCGGCGCTTCGCCCGAGTTCTACCGCAGAGCTGACGCAAAGACAGTAATGTTTCCGATAACAAAAATAAAATTCGACGAGGAATATCCGAAGCAGGAGGCGAACAGAGTCGCCTGCTCTATAGCCGAGGAATATTTCATAGCCTCCGACGGCACGGTTGAATTCCCCCTGCCCTACTCGGTCGGCAGCGCGAAAGTTTATCCCGACGAAACCTTTGAAAACTTCGCCGCGATAAAAATGCTCTGGGGCTACGACTACCCCGAAGAATACAAGAAACAGCTGTTTGAGGATTTTTTAAGACGCGGAGGCCTGCCCTCTCTCGGAGAGGTAGAGGCATAACACGAAGCTCCCGAACGCTTTGCCGAAAAATAAAACCGCAACGGAGGATAATATACAATGATAAATTTCGACAGCAAGAACAGGATATTCAAGCTTGACACTCCCAATTCGAGCTATGTTATCGGAGTCGTCGGCTCCGACCAGCTCGTCAATTTATATTACGGCAGCAAGATAGCCGACACCGAGGGGCTTGAGGCACGTTCGTTTCGTCCGCGCTGCGCGTCGTTCAGCCCGCTGACCAATGAGCACTATACCGACTCGCACGATTTTTCGCCCGACTGCGCGCCCATGGAATACGGCTGCAACGGCTGCGGAGATTTCAGGGTTAGCGCGTTATCAATAAAAAATGCGGACGGCAACACCGTCACCGATATGCGCTACGAGGGGCACAGGATATACGCGGGCAAGCCGTCCGCCGAGCCCCTGCCGTCTGTTTACCTCAACAGCGACAGCGAGGCGGACACGCTCGAAATCTATATGGCGGACAGAGCGACCGATATTCGCGTCACGCTCATATATACCGTATTCAACGCGCTCGATGTAATCATACGCAGCGCAAAAATCGAGAACGCGTCGCAGAAGCCTGCGGATATCGAACGCGCGATGAGCCTGTGCGTCGACCTGCCGAGCATGGATTACGACCTCATAACTCTCTACGGCAGACACGCCAAGGAGCGCTCCGAGGAGCGCCGCCCGCTCGCCCACGGACTTCAGGGAATTGCGAGCAAGCGCGGAGTTTCGAGCCACTGTCAAAACCCGTTTGCGGCTCTCGTCTCCGAAAATGCCGACGAGGACAGCGGCGAGGCCTACGGCTTCAATCTCGTTTACAGCGGCAACTTCGAGTTCTGCGCCGAATGCGACTTCTCGGGCACCTCACGCATAGTCATGGGCATAAACCCCAATGACTTCTCCTGGCGCCTTGAGCCCGGCGAGAGCTTTATGACTCCCGAGGCGGTTATCGTCTATTCGAATGCGGGCATAGGCGAGATGAGCCGCACATATCACAAGCTCTATAACAACAATCTCGTCTGCGGCAAATGGAAAAGTGCAAAGCGTCCCCTGCTGATAAACAGCTGGGAGGCGGCATATTTTGATTTTGATACGGAAAAGCTCGTCTCCTTCGCCGGGCGTGCAAAGGAGCTCGGTATGGATATGCTCGTCATGGACGACGGCTGGTTCGGCGAGCGCAACGACGATCGCAGTTCCCTGGGCGACTGGTTCGTAAACGAGAGCAAGCTCAGGGGCGGCTTGGGCGAGCTTATAGACAGAGTAAACGCTCTCGGGCTGAAATTCGGAATATGGTACGAGCCGGAGATGATCTCCCCCGACTCGGAGCTGTTCCGCGCCCACCCCGACTGGTGCGTCCATGTTCCGAACCGCAAGCCCTGCATAGGCAGGCATCAGTATGTTCTCGATATGTCCCGAAAAGATGTGTGCGACAACATTTTCGACCAGATGTACTCCGTGCTCTCGAAATATAAAATAGACTATATCAAATGGGACTTTAACCGCAATATTTCCGACGCGGGCTCCGCTCTGCTGCCCGCGGACAGGCAGGGCGAGTTCTTCCACCGCTTCATTCTCGGCACATACGAGCTCATGGGCAGGATACGCGACGCATTCCCCGATATGCTCTTTGAAAACTGCTCGGGCGGCGGCGGGCGCTTCGACCCCGCCATGCTCGCATTCTCTCAGCAGATCTGGGCGAGCGACAACACCGACCCAATAGAGCGGCTGACGATTCAGTTCGGCACCTCGATGTGCTACCCCGCCTCGACTATGGGCGCTCACGTCTCCGCCTGCGACAGGACGGATTACAAAGTAAAGGGCGACGTCGCGCTCTGGGGCACGTTCGGCTACGAGCTTGACCCGAATGAGCTGAGCGCAGAGGAGCGCGGGCAGGTAAAAAAGCAGGTTGACGAATACCGCAAATACTATGACCTCATTCACTCGGGCGACCTCTATCGGCTCAAAAGCCCCTACGATGACGGATATCGCTGCGCGTGGAGCTTTGTCGCGCAGGACAAGAGCGAGGCTCTTGCGACGGTCGTAACCATGCGTGCGCCCGAAGTGCCGTTCTTCATTCTCAAGTTCAAGGGTCTCGACCCCGAAAAGCGCTACAGCTGCGACTTCGACGGGAGAGTTTACTCCGGCTCCAATCTCATGAACGCCGGACTCAACCTGACCCGCTCCACCGCAAAAACTTATTCGAGCGTCAAGATATATCTCAAGGAGGAAGAATAACATGAAAAAGAAGCTTCTCAGATTCGTTTCGCTCGCGCTCGCTTCATTTGTGCTCGGCGGCATAAGCACCTGCGCCTTTGCCGAAGAATCGGAGAGTGAAATCGACGGGTCGAACTGGATGAGCGCGATAAAGCCGGATGTGCCGATAACAGCCGTAAATATGCCCGGCACGCATGACAGCTCGACGAAGTATGTTGACATCAGTCCGATATTCAAGACACAGGACGGTTCCGTCTCGGAGCAGCTCTACCGCGGCGCACGCTACTTTGATATGCGCTTCGAGCTTCAAAAGGATAAAAGGCTGGTTGCCGTTCACTCGGCGGCCTCCTGCCGAAAGGCTTACGGCGTAAAAGCCGAGAAGCTCACGGCGGCGGACGCCGTTAAGATGTGCGCCGACTTTTTGAAGAAGAATCCCGGCGAGACCGTGCTTTTCCAGCTCAAGGAGGGTAACGGCAAGACGGGCACGGTTTTCTTCGACGCCTTCTACGAGCAGTGCATAAAGGGTCAAGAGGATATATGGTTTCTCGAAAACCGTATCCCGACCCTCGGCGAGGTGCGCGGCAAGATAGTTCTCCTGCGCGTTGTCAAAGCCGACCGCTCGAAGTTCGACGATCAGAACAGCGGCCTCGATTTCGGCGCATATCCGCACGTCCCCGTAAAAGAGGTTATAAACTTCATATCGGGCAGCATGAAAAAAGCCTCGACGGGCAAAACCTATTCACACCTCTATGTTCAGGATTCGTATAAGCTCGGCGGCAGCAAAAAATGGCAGGCAGTCACAACATTCCTCGAATCCGAGTTAGACCCCGAGAACTTCAACATATGCCTGTCAAGCTGCGTCGGACTGGGTCTGCCGCTGATGAACTCGCGGATAATCAATCACAGACTCAAAAAGTACGACTTCAAGGACGGCAAGACATACGGAATAATCGCCATGGACTTTGTCCCCGAGGACGTTTGCAGGAACATATACATGACAAATTCCGCAATAATGACCGAGACACCGAACGCCGCCACCGAATATTCGGAGCGAACTTCGTTCACTTTTCTCGGGCGCACGTTCTTCGTTCTTCGCAGCTTGCTGTTCGGCATCGTCCATGCCGTGAGCTTTATTGCGAACTTGTTCTACCGTTAAAATTCAATATTGACACTTCTCGCTATACCGCGGCAAAAGCTTGTGTTTTTTGCCGCGGTATTTTTGACAGATTTTTTATATGTGAAAATATAAAATAATAATTGTGTCAAAACAGCCCGCACAGGTTTTCGTCGCGGCGCAATATCTAAAAGAGAAGTGAAAAAAATGGAGAAATCAAGGATAAACTCGGACAAGCTCAAATTCATAGATGAAGAAAAGCGCGTGAAGCTCATCCTCGTGTTTAAATGCATTTTTTCGTGCGCCGCCGGGCTGCTGCTCGCGCACGCGAAAATTTTCGGAAGGCTGTCCCCTCTCGCGCTCGCGTTTTCTGCGGCGGCGGTTCAGCCCTGCGCCCTTGCGGCGGCGGTCGGCTCGCTCTCGGGCTATCTGCTGTCCTTTTCGGGCACGGAGGGAATAAGATACGTGGCGTGCGTCGCGGGAACAGCGCTGATAAATTTTTCCGTCAACCGTCTGCGCGGCGAGGACTGCGTGCGGCGCACGGCTCCCGTCTCCGCCGCGCTGTGCTGTGCGTCTACGGGCATGGCCGTGCTGCTCGTCGAGGGCTTCACGCTAAACGGCGTTGTGAGCTTTCTCTCCGACTGCATTCTCGCGGGCGGGATGACATATTTTTTCTCGCGTTCCCTCCGTCTTACGGAGCGCAAAAATAAATCAAACGCTCTCGGCAGGCACGATATAATCTGCATCGCCGTCTCCTGCTGCGCGGCGCTGACCGCTTTCGCCCGGCTCAATATACTGAACTTCCGTCCCGCCGGGACTGCGGCGGCTCTCGCCGTTATGCTGCTGTGCTTCGCCCTGCGTGAATCGGGCGGCGCAATAGGCGGAATCTGCTCGGGTGCGGCGCTCGCGGCGGCTTGCGGCGAGCCCGCTCTGGGCGCCGTATACGCGGCTGCGGGACTCTGTGCCGGGCTGTTCTCGAAATTCGGTCAGTTCGGTATTTCGGCGGCATTTATCTGCATCTGCGGGATAAGCGCGGTCATCTCCCCGAGCCCGCAGGCGGTGGCGGCTATTGCCGAGAGCGCGGCGGCGGCTCTGATTTTCGTGCTCATACCGCGTGCAAGGCTCGAAAAGCTGCGGGAAAAGCTGAGCCCCGTGCAGGAATATGCGCCCGACGGCGAGCGAGGGGAGCTGTGCCGCCGCCTCAACGACGCGGAGAGTGCGCTCGAGGGCGTAGGGCGATGCATCGAACGGGCGGGCAAGAGAATAGACTCCGTGCGCCCGGACGGGGCGGAGATAATGACCGCGAGGGTCAAGCAGAGCGTCTGCGCCGGGTGCGGGAAGTGCGCCGGAAAGAGAGAAAAGCTCCGAGAGCGAGCGTTTTCGGACGCGATAAAAATACTGCGCGAGGAAAATCATATAACTTCGGAGGAATTGGGCGCGGAGTTCTGCGTCGAATGTCCGAAGTCTTACGCTGTAGCCGAAAGCTTCAACCGAATTTTTGCGGACAGCGTCGCATCGGCTTGCGCGGCGCAAAAGACAAACCAGCTCCGCCGTGCCGTTGCGGACAGCTTCGGCGCGATGGCCGATATCATAGGCGAAATCGCCGCGCAGACGGCAAGGAGCGAAATGTTTCTCCCCGCGCAGACCTCCTGCGCCGTTGACGTACTCGGCGAACTCGGATTGAATATTATCTCCGCCTGCTGCAAAAGAGACTGCGAGGGGCATATTAAGCTCACGGCGAAAGCTGCGGAGCTGCCGGAAAACTCCGTCCTGCGAAAAGCCGCCGACACGCTCTCTCAAGAGCTCGGAGCGGCTTTGACTCTCCCCGCCATACGCGACACAGAGGGCGGAGTCGAGCTGACCTTCGGCGAAAAGCCGCGCTTCTGCTTTGAAATAGGCTCCGATCAGCGCCCCGCCTCGGACGACGGGGACTGCGGCGACTGCTGCGACTGCGTGGGGCGCTAGGACGGGCGGAATGTGATAATTTTGAGCGACGGCATGGGGACGGGCAGACGCGCCGCCGTCGATTCCGCTATGGCGACAGACCTTTTCGCTTCGCTCATCTGTTCGGGGCTCTCCTGCGAGGCGGCGCTCAGAACCGTCAACACCGCGCTCATAGCAAAGAGCGAGGACGAGAGCCTTGCAACGCTCGACATAGCGTCGCTCGACCCCTACTCGGGCGAGATAAGCTTCTTCAAGGCCGGCGCCGCGCCGTGCTTCATAAAGCGCGCGGGGCGCACGGCGATACTCGAGCTGCCGTCGCTCCCGGCGGGAATACTCAGCCGCATAGGTTTTTCAACGGCGGGCACCGAGCTGCGCGAGGGCGACACGGTGGTTATGATATCGGACGGCGTGGCTGCGGACGGCAGCGAGTGGATATTGAAGCTCCTTCGCTCATGGCGCGGGGACGCTCAGGGGCTCGCCGAGGAGCTGACCGCCGCCGCCTTGAGCCGCCGCAAAGGAAAAAAATCCGACGATATGACCGCGATATGCGTGCGGGTTCACGGCGCCGACCGAATCGGGAATTGACAAAGCCTGCGGCATAATATATAATATTTGCGAAAACAAATTGGAGGTATAAATTATGATTTTAGCAGCTGTCGGTAAGAACGGCACAGGCAAGGATTTCTTCCTTGATTATGTTGCTCAGAAGTACGGCTTCCCGATGATTTCCATCGGCGACGTTGTCCGCGAACTCGCAACCAAGGACGGCCTTGAGCTGACCCGCGACAATCTTCACGCCACCAGCAAGAAGTACATGGGCGAGTTCGGCCAGACCTTCTTCCCCGAGATGATAGTCAAGAAGATAAAGGAGTCGGACGCTCCGAACTATCTTGTTTCCGGCATTCGTCCGCCCTCGGATATAGAGATTTTCCGCAAGGCTTTCGGCGAGGATTTCATCCTTGTTGACGTTGTCATCAGCGACGACGAGGTTCGTTATCAGAGAATGATAGCCCGCGGCTCCGAGCGCGACGGCAAGAGCGTTGAGAAGCTCCGCGAGAACGATCTCCACGAGGAGGAGATCTTCCACACCAGCGAGAGCGAGAAGATGGCGAACTATGTCATCAAGAACGACGGCGGCGTCGAGGATTTCTACGCGGCAGTCGACAATTTCTATGAGACCGTTCTCAAGCCGAAGCTCGGCTGATCAGCTGATTCAAAAGCATAAAACGTCCTCCGTATGGCACCATACGGAGGATGATTTTTTATATATAAAAGTAAAAAGTCCGCACAGCATAAGCTGTACAGACTTTTCCGATGTAAAGATTGATTACTGCTGGGGAGCTCCAACAGGGCAAGCATCTGCGCAGGAACCGCACTCGGTGCAGAGATCCGCGTTGATCTCATACTTGCCGTCGCCCTCGGAAATAGCTCCTACGGGGCACTCAGCCTCGCAAGCGCCGCAGGAAATGCAATCGTCGCTGATATGATAAGCCATTAGTCAATCCTCCTTAATCAATTTATCTGTCAGCAATCGGCGGAGAATCTCCGCATATGCTGTATAATCATTGTAACACATTATATTGAAAAATCAAGAGTAAATTATGCCCGTATTTATTCTATTCCCTTGAGAGCCTCAAGCTCGGAGCGTTCAACCTTGATTTTGCCGTCCTTTATGGTCTTTACCTCGCGGCGGCCGAACGCGTGCGGCGCGGCATCGGGGCAGCGGTCGAGCCTGACCTTGAGCTGACCGGAGAGGAGGTTCACCTCAACTACCGTTCCCCTGCCCTCGGGAGTCTCAACGAGAGCGCCCTGCTTCGGGGTTATCTTCAGAAGATACTCGTAGTTGTCCTGCTCGTATTTCAGGCAGCACATGAGCCTGCCGCAGGTGCCGCTTATCTTGACCGGATTGAGTGAGAGACCCTGCTCCTTGGCCATCTTTATCGACACCGGCTGGAAGTCGCCTATAAACGTGCTGCAGCAGAACCGTCTGCCGCACATACCCAGACCGCCGAGCATCTTCGAGCCGTCGCGCACGCCTATCTGCCTGAGCTCTATTCTCGTGCGGAACACGCGGGCAAGGTCCTTGACAAGCTCGCGGAAATCGACTCTGACGTCGGAGGTATAATAGAAGAGTATCTTCTTGCCGTCAAAGGCGTATTCGACATTGACGAGCTTCATCATGTCAAGCCCGTGATCGGCTATCTTCTGAAGGCAGATATCAAAAGCCTCCTGCTCCTTTTTGCGGTTCTCCTCGACTGTCTTGAGATCCTCGTCCGTCGCGCGGCGCACCACGGACTTCAGGGGCTTGACTATCTCCTCGTCGCTGACCTCGCTGTTTTCGAGCGCCACTTCGCCGCACTCCATTCCGCGAACAGTCTCGACGATAACATAATCGCCCTTTTCGAATTTATTGTCGAGAGGGTCGAAATAATAGACCTTTCCGACCTCTCTGAATTTAACTCCTATGACCTGAGCCATATATTCCATCCTTTCATCTGCCCGACGCACGGCGCAGCTCGGCGCACATACGGGTAATGAGCAGAGTGTAATTTTCGTTTCTTTCAAATGCTGCCGCGAGTCCGTCTATACAGGTTATCATTCGCATGAGATTCGCCGTGGTTATATTAACGGCGAGCTTTTGCGCCGTGTCCCTATACTCCTCGGGCGCTTCGGCTCCGGATTTTATCAGCACCGCAGCGCGGAAAAATTCCGGCAGAACCTGCAAGGCGGCTCTGAACAGCGTCTTATCCTTTTCAAATGCCGCCGTCGCCGCGAGCAGGGGATATTCGTTAGCCTCCGGCACGGCCGCCGCCACAGCCCTCGCGGCGTCCAAAACGCCGCTGTCCACTCGCCTGCCGCCGCCCTGCGAAAACACGGCACAGCGGGAGAGGACGGTCTGCAAAAACACGTTTCTGTCATCCGTCAGCAGCAGAAAGCACACTCCCTCCGGCGGCTCCTCGAGCACCTTGAGCAGTGCATTCTGCGCGGGGACGAGCATATTCTGCGCGTCCTTCAGGATATACACCTTTCTGTCCGCCTCGTTTGCGACTATGTAGGCATCCGAGCGCAGCTCACGGACGGTTTCGATCTTGAAATTATCCGTTTTGGGGTCGGGCTCGAATATTTTTATATCGGGATGCGAATCGGAGAGTGCCTTGAGGCAGTTTATGCATCTGCCGCAGGGCTTGCCCTCCCCCGAGCACACCAGCGCGGCGGCGAGGGTCTTTGCGGTCTGCATAAGGCGTTCGCCGTCCTCATCCTCGAGTATCGCGGCATGGGGAAAACGCCCTGAGTTCACTGAGGAACTCAGAGCCTTTTTCAGCGGCTCCGATATTTGCAAAGATTCAAATCCCATATATTCTCCGGCGTTACAGCTTATAAAAATCCGCCATGTTCACAACGAACACGGTCGCTCCGCCGATCGCCACCTGAACGGGCAGGGTGACGAAGCTCTCCGCATTGTAGGCGGGGGCGGCGCTCATGAGTGCGTCTGGAGCAGTTTTCCCTGAGTATCTCCATGACGTCGTCAACGCGGCTGTCCTCAACGCCTATGAGCAGGGTGACGTTGCCCGCGCTTAAAAATCCGCCCGTTGTCGACAGCTTTGTTGCGTCAAAGCCGGCCTTTGTCAGCTCGCTTAATACGTCGTACGAGTCGTCGTTGCTGATTATCGCAATGATGAGTTTCATCGGAAAGGCTCCTTTCTGTTTTACTTGCATATCTTACTCAATAATAT
>ERZ856578.7567-NODE-7567-length-11283-cov-3.530609_pt1 | contig 11283 bp, 11 predicted proteins | sample MGYA00514384_ERZ856578 | MGnify/ENA primary metagenome ERZ856578 (study PRJEB29103, sample SAMN06111958) | human gut metagenome | biome: human gut; feature: ankylosing spondylitis patient; material: healthy_person | host: Homo sapiens | place: China:Hangzhou...
TTGTGGTGACTTACATTCTAAAGGAACCAACCGCTTTTGTATATCTGCTTCAGTCTCACTTCTTTTGTAACACTACACGATTTCCGTTTTTCAAAGCGGTTCTTCAATGACAAAACTCTGTGCCGGTGTTATAATCTCCTTCATTATATTATATATGATTGTCAATTATAATTGACTGTGAAAACGAATGGGAGCTGCCACATGCTTGAGATCAGCCATCTAAAAAAGAGCTACAACGGCCAGCCGGTGCTGCGGGACGTGAACCTGACGCTGGCGCAGGGCGAGGTTATGGCGGTTATCGGCCCGTCGGGAACGGGCAAGTCCACGCTGTTGCGCTGCGTCAACTTTCTGGAGCGCCCCGAGAGCGGGACGATCACCCTCGACGGACTGACGGTCGACGCCGCCCGCGCCACGCAGGCCCAGATCCACGCGCTGCGGCGTCAGACGGCCATGGTCTTTCAAAATTACAATCTGCTGCGCAATCTGACGGCGCTGGAGAACGTCATGGAGCCGATGGTCACGGTCCAGCGCCTGCCGCGCGTTCAGGCTCGCAGACGGGCCTTGGAACTTCTGGACAAGGTGGGGCTGGCCGACAAAGCGGATTTTTATCCGCGCAAAATGTCGGGCGGCCAGCAGCAGCGCGTGGGAATCGCCCGCGCCATGGGCGGCGACGCCAAGGTGATTTTGTTCGACGAGCCCACGTCGTCGCTGGATCCCGAGCTGATCGGCGAGGTGTTGGCGGTGATCCGGCAGCTGGCGGAAGAGCACACGACCATGGTGATCGTCACGCACGAGATGAAATTCGCCCGCGAGGTCGCCGACACGATGATCTTTCTCGAGGACGGCATCGTCGCCGGCGAAGGCACGCCTGAAGAGATCTTCGAGCGTTGCGGGAACGAACGCATCCGCCGTTTCGTGCACCGCGTCATGGATCAGTAGGGAGGCGCGGGAAAATGCTTTTCGACTTCAAAAGCTTTACCGAACTGTTTCCGCTGGTCCTGTCCTCGCTGGGGCTGACGGCGGAGATCGCCGCCCTCTCGCTGGCCGGCACGCTGGTCCTTTCCACGGTTATCGCCATCGTGCGCTATTACAAATTCCCTCTGCTGACGCAGTTTTTCGACGCGTTCGTGACCGTGTTCCGCGCCACGCCGCTGGTGGTGGCGCTGTTCATGATTTTCTTCGCGCTGCCCTGCCTGATTCCGGCGCTCAAGGCGATGACGCCGTTTCAGGCCACGGTCGTCAGCCTGATCTGCAACACGTCGGCCTTCATGGCGGAAAGCTTCCGCGCCGCGCTGGAGTCGGTGGACAAGGGACAGATCGAGGCCTGCTACTCGATGGGCATGACGCGGGCCCAGGCGATGCGGCGCGCCATTCTGCCCCAGGCTTTCGTCGTCGCCGCGCCTTCGATCGGCAACCATTTCATCGGCATCATCAAGGGCACGGCGCTGGGCTTCACCGTCGGGCTGGCCGATGTGATGGGCACGGCCAAAATGGAGGCGGCGCTGAGCCTGCGCTTTTTCGAGGCCTATCTGTGCGTGACCATCGTCTACGTGGCGATCGTGCTGATCGTCGAGTTTTTCCTGCGCCGGATCGAGCGGCGGCTGCAAGATCTTTATTAGCTCCCGTTCTTTTCGATAGATCAAAATTTTCAAGGAAGGTGTTTTTTGATGAATTTGAAACGTATCTGCGCTCTCTCCCTGACCGCTGCGGCGCTGATCGCCGGCGCGGCTTTCGCCGCCGACGCGCCGAAGGAGATCACGGTCGCTTCCGGCAACAGTTCCGTCCCCAACACCTATTTCTCCAAGGGACAGCACCTCGGCACCGAACCCGACATCTGGGCCGCCATCGCCGCGAAGACCGGGCTGAAAGTCAACTTCGTCACCGGCGAATTCAACACGCTCTTCGGCTATCTCGATTCCGGACGTGCCGATACGGTGGGCAACACGATCACCGTCAACCAGAAACGCATCGACAAGTACAGATTTTCCGAGCCGTACGCCTACATCCCCGAAAAGCTCGTCGTTCATGAAGAGCGCACGGACCTGAAACGCCTTAAGGATATCGACGGCCTGAAATGCGGCTACAGCGCCGGATCCAACGGAGGCAACCTGTTCAAGCAGATCGCCGAGAAGGAAGGCATCAAGGTCGAACTGGTCGTTTTCGACAGCAGCGACCTGCTCAACGAAGCCTTTCGCCAGGGCAAAGTGGACGTGATGATCTTCGCCGGCAGCGAGGCGGCTTTCAAGATCAAAAACGGCTTCCTCAAGGCCCGCACGGTCGAGGAGAACATCGCCGTCGGCGAGAAGGCGTTCCCGTTCCGCACCGACGACACGTCGCTGGCGCTGCGCGCCATCGTCACCGGGGCCATTCGGGAGATGAAGGCCGACGGCACGCTGAGTGCCATCTACCAGAAGTGGTTCGGCGACGATTTCAGCCAGCCTCCCGCCGGTTACGTCTCGCCCTGGAAGCTCGATTGATCCCCGTTCCGACACATCGAGAGCCGCCGTCCGCACGGCGGCTTTTATTTTCATCGGCGCTGTGTTAGTATGACGGCAGACTGTCCCTGCGCAGCTTGGCGCCTTTCCGAAAACGGGGGCATCCTGGAGGTTTCGCTTTGAAAAAATTCGACCACGGCGGAGACGTTTATTCCCGCAACGTCGCTCTCGATTTCTCCGTCAACCTCAATCCGCTGGGCATGCCGCCGGCGGTGCGCGAAGCGCTGATCGCGGGCGTCGATTCCTACGCCGGCTATCCCGATCCGCACTGCCGCGCGTTGCGGACGGCGCTGGGGCGCGCGCTCGGCGTCGAGCCATGGCAGCTGCTCTGCGGCAACGGCGCCGCCGACCTGATCATCCGCCTCTGCCTGGCCCGGAAGTCCGAAAAAGTGCTGCTCTGCGCGCCGACCTTTTCGGAATACGAGAAAGCCGCGCTGCTGGCCGGCGCTCAAGTAAAGAAATTCATCCTGCGCGAGGAAAACGACTTCGCGCTCGGCGGCGAGATCCTTGGCGAATTGGCGGGCGCCGGCGCGCCGGATATGTTTTTCCTCTGCAATCCCAACAATCCCACGGGGCAGCTGACCAGCCCCGCGCTGATCGGCCAGATCGCCGCCGTCTGCGAGAGGCGGGGAACGCTGTTCGTTCTCGACGAGTGCTTTCTTCCCTTCACCGGGGCGCCGTCGGCGCGCCCGCTGTTGAACGCGCATCCGCACCTGGTTATCGTCGACGCGTTCACCAAACTGTACGCCATGGCCGGACTGCGGCTGGGCTTCATGATTTCGGGCGACCGCCGGCTGGTCGAGCAGGTCGCCGGTTTCGGCCAGAGTTGGAGCGTCTCCGCCCCGGCGCAGACGGCCGGCCTCGCGGCGCTGTCTTGCGGCGTGGAATGGACCGTTCGCACCCGCGTCGCCGTTGCGGCGGAACGCGCCTTCGTCCGCGCCGGGCTGCGCGAACTGGGATTCAAAGTCTACGACGGCGCCGCCAACTACGTGCTGTTCCGCAGCGAAAAGCCCCTCAGCGAGCCCATGCTCGCGCAGGGCATCCTGATCCGTTCCTGCGCCAACTACACGGGCCTCGACGAGCGTTACTGCCGCGTCGGCGTCAAGCGGCGCGCCGAAAACGAACGGCTGCTCGCGGCCCTGCGCCGCGCGCTGGCGTAAATTTCATCCTCCGCGATCGAAGAAAGAAGGAATCACCGTGAAACTGCTTCTCACCGGCTTCGAGCCCTTTGGCGGCGAGACGATCAACCCCGCGCAGGAAGCCTTGGCGCTGGTGCCCGATCGGATCGGCACACTGAAAATCGTCAAGCTGATCCTGCCCGTCGTCTTCGGCACGTCCATCGCCGCCATCCGCGCCGCGCTGCGCGAACATCGCCCCGACGCCGTGCTCTGCATCGGTCAGGCGGGAGGGCGCATGGAGGCGACGCCGGAGCGCGTGGCGCTGAACCTGAACGACGCGCGCATCCCCGACAACGATAAAAATCAGCCCGTAGACGAACCGATCTTCGCCGACGGTCCCGCCGCCTACTTCGCCACGCTGCCCGTCAAGGACATGGTCGCCGCCATCCGCAGTGCCGGATTGCCGGCTCGCGTCTCCAACACGGCGGGACTATTCGTCTGCAATCAGGTGATGTACGGCGTGCTCTATCATCTTGCCCACGAACTGCCCCACACCCTCGGCGGCTTCATGCACGTGCCTTACGCTCCCGAACAGGCCGCCCGCCAGTCTGCACCCCAGCCGTCCATGTCCAAAGACGACATCGCCCGGGCCATCGCCGCGGCCATCGGCGCCATCGAACGTCATCTCGCGGCGCGTCGGTAAATCTCACACCAGTTTCCGTTAAATCAAAGAGCAAAGCTTCTCCGGTCTTTCATGGCGTCAACGGCGCGCCGAAAACTGCATGAGACCGCATGCCGTGTGTCTTTATACCGGTCCGTCGTTCCGTGTTTTATCTGGACGGTTCCGCCACTTCGTCCATCACGATCACGATTTTGCCGTTCACGCGCCCCTCTTCAGCAGTCCGGCAGGCTTCCGCGATCCTCGAGAAGGGATAAACGGCACCGACCTTTGGCGTCAAAGCATGCTCCTCGATGAACGAAAAGATCCGGTCCATGACGTTTTGGCTCGGTGAGTTGCTGAAGAAGCCGGTCAGATAAACGCCGTTAGGGATCTCTTTGATCGGATCGAAGCCATCCAACGCGAAGACGCCGCCGAGGATGCCTGTGCTGCACACTATGCCGCCGCGCTCCACGCACTGTAGCGTGTCGCGCAGCGTGCGCGGGCCGACGAGTTCCAGCGCTTTCGTCACGCCCGACAGCGTCCCGCGCAGGTTCCCCCTGTCAAGCGCCGTTTCGTCGGCTTCCGCCAGCAGCGGCAGCTTGTTCTCACGGTGAGTGGTAGCGATCACGCGGCAGCCGACGGCGCGCGCGATCTGGATCGCCGCATAGCCCAGCGCACAGGTCGCGCCGCGGATCAGCAGTCTATCGCCGGACGTCAGGTGCAGAGATTCAAACAACGACCCCCAGGCCGTAAACCACGTTTCCGGCACCGCCGCCAGTTCAGTCCAGTTCAGCCGCGAAGCGACCGCAAAGACGTGAGCGCGCGGCAGCAGCGCATACTCCGCGTAACTCCCATTGAAGCTGCGCCCCATGCCGCCCATCAGCGCGGCGACCCGCTGCCCGGGCGCAAAAGCGCTGTCCGAGGGATCGGTGATCTCCCCGACGCATTCGATGCCCGGAACGATCGGCTTGGCGATATAATCTTCGGCAATTTCGTACTTTCGCAACAGCTCTTCCGAATGATTCATGCCGAAAGCCCGAACGCGTACCAGCACCCAGCCGGGACGCGATTTCGGCACGGGAATCGTGCTCAATTTCAGATTTTTGCCCTCGCAGGGGCCGCTCAGCGAGACCGCGCGCATGTTCATCGTTCAATCTCCTTCCAGCACTGAGGATCGGCGTCGTAAAAGCCGCCCGACGTACCGCAGGCCACGGCCGGGCAGCCGCGACACCATGGCATCAGCTCGCAGCCGACGCACTTTTTGAATTTCATGAAATCGCGGTAGCGTTCCATCTCGCACAGCCATACGTCGGCCATGCGGTCGGTAAGCGCATTGCCCACGCGGCTGGGAAAGCGCCGGCAAGCATACAGATCGCCTGTGGGCAAAATGCTTAGATGTCCGGAGCCACATCCGCACCCGCCGTAGATCATGCCGGACTGCGCTTCGCCGGGAATTTTGAAAAGTCCCTCCTCGTACTCGTACAGCGTCCAGAGATGATCCTTGCGGTAAAAATGCGTCGCACTGCTCGCGGCTTCGTAAGCGGCGAACTTCTTATGGCAGCGGTCGAGCAGAGCGCGGTACTGCATCGGCTCGATACGGGCGTCGGCCTCGCCGCCGGTCGGACAGTAGCGCGAAAAAGAGAACACGTCGACGCCGTGCTCGACGACGATGTCGATGACGGCCGGGATCTCAGCGATGTTGGCTCCCGACACCGTCGTCATGACGGAAGCGCTGATGCCGGCCTTTTTGAGCGCGGAGATCTTCTCCAGCGTACAGTCGAAGGAACCGGGGCGGCGAAACCAGTCGTGCGTCTCGCGCAAACCGTCGAGGGAAAGCTGGTACTGCTCGCAGCCAAGTTCTTTCAGGCGCGCGCAGACCGTATCGTCGAGATGGAACGGATTGCCGAGGATCACAAAGGGGGCATCCATCTTTCTGAGTTTTTTCAGCAGCCGCCAGAAATCAGGATGCAGGATCGGATCGCCGCCGGTGATATAGAAATAAGGACGCCGCCGGTAGACGGAACAGAAATCATGGCAGTTGGCCAGCACGTCTTCCATCTGCGCCCAGCTCATCGAGTTCACGCATCTTTTCGCGCCGCCGGAATAGATGTAGCAATGCTTACATCGCTGGTCACAATCGTCGGTGATGTGCCACTGAAAGGGAAAATAATGCTTCACAGTCAACCTCTCTATAAAAAGTCTGCCTGCGGCAGACAACCTGTGCATGGAAAAATCCGAAGCCGCATGGCTTCGGACTCTTGAAATGGAGCAGCTACTTCTCGGGTTTGGGCGCGCCGCACGACGAGGGTTTCGGGGCGCCGCACGACGAGGGCTTGGGAGCGCCGCATGCCGAGGGCTTTGGGGTGCCGCATGACGAAGCCGACGCGGCGATGTTGCTCCAGCCGGCAATGTTGGACAGGGCCATTTTCGCGTTCCTCCTTTTGCGGGATTACGGCACGAGGCCGTATCGTCATTATAAAAGCGGTGCGGCCGGAGCAAAAGGAGGCACAAAAAGGTGACCGGACGGTCACTTTTTTGTAACCGCTTCCGCCACGACGCAATTCCTTTATAATGAGACAGACCACGCACGAAAGGAAGAGCCCCATGCTGACCAAAGAAGAACTGCCCGAATGCCCCGTAGCGACCGCCGTCCAGATCATCGGCAGCAAATGGAAATTGCTCATCATCCGCAATCTGCTGCGCCGTCCCTGGCGCTTCAACGAGCTGCACAAATCGCTCCCCGGACTGAGCCAGAAAGTGCTTACCGACAGCCTGCGATCCATGGAAAACGACGGAATCGTCACGCGCACAGTGTATCTCGAAAACCCGCCCCGCGTTGAGTATGCTCTTTCGCCGCTGGGAGGCACGCTCCGCCCCCTCCTCGCCCTGATGGCCCAATGGGGCGAAGATTACAAACGGCAGACCGTGTGCTGACGTTCGCGCCGGAAGCTACCGCAGCCGACAGAATTGCGGACACGGCTCTTTGCCTTGATACTATTTCTCAATTAAAATGCCGAACATAGAGGCGCTGCGAGGGAGTTCAGTCGCTCGGACATACTCGACTGCTGCGCAGTCTGCGCAGCTCGCTTTGTGGATCTCCCTCGCAGCACCCTGCAAACCATGTTAGTGCTTTTTATACAAGAAATAGTATGAAAAAACAGAACGGGGATTCTCTCATCCTGCATAACGCAAGCCGCCGCTTTCCCAATGCGAAAGCGGCGGCTTTTTTATCGAACCATGAGTCAACGCCAGATCAGCAGTTCTTCCACGGACTTGCGCGGGCGGGCGGCGGGCGTTTCGGCGGGGCGTCCCAAAGCAATCAGCGCGGAAACCGACTGCCCCTCGGGCAGGGCGGCAAGACGGCAGACGTCGTCGTTGTCGAAGACGCCCATGATCACCGTTCCCAAACCGGCTTCATGCGCGGCAAGGCAGAAGGCCTCGGCGGCCAGACCGGCGTCGAACGACTGCCAGTGGCTGCCTTTGGAGGTGGACGGCACGCCGTCCTTGTCATAACCGCTGACGCCGTCGAGCGTTATAAGCAAGATCAGCGCAGGCGCGCCGGCGACGATCTGCGCGTTCCGCTCGAAGCCCATCAGCCCCTCGGCGGCGATCCGGCCTTTCAGGGCCGGATCGAGCACGGCCATGTAACGCACCGTCTGCGAGTCCTTCCATGTCGGGGCAAAGCGCGCCGTGTCCACGATGTGCTTGATCTCTTCCCTTGTCACGGGCGCGTCCGAAAATCTGCGCACGCTGCGGCGTTCTCTGATGCATTCGAGAGCTTCCATAGGTTCCGACTCCTTTGCGTTTTTGACGATTTCATCGTCCGGCGGCGGCTTGTCGCCGGACGACCGTTGCGAATGTTCCACGTGGAACATTTTTCTGCACGGCACCGGATGATCCGGTGGGCATCATGCGCCGCGCGTCCTTTGAGGCTTTACCGACGAAAAGCTCCCGACGCTATTTGCAGATGCCGACGCGGCCGACGATCTCGTGCAGGCAGTCTTCGTCGCGGTCGCCGCCGAGGATGCGGGAGAGCGAACGGCGGGCGTCGCCGACGCAGCTCGACACGAGCGCCTGATCGAGACCGTCGCCGAGAGCTTTCAGCCCCGTGCCGACGCTGGCGATGGCGCCGCGCAGTTCCTCCACCTGGCGCGAGCTGGCATTCAGCCCCGTATCGAGCGCGCCGGTGCCGGAGACGAGGCCGACAAGGGATTCCTTCAGCTCGTCGAGGCGCAGTCCCTTGGCCGCGGACACGGAAATCACCGTGCTGGCAGGGATCAGGGCCGTCAGCGAGGCTTCGCTGATCTGCTGCGGCAGGTCGGCCTTGTTGAGGACGACGAGGTGCGGCGTGTCGGCCAGCTCGTGGACGCGGTCCACGTCCTCCTGATGGAGCGGTTCGCTGCCGTCGATGACCCAGACGCAGACGTCGGCCTCTTTCATGGCGGCGCGGGCGCGCTCGACGCCGATGGCTTCCACTTCGTCGTGATAGTTCTCGGTTATGCCGGCGGTGTCGACGAGGCGCAACGGGATGCCGCGGTAGGTCAGTACGGCTTCAATGACGTCGCGCGTGGTGCCAGGGATGGCGGTGACGATGGCGCGCGACTCCTTGAGCAGGGCGTTGAGCAGCGACGACTTGCCGGCGTTGGGGCGGCCGACGATGGCGACGCGGATGCCCTCGCGCAAGATGACGCCGGAAGAGCAGCGCTCGAGCAGATCCGCCAGCGACTGGCGCACGATCTCGAGGCGGCCGGCCAACGATTCGTCGGCGATGTAGGGCACGTCTTCCTCGGGAAAGTCGAGGCCGACTTCGATCTCGGCGCCGAGGGAGGTCAGCTCCTCGTAGATCTCGCTGACGGCGCGCGTCAGCTCGCCGTCCAGCGTGCGGTTGGCGGCGCGCAGGGCCTCGTTGCTGCGGGCCTGGATCAGCGCGCCGACGGCTTCGGCCTGCGAGAGGTCAAGGCGGCCGTTTTCGAAGGCGCGGCGGGTGTACTCGCCGGGCAGGGCCATGCGCGCTCCGCCGGAAATCAGCAGCTCAAGGCAACGCTGCGCCGCCAGGCTGCCGCCGTGGCAGTGCAGTTCCACCAGATCTTCGCCGGTGTAACTGCGGGGCCCCCGAAACGGCAGCACGAGGATGTGGTCAATCACCTCGCCCGATTCGTCGAGCAGCACGGCATTGCGCGCGAAACGCACTTTCAGCGGCGCCTCGGTCTGAAGACGCACCTGGCGCTGCGCGATCGCCCAGGAATCGGGGCCCGAAAGCCGCACAATGGCAATGCCGCTGTTTCCCCAAGCCGTCGAAATTGCCGCGATCGTGTCTCCGAACACAATGGTCACCTCCCCGAAAGAGTTGCCTTGCTTTCTCGTCTCCAACTTCCCGGTTTTATTATAGCAGAGCGCAAATTCATTATGACGATTCCTATTTAAAAATTCAAGAGGGAGGCGGATTCTTTCGCCGCGCCACCGGATCGGCGCCCCTTCCGGGACGCAAGGATTCTCTTGACAACGGCGGCTCTTCGTGCTATAAAATGCGCCAAGCAATTCCCAATCTTTTGCAAAGGCGTGAACTTTCATGATCTCGGCAACCATCCATATCCATAACACCTTTGACAACGGCATGTGGTGGCGCAGCGTGGGGACTCTCTTCGACGAGGACCGACGCGCTGTCGTGCTGCGGTCTGAATAAATCCGTCCGGATACGAAGAGCCGGTTCCCATTCATGCGGGAACCGGCTCTTTTTCGTTTATCTTCCGTTCGGCGTCCGGAAAGGGGGAATGTCCATGGAGCCCGGCTGGCGGCTCAAACAAGACGAACATCGCAGCGTGCGGAATTCGGCGGCCGTCGTCGGCCGGACTTCACGGATCCTCGCGGGATCCCGTTCATCTCAGGGAGGTTTTTGTCATGCAGTTCACTCAGCTTCAGTCGATTCTCGTCGTGCTCGGCTTCTTCACCGTCGGCGATCTGATCGCCTCGCGCACCCGGGCGCTCGTTTCCATGCGCTTCGTCTCCTCAGCCATGATTCTCGCCGCTTTCTGGCTGGGGATGCCCGCGGACTTGTTCAAGACCACGGGGCTGATGAGTCTGGCGATGACGTTCATTCCCGTGCTGATGGTGCACATGGGCACGATGATCGACGGCCGGGCCATGCTGGCGCAGTACCGCACCGTACTAATCGCGCTGGCGACCATGTGCGCCGCTTCGGCCGCCGTGATTCTGATCGGAAGTCCGCTGATCGGCATGAACTTCGCCCTCACCGCCACGGGCCCCATTTCCGGCGGCAACGTGGCCATGCTGATCATGAGCGAAGCCGCCCAAGCCAAAGGGCTGAACGACATCCTCGTGTTCATCACGATGCTCTTGATTCTGCAGGGTTTCATCGGCGTGCCCATCGCCAGTTTCTGCCTGCGCCGCGAAGCGCGCCGCCTCAAGGCCGCCTTCGCCGCCGGCGGGCAGGCTGCGGAAACCGAAGCCGAAAAGAGCGAGCGCAAAAAGCCGATCCCCGAACTGCCCAAAAAACTGCGCACACCGTTTGTGCTGCTGTGCAAGAGCTTTCTCGTCGCCGCCTTGGCCGTCGCCGCCGCGCAGGCGACCGGCAACCGCGTCCATCCCTTCGTGATGGCGCTCGTCTTCGGCGTCGCCGCCTACGAGCTGGGCTTCCTCGAAGGGCGTATCCTCGACATCGCCGCCTCCAGCGGCCTCTCCATGTTCATCATGCTTCTGCCCACGTACGTCAACCTCAGCAAGGCCACGCCGCGGATGGTTCTGTCGCTCTTCTGCCCGATCGCCGTATCCTTCGCCGCCGCCGTGATCGGGCTGGTCGCCTCGGCGTACCTGATCAGCCGCTTCGCGAAAAGCTCGTTCGACATGACGCTGGCCATCGGCGCCTGCTGCCTGATCGGCTTCCCCGGCACCTACATCGTCGCCGACGAGGTATCGCGCAGCTTTGGCGACACGCCCGCGGAAAAGGAGTTCATCGAAAGCCGCATCATGCCGCAAATGCTCGTTTCCGGCT
>ERZ856578.7568-NODE-7568-length-11282-cov-2.626149_pt1 | contig 11282 bp, 9 predicted proteins | sample MGYA00514384_ERZ856578 | MGnify/ENA primary metagenome ERZ856578 (study PRJEB29103, sample SAMN06111958) | human gut metagenome | biome: human gut; feature: ankylosing spondylitis patient; material: healthy_person | host: Homo sapiens | place: China:Hangzhou...
ATGCCCTGCAGAATCAGGAAAGAATTCATCGGCGAAAGTGCGCCACCCATATTACGGAGTGGAACGACCCGGGCGCGTCCGATATAGGCCGCATCGCCAAAGGCTTCCGTATAAACGACACCATGATAGGAAACATCCGGTTCGTTCAGACGTTTGAATTTTTCCTTGTGTTCTTTCCATGGGAATTTGCCACTATCGACGATACAACCACCCAGACTGTTTCCATGACCGTTCATCGATTTGGTCAGGGCATACACCACGATATCGGCACCGAATTCGAAAGGACGGCACAAATAGGAAGTCGGGACCGTGTTGTCGACGATGAGGGGAATACCGTGAGCGTGCGCAATTTTGGCCAGCTTTTCGATATCAGTGACATTGCCGAGCGGATTGCCGACGGATTCACAGAAGATAGCCTTCGTCTTGCTGTCGATCCGTGCGGAGAAATCGTCTTCCAGCAGAGGATCGGCAAAACGGACTTCAACGCCATATTGCGGGAACGTATGGGCAAACAGGTTATATGTGCCACCGTAAAGCGTACTCGACGCGATGATATTATCGCCGACTTCCGTAATGGTCTGAATGGCATAAGACACAGCCGTCATACCGGATGCCAGAGCCAGCCCTCCGACACCCCCTTCCAGAGCCGCAACCCGTTTTTCCAGCACGTCGTTCGTCGGATTCATGATACGGGTATAAATATTGCCCGGCACTTTCAGATCGAACAGGTCTGCGCCGTGTTGCGCGCTGTCGAAAGCATAAGCCACTGTCTGGTAAATAGGCACCGCAACCGATTTGGTAACAGGATCAGGGGAATAACCGGCGTGAATCGCAAGAGTTTCGAATTTCATGGTCAATAATCGCGAGATGAATAATAAAGATATTTCACATTGTACAGATTGATGTGCCGCTGTACAAAAGCAAACTAGACAAGCCTTTGTGGATGGGCGTAAACCGTATGACCGTTTTCGCGGACAAAACCGAGCAGGGTCAGATTGATTTCATTGGCGATTTGGATCGCCAGTGCCGTCGGTGCAGAAACTGCTGCCAGCATGCCGATACCTGCCGATCCGCATTTCTGTACCATTTCATAACTGGCCCGGCTCGTTACGAGCGCTGCCCCTGTGGAACGATCGGCTTTCTGTCTGACAAGCGCACCGATCAGCTTGTCCAGTGCATTATGCCGCCCGACATCTTCCCGAACCAGCCCGACATTGCCATTGGCGTCCAGCCATGCCGCAGCATGGGTTGCACCTGTCTTTTTCTTGAGAAGCTGGAGCTCATCCATTTTTTCAAAACCCCAATGGATGACTTCCGTACTGAAAACTGGATTCGACATGACAAGAGGAGGCATGCGGACCGCCTGAGACAGGGAATCCGTGCCGCACAGGCCACAACCAGTGCGCCCCGTCAGATTTCGCCTTCTTTCCTTCAAATACTGAAACCGTTCGCTGGCAATATCCATTTCAACACGAATGCCGTTTTCAACCTCGACGATCTCTGTCCCGTAAATTTCTTCCGGGACTTCAATAATACCTTCAGTCAGTGAAAATCCCAGTGCAAAATCTTCCAGATCTGCCGGCGTCGCGAGCATGACGGCGTGAGAAATCCCGTTATAAACCAGTGCGACCGGGACTTCTTCAGCAACGGTATCGTCTCTCAGTACCTTTTGTCCGTTTTTCCAATGGCACACACTGACTTTTTCCGCTGTGTCATACGTTTTCATATCATCCTCTTTCAGGGCAGAAGCGCAACCACGACAGCCGATTCATCGACCGAGGCAAACACCCTGTCCTCAAGCTGGATTTTCCTGTCAGCGGAGGCGAACCCGACCAGTTGCAGCCCCGGAATCAATTCCATCGTGACTTCATCTTCCTTGTCACCGGCTGAAATCCGCGCAACCTTTCCGCAAAACAGGTTGGCCGAGGATAAATTGGACGTGTTCGTCTCGTCAAAAACCTTGACCGCTGTCGCCTTGCACATGGCGACGACCTGAAGACCGGGTTTCAGAGCCAGCAGCTCGGCACTCGTGCGGGTAATTCGCGCAATCAGGACCGGCATTGAATCATTGACGGCAAGACAGACCCGGACGATTTGCCCGCTCATTTTCAGGCCCTTGACCCGACATGGCAGATAATTGCGCATACTCGTCCTGATCGACAGACGGGAAAAACGCGCATCGACCGTATCGATGGTTTCCCCCTGAAACTGGTCCAGCACTTCCTGACGTTTTTTTTCAAGAACACCTGCGATCTGAAGCAGCCGTTCCCCCTCATCCGTCAGTTTGGCGCCGCCACCACCAACTCCACCAACGCCCGTTTCGACCAGTGAGACACCAGTCAGGTTAGTCAGCGTATCGATAGCCTGCCATGCCGCCTTGTAACTGATGCCTGCCTCGCGTGCAGCCTGTGAAATGGAACCCGTTTGCCCGATTTGCCTCAAAACCTCGATCCGTTTGTCGGTCGTCCCATGAGCGAAAGCGTTTGCCAGAGAAACTGAATCAGTCATTTTCAATCACGTTAAAAAAATAAAATAGTTGAACATTTGAAAAATGTTCTGCTAGAATCGCTATTCCAATTATGAATAGCGATTGAGTTCAACCATGAAAAAATGTTTCCGTTTACCTTCTTTAATTTTCGGATTTCTGCTTTTAAGCGTATCCGCTTTTGTTTCAGCAGAAACCGTCCACGTCGCCGTGGCTGCCAATTTTGTCGAACCGCTCAAAAATATCAGTGCACAATTTGAAAAAACGACCGGCAACAAAGTCATGGTCACCAGCGGCGCTACGGGCAAACTCTATGCCCAGATAAAAAACGGCGCCCCTTACGACATTCTTCTGGCAGCTGATGCAAAAACGCCAGCAAAACTGGAAAGCGAAGACGCTATTGTACCCGGTAGCCGTTTTACCTACGCTATCGGCAAACTGGCACTCTGGTCCGCAAAACCCGGCTATGTGGACAATAAAGGGGAAATACTGAAAAAGCAACCATTCAATCACATTGCCATCGCATCGCCGAAACTGGCTCCTTACGGATTGGCCGCGCAGCAAACCCTCGAAAAAATGGGCTTGTGGCAAACCATGCAGGCCAAAATAGTGCAGGGTGAAAACATCGGACAAACGTACCAGTTCGTCGCTTCCGGCAATGCCGAACTCGGTTTTGTCGCCCTCTCCCAGATCTATAAGAACGGCAAAGTCAAAAGCGGTTCCGCATGGATCATCGATGCAAGGGATTACCAGCCGATCAAACAGGATGCCGTCCTGCTGACCCACGGAAAAAACAATGCTGCCGCTGTTGCCCTGATGAAATATCTCAAATCCGGCGAATCGTACAAGGTATTGAAATCCTACGGTTACGGCCATTAATGGATAACTGAAAATGCTGGAAATGGATTTTTCTGCTGTCTGGCTGACTTTGAAGCTGGCAACACTGACGACCGCCATCCTCCTCGTTCTCGGGACACCCCTTGCGTGGAAACTGTCCCATACGGATAGCTGGTGGCGAGGCCCCGTCAATGCTGTCGTGGCACTCCCATTTGTGTTGCCACCGACCGTTCTGGGCTTTTACCTGTTGACCATGATGGGGCCAAACGGTCCTGTCGGCCAGTTCTGTGAATGGCTTGGACTGCCTACGCTGCCCTTCAGCTTTTCGGGTCTTGTCGTCGCTTCCGTCATTTATTCCATGCCCTTCGTGGTTCAGCCCCTGCAGAATTCTTTCGAAACCATCGGAAAACGCCCGCTTGAAGCGGCGGCAAGCTTGCGGGCATCCCCGCTGGACACTTTTTTCAGTGTCATTCTGCCGATGGCAAAGTCCGGCTATCTGACCGCCACCGTCATGGGATTCGCCCATACAGTCGGTGAATTCGGTGTCGTACTGATGATCGGGGGCAACATACCCGACAAGACACGTGTTCTGTCCGTTGCGATCTACGACCATGTCGAAGCGCTGGAATATACACAGGCACACTGGCTTTCTGCCGGCATGCTGATATTCTCGTTTTTCGTTTTACTGGCACTTTACCTTTTGAATCCTAACCGGAGGCGGGCATGAAAAATCTGCTTCTCAAAGGAAAAGTGACCCGTAAAAACTTCGAACTGGATTTCGATCTGGCGTTACCAGGATCGGGAATCACGGCATTTTTCGGTGAATCAGGCGCCGGCAAATCCACCCTGCTGCGCGCTGTTGCCGGACTTGTCCAGCCATCAGACGGACAAATCAGGATCGGCGATGAAATATGGCAGGATGATGAAAAGAAAATCTTCGTCCCGACCCATAAACGTTCTGTCGGTTTCGTCTTTCAGGATGCAGCGCTGTTCCCGCATCTTTCCGTCAGGAATAATCTGCAATACGGGATGAAACGCATTCCGGCTGAAAAACGGGTCATATCTCTGGAAAAAGCAGTCGATCTGCTCGGAATCGGCCATCTGCTCGACCGGGTACCCGATACCCTTTCAGGCGGAGAACAGCAGCGCGTCAGTATCGCCCGTGCATTGGCGACAAGTCCGGATATCATGTTGATGGATGAACCGCTGGCAGCGCTGGATATGAAGCGCAAGTCCGAAATCATTCCCTATCTCATGCGTCTGAATGCAGAACTGGAAATCCCGATTCTGTACGTCAGCCATGCACTGGAAGAAGTCAGTATGCTGGCCGATCATCTGGTTCTCCTTGAAAAAGGCAAGGTCATCGCTTCAGGAAAAATCAGCGAAATGTTGACCCGGCTGGATCTTCCTCTCGCTTATTACGATGTCGCTGCTGCTGTCGTAAACGGACAGGTCATCGAGGAAGACAGGGAATACTGCCTCTCCACGATCCGTTTTTCAGGCGGAAACATTTTGCTGCCTTCAGCCAATTTGAGCGTGGGTCAGCAAGTTCGCCTTCGTGTTCAGGCACGGGATGTCAGCCTGACAACTGAAAAGCCGGTGAATACCAGCATCCTGAATGCTTTCGAAGCAACAGTCGTCAATCTGTCTCCTGACGCGAACGGCCAGGTTTTAATCGAACTCGACGCAAAAGGAACACGTTTATTGTCGAGAATCACAAGCAAGTCGGTCAATACCCTCAAACTGGGCATAGGCAAACCCATCTTTGCCCAGGTAAAAGGCATTGCCGTGATTGAATAAGCCTTTGAAAACGGCGTCGATCAGACACAGCACCTGAAAAGTTGCTGTGTTCGGCAGGAATTTTTTTCCGAAGATATAATTCATGAAAACAATTCTCATTTAGCCATAAAAATTGCCTACAGCAACACAATGGGTATGAAAGAATAGTTCACATCAACATTTAATAATACTAAAAAGTCTTTACGACGGAGGTTTCCAATGAATGCCAAAGCCCAGGTTCCACAATACGAATTGCTCATCAATGGCAAATGGGTCAAACCGAAAAGCGGGAAATATTCGACCATCCTGAATCCGGCAACGGAAGAAGTCATCGCCTATGTCGCGGCCGGTGATGAAAATGACGTCGATACCGCGGCCAAAGCGGCACGGGCCGCCCTGAAAGTCTGGAATGGCATCAGTGCCGCCGAACGCGGCCGGATTTTGAACCGCTTCGCAGACCTGCTCGAAAAAAATCAGGAAGAACTGATCCTCCTCGAAAGCATCAACGCAGGCAAACCGATTTCGAGCGTCAGAAGACAGGATATGCCTGCCGCTATCGACACCCTCCGTTACTACGCAGGCTGGACCGACAAGATCATCGGTCAGGTCATCCCGGCCAGAACGGATGCGCTGACGTATACCGTCCGCGAACCAGTCGGCGTTGTCGGCGCTATCGTTCCATGGAACTTCCCGATCATGATCGGCATCTGGAAAATCGCTCCGGCTCTGGGCTGGGGTTGGGCAGGGGTCGTCAGACCGGCAGAACGGCCGCCGAGTACCGCCATGCGCATCGGTGAACTGGGCCTTGAGGCCGGCTTGCGTCCGGGAGTTCGGAGTCTCGGGACCGGCAAAGGCAGTATCGTGGGTGATGCGATGGTCGCTCATCCGCAAGTCGATAAAATCACTTTCACCGGTTCCCCGAAAGTCGGTCGCGGCATCATGCAGGGCGCATCGAGCAACTTCAAAAAACTGACGCTGGAACTGGGCGGCAAATCGGCTAACATCATTTTCGACGACGCCGATCTGGATGCGGCCGTTCGCGGTTCCGCTTCCGGCATCTTCTTCAATGCCGGTCAGGTCTGCTCGGCCGGTTCCCGGATTCTGGTCCACAAAAAAATCCACGACGAAGTCGTCGACCGCCTGATCGATCGTGCAAAACACATCAAGATTGGTGACACGGCATCGAAAGAAACCATCATGGGCCCTCTGGTTTCCGAAAACCAGTTGAATACCGTCATGGAATACATCGATATCGGTAAAAACGAAGGTGCATCCGTCGCATATGGTGGTGATCGTGTCGGCGACAAAGGCTTCTACGTTGCCCCGACGATTTTCACCGGGGTCAAAAACGAAATGCGCATTTCTCAGGAAGAAATCTTCGGCCCTGTCGCCAGCGTGATTTCCTTTGAAGACGAAGAAGAAGCCGTTGCCATTGCCAATGGAACTGCCTTCAGTCTGGCTGCCGGTGTCTGGAGTGCTGACATAACGCGCGTTCACAAAGTTGCACAGGATATCAAGGCTGGTACCGTCTGGGTCAATACCTACGGCTATACAGATGTCCGACTGCCATGGGGCGGCACAGGTGAATCCGGTTTCGGCCGTGAACACGGGGAAGCCGCTCTGGAAAACTTCACCGAACCGAAAACCATCTGGCTGTCACTGAAAAGGTAAGCAGCAAGCAAGCCCATAAAAAAACCTCTCCTGATGGAGAGGTTTTTTGTTGCCCATAATTTGGGCAGGTGAATCAGGCCGCTACGGCATCATCGACCGCTTTTGCGAGCGAGGCCTTCATCTTGCCGTATTCTTCAACAAGATATTTCTCAGCCCATTTCTGGTCGTCGATCTTCTGAAGCCTGACAGCACTGTATTTGTATTCCGGTGTCTTGGAATACGGATCAAGATGCTCGATCGTCAGTTCATTACAGGCGCCGATCCACCACTGGTAAGTCATGTAAACGGCACCACGGTTCGTGCGTTCACTGACCTTGGCACGGCTGATAACCTTTCCGCGACGGGATTCAACCCAGACCAGCTGTTCATCTTTAATGCCAAGTTCCTGCGCATCCGTCGTATTCATCTGGACATAACCCGGTTCATCAGCCAGCGTCTGCAATGCCGAGCAGTTTCCTGTCATGGAACGGCAGGAATAATGTCCGACTTCACGAACGGTAGACAAAATCAGCGGATATTCATCGTCAATCTGATCCAGAGGTGGTCTCCAGTCTGCAGCGATCAACTGGGCTTTGCCATTGGGTGTAGCGAACTTGTTGCCCTTGTACATCCATTGTGCGCCTGGATCGTCAAGCGTCAGACAAGGCCATGGCACATAACCAAGGCCAGCCATTTTTTCATAGGTCGCACCGTAATATAGCGGGCACAACTCTCTCAGCTCGTCCCAGATTTCTTTTGTATTCTTATACTGCATCGGATAGCCCATGGCTGTTGCCATCAGGCTGTGGATTTCCCAGTCTGGCTTGACGTTACCCTTCGGTTCAATTGCCTTTTCAAAATACTGGAACCCACGGTCAGCTGCAGAATAGACGCCTTCATGTTCACCCCATGAAGTAGCCGGGAAAATGACGTCAGCCTGCATCGCAGTCTTCGTCATGAAGATATCCTGAACAATGACCAGCTCCAGTTTTTCGTAAGCTTCACGTACGGAAGACAAATCCGGTTCCGTCTGCAACGGATCTTCACCGAAAATATATACCGCTTTCAGCTTGCCTTCGGCAACGTTATGTCCAACTTCAGTAATCGGAATACCTTTCTTGGCAGGCAGCGATTTGACACCCCATGCCTTTTCGAATTTGGTACGGATTTCAGGGTCTTCAACAGACTGGTACCCCGGGAACTGCCCCGGAACGGCACCCATATCACAGGAACCCTGAACGTTGTTCTGTCCGCGAACGGGACCGACCCCGACATTCGGACGGGCGAGATTGCCGGTAATAACAGCAATATTCGACAAGCCCATACAGGTCTCGACACCCTGTCCCCATTGTGTAACACCCATACCCCATAAAATCGTGGCGGATGGAGCAGCGGCATACATGCGAACCGCTTCACGTACCATTTTCGGATCAAGTCCGGTAATTTCTGCTGTGTTTTCCGGCGTATATTTCGAAACAAGCTCGCGCATTTTTTCGAAACCTTCGGAATAGTTCTCGACAAATTCCTTGTTATAAAGGTTTTCCTCGATCAATGTATGGATGAAGGCATTGACCAGTGCCATGTTGGAACCATTCTTCATTTGCAGATGAATGTCTGCAATACGGGACGATTCAATGACACGCGGATCGCAAACGATGATCTTTGCGCCTTTTTGTTTGGCTTTCAGAATCCGGCGGGCAACGATCGGATGGGAATCCGCTGCGTTGTAACCGAAGATCAGGAGACATTTCGTATCCTCGATTTCAACGATGGAATTGCTCATCGCACCGCTGCCCAGTGTTTTTTCAAGGGCAGTAACGGACGGCCCGTGACAGACACGGGCGCAGCAATCGACGTTATTCGTACCGACCACCGCTCGTGCGAATTTCTGGGCTACATAATTGGCTTCATTGCCGGGACCACGAGCACAACCACTGACAAATATGGAATCTGGACCGTGTTTTTCCTTGATGTCCATCAGTTTCGAACTGGCGAAACGGATCGCTTCATCCCAGGACACCGTGGTGAAAGGATCCCCTTTGTTATAGCGCACCATGGGCTGGGTCAGACGCGGCGTCAGCAGGCGGGTGTCATTCAAAAACTCCCAGCCGTAATAGCCTTTCAGGCAAAGCTCCCCCTGATTGGTGACACCATTGGCGCCTTCGGCCTTGATGATCTTGTTGTTTTCGACAGTAAAACTGATTTTACAGCCCGACGCGCAGTACGGGCAGACGACGAGTTTCTTTTCCATATTTTCTCCCAGAAGTCCGGGATGCATTACCGGATCTGTTTCGGATTAATCGAAGGAATTCTCCGACATTTTCAAAAGCGTATCATCGCGTCTCTTGTCGACCTTGTTTTCCAGCGCACCCATATCCACGATATGCAGGGCATGGGTCGGGCAAACCGACACACACTGCGGACCTTCAGGAACATCAATACAGAAATCGCACTTTTGCGCGATCTTGACCGATTTGCGAACAGTCACCGGTCCCAATTCGGCCTGTTGTACCGGCTTGGAAACGATTTCCATCGCACCGAACGGACATGCCAGCACACATGTCTGGCAACCGATACAGCGTTCCTTGATCAACTGAACCGTGTCGGCGCTATAAACCAGAGCATTCGTCGGACATACGTTCACGCAAGGCGCATTTTCGCACTGGCGGCACTGTACGGGGGCGGTCAGTTTCAATCCTTTGACCAATCTCAGTCTTGGCCTGAAATTCTCAGGGGTCAAATCGTTTTCAGCTCCCGTAGGATGAGCCAGTACACATGCCACCTCACAGGTACGGCATCCGATGCATTTATCTGGTTCCGCGATTACAAACCGGTTCATTCTTTCTGTCTCCTTCCTGTCCAGCTATTACTGGAAAAATTATAAAGATAAGGGCGTCCCCTGCAGAGTTACCTGAAAAAAAGGGGATAAAAGAGAACACCAACGATAACAATATAATGGAAAATTGAAATTCGTGCTGCCCGCTTGCATTTTGCAAGTTAGTAATTATATTCTATCGAATTCACTTTCTGTGCAGAACCTTTCATATTTTGATGTTAATATCTATACCCTATCCAAAGTGTCCATGCAAAAATGGTCAATTACACAACATTTGCATGGGTACCTGAAACAGTTATATATCTGGCAGATTCATAAAACATGACTACGGAAAAAGAAACGAAAAAGACCTGTCCCGTCACAGATATCCTCGAAAATCTGCGGGCCCAACTCCATACAGACGGCCAGTTGCCTGCGAAAGCCCGGCCTGCCGTTGCACGCGTTGCCCGCATGATCACCGAAGTGACCCTTGGCCGTGGCAACATCAAAAATTTTGAAGAACTGGCCAAAGCTGCAAAAGAACTGGAACAAATCGTGCCTTCACTGGGCGCGGCCGTTCTCGCTTCCATGAAGAAAGAACGCGATGAATGGACGGCGCATGTCGAACAAAATACCTGTGATGCCGGCATCTGTTTCGTTCCGCGTTCCGCTCCGTGTCAGGTAGCCTGCCCTGCCCACATCGACATCCCAAGCATGATGGCTCTGGTTGGTCATGGTGATTACGCACAATCTCTCTCGGTACTGGCTGCCGACACCCCATTGCCGGATTCGTGCGGCCTCGTATGCCCGGCTCCCTGCGAAGATGTCTGCGTTCAGAAAGCTGTCAGTGGCGCTCCTGTTTTCATCCGTCCGATGAAACACGTTGCCGCCCGCTGTGCAGACGTCAAGCCGAATCTTCAAAAAGGTGCTCCGACCGGCAAGAAAATCGCCATCGTCGGCTGCGGTCCTGCCGGTTTGACCGCCGCCTACTATCTGGCACAAAAAGGTCATGACGTCGAACTCTTCGATGAACGTGCCCAGCCGGGTGGCGTCATGCGCTACGGCATTCCAAATTATCGTCTGCCTGAAGCCAAACTGAATGCAGAAATCGACGTCATCAAAAATCTCGGCGTCAAAATCAACATGAACCATACCGTCAAGGATGCAAAGGAATTCCAGAAAAAAGGATTCGATGCGACCTTGCTGGCAACCGGCATGCAAAATTCCAAGCCTTTGGGTGTTGAAGGCGACAAACAGGATTTCGTTATCGGCGGCATGGATTTCCTGTCTGCCGTGCGCAACGGAAAACATCCACAAGTCGGCCCTCATGTCATCGTTATCGGTGGTGGCAATGCCGCGATTGACGTTGCCATGACGGCATTCCGTCAGGGCGCGACCAAAGTCCAGATGTGGTATCGCCGCAATCGCGCTCAGATGCCCGCCAATCCACATGAAGTCGAACTGGCGCTCGCTGAAGGTGTTGAACTGGTCGAATTCTGGGCGCCTACCCGTGTCCTGCCGGACAACCGGATCGAATTCGAACGTTCCCGATACGCTCCTGATGCCAAAACGGTGGCACCGGTTACCGTTCGCGCCGACCATATCATGGCGGGTATTGGACAGGATGCCGACCTGAGCCTAAGGTAATGCAGACTGGAAAAATGCATATGAATTTTATCGTTGGCCGTCACGGTGGCGCTGATCCTCGTGTTATTG
>ERZ856578.7582-NODE-7582-length-11267-cov-2.843253_pt1 | contig 11267 bp, 12 predicted proteins | sample MGYA00514384_ERZ856578 | MGnify/ENA primary metagenome ERZ856578 (study PRJEB29103, sample SAMN06111958) | human gut metagenome | biome: human gut; feature: ankylosing spondylitis patient; material: healthy_person | host: Homo sapiens | place: China:Hangzhou...
GAGGTGGTCAAGCGCACGTCGCCTTTGGTGCGCGGGTTCGACGAGAGGTTCTTTGCGCCCCATTCGCGCTTCACTGAGGTGCGGGCGGCCGACATCGAGGCGCATCCCGCGCTCGAGCTGATCGCGGTGTCCGACGAGGCTGGGGTGTACGTGGCGAAGTCCACCGACTCGCAGAACTTCTTCGTGTTCGGTCACCCCGAGTACGACCGCGAGACGCTGAAAGCGGAATACGACCGCGACATCGCCAAGGGGATGAGCATCGCCGTGCCGGCCCACTACTTCCCCGACGACGACCCGACGCGCGAGCCGGTTTCCACGTGGTTCTCCTGCGCCCAGTTGCTCTACACCAACTGGCTGAACTACTATGTGTACCAAACGACCCCCTACGACATCACCCGCGCCGGCCAGCTCTCGTGAGCACGGTTGACGTCGTCGGGAGGGCGGACCAAGGTCCGCCCCTACAGAGGGAAAGCCTAGCTTGATTCCCGTAGGGGGCGACCTTGGTCGCCCCTGGGCCCCGAGTTCAGAAGAGCATCGATAAGCGTATACGAAAGGAGGCACCTCATGCCCATTGATCCGCGGAAAGATCCCCACGCTCGCATCGTGGTGAAGCCGCTGCCGAGCCAGCAGGCGAAAGGGCGCGACGCAGCCGCCGGATCGGGGCATCTGCGTCCTGCGGCCTCTGGCGACCCCTTTGTTCGTGCGGAAAACGAGGACGACGACGGCTACGACCCCTATTCCGACCGTCCCGCCGAGCGCGAGCCTCTGTTCTCGGAAGACCCCTGGAATTAGTTCTATTCCTGCTCTTCCAGAGGGTCGAGCTGACGGGGATCAAGCAGGTTGAACAACTCTTCTCGGGAATGGATGTTCAGCTTTTGGTAGATGTGGCGCACATGGGCCTTGGCGGTGCCGTTGGCAATGACCAGCTCGCGCTCGATCATGCCCACCGTCTTGTGTCGGGCGAGCAGCTTGAGAATCTCCAGCTCTCGCGCCGTGAGGTGGTATTCGGTAGCTAAGGCGACGCACCGGTTGTCCACCTGCTGCGCATGTTTATCGGCGCGGCTTTTCCCGCTGCCGTTTAAGAACGAGAGGCCCCACTGGCCATCTACGTTCTTCTGGGAGAGCAGCAGCACGGTGGCCATGATGACGGCGATCATGGAAAGGCCCGAAATGAGCAGGCCGCCATCACCGGCTCCGAGGCTTCCGTGCTCTCCCATGTTAGCCACTGTGCGTCCGAGGAACATGAAAGCGAGTCGCAGCGATCGCTCGATGCCGAACAGCCAGATGGCCGATACGCCGTGGCGATAGCACATATTCGAGCACAGCGCCATGATCAGCACGGTGGCGGCCGTGTAGCCCCCGATAGCACAAGGACCGCTGAGGAGGGTGGCTCCCGCGCCCCACATGGGCACGAGCCACAGCGCGGCCACCGTGAGCGGCAGCGCGATGCGCACAATGGAGTTGAAGTCGAACTTCTCACGGCGAAAGCCTACGCTAAGGAAGATCACGAGCGCCACTACGAGCACGCCGGGCGATGAGTGCGGTCCGAAGGAGTCGGTGTACACGCGGGTCTCCAAAATACCGTAAGCAAACCCGTACAAGGCCATGAGCAGGAAAATCTTCCACGGCGGTTTGAAGTTGACGAGGTTCGGCTGGGGCCGTTTTTCTGCAGGGATGCGATTCATGCTGCGCCGTGCGAACACAAGCGATACCGCCGGCAGCAGCGCGGTGAGGCAAGCGAGCCACGGTAGGCGCAGCCCCATGAAAACGTAGACGATCACCGCGCCCAGGGCGATGGAGGCCGTGTAATAGAGGGTGACTCGCAAAGGGCTCAGGCAGCCGAACACCTCGCTCCATATAAGAATGACAAGCCCCATTCCCACGCCGCCGACGATAGCGGCCAGCCATGTTGCCGTGTAGCCGAGGCTCGGCACGATCATGGTGGCGAACAGTGCCACGGTGGCAAGCGTCATGCATGCACCGCAGAGCACGAAGATCGACGGATGGCGGTAGAAGGGGCCAATGCGCCGTGCGAGGAGCACGCAGATGAGCATGACGATGGCGCCCACTCCGTCAAAGCACTCGCGAGCGCCGAAGGGGATCGCGGGAAACGATACGAACGAGCCGACGAAGGCGATCTCGATCCAGGCGCGGTAGAAGCCCACCCCGAGGAAGACGAAGGGCACCACGGGGAAGCGGTGCCTCTCGGCGACCTCCGGGGTCGCGGTACCTCCGAAGACCGAGGGATCGGAAGGTGCCGACGATGCTCCGGATGCTGACGGCGCTTGCGCCGCGCTTGAGGTCGGAGCCGAGCCTGCAGTCGGAGTTGGCTCCAACTCCGACTTGCCTATGAGTTTCTTGCTCGCAGCCTGCGGTGCGCTGTGCATGGCCTTAACCCCCCTCCGAGTCTTTCCGAAAAAACTAGGGTCTATGATACCGTAACCTTTTCCATCATGTTTTGGGAGCATTGGGTAACAGGCCTGATCAGACGGGGGTTATGACAAGGGGTTATAAAAATAAACCCGCGAAATGCGCTGATGGTCGATGTTTGTGCGCCCATGATGACTGCTAGGGTGGCCCCAGCGTCCCGAGGAGTCGCAGGGGAGGGAGCCCCGAGATCTTCTGGCGCAGGCAATCAAGGGGTAACAGAAAGGACTCACCATGACTGCTGAATTCACTCGACGTAACCTGTTCAAGATCGGCGGCCTGGCTGCGGCGGGTCTCGGCGGTGCTGCGCTTCTGGGCGCCTGCTCGCCGGCCGGCAACGCTACCGGCTCCACTGCGAGCGACACGCCGACTGCCGCTACCGGTACGACCACCGTGGCCGGTCACGTGCGCGAGGGGCTTCCGAGCTTCCTGGCCGCGCCCGAGCCCATCACCGATATCGCCGAGACCAAGGACTACGACGTGGTTATCGTGGGCGCCGGCGCTTCTGGTGTGCCCGCCGCCATTACGGCCCGCGAGGCCGGAGCCTCCGTCGTCCTCATCCAGATGGAGTCGACGGCCAGCTCCCAGGGCAACACCGCTACGGGCATTCTGCTGGACACCTCCGACCCGGCCGGCGTGGAGGCCGTGGTGTCGCGCCTCATCAAGGACCATCAGTACCGCGGCAAGCGCGAGCAGGTAGAGCTGTGGGCGAAGAACTCCGGCGAGTGCATCACGTGGTTGCTCGACTTGGCCACCGCCCAGGGTGCCCAGATTTCCGACAGCACGATGAAGTGGACGGCTGCCATCAAGGAAGTGAATGGGTATCCCATGGACTACCTGTCCATCGACTTCGGTCCGAAGCCCTACAACACGGGCAACGGCATGCAGGTGCTGGCCGAGTACGCCGCCTCTCAGGGCGTGGAGGTGTTCTACGATACCGAGGCCAAGCAGCTCGTGGGCGATGCCTCCGGCGTGACCGGTGTCATTGCGGAAACTGCTGACGGCAACGTGCAGTTCAACGCCGCCAAGGGCGTCATCCTGGCTACGGGCGACTACCAGAACGACGACGATATGATGGCCTACTACCTGCCCGACCTGCAGAATCTCGGTCGCAAGCAGATGAACAAGACCGGCGATGGCCACAAGATGGCCGTGTGGGCCGGCGGTGCCATCGAAGACATCACGCACACCAAGATGCTGCACGACTTCGACGGCGGCCCGGGCTCCATGGCCGACATGCCCTTCCTGGCCGTGAAGAACGACGGCACGCGCTTCTGCGACGAGACGCTCGGCATGTCGCTCATGAACAACTTCCTGCGCAGCGAGGCCGACCAGGGCGACTACAACCAGATCTTCGACAGCAACTATATGACCGCCGCCGCCGAGTGGCCGGGCAAGCTGTTCGACCCCGAGGCCATCAAGGTGTACATGCCCGAAGAGGATGGCGAGAAGAGCGGCGTCTTCAAGGATCAGATCGCCACGTTTAAGGCCGACACGCTGGAAGAGCTGGCCGAGAAGCTGGGCATCACCGACACGGCTGCGTTTGTCGAGAGCGTGAAGCGCTACAACGAGTGCGTCGCCGCCGGCAAGGATCTCGACTTCGGCAAGGAGGCCAAGTGGCTGACCGCCATCGACACGCCGCCCTTCTACGGCATCCACCGTCATGTGCGCGTGTCGGCCGTCGTGTCCGGCGTGAACGTCGGCCCGAACATGGAAGTGCTGGCCGTTGAGACGAACGAGCCCATTCCGGGCCTGTTCGCCATCGGCAACACCGCCGGCAACTTCTATGGCGGCGTGGACTATTCCATGTACATGCCGGGCCTGTCCCTCGGCCGTGCCCACACGCAGGGCTATGTGACCGGCAAGTACGTCGCCAGCCTGTAAATTCTCCATCCCCCTTCTGCCGGGTGCTTTTCGACGGGCGCCCGGCGTCATTCTTGTCAAGAGGCGCCTCGACCCTCCCCGAGGCGCCTCCTGCGTTTTGTGGGTTCGGCGGCGGGCGAGCTGGTTTTCGGCGGGTGTTTCCGGCTGTTGGTGATGGCGAGATGTGGGTTTTCTGCGACCGAAACGCGTCTAGCTCGCGTACATGGTCGCGTAAGGCCGGCTGGAGGCGGGGCGCAGCGCGACGAACTCGTCTACGCTCGCCTGCTCGTGGGGCTCGGTGCCGAAGCAGGCGTCGTAGCGGGCGAGCAGCGCGCCGAGAGTCGCCGAGTCACCGTCGGTCAGCTCGCCTAGGTCCAGCCCGTCGGGCACCACGAACGGCGCGTTGTCACGGCGCAGATAGATGACCCCGCCGTGCATGCCGGAGGCCAAATGATCGCCGGCGCGGCCCATAAGCACGATGATACCGCCGGCCATGTACTCGCCGAGGAAGTTGCCCGCGTCCCCGCCGATGACGATGACCGGGCACTTCCCGCCGTACTGCTTCATGTTGATGCCGCCGCGCCAGCCGCAGCCGTCGCGCACGATGAGCTCGCCGCCGCGCATGGCGTAGCCGGCCGCATCGCCCACGCGCCCGTGCACCACCACGGTGCCGGCGTTCATGGTGTTGGCGGTCTGATCCTGGGCGCTTCCGAACACCTCCACCTCGCCGCCGTCCATGTAGCAGGCCAGATCGTTGCCCGGGGTTCCGTGAATTTCCAAGCGCTTGCCCGCGGGCAGGGTGCAGCCCAGGTAGCGCTGGGCGTAGGCCTCCACGATGCAGACGGTGTCGGCTTCGGCGAGCGCCGCGCGTACGGCGGCATTGGCCTCTTGGAAGTGCTTCGTTCCCAATTCCACGATGATGGTTTCAGCCATGCGATCACTCTCCCGCGTACTTCACGCCGAGGATTTCCAGTTCCTTCTCGTTGAGCCCTACGCCGCGCAACATGAGCCGGTTGCCGCGCAGAGAGTCGATGGCGTTGATGCCCATGCCGCCCATCATCTCCTGAATCTCGCGGTTCCAGCCGGACACGAGGTTCACCACGCGCTCGGCGGCGGCCTCGGGGTTCAGGCGGGCCACCAGGTCGGCCCGCTGGGTGGCGATACCCCAGTTGCAGCGGCCGCTCGCGCAGTCGCCGCACTGGTGGCAGCCCATGGCGATGAGCGCCGCCGCCCCGATGGAGACGGCGTCGGCGCCGAGGGCCACGGCCCGCACCACGTCGGCGGCGTTGCGCAGGGTGCCCGAGGCCACGAGGCTCACCGTGGAGCGGATGCCCTCCTGGCGCAGCCGCTCGTCCACGGCGGCCAGGGCCAGCTCGATGGGGATGCCCACGTTGTCGCGGATGCGCTTGGGCGCCGCGCCCGTGCCGCCGCGGAAGCCGTCCAGCACGATGATGTCGGCGCCGGCCCGGGCCATGCCGGAGGCGATGGCGGCCACGTTGTGCACGGCGGCCACCTTCACGGCCACGGGCTTGGCGTAGCCGGTGGCCTCCTTCAGCGAGAAGATGAGCTGGCGCAAGTCCTCGATGGAGTAGATGTCGTGGTGCGGCGCCGGCGAGATGGCATCGGTGCCCTCGGGAATCATGCGGGTGCGCGACACCTCCTCGTTGATCTTCTCGCCGGGCAGATGCCCCCCGATGCCGGGTTTGGCGCCCTGGCCGATCTTGATCTCGATGGCGGCGCCGGCGTTCAGGTAGTGCGGGTCCACGCCGAAGCGTCCGCTGGCCACCTGCACGATGGCGCGGTCGGCGTAGGGTTCCAAATCGCGGTGCAGGCCGCCCTCGCCGCAGTTGAAGTAGGTGCCCAGCTCGCGCGCGGCCATCGCGAGCGCCTTCTGGGTGTTAAGCGATACCGAGCCGAAGCTCATGGCCGAGAACATGATGGGCACATCGCAGGACAGCTGGGGCGGCAGGGGAGAGACGACGGTGCGGGTGCGCTCGTTCACGCGCAGCTTGCTCGGGCGGCTGCCCAGCACCACGCGGGTTTCCATGGGCTCGCGCAATGGGTCGATGGAGGGGTTGGTCACCTGGCTCGCGTTCAGCAGCAGATGCTCCCAGTAGATGTGATAGCTCTTCGGATTGCCCATAGAGGCGAGGAGCACCCCTCCGGTCTGCGCCTGGGCGGTGATGTCGTCCATGGCACCTTCGGTCCACACGGCGCTTCCGGCATCCACCTGGGGCCAGTGGGTGATGGCAAGGGCCCGAGTGGGGCACAGGAGCGTGCAGCGCTGGCAGTTCACGCACTTCATGGAATCGGCGCGCAGGGCGCCAGTTTTCTCGTCGCGATAGTGCACCTCGTTGACGCATTGGCGTACGCACAGGTCACAGTCGATGCATTCTTCCCGGTCGCGCAGCACTTTGTAGCGGGGGTTGCGGAAGTCGCGCATGATTTAAGCCTCCTTCCGGCGGGGCAGGACGCCGACCTCGTGGGCCAACGGCGCGTTGTGCGGATCGTTCTCGGCGTCGGCATCGGCGGCGGCCTTGGCGGCGACCACGGAATCAAGCTGCACCACAAAGGGCTCGCCGCCCCCGATGGCGCGCATGTTCTCCGCGTCGGGGCACACCAGTTCGATGGCCGCCTGCTCGCTGGCCATGTACACCATGGAGCCCTTCTCGGCGGCCATGAGCGCCCGCAGCTTCAGCCGGTCGTTGATGGCGAGCAACCCCTCGCTCGATCCCAAGATCACCGAGAAGGGCCCGTTCACGAGAGCGCTCGCGTAAGTGGTACGCAGGGCGGTTTCGAAGGCAGCGTCGGCGGGTTCCATGGCGTCGATCTCGTCCCAGGCCGGCGCGGTCATGATGTGGGCGGCCAGCTCCGGCGTGAGCCTGTGGCGGCGGCTCAGCAGATCGAACAGGTAGGTGATGACCTCGGTGTCGGTCTGCAGCTCGCAGTCGTAACCGAACTGCTCAACGTAGCGGCGGTTCGCGTCGTAGCTGGAAATCTCGCCGTTGTGCACCACCGACCAGTTCAGCAGCGTGAACGGGTGCGCGCCGCCCCACCAGCCGGGGGTGTTGGTGGGGAAGCGCCCGTGGGCCGTCCAGGCCCAGGCGTCGTAGTCGCAGATGCGGTAGAACGCGCCGATGTCCTCGGGGTAGCCTACGCCCTTGAAGGCGCCCATGTTCTTGCCCGACGAGGCGACGAAGGCTCCATCGATCTTCCCGTTGATGTGGAAGACGTGGGCCATGGTGTACTCGGCCTCGTCCAGGCCGCTGGCCGCCAGGCGCATGGGGTGCGGGGCGGCGAAGTAGCGCCAGATGTCCGGCGGGTTCTTGATGGAGCCGACGGGCTCGGTGGGGATGCGCTCCTGCTTCTCGCTCATGAAGTAGGTGTCCAGGTAGGCCTCGGTTTCGCGGCGGGCCTCATCGGACTCGTACATGATGTGGAAGGCGTAGAGCTCCTCGTACTCCGGATAGATGCCGTAGGCCGCGAAGCCGCCGCCCAAGCCGTTGGATCGGTCGTGCATGAGCGCGATGGAGCGCAGGATGTCGCTTCCATCGTGGCGCGCACCGCTTCGGTCCATGATGGCCGCGATGGCGCACCCAGCGGGAATGCGCACATCGCCCTCGCGAGGCGCGTTTCGCGGTCGGTCGAAATCGTACATGGCGTTCTCCTTGTGCATTGTGCGGAATGCTGTATCGTCAGCATAGGAGAGCAATGTTTCGCGAAACCGACCCCGGTGTTTCGCCTTTGTTAAGCCTTGGGGTGAGGGGTGGGGAGCGGAAGCGCTAGTCGTCGGCTTCGTCTTCTAAATTGATCACGAAGACGCCCTTCTCGGGATGTTCGGCCTCCTCATCGGTGATGCGAATGAGGATGTCGCCGGGGGCGCAGTCCAAGCGATCGCAGATAGCGAACAAGGTGGAGAACCGCACCGAACGGATCTTCCCCTGTCGCAAGCGCGAAATATTGGCCGGAGTATGCCCAGTAAGCTCAACGAGGTCGGTGCCGCGCACACCGCGTTCCTTCATGAGCTTACCGAGCTGGATTGCGTATTTCATGGCCGTGATTTTACACTAGGTCGTCGGTTTCCTGCTCAAGAGTGGCACCATAGCTAAAAATAAATGAGAGCGCGAAACACACTATGGAGATCATGAAGCTGGTTGCATCAACGTGAATCGGATCGCTCGCAGACGCATCGCTTTCGATGAGCATATGGGCATCCCCATTGATGGCGCCAACATCTGTGCCGGGGGTGATGAAGAAGCCGCAAATCGCCGTAGCCAAAAAGAGGAAACCTAACGCTCTGATTTGTCGAACCCGCAATGGTGTGAAAGGGGAGGCATTGCGCCCGATTTCACGGAAAATGCGCCAGAGCAAGAAAATGGTGAAACCGCCTGATATAGAAGGAATGATGAAAGGCAAGGTGCCCGCAAGCGTTGAAGGGCCGAGATAGGAAAACCCATTGGGTAATAGGGCCATATAAAGAAAAACCGCGACATGGGCGGCGCAGTACAAAACGAAAATGATCAAGAAGAGAGTGGCGAGTCCACGACTTGTTGAAACGAGCTTGCTCCGCGTTGTCTTGATTGCGGCTAATTGCTTATCCACTGTTGGGCTCCAACGCCTGTCTTGCTGCTATTGCTCGGGGCAATCGTCTGGAGCGGGCGTGGCAATTCCAATTTGAACGCAATGACCTGTAGGGCCTATGCCTAGGCAAGCGGCGGCGAATGTGTTGTCACTAAAGAACAGCATGAGGACTCCTCTCGTAAAAATTATTGTACGACAATAAACATAGTAGACCATGCATCAACGATAGTCTAGGGGAAATCTAAAACAATTCGAATACCTGGAATGTCTTTTTGCTGCTTTGTTACTTGGGCAGTTCGCTCGATACTGCTCGATACTGCTACTTATAAATTATTAAAAAAAAGTAACTATTGACCTTGTGTTACAAAAATAATTGTTATATAATAATTTTGCTGATCAGCTTACGTTTACTATGACAGGCCAGAATCAGCTCTTAGAGGAGGTGTTTCCTATGTGCAAAAAATGGCTTCGAAAAAACGCCTCATTTGTCGTCGCGGTGCTTTTACTTGGGGTGCTTGTGGGCTCAGTGACAGGAAGTGCAACACTGACCTCTTTGGCCCTTTGCGCGGCCCTGACTTTGTCGCCTGCGGCGATGGCCTTCGCCGACATCGGTGGTGAACCCGCAAATCCCGGCGGATCAGGCGACATCTACGTCCCCGACAACTATCAGGATCCCGGCATCATGCCCCTCGAACGCGGCCAATGCACAGATGTATATTCTAAGGCGTGGTGCGACTCGCACGGCTACAAGAATAATCGGCCTGTTCCGAAGGCAGTTCCTCTTAACGCTAAGGAGCGAGAGTGCTATTGGGGACTTATGAGAAGCGGAAGCAAGGCCGCGCTGTGCGCGATGGTTGGCAACGTTGGGGGTGTTCTCACTGCTGCTCCTGGAGTTGCTTTTACCTTATACAAGTGCTTTAAGTAGGTGGTCGATATGAGCGAAAGCGCAAATGCGTCGAGCCTGTGGACTCGAATCGATAAGATGGCAGCTGCTATCTGGCTGATTGTTGTGGTGGCGATTGCTGTCTTGCCATTCTTTGGCTTTCCGGAAGGCGTCCGACGTGTTGGATGGGGGATAGCCACGATAGCGTATGAATGCTTTGTCGTAGTTCGCACGATTCAGGTAAAGCGCTGCTTCTGCACCGCCCTCGACCTTTGCGGCATAGCGCTCACCTATTCCATCTTCTTCGTGTACTTTCAATAGCAACGACAGAAAGGAGGGCAAGCGATGATCGGCGATAAGCGTGAACGTAGGACAGCCCTATGGTGGATCGAGCACGAGAGCACCAACGAGTTCTGGAGCCTGCGGAACCCGTGGGTCGTCGGCCTCCTTGCCCTCCTTGTCGTTATTGTGCTCTGTGCGCTGGCGACGTTTTTCTGGGGTATGCCCCGCGTCGTTGCTGATGTGATTACGAAAGGGATCGTCTTCGGCAACCTTCTCATTCTCTTCATTTACCAGCTAAGGGCGAAGCGCCGTACCGCAGCCATCGGCACGGCGGTCATCGCCTTTATTCTGGCGATATGACCTTCTTTCCGCTGATCTCGGCATAGCGGTGCATCTCTATGAGAGAAATGTAATCTTATGTACATAGATTTGTACATGAAAATGGCTATAATCGAGATCGTCAAACATCTTGAAAGGGGGCATCATGGCCGAAATGACTGCGACCGTCGCCGAGACGCGGGCCAATTTCTCGAAAATCGCCGCAACGGTGCGCGAAACGGGGCGACCCGTCACCGTGTTCAAGAATTCGAAACCGTGGGTCTTGGTGGCGCCCATAGAAAGTGGCTATGGCGATCATATTCCGAGTATCGACTGGGCGAAGCAGGATGTTGTCCGAGTCGATCCGGAAACGCGCCGGACCATTTTGCCTGCCGATTGGGACGACGAAGAGGACGACGGAGTCTACGATGCCCTCGCATGACCCCAAACCCGGAGGGATCTGGCTTGCTTACGTTGAATTTCTCGATCATCCAGGCATCGGCAAGGTTCGCCCGGCCTTCTAGAAGAAGATTATGAACATGCCCAGGGCCAGGCCCACCATGACGGCGAAGGCGGGGAGTTTGCTCCGGTAGATGAGGGTAGGCCTCGGGCAAAATCTCGCTCGAGGTAAAGTCTCACTGCTTTGCGCGATAAGTGCGGTTCCTGTTGCCCCCTTCCGCCACCACTAAATCCTTAGCGATGAGTCGCCGGAGCATCTGAGTCGTTCCTCGTCTGCTTAAACCCGTGGCTTGGCTGATCTGCTCGCTGGTGGCCATTCCGTGCTCAAGCATGAAGTGGTAAGCGGCTGCTTCGGTTTCTAGAAGCAGGGGAATGCCGTTGTCGGCACTCGCGCCCCTGTTGTCGGCACTCGCGCCCCTGTTGTCGGCACTCGCGCCCCTGTTGTCGGCACTCG
>ERZ856578.7587-NODE-7587-length-11259-cov-4.654266_pt1 | contig 11259 bp, 14 predicted proteins | sample MGYA00514384_ERZ856578 | MGnify/ENA primary metagenome ERZ856578 (study PRJEB29103, sample SAMN06111958) | human gut metagenome | biome: human gut; feature: ankylosing spondylitis patient; material: healthy_person | host: Homo sapiens | place: China:Hangzhou...
GCAGCTTTCAGGTAAGGAACTTCATTACGGGTAGTAATTAAAGTGGCTGCCATACCATGGTTGGATTCTAAAAATTGGCGAAAAATAGACGACCAGCACTTTCCGCGGGCTGTCCGAGGCCGCGCCATTCGGATTGTCCTGCTCGGAAAGCGGCTTTTCCGGCGGGTCTCCGCAGCCGGCAAGCGCCAGAGCCGCAAATAAAACAACCGCCAGCATCTTTCGAATATTGCTTTTTTTCATGATCGTTTCTCCTTCCGGTCCCAGGACTCATGCTGAACTCCGTATTTCAACATAATCTCATGCGCCTTGACCTGTTGCTGAAAAACATGGGTTTCCACCTGGTTGACTGCCGGAGAAATCTCGACAAACTGACAAAGGTCAACCAGACGATCCGGATAGAAATTGCTGACTCCTATCGCACGGGCTTTGCCTTTCCTGTATGCTTCTTCCATGGCTCGATAGGTTCCGTAATAATCATTAAAAGGCTGGTGGATCAGCAGAAGATCAATATAGTCTGTCTGCAATTGGCGTAAGGATTCCTCGATTGAAGCTCTGGCTTTTTCGTATCCGGCGTTGGAAATCCAGATTTTGGTAGTCAGAAAAAATTGGTTTCGTGGAATGCCGCTTTTTCTGACTGCAGTTCCGACACCGTTTTCATTACCATATGCCTGGGCTGTATCAATTGAGCGATAACCGACTTGAATGGCTTCAGAGACAAACCGTTCACTTTCTGCCGGAGTTACCTGATAAACTCCATATCCGAGAACCGGCATTTCAACATTGTTGTTAAGCTTCACATATTCCATCATAATCCTCCATGTTTTCGCCTTTTTTTTTGGATGATTTGCTGTTTTTCTGTTCCATTTACAATCGTCGAAACTTGTAGGATGCAGTCATTTTGCATCACTCATCAAGTTCTTCTATCATCAACATAATGGTTACAGTAACTCTAATTCAATATCTGAAAAAAAATTTTTTTTGCGGTGTCAACGTACAAACAAGAACCCGCAGAACGAGAGCGTCAAATGATATGACACATTATCACACACGACATGAAAATGCAGACATCATATAGTTTGTAATCAGCTTAAGGGAAAATCATATGCACAATATTACCCCAAAAGCTTATTTTCTCTGATTGCTGTCCAACAGAAAGTCGGTGAGCAGAATAATTTTCGGGTAAGTCCAATCATTATTCTGGACTTGAATCAGCTTCACCATAAAGGAATCCAAGTTTGTATTGTTTCCCCACCACATTATACTTGTCAGGCAACACCATCAAAGTTCACGCATTCGGCTTGAAAAAGCTTGTTTTAGATGTATATTATTAAATTTAATTAATTTTGAAAGGCCTGATTCTGTCATGAAAAATTGCCCGTTGCCCGCAATCCTGATTTTTTCAGTGGTGCTGATCTTTACCGGCATCATCGCCGGCGCCGCGCCCGACGCCGCGCCTCAGGATTACAGCCGGTTCCGGAATCAGGAAGCCGACCATCAGCTTACGGACGCCTCACGGAGGCAATCCGATGAATGCGAATTCTTCTCCGGCAATTACGAAACCGTCGGCAGAATTCTCACCCGTTCCAATGAGACACGTCTCACCCAGTCGGTCCGTCCGGTATTTCTGCTGAAGCCGGGCAGTTTCCCTGCCGAATGCGTCTCCACGCGCTTCAGCTTCGCGCCGCCGATGAACTCGCGTCTGCACCTGCGAATCTGGCTTTCACCCCGTTTCAAGGCCAGAGCGGACCCATTCACCGCGCAAAACCATTCTGTCGCGTGAATGTACGGTGTCTCTTTTCCGCATCTGCATTTGAATTTGTAACCGGCCCTCCCGATCTCTCTGCCCGAAACAGTCAGAGCGGTTTGCCCGAATTCCGGATCCCGGAGCGCTCCGGAGTGGATCGACCCGTACACTCTCTGCGACCCCCCCTGCTCGTTCATGCCCAAAAAATAAAAACAGAGAGAGTGTAATGATGAAGAAAATTGATTTTATGCTGACTGCTTTCCGCGACGGATTCCAGTCGGTGTTCGGCGCCCGCGTCTTCAGTTCGGATTTTCTGCCGGTGGTGGAAGAGGCCGCCGCGGCGGGGATCACCCATTTTGAGGCCGGCGGCGGAGCGCTGTTCCAGGCCGCCTATTTCTACAGCAACGAGGATGCGTTCCGCGTGATGGATAACTTCCGCCGCATTGTCGGAAACAGCGCCAACCTCCAGACCCTCGCCCGCGGCATCAATGTGGTCGGACTCGACAGCCAGCCGCGCGACATCATCAAGCTGCATGCGCAGCTGATGAAAAAGCACGGCATCACCACGATCCGCAATTTCGACGCCCTGAACGACGTGAACAACCTCCTCTACAGCGGAACCTGCATTGCGGAAGCGGGCCTGAAACACGAAATCACCATCACCATGATGGAACTGCCCCCGGGATGCGTCGGCCATACCGTGGAGTTCTATGAATCCATTCTGCGCCGGATTCTCGACTCCGGCATCCCCTGGGATTCGGTCTGCTTCAAGGACGCCTCGGGGACCTCCACCCCCCGCAAGGTCTACGAAACCATCCGGATGGCGCGGAATCTGCTCGGGGAACAGGCGCGAATCGTCTTCCACTCGCACGAGACCGCCGGCTGCAGCGTTCTGGCATACCACGCGGCGCTCGAAGGCGGAGCCGATCAGCTGGACCTCTCCATCGCCCCCCTTTCCGGCGGCACCTGCCAGCCGGATATTCTGACCATGTGGCACGCCCTGCGCGGCACACAGTACGATCTGGATATCGACGTGTAGAAAGTCATCAAGCTTGAAGAGAGTCTCAAACGGGCCATGAAGGACTATTTCATGCCGCCGGAAGCGACTCAGGTCAACCCGCTGATTCCGTTCTTCCCGATGCCGGGCGGAGCCTTGACCGCAAACACCCAGATGCTGCGGGACAACGGCCTCATGGAGAAATATCCGGAGGTCATCGCTGCCATGGGCGAAGCGGTGGCCCGGGGCGGCTTCGGCACCTCGGTCACGCCGGTGAGTCAGTTCTACTTCCAGCAGGCGTTCAACAACGTGATGTTCGGCCCCTGGAAGAAGATCGCCGACGGGTACGGCAAGATGGTTCTGGGCTATTTCGGCCGCACGCCGGCGGAGCCGGATCCGGAAATCGTCCGCATCGCCTCCGAACAGCTGAAGCTGGAGCCGACCACCCGCAGTCCGCTGGACATCAACGACGAAAATCCGGCCAAGGGACGCAAAGCCGCAGTCGCCATGCTCGAAGCGAACGATCTGCCGATCACCGACGAAAATATCTTCATCGCCGCAAGCTGCAGCGAAAAAGGAATCCGCTACCTGAAGGGCGAAGGCACCATCGGCGTGCGGAAAACCGATCGGAAACAAAAGCCGGAGCCCACGGGCACCCCCGCCGCCGCGCCGAAGTCGGACGCGGTCACGGTCACGCTGAACGGGAAAAACTACGCGGTCAAGATCTCCGGAAATTCCGCGTCGGTCAACGGCAGACAGTACGATTTCACGCTGGCGGACGGCATCGTCGAGGAGCAGCCGGTCCGTCTGGCCGCGATGGGGACGTCGGGGGATAAGTTCACCGAAGTCCACTCCACACTGCCGGGTGCGGTGGTCCGCATTCTGGTCAAACCGGGCGAGAGCGTTCAGGCCGGCCAGCTTCTGATGGTGCTCGAAGCGATGAAGATGGAGACCCCGATCAACGCTCCGGGAGCAGGCGTGCTGGCGAAGCTGGAGGTCGCGGAGGGAGAGCAGGTGCAGTCCGGCGCGCTCCTCGCCGTGATCCGGGGCTGACGGGAGGTGAGTCATGAATAGTTTTCTCGATCTGTTTCAGGGACTTGCCGTCATGCTCGCCTCGGATCCGGTGGTGGTCACGGTCCGGCTTGTTCTGGTGCTGCTCGGCTTCGCCCTGGTCTGGCTGGGGCGCAAAGGCATTCTGGAACCGCTGCTGATGATCCCCATGGGTCTGGGCATGGCGACGATCAATGTCTCCTCGATGTTCTTCGACCCGATCAACATGGCGAACAAGACGCCGGTGGATAAAACCGCCGTGAACAACCTCTTTCTCGACTCGACGATCAGCAACAACGACCATCTGATGACGCTGATGCAGATCGACTGGCTGCAGCCGATCTACACGCTGACCTTCAGCAACGGTCTCATCGCCTGTCTGATCTTCATCGGCATCGGTTCGCTTCTGGACGTCGGTTTCGTGATGAAGCGGCCGTATGTGTCGGCCATCATCGCGCTGTTTGCGGAGCTGGGGACATTGCTGGTGCTGCCGCTGGCGAGTCTGTTCGGGTACAATCTCAAGGACGCGGCCTCGATCGCACTGGTCGGCGGCGCGGACGGGCCGATGGTGCTTTTCGCCTCGCTGAAGCTCTCGCCCCATCTTTTTGTGCCGATCACCGTGGTCGCCTACATGTACCTCGGGCTGGCCTACGGCGGATTTCCCTATCTGGTCAAGCTTCTGGTACCGAAGAAGCTGCAGGCCATCGAGATGCCGCCGGACGATCCGAAACTGAAGATCACAAGCGGGCAGAAGCTGACCTTTGCGGTTGTCGCCTGCGTGCTGCTTTCGTTTCTGTTTCCGGTGGCGTCGCCGCTCTTCTTCTCGCTGTTTCTCGGGATTGCGATTCGGGAATCGGGGCTGGAAAAATTCCAGCATCTGGTCAGTGAAATCGTTTTGTATGGTTCGACTCTGACGCTGGGACTTCTGCTGGGAGTGCTTTGTGAAGCAAAGACGATCATGAATCCCCAGGTGCTGCCGCTGCTGATCTTCGGCATGGCGGCGCTGGCGCTCTCCGGAGTCGGCGGCATTCTGGGAGGTTATTTCATGTACTTCGTCACCCGCGGGAAGTTCAATCCGGTCATCGGCATTGCGGGAGTCAGCTGCGTGCCCTCCACCGCGAAAGTCGCGCAGAAGTGCGTCACCCGGGCGAACCCGAATGCGATCATCATGCACTACGCGCTGGGGGTGAATATTTTCGGCGTGATTACAACCGCGATCATCGCGGCCATCTACATCAGTCTGCTGCAGAATTCCTGAGGAGGTGTTCACTATGGAACAAGCATGGATCATTATGGGGGAAACCTATCTTCTGACGATTGTGATTTCGCTCTTCGTAGCGTTTTTGATTCACATGATGACGCTGCTCATCCGCCGGTTCGGCACGGCGGCGAAGCCGTTGCCGGTCTCGGCGGAGCAGGTCGAAATATCGGCACAGCCGGATGATCCGGATGAACTTGCCGCGCTTGCCATCGCCATTGCGGCGATGCAGGGGGGGCAACCGCAGAAAGATCCGCGTTGATGCGCGGAATCCGGCCGCTCTTCCGGGGAGACGGGGGGGCGGCCGGATGCGGGGCGGCCGGTGGCCGAAAAATTAAGAGACATGAAGCTGGAGCGGGTCGCAAGTTTTGCGGGAACCAGCTGAAATACCAGTACCCAGACCGGGAAAGCAGTCCATACCGTTCCCTTCCCGTATTCACCCTCGAATTCAGGTACTCGGTGGCGTGTACCAAACTTCTTGTTTCAATCACAATGAAACGAGATTTTGAGGGGAAAATCTGAGGAAGAAGCAAAAATGGTACCCGGGAGAAAAACAGAAGGGTATCTAAATCCGGGCGTAAAAACGACCTCTCCCGCCTGAAGCAAACTTCCGGTAGCATTCGTAACTAACTTCAAACGGTACCAATGAATATATTTCAATGGTACTTGATGGTACTTTGCCCGGATGAGAATACTGAATGTGTTGTGAATTTCAGGAAGCAACAAGTGGATATCAAGTTTTTGTGCAATGAAACTCTGTTCCATATAATTCCAAATGATTTCCAATGGTACTCGGTGGTACTTCCGGATGCCTTTCCGGGCGTGGCTGTGGGACCTCGGTAGAGAACGAAGGGGTAGAAAAACCCCTTCCCGAAATGTTTGAGACGATTCGGGAAGGAGTGATTACAAATAGAAAAACGATCAGGAGGCTGCGGCAAAAAGTGTTCCAGACCGTTTGTTGGCGTCATCCTGCCCAAGCATCTCAGCAGCGGAGAGTTTCAGCTCCGCATCAAGTTTGAGCGTGTGACAGACCGCCAGCGGATCATCCATGAGCTCCGGCACCGCCTGTACGTCGGAATCAAAACCGGAGAGTGATGCAAAGTCCGGCAGCTCCAGATTGAGGGCTGCCATGGGAAGCTCCGTTTTGATCGTCGCCTTTCCGGCCTTCGCTTTGCTCTCGTTGCCCGCCGCGTCCACGGCGACAATCTGATACTGATAGCTGCCTTTGGCGATTCCGTCAATCTGGAAGCTCAGCATGTTCGCGGTCAGCGTTTCCGTATGTTCGAGATTGGCGCCGTGTTTCAGAATATAGCCGGTCACGCCGACGTTGTCTTTCGGCGTCTTCCAGCTCAGCAGCAGGCTGTTCCCCTCGACCTTTGCCTTGACGGAGACACTGCCCGGCGCGGTCATGTCCCTGACGGTGAAGGTCTGAACTTCGCTCCACTCGCCGACGTTCTTCTCCTTGTCGACGGCGCGGACTCGATAGGAGTGTTCGCCGACCGAAAGGTTGCTGACGTTGATGGAAGTCTTGCTCGACTTCAGGATTTTGCCGTCGTCAAGCTGGATTTCGTAGTTCGCCACCTTGCCGGAGTTGTCCACGCCGGTGTCCCAGGAGAGTGTCGCCTTGTACTTGCCGTCCACGACCGGAACGGCAAGGCCGGTCACCTTCTCCGGCGGCGTCGCATCCTTGACGGTGAAACTGACTTTCGTCTCCTTGCTCGCGTTGCCCTCGGCATCGTAAGCAACGACATAGGCGGTCTGCCTGCCGACTCCGAAATCGCTCAAGACGGCGGTGGAAGTCGTGGTTTCGACCGATTTGTCGCCGCAGGTCACCACGTATCTGGCGATGCTGCCGGAGTTGTCCTTGCCGGAGAGCGCGAACATGACGGTGTAACCGTTGACCGTCGCCTTTCCTTTTACAGAGGTCGGCGCGGTCATGTCCTTGACGGTAAAGGTTTGAACTTCGCTCCACTCGCCGACATTCTTCTCCTTGTCGATGGCGCGGACCCGGTAGGAGTGTTCACCGATGGAAAGATTGCTGACGTTGATGGAAGTCTTGCTCGACTTCAGGATCCTGCCGTCGTCAAGCTGGATTTCGTAGTTCGCCACCTTGCCGGAGTTGTCCACGCCGGTGTCCCAGGAGAGTGTCGCCTTGTACTTGCCGTCCACGACCGGAACGGCAAGGCCGGTCACCTTCTCCGGCGGCGTGGTGTCTTTTCCGGGAGCCACTGGGGCAGAGGTTGCTGTGCCGAGGTCCTTCCAGGAACCGTCCGGGTAGATGTAAATCGCCCGTCCCGGTCCATACTCATTGTAGTCGTAGTATTCTCCATTGTCGGTGGAAACCCGAAAACAGTTGGAAACCCGGAAACAGAAAGATGTCCCTACATATTTTCTATTTTTTTCATTGCATTCGGCAATACTGGCGTCAATGATCTCGCCGATGACTTCGGGAGTATACTCCCAGGAACCGTCTTCGACAGTGGCTTGATTGCTTCCATAATGGGCGATAAAGGCCAAATTGAGTTGATCGGGCTCAGCAATTTGTCCGTTCGACAGCATCGCGGAAATGGTTCTTGTCACCGGATCATAGGTGATCGACGTGATTTCCGGGAGCGGTTCTGCCGGAGCTAGGGATGCCGGAGTATTCACTGTCGTCCAGGCCTCATAATCACCGGGGCCGTCCGTCTCGACTTCCACTTCAACGGCAATTTGTCTTCCGGCCAAGGTCGCAAGGTAGTCCGGAGGTAGAGCGCAGGTGAAAGTCGTTTCATTCTTTTGTTCCAGGCGGACGCCGCCGGATCCGATATCTAAGTAAGGTAATATAAATTTTTTTCCAGCAATGGTCTCATAAAACATGACATAAAGAATAGCGTTAGGATCATCGCCCCGCTGGAACTCTGAAAAGACCTTACCCAGCTTGAGCGTCAGGACTCCATTCCCGTCAACAGAAACGGACGCATTGAACTTAGTTGCTGCCATGATGTGTTACCTCCCGATTGTAATTGAAATTCTCGTCAAAAATGAAACGTCTATTCTTGTCTGGAATAACTCTTCAACCCCTCAAGCCGAAAAAAACTTTTCGATTTTCTGCCACCGATGATTCTCTCTGTAATCACGGTGTTTCAGTTCAGCAGCCAAACGAGAGACTCCGCCAAATGGCGTCCCATAGAAATCTCCAACATTTCGTTCCTGACCCGTTCGGCGGAAGCTGCCCGGGAAATCTCCCGCTGGCTTTTGTAATAAAAGCTCGAATGAGGCACCTGAAGCAGCTTCAACTGACGATTCACGCTTAAATCCGGATTCTGATCGCTTATTTGAGCTTTTCGGGATTCAAGCCGCAGGCCAAGGACACACTTCGTAAAAAGTCATTCTCGATTTCAAGGCGTCCGATTTTCTCCATCAGATCGTCCTCTGTATACGGCTTGTTCTCTTTCTGTTCGGCCTTGGACTGGAATCGAAAGCACCTCCTATGAGTTTCTTTTCCACCGCTGAACCTAATTCAGATGAATCTGGTATTTCCCCGCGATCTCGGCGACGGTCAGTTCCCCGCGCAGCGCTTCCTGCGCCAGATGGCTTATGAATTTGGAGTCATACGACTTTTTCATAAAACGCCCTCCCCCTCCGGGTTAATTTAACGGGCTTTTTACACCCGATCCCGTTGTCCCGCTTTCGGGGCCAACCGCGTAATTCGCCATTTTCTCGTCCCTTTTTTTTGTGATGCGTGAATCTTTTAGATTGACTTTCAGTTATTTTTCCACCCAAGCCGATGGCGGCGTAGCATCCTCCGGACCGGAATAGACTTTCGGCGTTTCATATGGAGAGATGTATTCGATTTTCTGCCAGTTGTTCAGAATTACCGGTTGTTTCTGTTCGAGTAATTCCACTCCGCGAGCGCGGGCCGGAAAGCCTTTGGCGGTGCATTCGACTTTGGAAAACACCAGATAATCTGTGATCTTATATTCAAAAGTCGCACCGAGAATCTGGTCGGCATCACTGTCTTCGCAAGCGTTGTAAAGGGCGGTATTCTTGGCGTTGCTGACCGCTTTCTGGGCAGGAGAAAGAAACTCCCACAGCAAACTCAGGAAGGAAAGGTGCGGATTGGAATTGAGCTGACAGTATTTGCCGTCTGAAAACTGGAAGACCCACAGCAATACCGAAGCCGATCCCCGGCCAGTAATTCGTTGCTTGCCGATTTCATATTGCGTTGTGTAGCAAATCTCTCCCGTCGCTTGAGGCCTGACCAGGTAATCGACCCCGGCATCCCGGTGATAACTGACGCAGCCGCCGCAAATCACGGTAATTCCGATTGCCGCCGCCAGTGCTCCGAATCTTTTGTTCCGCATTTTTCGTTCCTCCTGCTTTATTTTGGGAAAATTTGGAGTGTGCACACAAAAAGACACATCCCAAATGCTTATCAGACAAGAGGCACTAGCAAGCCCACACGACGACAAACACGGAATGTGTCTAAAATGAAGACACACTTCATGCAGTCGGCCGTCGTGGTTGAAATTGCTAGTTTCCTTGTCTGGCCGTTATATACGATTTTTCAGTTCAGATTCAGTTCGTCTCTACGGTTTCACTTCCTTTCGGGTTGATGAACTTTCGCTTTAACATAGTTCTCCGAAAGTGAAAAGTCAAACCGGAAACGGCAATCGCGCATGAAGTTGTGTTGTCGTCGCGGGGCCTGCCGGTGCCGAATCAATCTTTGAGCCGCTTCTGAATTTCCAGAAGTTCCAGCAGCCTTCCCCGCAACTCCCGACACTCTTTTCTGCGTTTGGCGTCCATCATCATCAGAGTCATGATGGAGTGTTTCCGTCGATAAATCGCGCGGGGCTCGAAGCGGCCTTCGATGAAGCAGGGCAAAATGTCCACCAGGGAATCGCTCTGAACTCTGACGCGGTGATTGTGGATGATTTTGAAGAGACGCTGTCCGTCCTTTTTCCATGCGGCGAACAGATACGGACTCTTCAGGCGGCGGTCCAGGGCGTTCTTGGTTCGGGATTGAACTTCCGCCCGGTCCTGCATGAAGTAGAGCGTGGCGTCTTGCTTCCCTCCATCCGGCTTGTGCCAGACTCCACGAAGCGTTTCCAGCGGTACGGTGTTTCCATCGAATTCGGGCCGCCATACCAGACACAGGGCGTAACCCTCTTTCAGAAGCTCCGCCGGATCGTGAACCGGTGTGATCGCGTAAACATCCTCCTCCGAAAGAAACTGCGGATTTCGTGTGAAAGTGAAGTGAAGCTGCATCGTTTTTGCCCTCTGTCTGATGGTTGAATATGAAAGTCCCGATTTATGATAAAGATTTCCGGGCCTCCGTCAAGCCCCCGGAATTCGGACTTGACCTCATATTCCGGGTATTTATCCTGCCCTTCGGACAAAAGACCGAAAAAAGGCGACAGCAAATGGACGATTTGAAAATCTTTTACGAGTGCTTGCCGCATTCACTGCGCCGCAACTGGTGTTGGCAGATGTGGAAACCTTCCATCATTTCCGGGGACTGGCCGCGACGCGCCAGACGCCAGGAACAGGAGCGCCGCTATCTGGATTTGCTGAAATTCAGCCTGGAGAGTCGCTTTAAGGCGCTTTATGGGCCGCTGGCAGACAAAAGCTACCCCACGTTTCTGTGGAATCTGGCGCAGGCCATTGAGTTTCGAGAGGTCGATCTGCGTTCACCGCTCCATTTCAATACGCATAACGCAGATCGTCAGCTTCGGGCATGGCTGGACCGGAGTTTTCTGGATTTTCCGTTACCGGAATGGTGCTATGGACTTTGGAAACACCCGATGTCCCGTTTTGAAGTCAAGGCTCTGTGCCGGTTGGGGCAAGGAGTTTCGCCGCGCGACGTGTTGAAGTTGAGCAAACAGGAAAACTGTTGGTTTCATCAGCTTTCAAAGCGTTTTTCTTCCCTTGCGACAGGGTGTTGCTTCTGTATTCTCCGAAGTCACCGCCATTCAACCGCAGAGGCGACGGCAATTGCTGAAGTGCTCAACGGGGCCTGCCGTTATCTTGAATGGCCGGTTTTTCTTCATATTGTCCGCACTGTTTCCGAATGGCTGGCTTGTCAGAAGTTCACGCTGAGGGAATTTCAAATTCCGGTGCACTACTGGCGTACACAGGGACTTTTCAACGAGCATTTTACCTTAAAAAACCGGTCTTTCCGTTCGGTATGTCAGGAGATCGGAAGAGCACACGTCTGAACTCCAGTCACGT
>ERZ856578.7591-NODE-7591-length-11255-cov-3.157452_pt1 | contig 11255 bp, 6 predicted proteins | sample MGYA00514384_ERZ856578 | MGnify/ENA primary metagenome ERZ856578 (study PRJEB29103, sample SAMN06111958) | human gut metagenome | biome: human gut; feature: ankylosing spondylitis patient; material: healthy_person | host: Homo sapiens | place: China:Hangzhou...
GAATGAATTTCCACTCGGCAAAAACGAAAAAAACGCGTTCAAAAATATACCAGACACCGCCAAAGCCGCGTCTGTTTGGTCAGATTCGAGTATATCCCAGTTCCAAAAGGCCCGTAGTGAAGCAAAAACAAATGAGATGTGCAAAACGACGTTTTTCCCCGAAATTGCCTGAACCGCGCATTCATACCCGGAAAATATAAATCTGCGATAAAAAAAATATTTTTAACGGCAGCCTTTGTTGGGTAAGATGAAATTCATCGATTTTGCCAATGAAAATCGTATCCGATTAACAAGGAATAATCACTAACATGTTTTCCTATATCTGGTTTCCGGCCCTGATCAGCGCAATGGGTGGATATCTTTTCATGAGCGTAGCTCCCCTAAGCACGCAGTTCATGGCACTTTTCGGGGTGGGCTATGCCGGAATGTCGCTCTTTCTTTCCGGACTCCTGTGGTCGCACAGCCTCGTGCAACTGCCTGCAGGCCTTATCCTCGACAAACTCGGCGTCTATCGCGGCTTTCTGATCGCCATCATCATCGCACTTGTCTCAAACCTGCTGCCCTTTCTTGCCCCTGAAAACCTGGCACTGGCAACCGCCCTGCGTTTTTTCGGAGGCCTGAGTTCCGGTGTCCTGTTCCTTGCCGGCGTCAAAGTCACCGCCATGATGGCACCTCCGGAAAAAATCGCACAGGCACAGGGTATACAAGGCGCGGCCTTCAGCCTCGGCACCATGCTACCCTTCGTGACACTACCCTATCTCGGCAACGAGGCATGGCGATTTTCATACCTGATACCTGCTACCCTCTCACTTGTCGTCATCGCCCTCTCCCTGCTCTTGCCAGCCTCGGTCAAGAAAAACAACGCAGGCAATAGCAATAGTCTTGCCAATCTCTTGAATGCCCTGAAATTCGTAGCCACATCGGTACCGATCTGGACTCTGGGCATGTTTCACGGTCTCTCATATGGCACGCTGAACAATCTTGGGCAGTGGCTTCCTTCCATATTAGCTGACCTGCACGGCCAAAGCACAGCATTGGGATGGAGTCTGGCTACCGGTGCTGTATTGTTACTGGGAACGCTGGCACGTGCCTATGGCAGCGTATTGCTTCGCTGGTACACCCGCAGCTGGATCATCAACACAGCCGTCATGTTGACCGGCGTTTGCTATATCGTTCTGGGATTGATCGGGAATGTTTACGTCGGTTTAGCTGTTGGCATCGCTCTGGCGTTGTTCGGTGGTTCCAACTATGGCTCCATCTTCAGCCTGACCGGCCAGACTGTCTCCCCGGTTTATGTCGCCACGGCGGCAGGCTTCATGAACATGATCGCCAATATCGCCAACGTCATGCTGACTTTGATTCTGGGAACGGTACGGGAATATACCGGCAGCTTCAGTATGGCCTTGTGTGCCACGGGGATTTTTGCACTGGTGGTTTGGGGTTGCGGAAGAAAGATTATCAACAGACTGTCTATCACTGAGAAAACAGCCTAAAAACTAAACAAAAAAGGCCTTCCGATAAATGAGGATTCTTTAATATGGAAAGGAATTCCTAAATGGTTGCATGTACACAAAATAGCAAACAACTAAAAGTCCGGGTATTTAAATGATCGAGATTACGGGTCATTAAACCGTTAACCAACCTCTATGAATATTCTTATTCCCAGAGTATTCTCTTCGAACACTGCTGATCATCCGACTGGCTAAAGTTTTTAGCAGACAGCTGGAGTGGCCATCAGATTTGTCCTCCCACTCCTTTAAACTTCTCGACAAAAGCAGCGATTTTCTGGAACACGCTTTGTTTTTTGATCAGGTATTGCGGATTAAGTGGACTCATCTTGGGCAGAATGGCATTAAGTTGTGTGCCATTTTCGCTGGCAAATTCCCGTTTTAGCGAGGCGTTGATATAACGCTTGGCCTCGTCAACATTCAGACCATCAGCATTAATTAGCTCATAGGCCTCACGTCGTTGTTCTACTTGGGCAAAATTGAAAAAAGAATCGATGATACCTGCCTTATCTCCAATCTTACTCAGGTCGGTTTGATTAATAAAATCAACCACCAAACTCTCTTTAGCGCGATTACCCAAGCTGGTACGTATCAGACGTCGTACTTCATCAACCAGGGCTGCTTTATCTTTAACTTTCCTGTGTTCTTCAAAAATCAATTCCAGAATATAGTCCAGGTTGATCTCTTGCGATTTAAGCAGGTCTACTTCAAAAACGACATCATTCCAATCAATTGCAGAGTCTTCTTTTTCAGCACCCGACTTTTCCCGACGTAACCAATCACGAATATCGTTATAGGTTGAACGATAATCCTGAATTTTTCGTTCTGCCGGTAGGTGGATCGCTTGCAATACCTTTAAGTCTTCATCATCCAGATAGTGTTTGACTTTAAATTCTGCAAGAGCTACCGGATCTTCCTGATTAATATTCTGGAGCGCTGTGAGACTGGAGAATTCATCGTAATTCTGTAGTACGTTTTCAATGCGCAAATATTCGCCAAATAATTTCACGAAAGCTTTTTTATCGGATTCTTTAACAATCTCTGCGGGATCAGAGAAACGCTGTTCTAACTCGGCAACCACATCCAAAAAGCCGCGTCGTGCTTCACCGGACAGTGCATCGGTGAAGCCATCCATGTATTCCTTGTAACTTTTTTCGAGCACGACATTCTTCGTATTTTTGTCACCAAACAAGGTAATGGCATCAATCGTTGGCTGCTCCAAGTCACGGAATGTCACAATATTGCCAAAGGTCTTGGTCGCATCATAAATACGGTTGGTACGCGAATAGGTCTGCATCAAACCGTGATAGCGCAAATTTTTATCAATAAACAAGGTATTCAGCGTCGGAGCATCAAAGCCTGTCAAGAACATGCCTACCACAATCAACAAGTCAATTTCCTGATTCTTTACTCGCGAGGAAAGATCGCGGTAGTAATTCTGAAACGCATTACTATCGACGCTGTAGTTGGTTTTAAACAACGTGTTATAGTCAGTAATCGCTGCGCCTAAAAATTCTTTGGCACTGCTGTCCATTGCCGACACTTCAAAACTCTCATCAGGGATATCGCCTATAGCATCCTGTTCTTCATTGGCTGCATAAGAAAAAATAGTAGCCAGTTTCAGCGGGTTATCACTTTTTTCTTGTAGCTTTTTCAGAGATTCATAGTACAACTTGGCAGCATCCACGCTACTAACAGCAAACATGGCGTTAAAGCCTTTTGCACCACTTCGCAGACGATGGGTCTTTTGCCGAAAATTATTCAAAATATATTGCGAAATTTCCCGGATACGTTCGGGATGCAACAAGGCTTCTCTGTTTTCTGCGGCACTGAGTTTTTTCTCGTCCTGCTCACTTTCAATGGTTTTGAACTGAGGACGAACATCGTTGTAGTCGACTTTGAACTTCAATACCTTTTCATCACGAATGGCATCTGTAATGACATAAGAATGCAACTCACTGCCAAATACGCTCGCTGTCGTTTCAGCGCCAAGGGCATTTTTCGGGAATATCGGCGTACCGGTAAAGCCAAACTGATAAAACTTTTTGAATTTTTTTTTCAGGTTTTTTTGTGCTTCGCCAAACTGGCTGCGATGGCACTCATCAAAAATGAAAACTACCTGCTTGTTATAAATCGGCAAGTCATTTTCACTTTTCATCAAATTGTTCAGCTTCTGGATGGTGGTGACGATGATTTTGTTGTCATCTTTGTCCAGATTGCGCTTGAGGCCCGCAGTACTTGCCGAACCATTGACACTATCCGGAGAAAACCGCTGGTATTCCTTCATGGTCTGAAAATCCAGATCTTTACGATCCACCACAAAAAATACTTTATCGATGAACTCCAGTTCAGTAGCCAGACGTGCCGCCTTAAAACTGGTCAAGGTCTTGCCAGAACCCGTCGTGTGCCAGATATAGCCGCCACCTTTTGTATTGCTCCAGTTCTTTGCCTGATAGGCACTTTTGATTTTCCACAGAATGCGCTCTGTAGCAGCTATCTGGTATGGACGCATGACCAGCAGCGTATCATTGGCATCAAATACTGAATAATGCATCAGCACCTTGAGGAGTGTATTTTTCTGGAAAAAAGTGGCGGTAAAGTCCTTGAGGTCTTTAATCAGGCAGTTATCGGATTGCGCCCAATTCATCGTGAAATCGAAACTGTTTTTATTCCGTTGTGTGGTATTGGCAAAATAGCGGGTATCCGTACCGTTGGAAATCACAAACATTTGCAAATACTTATAAAGTGAATGCTCGCTGTTGAAGCTCTCTTTGCTATAACGATGCACCTGATTGAACGCTTCACGGATAGCCACACCCCGCTTTTTTAACTCGACCTGCACCAGCGGCAGGCCGTTGACCAGTATGGTTACATCGTAGCGATTGGCGTATGTACCGGTCTGTTCAAACTGCCTGATGACCTGTACTTTGTTACGAACAATGTTCTTTTTGTCCAACAGGTAGATGTTTTGAATATGGCCATCATCAAAAACAAAATCATGGATGTAATCATCATGTATTTTTCTGGTTTTGTCCGTAATGGTATCGCTGGGTTTATCCAGCCAGGTTTCCACAAAGCGCAACCACTCTTCTTCAGTAAACTGCATATTATTCAAGGCTTGCAACTGTTCCCGCACGTTCGCCAGCAGTTTTCCGGGCGTATTCAAACCGGGAAGATAGTCATAGCCCTGATTTTGTAAATCCTGAATAAGCTCGCGTTCCAGACTGTCTTCCGTCTGGTAGTTTTCATTGACCTGCCATTCCTTGGCGTACTTATCGAGCACGATAAAGTTATTTGATTCTGCGATCGCCTTGTATTCGTACATGCTTTACTCCGAAATTCTAGCTTTCAGTCTTCTGAAAGTGATACATGCTATTAATTTCATTAACCAGATAACGCAAAACACGCTTGTCATCTTCTGTGAGATCTGCTACTTCTTCACCCGCATGTTTTGAATGGCTAGAAATATTAATAATCCGGGCTTCATACGGATTGGGCTTGCCATCATCAGTTTTTGGCAACAGATCACCCCATTTTTTGTAGCCAAGAAAAGTTGATGTTTTTTCCAGAATGTTTCTTAAGAAATTGAAGTGATACTTGCTCAGCTGATTATTCTCGATGGCCTTTTCTAGTTCTGATTTCAAATAAAGATGATAAGAGAATGGTGAGTCATTACCTTGTTTCATGAGTTGATACGTGCCATCATCCAGTTTGGTCATTCGATGCTTAAGAAAATTTTTCTTCTTATAGATGCCATCATCGCTATTGAACTCATTGTACAAAACATTATAGAAAAGTGGATTGTGGGTGGTGATGATGAATTTGACATGAGACTCACTTGATTTGATCAGTTGTGCCAGGTTTACAGCCAACTCAATCAAATGATTCTCATCCAGTGAACTTACCGGGTCGTCGATGAACACATATTCCAACTGGTCAAAATCGTTGGTTTCACGATCATCAGGGTCTGCAACATTGAGAATATCAATTACCTGTTCAAGCAACGTGTAGAATATACTCCAGATAAAATTGCTTTCTTCACCTTTGGAGATTTTCAAATTTCCAGAATGATCGTCATCTCCGCGCTTCAGCGAGAAAGTCACCTCCGAAAATGCTTTTACAGTTATCTCTTTGTCGTCCTTTCCTTTGATTTTATATTCTTCATTGAACCTAGGCGTTAACTTTTCATTAGCATAACGCTGAAAGTTGGTGATGATATTGCGATCTTGCCCTTGATCTTTCAGCACCCATTCTGTAAACGAATTGGGCTGGATTTTAAGTTTAGGCTCAGCATCCAGCTCTAAATCATTATCCCAATAAAACAAGTCTTCTGTAAATGCGTTGTAATAAAGAATTTTATTGCGAGTCAATTCAAACTGAACTGCTTCATCCATCTCCTCATTACCGTCATTTTTTGGGGCAACAAGTTCCTTGAATTCACGTGAAAGGCGCGTTTTGCCCGTGCCGTTGAAGGCATAGATCAACTGTACTTTTTTATCAGAATTTTTCAGACCCTGAGCGATTTCTGTTAGTGTTTTGCTCATCTTATGCCGCTACCTTTTCAGACTTGGGAAAACTGAACAGCAGGTCGCGGTAATACTCATATTGTTTTTGGCGCAACTCGATTTCACGCGGCAAATCTTCGCTGATGGAGTTGGTTAAGACATCAAATTTGTCCAAAACGCGAATGATTTCTGTCTGGATTTCTAGCGATTTTTCCGGGTTTTCAGGACATGGGATAGGAACCCGTATTTTCGCCATATCTGTGGCTGAAACATCAATCACCTTGGTTCCTTTGGCATATTTCCTTTTCTGATTCGCAAATTCGTCGGTCTGGGTGAAATAGGCAAAATATTTGCCTAATATGCATCTGCCGGGCTTGAATATGGTTGCATGTCCACCTGTAACAGCTTGTTGTTCGCCAAGATACTCCAACGCTTTACCAACATCTTCAAGGTTTTCACTTGTGTTTGTAATGACAATATCGCCTTTATCCACTTTACGTAGTTGTTTGGCTAGCTCCGGTGAAACGAAAGATTTAGTTTTTGTCGTAGATAAACCATAATAGGTATAAATCTGGCCGTAGTGAATGGCAGGCACTCCTGTTTCCGTGAAATCTTTCTTTTGTAATCCATTGCCACGAATCAAATCACCTAGCTCTCCTAGTACCTTCCATTCAACCTCAACGCCATCAAGCAGCTTTTCCATAAAGCTCATATTGCTCATATCTCAAGCCCCTCACCTTCAATTTCCGCCACAATGGCATCAATATCAGCCCGAAGCTGATCGATCTTTGCCACCCTGACTTTCAGCTCGGCGTTGAGTTTGGAAATATCCACCGCTTCCCGGTTGTCTTTGGCTTCTACATAACTGCTGACCGAAAGGTTGTATTCGTTTGCGGCGATGACATCCAAGCTCACTGATTTGGCAAAATGCTGAATATCCTGCTTGCTGTCGAACACCTGCATGATTTGCTGGATATGTCCCGGATTTTTCTCATCTTCGTTATCCGTCAGCACATTGTTATTGGTTTCTTTTTTGAACAGGCCGCTGGCGTCGATGAATTGGGTTCGCGTGTCGGTTTTGTGTTTGGAAAGCACCAGAATGTTTACGGCGATGGTGGTACCGAAAAACAGGTTGGGCGCGAGAGAGATGATGGTTTCAATGTAGTTGTTATCCACCAGATATTGGCGGATTTTCTGCTCGGCGCCGCCGCGGTAAAAAATACCCGGAAAACAGACAATGGCCGCCCGGCCTTTGCCGGAGAGATAGCTGAGAGCATGCAGGACAAAGGCGAAGTCGGCTTTGGATTTTGGAGCGAGTACACCGGCCGGTGCAAAGCGTTCATCATTGATCAGGGTTGGGTCTTCCGAACCGATCCATTTCACCGAATACGGCGGGTTGGAAACGATGGCATCGAAGGGTTTTTCATCACCAAAACGTGGATCGATGAGGGTATTACCCAGCTGGATGTTGAACTTGTCGTAATTGACGTTATGCAAAAACATGTTCATACGCGCCAGATTATAGGTGGTATGGTTGATCTCCTGACCAAAGAAACCGTCTTCAATGATGTGTTTATCAAAGTGCTTTTTGGCTTGCAAAAGCAAGGAACCCGAACCACACGCCGGATCATAAATTTTGTTGACGCTGGTTTGTTTGTGCAAAGCAAGCTGCGCAATCAGTCTGGATACGTGTTGCGGAGTGAAAAACTCGCCACCGGATTTTCCCGCATTGGCGGCATAGTTGGAGATCAGAAACTCGTAGGCATCCCCAAACAGATCAATGTGGCTCCCTTCAAAATCACCGAAATCCAGTTTTTTTACACCGTCAAGCACAGCGGCCAGGCGGGTATTTTTGTCTTTTACTGTATTGCCGAGACGGTTGCTGGTGGTGTCAAAATCAGCAAACAGTCCCTTGATATCTTGCTCCGACGGGTATCCATTAGCTGAACTTTCGATTGCAGCGAAAATAGCGGCCAGATCGGTATTCAGGCTTTCATTGGTATTGGCTTTGGCAACGATATTGGCAAACAACTGACTGGGGTAAATAAAGTAGCCCTTGGTTTTAATGGCGTCGTCTTTGATTTCCGGCGTGATGACGCTATCGGGAAGCGCCGCATAATTGATGCTATCGTCGCCGCCTTCGATATAACTTGCAAAATTCTCGCTAATAAAACGATAAAACAGGGTACCGAGTACATATTGCTTGAAATCCCAGCCATCCACCGCACCGCGTACTTCATTGGCAATTTGCCAGATCTGGCGCTGAAGTGCGGCACGTTGTTGGGTGCTGGTCATGATGTTGTTCCTTATTTTATTTGTTTTATATGATTTTTCCCGCAGATGGATGTGAGCTGAAGAATGTGTATAGAATGTCCAGCAAAAGCAATACAGTTACACTATCATCAGAACCTTCATTGTCAAGAGTGTGCTGCGGATGGTTCTACATGCTTTTGCCCTATCACTTCATCAATATACTTCCTTTGATGAACGAGGCCATCCGATTCAGGGAAATCTGCAACTGGTGAGATTCACCTGTTTATGCTTGCAACTGGCCCAGACAGATTATTCTTTCATTATGTTTTCAAAACGGAATATCGTCATCCATATCCGGTGACAATCCGGCTGGCCGGTTGCTCTGTTGCGGACGTTGCTGCTGGGTGTTCTGTGCCGGACGGGATGGCGGCTGGTAGCTGCCACGGTCATCTGACGGTTCACCGGCGCCCTGACGGCTGCCGAGCATTTGCATGGTGTCGGCGATGATTTCGGTCGCGTAACGGTCGATGCCTTCCTTGTCGGTGTATTTGCGTGTTCTCAGGCGTCCTTCAATGTAGACCTGCGAACCCTTTTTCAGGTACTGGCCTGCAATTTCAGCCAGTTTGCCGAAGAAGGAAATACGGTGCCATTCGGTCTGTTCTTTCTGCTCGCCCGAGGCTTTGTCACGCCACCGATCGGTCGTGGCTACAGCGATACTGGTGACCTGTTCACCACTTGGCAGATAGCGATTTTCCGGATCGCGGCCGAGATTACCGACAATGATAACCTTGTTGATCGACGCCATGACTTTCTCCTGATAGACGTATTTAATTTGTTCAGTTCAGATTCATGAATGAGTCAAAACAACTCATTTATAAACCACAATTATGCAGCATTATAAGCCAGCAGCGCCCCGATCTGTACAAGTGAAGCGATCCGAACAACAAATCTTTTATTTGCCTGCTTTTCGTCAATATGAGGTGTGTCCTGTGAAAGATGGTCAAATAGGTTATAGTATCGAATTGGCCTGTATATATTAACAGTTCACTTTGTTTGACTATATTGCCTTCCATGACTGAAGAACAAGGAAAAATCGTTATCCGGGGCGCACGTACGCATAATCTGAAAAACATTCAGATCGACTTGCCGCGTAACAAGCTGATTGTCATTACCGGACTGTCCGGCTCCGGAAAATCTTCGCTCGCATTCGATACGCTCTATGCCGAAGGGCAGCGCCGTTATGTGGAATCGCTGTCGGCTTACGCGCGCCAGTTTTTGCAGCTGATGGAAAAACCGGACGTCGATCTGATCGAGGGGCTTTCCCCTGCGATCGCGATCGACCAGAAAGCGTCGTCGCACAATCCGCGTTCGACGATCGGGACCGTTACGGAAATTTACGATTACCTGCGTCTTTTGTACGCTCGCGTCGGAACACCTTTTTGTCCGGAACATCCGGAAAACCCGCTTGCCGCCCAATCCGTTTCGCAAATGGTCGATGCCGTGATGGCCATGCCGGAAGGCACGCGGCTGATGATTATGGCTCCTGTCGTCGCCAACCGGAAAGGTGAACACGTCGATCTGTTCGAGCAGATGCAGGCACAGGGATATATCCGTTTCCGCGTGCAAAGCGGAACGAAAAAAGCGGCTGTTTTCGATGTGGACAGCATTCCATCACTGAAAAAGAACGAAAAACATACGATCGACGTCGTTGTTGACCGTGTGAAGGTCAACCCTGACATCAAGCAGCGTCTGGCCGAGAGCTTCGAAACGGCCTTGCGTCTGGCTGAAGGCCGTGCATTGACAGTTGATATGGATACCGGTGAGGAACAGGTTTTTTCCAACCAGTTCGCCTGCCCTGTGTGTGGCTATTCGATTCATGAGCTGGAACCACGACTGTTTTCATTCAACAACCCGATGGGCGCCTGCCCGGATTGTGACGGGCTCGGCCATATCGAATTTTTCGATCCGAAACGGATCGTGCTTCATCCCACCCTGCCACTGGCTTCGGGTGCGATCAAAAGCTGGGACAGGCGCAATCCGTTCTATTTCCAGATGTTGCAGGCGCTCGCCGACCATTATCATTTCAACGTCGAAACGCCTTACGAGGATTTGCCGGAAGACATCCAAAAGGTCATCCTTTTCGGTTCCGGCAAGGAAAAGATCGCCTTTACCTATATCAATGCTCAGGGCCGTCCATGGGTTCGGGAACATACGTTTGAAGGTGTTGTCAACAATCTGGAACGGCGTTACCGCGAAACCGATTCGATGGCTGTCCGTGAAGACCTTTCCAAACTGATTAATGAGCGGGAATGTCCGACCTGTCATGGTGCGCGTTTGCGCGTGGAAGCCCGCTTCGTCAAAGTCGGCGATGGCGATCAGGCCCGCACAATCGATGAAATCACCCGCCTGCCCCTGAACGAGGCACTGGCCTATTTTGAAACATTGTCGTTGACCGGCGCGAAGAAAGAAATCGCGTCGCGTATCGTGAATGAAATCGTGTCGCGCCTGCACTTTCTGAATAATGTCGGGCTGGATTATCTCTCCCTCTCCCGCAGCGCGGAAACATTGTCAGGTGGCGAATCGCAACGCATCCGTCTGGCGTCACAAATCGGCAGCGGCCTGACCGGGGTCATGTATGTACTGGATGAACCGTCCATCGGCTTGCATCAGCGCGATAATGACCGCCTGATTGCGACCCTGAAGCATTTGCGTGACATCGGCAACACCGTCATTGTCGTCGAACATGACGAGGACGCCATACGCACAGCCGACTTCATCGTCGATATGGGTATCGGCGCAGGCGTTCACGGCGGCAATGTCGTTGCCAGCGGATCACCTGCCGACATTCTGCAATCGAAAGAATCCCTGACGGCAAAATACCTGAACGGTTCGCTTGCCATCGCTGTTCCGAAAAAACGGATCAAAAGGGATACTGACAAACAACTCGTCATCAAGGGTGCCACGGGCAACAACCTGAAAAAAGTAACGC
>ERZ856578.7598-NODE-7598-length-11245-cov-3.921024_pt1 | contig 11245 bp, 9 predicted proteins | sample MGYA00514384_ERZ856578 | MGnify/ENA primary metagenome ERZ856578 (study PRJEB29103, sample SAMN06111958) | human gut metagenome | biome: human gut; feature: ankylosing spondylitis patient; material: healthy_person | host: Homo sapiens | place: China:Hangzhou...
GACGGCTTTTTTCTTTTGCCGTCGTGCGGCAGAGCTTGCTCTATTTTACATACCGCTCAAGTTCTTGAGCCTCTGTTTCCACCAGTTTTTCAACGTTGCCATTTTTGTCACGAACCACTTTGAGATTGATACCATTGTTTGCACTGTTATCACAGTAGGTGTTGTGGTCTGCATCATAGAGAATATGAATAATTTTCCCAATATATATCCAATTATCAGAGACTTTGTCATATGAAATTCCAAATGTGGTATAGGCATCGAGGCTATTATCACAATAATTTGGATCACCCAATTCAAAACTACCGCTGTTTCCGGTAATGCCAGCCGCAGCAAGTTCTGACTTTATTTCTTCCTGCTTTTCCGTTCGAGCTTTGAAGTCAGCATCCGAGGACTGCTTTAATCCTGTTAAGGTTGAGGCACTTTGCTCCCACAGAGGAAAGGTCAATTACGCTTTGCAAAAATTTCTGAAATATTCTGTTCATAATGGTCTCCATAATTCTGATTTTCTGAGTTACTTCAATTATGATTAATGATATCATAAAATGTTTTGCTTTATATTTGTTCTCTTCATTTTGTGTTCCGAAAGGAAATTTTCTACTCATACTATATATCGTAAAAAATTCCGGATGGTAACAAAAACTTTAAAATTCTTTTAAAGTAAAAAAAGAAGTCCACTATTCAGACAATGGACTTTTTACGTTGATGATTTGTCAAATATATATTACAGGAGAGATCAGCATATTATAAGGATTTATCGGCATGTTGGACATGAAAATAGAAGAAAAGTAAAGATGGTAAGTGCACTCAAAAAATGATGCAACAACAAGATGTGGTGTTTCATTTACTGTTTTTTATTGACGAATGCAATATATTGTGCTACCATATAAATGGATTGTTTTTTATGCATGGTTTGCCACGCAGTAAAGTTTTTGTTCCGGATATGCTGTTCCGGGAGCAACATTTAGGCGAAGGCCTTTTATCAATAGGAAGACATCAAAAATCAAAAGAAGATTTTTGGTGTCTTTTTTTGTTGTCCAAAAACGAAATGTGAAGTGTGCAAAAAAACAGGAAGGGAGGAAATGTAAAATAATCCACAAAAGATGAACAGGAAAATCAAAAAAGGAGGCAGAATATGGGACAGGATATATGCATTCGAAAAGATGAAAAACCATTGGGATATGACTGGGAATGTGGACATGAGGAATTATATGTCAGAGTGAATATGTACTACAACGGATCCCTGTATATCGGATTATGGCAAGAGCAAAAGGAATGTGAGGAAAAGCTGGAATTATTCGGAGATCTTACAATTGGAGTTATGGGATTCCTAAGGCCAGGGCAGGCAATAATCTCGGATTGCGGAGCAAAAGCAAAGGTTGCGTTTATTGAAAAGTATAAACTCGGAAAAGTTATAGGTAAGAGGAAAATCAATTATGGCAGCTATTATGTCGTAGAGTTTAATCTTGCACGACTTGCACAGCTCGATCCAGAAGGTACGGAAAGATATCTGCTCGAAAATGGTCTTGATCAAAAAGAATTTAAAGCAGATTAGGGTAAAGAGGTACATTTGAAAACCAGGCAATAAAGGTGGTGCGGCATGAAAGACGACGAATATAAGGGATATTACTGTCTGCTGATTGCAATCCTGTGCAATTTGAATGCAGCGGAAGCCAGCACAATGTACGAATACGGACCAGATCATCCGCTTTGCCGGAAAATACTGAAAAAGAAAGTTCGGAAACCGTCCATAAAAAAGCTAAAGGAAACAGAACAGGCAGTGGCTATGAAGGCTCTTCTTGATCAGGGATACAGCCAGGATGCAGTATCGGAAGCATTTCAGTGTTTTCCATCTACGGTCAGGCGCAGAGTAAGAAAATTCACAGAAAGGAAGGAAACGAATGACAGATCAGAAATTGATTGCAGGAATATTTAATGATTTTTTAGGACTTTATACGGGTAAAATTCAGACCGGTATCCGTCCTTTAATTGAAAAATATAAAAACCACCCCATGTTGATGGGACTCCTCTCCAATTTGGATGAAGCGGCAAAGATTCAGGCACCGAAAGCCATGAAAGAAATCTATTCTTTCTATAAAGAATATCGTGGCAGGGATCTGGAAGATGCTGACTGGAAGGAACTGACGGAAAAAGCCCGTCAGATCTGTGCAGGATGGGAGGAAAATGAATGGGTTCGCCGTATTGTACTGGAAATGATCAGCCTTTTGGATTCTGATGATGCTGAGAGACGCAGGATTGCATTGGAAGTAGAAAAAGAAATGGAAGCGGCTGAACAGAAAATGAATGCGGCATAAAAAGCAGGCAGGGGCAGGAGATTTTTTCTTCTGCCTCATGTTTTTATTAGGAAAGAAGGGACCGATTATGTTAAATGAGATCATAAAAACTGCAGAAGAATTAAATACAGCAGCATTGCATTACCGCCAGAGTGGGAATATGGATGGTGTGCGGGAACTTGCCAAAGCACATGCAGTTTCCAAAAAACAGACAGAGGAATTTATTCAGGGCAGGCGCTACCGGCTGGTTGATATACCGATTGAGGAAAGAAAGTTTTCGAATGCGTCTGAAAAACTGCGTGCAGAAATGTTTGCCTTAAAGGATGCAGGCTTTGCGGACATCATAGGACAGTATCTTGTAAATCTTGCCAAAACGGATTCTGCTTTAGATGCACAGGTGTTAAAAAAACATAAGATGCTTCAGAGATGTTTGGATTACGTGACGCAAAAAGCCTACAACATTGCACTGGAGGGAGCGAAAAAAAAGGGAGAGAACGGCATTCGGGCCAATACAGGCCTGGCACTCTCCGGCGACCAGGTTTTTCCCTGGGTACTTGAATATTATGCGAAAGATGATGAAAAAGAAATAGCAGAAAAAGAGCAGGAAGAAAAGAAAAAGATTCAAAAGGAATGGGATTCGGTAAATAAGAGAACGAAAACAATACCGAAAAACCAGGGGACAAAGAAAGATTCCGAGGTGCATCCCAAAGAAGCAGCGGAGCAGGAAGAAAAGCATATCAGCAAGAAAAAATCGAAAGATTCCGGGCAGATGTCCTTGTTTGACATGATGCAGCCGAAAGAGAGTTAAAGGAGAAGGATATGATCGCATATAAAGGATTTCAAAAGGATTTGAAATGTCGGGGCTTTCAGTTTCAGGAGTATGGCATAAATGAAACGGAAAAAGCAAACTGTAGACAAAATGGATTTCATTGTGCAGAAAACCCACTGGATTGTCTCTGCTATTATCCGAATTGGAAAAATTCCGTGTATTACATAGTAGATGCATCAGGGGATTTGGATGAAGATGGGGAAGATTCAAAAATCTCCTGCACAAAGATGCGCCTGTTAAAGAAAATTGAATTGAGAAGCCTGTTATTACATGGAGCTGCTTACATGGCGAAATATCCAAACCGGAAATGGAACTCCCATGTTGCAAAAGAAAACGGGACCAGCTGCAACGGATTTTGCATTGTACGTGGAAAAGGCCCCAAAGCCAAAGGACAAAAGGGCGATTTACTGTTACTTTTAAAGGAGCAGCCTGGTAACAGCCAGATACTGGAAATTGGGGTCATCTGTATCGATGGTCAGAAATATCCGGAGGAAACATGGATTGATGTGACTGGAAAGCTGGTGGAGTTATGAGAAAAAAGAGATTGATGGAATTAAAACCATTAAAAGTGATGAACAGACATATCGCCGATGCAAAGAAAACTGAAATATCTTTGAGTCCATTGGAGAAACAAAGGGGTGAACCCGGAAAATATCGGATGTATTGTCGAGCAGCAGTAGAAAAAGGAATTTTAAAAGTGTATCTGTTTGCCGTAACGGATATTGAGGAGAATATAAACTTTCCAAGGTACCGTCTGTTTATCAGCAGAAAAGAGAGACGGTTTATAACCTATGATGAAAAATTAAAAAAATGGAGAAAGGCACTTCTTGAAAGTATCTTATGGGATGTAAGGATTAATCTTGGCAACATCTATGTAAATGACTGTGATACAAAGATCATCCAAAAATATTTAAAGACAATGCAGCCTGCAATCCGGGCACTGGAAGAGTTTCAGGCGAATATCCGTAAAGAACAAAGGATACGTCATGATAAAAAACTTACAGATTCATGGGACCAGGCGATGAAAACTATATCTGGACTGCCTAAGAACTGGATCGGATGGGTTTCAAAATATGGAATTACGGAACACTATATCTTCTACAAGTATCAGAAAAATGGTGCTACAGAAGGATACTGTACATATTGCAAAAAACATGTTCCAATCCGCTCACCCAAATATAACCAGAAAGGACAGTGCAATGTGTGTGGACAACCGATTACTTTTCGTTCTGTGGGAAAGTCTGGAAGATTTTGTACAAAGTGGTACAGAGTCTATCTTATCCAGAGGAGACGCAAGACTTCTGGTTTTGTGCTCCGGATCTTTCATGCCAGAACGTGGTATAAAAAGGGCGGCTATACAGATTGCGAAACTACCTGCCATGAAGAGCAGAGAAGAATCTCCTCTGCAAATGGAAAGGAAATTTCAAATTTTGTTTATGGTCTGTTTAAACAGCGGGAAATGCGATGGATTTCATATGGGGAACCTTGGTATTATACTTGCTGCGGTATTCAGTATAAAGGGATGGTCTATCCTTACACCCTGTCAGATCTGTCCAGGCATGAATTAAAAGAAACAGGTCTGCGTGAGTACGCCCTTGGTCATAAAAAGATAGATCCTGGAAAATATCTTTACCTGTGGAAGACGTATCCGGTACTGGAACAGATTGTAAAGACAGGGCTTTTCCAGTTAGTTGAGGATGTACTGGACCACAGGGCAACAGATGCAATAAAAAGAAAAGGCAGAAAACCAACAGAATTCCTGTCCGTGAATAAGAAAGAGTTTCGAAGGCTCCGAGATATGAATGGCGGGGTAAAAGAACTTAAATGGCTGCAACTTGAAAAGAGTACAGGAAAAACAATCGGGGATGAAGAAATATGCTGGATGGTAAAAGAAGGATTTGAACCAAACGACCTGAAGTTTGTTCTGGACCAGATGAGCATCTGCCAGATTCGACATTATCTTGTGAAACAATCAGAAAAATCCGGGGATGATATCAGCCATGTGCTGCAGGTGTGGAACGATTATCTTTCTATGGCAAAAAGACTGGGAATGGATATACATGATTCAATTATTTACCGTACCAGAGATCTTCAACTGCGCCATAAAGAGGCGGTTTTGAAGATAGAAGAAATGAAACGCGGAATCCGACGCAGAGAGCTGGAAGAAAAGTATGTCGGATTTCAGAAACATCTCATTGATTTGAAAGAAAAATATGAGTTCAGTGACGGTGAATATCAGGTCATTGCACCAACGAGTATCGATGACATCCTATATGAAGGTGATACGCTTCATCACTGTGTAAATAAGACGGATACTTATTTTGACCGGATCGTTTCAAAGGAAAGCTATATCCTGTTTTTGCGGGAAAAAGAGAATCCGAAAGTACCGTTTTATACACTGGAAGTTGAACCAGATGGAACCATCCGGCAAAAACGTGCGGAATTTAACCGTCAAAATAAGGACATTGATAAGGTGACTTCTTTTTTAACATTGTGGCAGAAGGAAATTCAGAAACGATTAACCAAAAAAGATCGTAAGAGCACAGAAGAAAGCAGGAAGCTCAGACAGCAGAACTATCAGGAGATACGTGATAAGCATGTAGTTGTCCATGGCGGAACATTTGCTGGGGAACTTCTGGCTGATCTTTTAGAGAAAGACTTAATGGACCTACCAGTGGAATCGGCAGAAAACGAAGAAAGCCCTACTGAAATAGCGGCGTAAATAAAAGGATAAAGTGGATGCGGCAGGGAGTTCCCCTGCTGCATTTGAGCAGAAAAGATAAAATGACATTATATGCAGCAGAAAATGAAGGAGAGGACGGAAATGAATAAAAAGGAATTACGTAACATGAAATTGCTGGAAGCTACGGATGAACTGATAAAACTTGCAAAAGAAGATGTGCCAGTAAGAGATAAAGGATACTATACGGAGCAGCTGATTTATCAGAGGGGGCTATATTTACGTGCAGAAGTAGAAAACAATATTTTAAAAGTAGCATTTTATCTGGCAGAATATCTTTCCATGGACTGTCGGAAACCTGTATATACATTATATATTGATAAAAAGAACGATGTTTTTAAAGGGTATGATTACCGGACAAAGAAATGGTCAGAAAGTATGCTGGATAAGACCATTTTCTCAAAATGGTTATATCAGGAAAATTCTTATATGAAAGAGGCGGATACAACGTTGATCCAAAAGTATCTTGAAAGTGAATATGACGATGCTTTTTATGCACTGTATGTATATCAACGTGAGCAGAGACACCGGAGGCTGGGAATGAAATATGAAAAAATTCTGACAAACTGGGATCAGTGTATGGATAGACTCCCAGAAGTTCCGAAAGACTGGCTGAGATGGCAGAAAAAAGTTGGGCTTACCCAGAATTTTATCTTTTATCATTACAGCCGCAGGAAAGACCAGACAGGATATTGTAGTTGGTGTGAAAGCGAAGTTCCAATCAGCCATCCTCACCATAATGCAGTGGGGCATTGCCCGAAATGCAGACACCAGATTCAATATAAAGCATTAGGCAGGGCCAAAAGCATAAAAACAAAAAAAGAGACGGCATATCTGCTTCAGACCTGTGGAAAGAATGTGTTTGTTTTGAGAGAATTCCAGCTTCAGATGCTCATAGTAAGCAGTTCATACAAAAAACCAGTGTATTCTTTCTTTGAACGCCGTAGAATCCTGTATGATGAAAAGTTGAATACGGAAGAATATTATTTCGGCCGTCATCATTGGACAAAAGAAAACCGCTGGATCCAGGGAAAATTACAAGTTCCACTGTATCCGGGTTACGGCGGCTATATGACATATGAAAAATATAATATGGGAAATATTTATGGAAAATCACTGTATGGCATTAAAAACAGGACATTCCGAAAGACAGGATTCCACGAATATGCAAAAGTCAAAAGGTTTTTAGATCCGGTAAGTTTTTTTGAAATGGTTAAAGAAAGACCTTATCTGGAACGGCTCATTAAAGCAGGACTTTATCATCTCGCAGAAGACATTATGGATAATAAAGCACAGATTTATTGTAGAGATTCCGGAAACCTTGGAAAAGCACTGGGAATTGACAGGTTCCGCTTGAAAAGGTTACGTACAAACAATGGGGGAGAGATTTTTCTTCAATGGCTGTTGCTTGAAAAAATCCAAAACAAGTTGATCTGTGACGATGTGATTTCATGGATGTGCCTGGAAAAACTTAAACCAGCGGATCTTATGTTCATTATGGATCGTATGGCTCCTTTACAGATTAAAAATTATCTGGAAAAGCAGGCAGCAGAAAGTGGGGAATCCGTGAAAAACCTGATCAAAACATGGAAGGATTATCTCAATATGGCAATTCGGGTCGGAGTGAATGTGCAGGATTCTGTTATCTACCGTGCACGAAAGCTCATGCAGAGACATAATGAAATGATAAAAGAGATAGAAGCAAAAGATTTGATTTTAAGAGCCGGAGAGCTGGAAAAGAAATATCCAGGTCTGAATCGTATATGCAGGGATTTGAAAAAATATGAATATGCGGACAAAGAGTATCAGATCGTTGTGCCGGAAAAAGTGGATGACATTTTGTATGAAGCAAAACTGATGCATCACTGCGTAAATAATACAGAAACCTATTATGAACGAATGAGCCAGCAGGAATCCTATATCCTGTTTTTGAGAAAGGCAGAACAACCAACGGAGGCATACTATACGCTTGAAGTGGAACCAGATGGAACCATAAGGCAGACACGCACTTTTTATAACCAGCAGAATGAAGATATTGAGCTTGCAAGGGATTTTCTTATAAAATGGCAGAAACAATTAAAAAAGAAACTGGCAAAAGAAGATTATAAACTGGCTGTAAAAAGTCAGAGTCTTAGGAAAAAAGAGATTGAAGAACTCCGCAACAAAGGCGTTCGTGTAAACGGTGTTGGGTATTGCAACAAATTGCTTGCTGAAATTCTGGAGGAAGATTTAATGGAGGCAGGGAATCGGGAACTGGAAGAACAGGCCGCATAATAGCAGATTGATATATCACAAAAGTAACTTTAACAATAAAATGAAATTCCTGTGAAAATTTGGGGATATTTACAGAAACAGCTCTGAAATTCTCTTTTATTTAAGTATAAGGGATTTTATGGAATTCCTTAAATATACTCGAAACGGAGGATGAACTTTGGAGGAAAAATTAAAGTTGCTTTGGCTGATATTGATCTTTGTTGATTTTGGGCTTATGTTTGTTTCATTTCCAATCTTGATTTATGTGATTTTTTGTATGACATGAATACAAAAAGCCTTCTGTAAGTGCCCTTTTCCGGTGAAAAGACCGGAGGGGCATTTACATGTATGCAACAGTTTATGTATGTATTCGCAGGAATACGAGTAAAATACTACGCAGCTGCTACTGTTTAAAGCCTGTAGTGAAATTGACATTAAATATCTGGAATGATACGATAAAATTGAACATTTTGCAAGGCAGATTGCACAAAATTTTATTCTGATACGAGGTCAGAATTTTATACTTTATACCGCGTCTGCGGATCAACCGATAAAGACACAAAAAGAGTAAAATGGACTCTTGGAGTGTCTTTTTTTGTTTGGCAAAATGTTTTGACATGTATCAGATCCAATCACGCCAAAAGGAGGAAAGAAGTTTTTATGCCACGTAAAATCAGATCAAATTACATGGAGAAATTCAAATTTCTGTACAATGGCAGAACTTTTGAAAGTAAGCATAAATGCTGTAATTTTTATGGAATATGTTACCGTAGTGTAATGGCGTATCAGAATCAATATAAATGTAGAACTGAAGAAGCGATTACACATTTTATTGAATTGAAAAAAAGTAAAGAGATCATATTCCGAAATCGAAAATGGGCCAGCATTAAGACTTGTTGTGAATTTTATGATATAAACGAAGCTTCCGTTAAAACAGATATGTGGAATCGAAAGTGCACACCACAGGAAGCAATTGAACGGGCAATAGAATGGAAAAAGGCACATGAAATCACATATCATGGAGTGAAATATCCATCACTTCCTCAATGCTGTGAAGAATTGGGAATAAATCCTATATCCGTACGTTTGTATATGGAAAAGAATGGAGTTTCTTCTACACGTGCGATTACACATTACATTAAATCTAAAAAGCAAAGAATCTTTGCATTCCGGGGAAAAGAATACAATAGTTTCACGGAATGTTGTCTCGCGTATGGCCTGAACCCCAAAATTGTAAGAAGTGCTGCCTATAGAACCAAAAGCTCCTTGCCAGAGACGTTAGAAAAAAATGTTTCTCATATGGAAGGTTGCGTGCCACAGGAATCCACCGAAAATGATGAGAATTCTGGAAACAAGGTAATATCAAAAAAAAGGCACCGCGCAAAAGAACCATTCTTTTATGAAGGGGAAAAATATGTTTCCCTTGGACAGTGTTGTGAGATATACGGAATTAATGAAACCAGTGTACGGGCCAGAGCGTGGCGGATTCATTGCACCTGGGAAGAGGCTGCAAAACATTTTATAGAAAAAAGCAATGCGGATGAACTAAAAAAGATATTTGTATATAAGGGAAAAGAATATCAAAGTGTTGCTGAATGCTGCAGAAAGTATGATGTTCGTGCCGCCAGTGTCCGTAACCGGGCTTCCTCGACTGGATGTAGTATAGAAGAGGCCCTGGATCATTTCATAAAGAAAAAAATAGTGACAAAGAAGGAGGAATTTGTATTCCGAAATAAAATCTATGAAACGTTAGAAGAATGCTGTGAGGTTTATGGTGTGAATGCAAACAGCGTATCTTCAAGAAAGTATAGATTAGGGTGCAGCACAGATGAATCGTTGGAACATTTTATTGCAAACAAAGAGATAATCGAAGAAAGGATACGGAAGTTTACATTTAAGGGGACGGAATACCCCAGTCTCCGAGCATGCTGCAAAAAATATGGTATTGAGGATGCGTGTGTAAGGCAGAGAGCCAGAGATAAAAATTGTTCCATAGAAGAATCATTTGAGCATTTTATGACAAGAAAAAGAAAAAAGATGCTGGATAATCCTGAATTTGATTATCATGGAACCCTTTATCCATCGCTTAAGGAATGCTGCGAAAAACTAAAGATAAGTAAAAATAGTGTAGTAAGCAAAAGTCGTCGGAGCGGATGCAGCTTACAGGAAGCGGTAGAATATTATGTAAAAAAGCAGCACAATAAATAAAACAAAATCACAGGGACTCGCAGGAAGTCCGTTTATAGAATCCATAGGAGAGGAGGAACAGCCAATATCATCTGCCTGCAGATATTGGCTGTAATTATATATGATACATAAAAAGAAACAACCGGCAGCAGATAACGATAAGATTCTTATATCAGTTAAGGAAGCCTGTGAACTGACAGGGCTTTCTGAGAAAACAATGCGAACACTTATGAACAATAATACCTTCATGGTACGAATTGGGCGAAGAACCCTGATTGATAAGAAAAAATTTCAGAAATGGATAGATCGGCAGTCTTGAAAGGTTTTTGGGGTTGTGTTAAAATTAAGTCCAGTGCCATGCATGATCATCTATTGTTATTAGAAAAAGGATGGTAATGTTATGGGAAAAAATCTAAAAGGAAAAGAAATAGGTAAGGGAATCCGACAAAGAAAAGATGGGCGGTATGAAGCCAGAATCACAATTAAGGGTTCTGGCAAACCGCCTTTTTCTATCTATGGAACAAATCTTCAACAAGTGAGAAAGCAAAGAAGCATGTATTTAGCGGAGGTTCTCCCAGGTGTTCCAGGCTTTGATTCGAGTATGTCCGTTTCAAAATGGTATGAGAAATGGATGGAACTTTATAAGGTTCGGAATCTTAAAGCAACCACGATAAGAAATTATGAAGATGGTTTTAGAAGAACGGAAGAATACATCGGTTACATGAAACTGGTAGATATCAAACCGGAACATATTCTTGACATGATTAAAAAATTGGAGGATGAAGGATACGCTCCTACATCAATCAAGCAATCATTAAGTGTCGTGCATCAAATGTTTGAGAGGGCAGCAGCCAGTAAAATGATTCCATCGGATCCTACAGCAGAAGTTAAGCTTTCCATTGAGGCACCGGGAGAAGTGTTGGCAGAACCTACAGAAGAAGCTTT
>ERZ856578.7616-NODE-7616-length-11192-cov-18.405308_pt1 | contig 11192 bp, 16 predicted proteins | sample MGYA00514384_ERZ856578 | MGnify/ENA primary metagenome ERZ856578 (study PRJEB29103, sample SAMN06111958) | human gut metagenome | biome: human gut; feature: ankylosing spondylitis patient; material: healthy_person | host: Homo sapiens | place: China:Hangzhou...
ATGCAGCCCGACAGAAGGCTCATATAAGGCAACATTTTCAAATATGCAGATTACGGAATGTAAATGGGAATCAGATGCAGACTGGCGTGATTGATGATATGATTTCTAAAGATAAATCTCATATGAGAATCATTATCAGTTAAATTGAATAATAAATATAAGCCCCAAATAATCCCCGAAAAATTTTAGAATTTTTGGGGATTATTTAACATTATAAATAAAGAGCAGGAATGCCGTCCTTCTCCCGGTAGATCGCCTTGATCCGGTCTTTCTTTCTGTCACAGAAAAGAAAGAGACAGTTATCATTTGTATTCATCTTTAACTGTTCCTCAGCATACGTCAGTACTTTTCCGGCGTGAACAGAGAGGAAGGCCATGATGTTGTATTCCGTTTGGGTCAGGTCGATCTCTTTTTTACCCACAAAAATCTGCCGTGTATCGTAATCAACCAGCAAGTCCTGAAAACGGAATTTCCAGCCAGCGGTACTTTGTGGGTTGTATCCTGCAAATATTGTTCTCATCGTATCTTATCTCCTTATCGTTCAATCAAAAATATGGCTACATGGAAAGAGGATTATTGCTTTACAAAGCTAAGCTATGGGTCATAAAATCGCTTGCAAACCAAGCGGAAGGGTGGTATTCTTTTTATTGGCAGTGGAAAGGTCGATCCTGTTTGATTGTTAGGTGTCGTAACTTAACAATACTACTTTTAGGACTTGCTTTCCCATACCTCAAATTGATGTATGCCCATCCTTGGTATGGGAAGTCTTAGTAATAGATATGAAATCTTGCATGAAACATTGGCTGGATGATGCGTTGTTTTAAGTTGGGTAAAAAAGAGAGTGATATTATGACTAAATCAAATACAAGTAATATTGGTATGCGCATGGATAGTAATTTAAAGACGGCTGCTGATAAATTACATGAAGAACTTGGTAGAAAGATAAATTTAGTGGCACTTCCGTGCCTGTGTGTAGATGTTTTTGATGGAACCGATGAACTGCGTGCTGGTGGTGAAGCCCTTAATTTTGCAGCTCATGCATCAAAATTTGATGAGTTCAATGTTTCAATATTGGGTGCGGTTGGACAGGATTCCTACGCAAAATTTATTATGCATTCTATTTCTGATAAGAGAATAGATGTAAGTCATGTAAGAATTGATAAGGATAAAGAAACTGCGAATAATCGTACATATCTTACAGATGACGGTGACAGATATTATAAAGATGATTCGTGGACGGGTGATATTATTGATAATATGATATTGAACCATGACGAATTGGAAATTATCAAAAAATCAGATGTTGTATTTGTACATTTCTGGGCTGGCTGTTTTGGTCAAATTATAGATTTGAAGAAAAATAACAACTTCAGATTGGCCGTGGATTTTGCAGAGTATCGTAATTTTAAAGAGATGGAAAAATATGCACCATATATAGATTATTTCATGATGAGTGGAGAGAAGTCCACTCTTCCGATATTTGAACAGTTTTCAAAGAAGTATAAAGGTCTTTTTAACGTATCTTTGGCTGATAAAGGAAGTGTTACATATCATAATGGTGAAAAGTATTTTATCCCGGCTAATAAAGTTTTAAAAATAGTTGATACTACCGGCTGTGGAGACAGCTATCATGCAGGCTTTGTGTGTTCTCATATGTTAATTGGAGATATTTACGAGGCTATGAGAATTGGTACAGAATTTGCAACAGAGACGCTGTCTCATTATGGTGGCTTTTAACAAACTGACGGAATCACGTGATATGCTCCGGCTGTTTGCAACGCTGCCCGAAGTTTGCCATTCAGTACGAAAAAACACCAAGAAGCACGGGCGTACACCAATCCGAATGTTACGGTATAAATTCCGGTTCTATAAAGAAAGAAAAATCATTCATGCCCTTTGTTATATAGTTTTTGTATATTTTTAGGAAGTTTATCAGGTAGCATGGCATTTATAGCATCTTCGTTACCGTCTTTCATTGCTGTTTCATAATACCAACATTTAAATTTTAAGAGGGAAAGAGTTTTTTGAAGTTCCTGAATTTCAGTTTCAACAGCTAATTTTCTGGTTTCAAATAATTCTTTCCTTTTTTCATAGCTGGAGCTGCCTTCAGATACCCAGATAAAAAATTGCTTTATATCTTTAATCTCAAGAACCGATTTCTTCAGACATTCAATAACTCGAAGAGCTTCTAATTCATTATCACTGAAATAACGGATGTTTCCTTTGCGTTCCAGATGAGGGAAAAAACCTTCCTTGTCATAATATCTTAAGGTAGAAGCAGGAAGATCAAACATTGCAGAGACCTGACCAATTGTATACATAAAAAACCTTCTTTCAAAATTATGCTTGGCCTAAAGTTAACTTTAGATTGTATATTATTTATATAATATACAATTGTTAGTGTATTTACAAGATATTTTGTATATGGAGAATGATAAATATATTGAAAATAGAAAATTTAAAGCTGGTATCTGAACGGTTCTTAAAAATGTACATACAATTTAGGTACGCAGGCTCCGGTCAGAGGCAGTAAATTTGCCGCCGCAGTAAACTATGCATTAAACCGACGAGATCTCATGATGACCTATTTTGAGGATGGCCGCTGCAGTCTCAGCAATAACCTGAGTGAGCAGAAAATGAAGTCTTTTGTTACCGGCCGCAAAGGCTGGCTGTTCTGTGACACCCCGGAGGGTGCAGAAGCAAGTGCGATAGCATACAGCTTTGCAGAAATGGCATCCGCCGTATGCAGTTGAGTTTGAAGGAGTGTGAAGCTTTCGGGTGACGGAACGATAATTTCCAGTTTGTTGGTAGGAAGAACATTTACAGTAAAATGAAATATATGACACATGTACTTCAATTCACATGAAATTCACCTTCAGAAGATATTTTTATATAGTGTTATGCTTATGAATTGTGGAAAATTCCTATAGAGGTATGATATACTAGGAAAAAGGATGCTATATCGGAAGGTAGTTAGGAGGAGTTCATAATGAGCGAGAAAGCAGAAATTACCTTTATGCAGACAAGATTAATTCGACTTGCTTCAGAAGAATGGCATTTATCAATTGAGCAAATTATTGACTTATTTAAAAAAGTAGATGTTCTTGGATATATAGAAAGAGGCTATGGTATTTTTCATTGTGAAGGTGACGAGGCTGTACTTGAAGATATCGTAGAATTTCTTGATGGAAAGGGGATAAAGATTCATGCCTTTGGTGCAATGAACCATCATATATAGTTGAATTATATATGGAAGAACGAAAGAATATCAGGGATGAGAAAGAGTAGAATAAATCGGTATCTGGAGGATTGAATTATGTGGAATGAATTAGGCATAAGCGGAGGAACCGCAATTGTTATTTTGATTGTGCTGTATTTCGTTATCAAATGGGCAGTAAAAAATGGCATCAAAGAAGCCTACAGTGATATCACTGGAATGAAAAACGATGAAGCGCTGCAAGATCTTGGATCGGATTCAGAAGATCAATAACGTCTAGTTTAAAGAACTGAAAATCGGAATTTGTGGAGAGATTTCCTGAACTTTCCTTGTTTTACAGGCTTTTCAGCCCATTAGATAGTGAAATGATATGTATTTTCCCTTATTTTTGCCCTTGTGAGATAATCGTAAGGGAAATAAGGGAAATTCTTTTTTAGTCATTGCCTGCCACCTTGTCGAGAAGCCTTGCGGAATCACGTTTCGCTTTTCTGGTGGAGTGAGCATAGACATTCATAGTGGTACTGACATCTGAGTGTCCTAACAGTTCCTGCACATCCTTTGGAGCAGCTCCGTTTGAGAGGAGGTTGCTTGTGTAGGTGTGCCGCAACTGGTGGAAATGGAAATTCTCAAATCCGTCCAGTCGTTTCGCAACCGACCGGCACACAATGCTGAGTGTGCTGGGGAGTTCCAGACAGCCATCCGGTCTTAAGCAGACAAAGGAGATTTCTTTATAATCTGCCGGGATATTTTCGGTTCCGTCCAGATGATAATATTCATAATACACTCTGTTTTTGTCCTGCACTTCTTTGTAGTAGTTGCGGTGATAGAGTTCACCATACTGCATCCGTTTTTTTAGCTGTTCTTTTCTGGCAGCTTTCAGTATTTCAGTCAGAGTATCGCCAAAATCAACAATCCTTACTTTCTTTCGCTTGGTCGGACCGATAATGTTTTTGTGCTTGACACCATCATAGCGGATACTTCTTTTGATCGTCAGGAATTGTTCATCAAGGTTGATATCCTGCCAGGTTAATCCGCATACCTCACCGATACGAAGTCCTGCATAATAAGCTATCTGGATTGGAAGGATGGCAGGTGGATTTTTCTCTTCGAGATATTTGATCAGTCTTTCATAGTCCGCATGTGAGATTGGCTGAACGCCTTCCTCGATATCCTCATCGGAAAATAGATCCACATCCTCCGCCTGCTTTTTCAGCTTAATATACTGCATCGGATTAAAAGTGATCAACTGTTTTGGAAATACTGCAAACCGGAAAGCCTGCTGTAATACTGCTGAAAAGGAATGAATGTAATCTTTGCTGTAACCTTTTCGTGTCTTTCCATCAGGAAATTTTCCACCGAATGTAAGCAGATCTAGAAACGACTGTAAATGCTCAGCGGTAACAGTTTTTAATTTGCGGTTTGCAATCGGATGCTTTTTGATACAACGGATCGCGCCAAGATAATTTTCTACTGTACCATTGCTGAGTGTTCCGACTTTCAATTCCTCTTCTGCCCACATATCAAGCAGTTCTCCAACTGTAATGTTTTCCGACTTTGCAATGAATTTTTTGCTTTCGTAATCCTCCATTGCCTTACGGAGCAGTTTTTCCGTTTCGCTTTTGCTTTCGGTTCCGGCATATTCTTTCTGAACCGGATTGCCGCTTGCATCCTCTACATAGAAGCGGTAGTACCATTTCTTTCCTTTTTTTCTTACAGATCCTTTTGCCATAATCGTATGTCTCCTTTCGATATTCGACAATCGGAACTGAAAGAAATGCTTCTTCTTTGTTAGTATAACATAACTCCGGTTGCCATTCTATACCGAATCAAAATCTTCGGAAGTAACCTCGGACAGAAGTGTCGCAAGCCTTTGTTCTGCCGCTTCCGGTTTTCTGGAATAGAGCCGTATGATGTCTGCCATGTCATTAAAGGCATTCACGGTATGGGTGATCTCACGGAGAAACATGATCTCGTTGTATTCGTCCGTTGATTCAAATCCCATAGCCTTGGCAATATCTGCTTCATTCGAACTGCCTTTGTATTTTTTACAGGCAAAACGGAATGATTCCAGGAACAGGTTATACTGCTTCAACATAAGCAGCAGTAAGTCTTTGGAAAAGGTATCTTCCTTTTGGTCAAGGTCAAGAGGTAATTGTTTGAGAATATCACTCATTTCATCACGGATCTGCAATTCTTTTTTATCCGTAATATCGGTTTCATATTCATCTGTTTCCCCTTTGAGCCACTCAATCGATACATGAAGTGCCTCCGAAAGACCTTCCAGCACCATTTTCTTGGTATTGTCAATCGAACCATTCTCATAACGCAGGATCGTGGAAGCGGTCACTCCCATCTTGTCTGCAACATAAGGCTGTGTCAGATTTAATTCCAGACGGCGCTGCTTTGCTCTGCTGCCGATCAGCTTGCGTAGTTCTTTATCTTTCATGCTGATGTGCCTCCTTTTTCGGTATGGGTGAATTATAGCACGCCCCACCTGGAATTGCAATATGCAATATAATAATTATTTTTAATGTTTCATAATGCTTGACAATACGATATGAAAACGTTATACTGACACAACAAGAAAATTGCATAATGCAATTAGCGAAGGGAGGTAACTATGATGGAAAGAAAGATTGCATTGTCCATTGAGGAGGCAGCCGATTATACAGGGATCGGCAGAAACACACTGCGAAAGCTGGTGGAGTGGAAGAAACTTCCGGTGCTTAAGGTGGGAAGAAAAGTACTGATCAAAACGGATATTCTGGAGAAGTTTATGGAAGTCAATGAGGGGTGCGACCTGAGAGATAAGGGAAGCGTAAAAACAGTCACAAGAAATGCGGCGATTTAGAAAGGACTTCTTATGAAACGGATCCGTCAGAAGTGTGTGACAGCACTTTCCACGAGCAAAAAGCAAAAATGATATAGAAAAGAACGAGCATTTTGGGAAATTGCAAGCACTTTTCTATATCATTATTTTTTTGCGTGAATTGATGATAGCAAAAACTATATCATTTGAAAAAAATGCTATCAAAAACTATAGCAACGAAAAATGGCGGTCCAAATTATGCTATCAAAAACTATATCATTCAAGTTCCGGTGATAGCAAAAACTATATCATTGCCGGAAAAAGATAGCAAAAACTATATCATCTGGGATTCCTGTGATTTATAAGGGGGTTTTAGGGGGGGAGTCAAAGCGAATGCGAAGACAATCCCCCTAACCAGACAGCAAAAATTCTTTTGCTGGCATTTTGTGAAACAAAATGCGTATCTGGCGAAAACACTGGGAGTGGTTTCCGAAAGCCCAAGGAAATGTAACTTTCGGTCGGCACGGATAAAGAAAAGGAGGTGTACCCGGAAGGTGAGCGGTGTATATGAGATCAGACAGCTGTCAGAGCTTTTGATCACGATCAACATCCTGCAGTCTGAAATACGATTGTCGGAGGAAGATGCGAAAGTGATCCTTGGCTATATGCAGGGACATGATTTTATGCTGGTGCTGGATGTAGGACAGCTTGTTCGTGTGGACATTTCAGAAGAACAAGGTTCAAAGGTCCCGTATACAATGGATGAGGTCATTGATCTGGTCTGTGAGTGGAAGTATGAACAGTTAGAGAAAGCAAGAGAGGCTGTGGAGAATCCGAAGAACTTTGCAGAGAGTAATATTTATTACCTATGTTGAAATTATAGAGTTATTTTTTCAACATAGGTAAATCAATAGTAAATGTGGTTCCTTTGTTTAATTCACTATCTATATGTATTTTACCCTGATGCACAGCAATAATCCTTTTAACAATAGACAATCCTAGTCCAGCCCCATCTTGCGAGTGAGATGTGTCTGCTTGAAAAAATTTATCATATATTTTCTCCTGTGTTTCTTTTGTCATTCCAATTCCATTATCAGAAATTATAACGATTACTGTGTTTTTATTTTTCAATGATTTGATCTTTAGCTGTCCACCGGAATCTGAAAACTTTATCGCATTTCCAATCAGATTATTCCAAACTTCTTCCATCATCTCTTTACTTCCTAAATATAGAAAATCCTGTAATTCTAAATCAATGGATAATTTTTTTACACTCCATTTATTTTCCAACATGATTAATACTTCACGAATGGATTCTGAAAGATTAAAATACTCTTTTTCAATCTTCATATTTTCGACGGATATTTTGGAAAGTAAAAGTATATTATTTATGATAACAGATAATTTCTCTGTTACTCCAATTATTTGATTTGCATATTGAATACGTTCTGCTTTATTTATCTGCTCATTGCCCAACAAAGCCGCATAACCTTCTATGGCAGATAGAGGGGTTCGGAATTCATGAGATACATTGTTAATAAAATTAGTATGAACCGTATTCATATTATCCAATTCTTTTACCATAACATTGAAGCATTCAGCCATTTGGCTGACCTCATATATCAAATATTTTTCTTTGAATCGGACAGAAAAATCCCCTTCTGCAACTTTTGTAATAGCATCACACATTTTAAGGACAGGTTGTAAACCTTTAATTGCAACAAGAAATGCAATAACTATTCCTGTAATCAAACTTGGAAAAATGAACCATATTAAAAGAAACAAAGTATCTAATTCGCCTAAATGTCCCGTATAATATAACATTACTATTATAACACCAATCAATAGCATAGATAGTGTCATTATGGAAAAGATTATAACCGAAAAAAGCAAAGCCAGTTTTAGTGTTCTATGTTTATTTTGTTTCATCAGCCACCGCCTTATATCCAAGCCCACGTATCGTTACTATGGAAAAATCAGTGTTATCTTTGAATCTTTCTCGGATTCTTGCAATATGTACATCTATCGTATGTATATCTGTTTCTGAATCAAAACCCCATATTTCATCAAAAAGCTGCTGTTTAGTAAATATTTTTCCTATCGAAGAAATTAATTTATACAAAAGATAAAATTCTTTTTGTGGCAAAAATATTTTTTCGTTTTTATCATTTATCTGGAGAGATTCATAACATAGGGTAGTATTTCCAATGCTAATTTCTTTCCCTTGTGTAGAATCACTTCTACGCAATAATGCTTCTACACGCCATATCATCTCATTTACATTTATCGGTTTTACCATATAATCATCAATTCCCAACTTAAATGCTTTCTCTTTGTCAAAGGAAGCTCCCTTTGCTGATATAATTAAGACAGGAATTTTGCTATCGATATCTTTCAGCTCCTTTACTAATTGGAAACCATCCATGTTGGGCATCATAATATCAGAAATAATCAAGTCAATAAAATGATGTTCCAAAATATCTAATGCTTCAATTCCATCTTTGGCATGTAATGCGTTATAACCATTATTATACAGCGATACACAAAACAGCTCTTGCAATTCGATATTATCTTCAACAACAAGTATATTAAACACATTCATCCCTCCACTTCCAAGTCTTTGGTATATATTATATCATGTTTTATAAATTGTACAAACAAAATAATGAGACATTTAATTTTCAGTTGATATTCAGTTGATGTTGATGTGCTATATTATCTATGTCATTAAAATTTATTATCATTTGTTAAGAAGGTAACTGATTATGAAAACAAAACAAGGAATTGCGTTGTTATTAGCTGCAACAATGATGGTGTCTGTATTTCAGGGAATACCTGTAAATGCACAAGAAGTTCGAGAACCCGAGGCGGGTATTGAGATTTCAAATTATGAAATCAGCGAAAAGGTTGAGAGTGACTGGGGTGAAGGGTATGCTTCTACAATAACCATTCTCAATACAGGTAATACTGTATTACAGGATTGGGCATTAGAACTTTCAATGAACAATACTATTGAAAACATTTGGAATGCTTCTGTTGAAAATTATGATAGTTCTAATTACATCATATCCAATCTTGGTTATAATCAAGATATCCAGCCAGGAGAAAGCGTAAGTTTTGGCTATATTGCAAACAGAAAATCAAATACAGACAACATGAGTTATGAACTTTTATGTATTCCTGAGACTGCAATATCCGGAAAAAGTATACAGGATATTTTATTGGAAGAAGGCGTTTCTAAGGCAGAAATGGATGAATGCATAAAATATGCACGAGAAGAATCTAGTAAAGAGATTTCAACTCGTGGTGCTGCTGGTGCAATTAAGTCAGCTGTTAAAAAAGTCGTTAAATATCTTGTCAAACATGTAGATGTGATTCCATCAAAAACTGTTCGTAAAGCTTTTAAGAAATATGGTAATAAAATTATTAGTGCACTTGATACTGTGGAAACATGGACATGGTATGGAATTGCTCGTGCCCTTACAGCAGTCGGAATTCCTGACAGTGTAGCTGATGCAATTGCAGACTTTATTGTCACTTGGATATTATAAATATAACATAACAAATGCTAATGAAGGGGGATGTTCACATTTTGGTGTAACAGCCCTTTTATTAGCATAGAAAAGGAGGCAAAATGGTATTAAATTTTTATCCATGGACTATAGATATTTCAGATGAAGTGATATATTTAGAAGATTCTATTTCGTTTGAAACAAATGCAGACAATATGGAGAAGTTTAAATCCGTATTAACAAATGAACAAATTGGTTTTTTTGAAAAACTAGGAATTGATATAAGTAACCTCAGCGTAGACTACCATTTATATAATTCGACTGAAATATTTGAAACTAGATTTTTGCTAAAAGGAAAATTTATATCTTTACCATCGTCGCAAGTGAAAACTTATTTAGATATCGAATTTTTAAATGATTCCATATTAAAAAATATAAAAACAACAGATGTTAGCGAAGAAGATATGGCTAAAAACCATATTGAAAATATGCAGTTTTCTTTTAAACATCCAATAATATATAGCAACAAAAAAATATACAAAAAATGGGATTGCGGATATATTTTATGTGTGGTAATATTGAAAGTACAATATCTCCACAAACGTTGAATGTATTTTAATAAAGAATTGCAAAGATGATAATTGTTTTCAAGGAGACTAAAAAATGAGCAAACAAAAAATAGGTGGCGTGGCTTTAATGATTTTTGGAATAATCGTATTGCTTTATGTAAAAATATTTCCCTCTTTCATAACATTTTTCAGGGGAAACATCTGGAAAATCGCACTTATATTTATGGGGATTTTGTTTGTACTTTTGGGTGTTTTAATCTTGTTCATAAAGAAAATTAGTTTCTAATAATTTAAGACAATATAAAAGCGGTTCAAATCAAATTTGCCGAAGATAGAATATACAAAAGCCATAATAATAGGTATTGCATTAAAAAACGAACTGCAATACCTATTGTTTTATATTCAAGAATCAACAATATTGTTTTTATATACTGTTTTAAATTATGAGGGTAGATCAACCACGGATATTGATTTTATGTTAAGAAGAATGTCAAATGATGTAGCCTTGCAGCATAAAGGAACGCCATATGAGAAAGATAGTATGAAACAAATAAAAGCATTTGATCAGAATGAATATTTGGGGATGTGGTTGTTGAAGGAAAATGCATAGAAATAGCATGTTTACATCAATTTGAGAACTGGCCGTTTATAATGTGCGGGTTCTGGAATGTATTCGGTCAACCAGTAATAAAAAAATCAGAAGCATTTCAATCAGTTCACCATGTCGGTTTTATTTTGTGTTATACTGTTTTATAGATTTTTCTTGCCCTTGTATTTTCCCTTATCAGAGTTCGTAAACTTATATGGGAAGATATAACACAAGGGAAACAATAATGGAAAGCTCACCTGCGATAAATCCAGTGTTTTCAAGGACTTGCGGAGAATTTGATAACAAAATATAACAGTTATTAAATCTCTTAGAACAGGTGAAATCTCAATCGGAATTTACAGGAAGTGTGACAAGAAAGCTAAAACGGTATACTGGGAAAAAAGATTAAGAAAAGAATAAAGAGCTGGTTTTAATTGTAAAATTTATGGGGAACTAACATCAGCTTATTGACATAAATTTAAAAATAAGTATAATA
>ERZ856578.7617-NODE-7617-length-11192-cov-3.178408_pt1 | contig 11192 bp, 9 predicted proteins | sample MGYA00514384_ERZ856578 | MGnify/ENA primary metagenome ERZ856578 (study PRJEB29103, sample SAMN06111958) | human gut metagenome | biome: human gut; feature: ankylosing spondylitis patient; material: healthy_person | host: Homo sapiens | place: China:Hangzhou...
GACGGAAAGAAGTATGTGACTTTAGAGAATGAAGAATATGAGATATGCGGTGTTATAGGAAGCAGTACATCACTTGTCCATGTTGCGCGTCATGAGGTCGGCGCTGGACAGGTACAGTTTGCAATCCTCGCGCGGGCCGAAGCCGTACACGCGGCTGTGCTCGAGCAGCTGGCCGACGATGGACACCTCGCGCACCCGATCGGTGTAGCCTTCCACCCCCGGCAGGATGCAGGAGATGCCGCGCACGAACAGATCGATGGGCACGCCCGCCTGGGACGCCTCGACCAGTTTGTCGATGACCTCCTTGTCGGTGATGGAATTCGTCTTGAAGAACAGCCCACACTTCTCACCGCGGCGCGCGCGCTCGATCTGCACGTCGATGTTGCGCAGGATGTTCTGCTTGATCATGAGCGGCGCCACCCACAGGATGTCGTAGTTGTCCGAGGTGTTCTCCAGCGCCATGTTGCGGAAGAAGTCGGCAGCGTCGTGGCCGATCTGGGAATCGCAGGTGATGAACGAGAAGTCGGTGTAGAGCTTCGCCGTCTTCTCGTTATAGTTGCCCGTGCCCAGCTGGGTGATGTGCTGCAGGCCGTTTTCCGTCTGGCGCGTGATGGTGCAGATCTTCGAGTGCACCTTGAAGTTGCGGAAGCCGTAGATGACGTGGCAGCCGGCGGCCTCGAAGCGCTGGGACCACTCGATGTTGTTGGATTCGTCGAAGCGGGCACGCAGCTCGAAAAGCGCCGTGACTTCCTTGCCGTTCTCGGCGGCGTTGATGAGGGCCTCGGCCAGATGCGACTGGCTCGCCAGGCGGTACAGCGTGATCTTGATGGAGACGACGGCCGGATCCACCGAGGCCTCGCGCAGAAGCTGCACGAAAGCGTCCATGGACTGGTAGGGGTACGACAGCAGCACCTCGTGCTCGCTCACCTGCTCGATGATGGAGCGCTTGCGATCGAGGCAGGCGGGCCACTGGGGCGTGAACGGTGCCTGAGTGAGCGTGGCGCGCTTCTCGGCCCCCAGGCGGCTGCCGAGGCCCCAGGTGTACCCCATGTTCAGCGGTACGCGCGTGACGAACAGCTGGTGCTCCGCCAGGCCGAGCTTTTCCAGCAGAAGCCCCTTCACCGTGCGCGAGAGCGGCCGTTCGCTGTCCTGGTGCGTCGGAGCCAGGCGGCTGCGCTTCTTCAAAATGCGCTTCATGTGCTCGCGGTAGTCCTCGCCCTGCTCCTCGGCACCTTCCGTCGCATCGAGGTCGGCGTTGCGCGTCACGCAGATGACGTTGGTGTGCTTGACGGTGTACATTGAGAAGACCTCGGCGGCGAACATCTCAATCGCGTGCTCGACGAGCATGAACGGCAAACCACTGCCGGGCAGCTCGATCACGCGGCTCGTCTGGCGAGGAAGGGGGATGATGCCCAGCGTCACGCCTTCCGCCCCGAGGTTCTTCGTGGCCTTGGCCTTGCCCTCGGCCTTTTCGCGGGCGCGCTCTTCCTTCGATTTCTTCGCTTTGGGAGCCGCCTCCTCGTCGAGGCGCACCACGATGTACAGGCCGCCGTTTTCCAAATGCGGGAAGGGGTGGCGGGCGTTGATGATCTGAGGAGAAAGGAACGGGAGCACGTTATCCTGCATGTAGCCGCGCAGATAATCGAGCTGCTCGTCCGTGAGCTCCTCCTTGCGCAGGTTGCGGATATCCTGCTCGGCGAGGAGCGCGCGCACGCTCTCGTAGGTTTCCTCGTAGTAGGGGTACAGCTCGTGGCAGCGAGCGTAGATGGCCTCCAGCTGCTGAGCTGGCGTCATGCCGGATTTCGGATCGATGATGGACTTCTTCAGCAGCGAGAGGTCGGTGAGCGAACCGACGCGCACCATGAAGAACTCCTGCAGGTTGCTCCAGAAGATGGAGATGAAGTTCAGACGCTCCAGAAGCGGCACCGTGGGATCGGCGCCCTGGTCGAGCACGCGCTTGTTGAAATCGAGCCAGGAAAGCTCGCGGTTTTGCATATAAGGAGGCTTCACGATGGTCGTCGTTGCGGTGTCCTTTGCTGCCTGTGCATTCATGGGCCTAGCCTTCTCCCTCTATATAGTCGCTGGCCGAAAAAATCAAGCCGCGCACCGGAACATGCGCGACTTATGTATTTTACCATTCTTTGGACGATTGCCCGAAATTTGGCAACGGGATGTTAACGGCCCAGGAAGAGGCAGTCCGCTCCTTGGATACCTTGGGTTCTCGCCAAACTCGTCATCCGCCTACAAGCTCGCCACCCCAAGACAGTTCACCCCGTTTCTCTCGCAGACGGCCCTCAGCTTTTTGTCGAAGGTGAAGAGCGTAGCAGCATTGCGCCGCGTAGCGATGAAATAAAGCATGTCGTAGACAGGGTGGTTGTTCTGAATGGCCGCATGGATCGCTTCCAAGAGGATGTCCTCGGCGGGAACGAATCGGTCGACGAAGCCAGCGGCTCGCTCAAACAGCAGCGGGAAGTCCTCTTCGTCCAATTCTCCCGCACGCACGATCTGCCAGACGACGTTTCCCAATTCCGTCAAAAAGAAGTGAGGGGAAATGAAATATTCACCTTCTATCATCAACTCTCTCAGAGCCCTGCCTTCTTCGGTGCCTTTCGCAATCGCAATGGCGGCATTGACGTCAAGCACTATCATCGCGCCACCGCCTGCGCCGATTCCTCCTGCGAGCCGAACGGATCCAGCGCATGCCAATCGCGATCCGAAAGCCTGTCGCGCCCCTCGCGAACCATCGCGACGATATCTTCCGTTGAAAGGCCACCACCTTTCCAGGGTATCTCATCGCACTCTTCGAAAAGCTGCTGGCGCTTCCTCGACCGTGCCGCTCGTGCCGCGCGGCCTTCGCGCAAACCGACCACCCCCCTATCGAACGGAGCAGAGAACTCGTTGCCCGCTCCGCTGGAAGGCGCACATTCGGAATCTTGCGATAACCCACGCCCAGCACGAGCGGAGGACGGCGCCGAAGCTTCGGACAGCATCTCCTCCACGGCGATGATCGTCTGCTGGGCGATGGAGCGATGGTTGCGCGCCGCACATTCCTTCAACTCATCGTAAAGCGTCGCTGGAAAATCCCTCACCTGAAGCGCCGGCATCTCTTCTCCTCTTCTCGGGAGCAATCATTGCATGCATTATACCTACTTTTACATGCATGTACAAGAGATCAGATACAGTCGTCTAACCTATTGCCTACGCAATGGCCCAAAGTTACCAAAATCAATCAAATCAATCCGCACGGCTATTTGAGCAATTCGGGAGCACCAGATTCAGCGCAATGCCCGTAAGCGCCGCAACCGCCAAGCCAGGGATAGAATAGTCCCCTACGGGAATTCCAGCCCCGAGGGCCTGCATACCGATACCAACGATGGCTGGACCGCCGAAGACGATGATGTTGCGCATGCTATTCATGTCGATCTGGTTATCCACGAGCATCTTGAGCGCATTGCAAGCAATGAGCCCGAAAATGACGATGGACACGCCGCCGATAACGGAGTCGGGAATGGTGCCCACCAGCGCCCCGAGCTTGGGGCAAAAGCCGCCGACAATAAATGCCGCCGCTGCCGCGTACCAGAACACCTGGGTGGCAAAGACGCGGGTCACGCTCAGCACGCCGATGTTTTCGGCAAAGGTCGTCGCCGGGGGCGCCCCGAGAAATCCGGCCACCGTCGTAGCAAGGCCGTCGCCCAAAAGCGAGCGCCACAGCAGCGGGTTGTAGTTGCGACCCGTCATGCTTCCGATGACGAAAAGATGGCCGATGTGCTCGATAACCACCACGAGCGCAATGGGGCTCACAAGAACGATGGCCCCGAGGTCGAAGGTGGGAAACGTGATATCAGGCAGGCCGATCCAAGCCGCTTCCATCACGGGCGTAAAATCCACCATGCCGAAAGCCCAGGAAAGCAGGTAGGCCACCACGGCGCCCATGAGAACGGGGATGGTGCTGAGAATGCGCTTGCCGAAACAGCTGCAAAAAATGACAACGAGCAGTGCCACGAGTCCCACCACCAATGCTGGCCACGACGCTTCGTGCCCGTCGCAGAGGAACACGTCGTTTATGGCAGTGTTGGCCAGACCGCACCCGATGACGAAAATGATCTCGGCCATTACAACGGTGGGAATGAAACGGGTGATCCAATCGGTTCCCACCACGCGCACGACAAGGGCGCACAGGATAAAGATAAGGCCGGCACCCACGATGGCCGAGCCCACCCCCGACGCCCCCGCTGTGGCACTCGCCATAACGACGGGGCCGATGAAGCTGAACGAAGGCCCCAGATAGCTGGGAATCTTCCCCCTCGTGACCAGCAGGTACAATGCCGTGCCAATGCCCGAGCACATGACCGACACCGAGGGCGAGAACCCCATAAGCATGGGAACCAGCACCGTGGCACCGAACATGGAAAGAAAATGCTGGAGCCCTAAAGGTAACGCCTGGATCGGCGGAAGCTTCTCCTCCACGCCGATGGTTTTTCTGCCCATGATCGCAACCTCCCATGAGAGCGGACGCCGAGCGAAGGACGTTCAAAGCACTCGGCGTCCGCGGATTGCCGAAGAGAATTCGCAGGAGCGAATCTCACAGAGCTAGAAGTGCACGAGCTCTTCCTACTCCTTCGGAAGCACCAAATTCAGTACCACCGAGAGAATGGCGGCCAGAAGAAGACCGGGGATTTCGAAGGAGCCCAGGGGCACGGAGACGCCCGTGGTCATCATGCCGATACCCACGATGAGCGAGGAGGCAACGATCATGAGGTTGCGGTTCTCGTTGAAGTCCACCTTCTCGCTGACGAGCAGGGACAGGCCATTGCCAGCGATGAGGCCGAACAACATGAGGGACACGCCGCCCAGCACGCAGGTGGGAATGGAGTAGAACAGCATGGCGAGTTTCGGACAGAAGCCGCCGATGATAAGCGCGAAGGCCGCCGTCCACCAGAACACGCGGGTGGAGTAGCACTTCGACAGCCCCATGACACCGATGTTCTCGGCGATGGACGTCAAGGCCGGACCGCCCAGAGCGCCGGAGGCCATAATGCCGAGGCCGTTGCCCAGAAGCGAGGAGGAGAGGTACTGGTTGCAGTCCTCGCCGGACAAGTTGGTGACCGTCATCAGGTGACCGATATGCTCGACGAGCAGCACAAGCGCGATGGGGGCGATGACCAGGATACCGTTCAGGCTCCAGGTGGGCAGCGTGATGCTGGGCAACCCGATCCAGGCGGCCTCAAGCACGGGCGTGAAGTCCACATAGCCGAAAGGCACCGCCACCAGATAGCCCACGACGATGCCGATGAGCACGGGGATCATCTTCAAGAAGCCCTTGAACCAGCTGGAGGCGATAACGGCGGCGATGAACGTGACGAAACCGATGAGACAGCCTACGGCGTCGAAGGTCTCGGATGCCCCACCGTCGAACATCACGGAGTTTATGGCCGTTGCCGAAAGGCCCACGCCGATCACCACGATGATGCATCCAGTGACAACAGGCGGAAGCACCTTGTCGATCCAGCCCGTACCGATGGCTTTAACTACCCCTGCGCCGACAACCATTACCAAACCTGCCGCAATGATGCCGCACAAGGCGCCACCTACGCCATCGGTCGCCATAACGACGGCCATAGGGGTAATGAAGCTAAAAGACACGCCGAAATAACTGGGTACCCGATTGCGGGTGCAAATCAAGTAGATGATGGTGCCGATGCCGGTGCAAAACACCGCGAGCGCAGGATCGAGCCCCATGATCATGGCGGGGACAATGGCGCCGCCACCAACGAATGCCATCAAATGCTGCAGGGAATACAGCAGGGTTTTCCCCAGCGGTACCTTATCCGCGATTGCGTATCCGCCGTCTTCTCTCATGACTTGTTCCTCCTTTTTGTGTTTCTGCGCCCTCATTCGCGAAGGGCTCTTCTTCCAGGCCGAACGCCTAAGAAGTCTTACCGACGATGCGCCGTCAAAATCTGCGGCCATCGAAATCACGCCGAACTACCGACGGCAGGCACCCTCCCTCCTATCCCCGGGGCAACGTGAGCGCATCTGCCGGGCACACTGCCACGCACACGCCGCAATGAGTGCAGCCGTTCTGGGGATGCTTGCGTAGGTCTGCCAAAGGATTGATGTCCTCGGGGCACGCTGAGGCGCAAGCCGAGCACTCCATGCCCTTCTTTTGGAGGCAGCGCTTCGCATCCACCTTCGGATAGGCAAGAGCGCTCGCGTCCTTGGCCGGATGGGACAGCTCCCACAGCGAAAGATCGAAGGAAGCGCGAGCGGCTCCCACCTCTGCTAACAGGTTCTTCAGGACTTTCGCGTCCAGATCGAACACACCGTGGGCGTACTCCAGAGCGCCCTTATAGAACCGCTCTTGCACGATAGCCGAGGCGATGCGAGCAAATTCGGGGAACCAGTTGCGAATATGGCGGTCGAGGAATGCGCGCTGCAGAAGCAGATTCTGGTGCAGGGACGCATCGTCCTTCTCCTCGAAAAGCGTTACCGTCCGGTCGATCATGGCGGCCATAAAGTCGCACATGAACGAAAGGTGATCTTCGGGAAGGTCGATGCCATCTGCCAGCCTTAAAGAGCACCGCTTGTAAATGTTGTAAACCTTGCCGCGCGCCTCGCCCATGTAGCGCTGATGATCGCTTGTGAAGGCACTCTCGAAGGGAAGGGCCACCTTGCCCTCCGCTTCCTGCACCCCGAGAAAAGCACACGTATAGTCGCGCCCGAGCATCTCCCGCGTGCCGGTGTTGCGTTTCGCGAGGTAGCGGCCCATCACCTTCAGGCCATGGCCTATTCCCGCCTCATCGCCGGCGCGGGTAGCGAGATCGGACGCCGCAAGCATCTCGATATCCTCAGACGTGAGGGGGGCGCGGAACAGCTTGGCTGCGAAGCGATAGAGCGCAGCGCGGTTGGCCTCGATCTTTGCGAATTCCTCCAGTGAAATCATTGCCGTTTCTCTCTTCCTTAAAGGAGACCATCTCAGCAGATGTCTCCGATGGCTCCATTACCGATGGTTAGACATTCAAAATGGCCGACCGATTGGCCTGCGCCTCCTCGAAGAAAAAGAGGAACCCAGCACCCACGACCCACATGAGAACGCGCAGGGCGATGCCACCCGCGAGCGCTGCGACGAGACCGAAGCCCGCAACGACCCCGAAGAACGCATTGATGGGCATGATCGCCAAGGCCACGGCAGCAGCGACGGGAATAACAAGGCCGCAAACCACGATGCCCCAACGGCACAGATCGAGGTTCTGACGCACGCGGTCGGCTCCCAAATGGCGAAGCCACGCCACGGAGAAGACGGCCGAGAAGGCCACGCACCCCAGCAGAATCCAGCAGAGCGCGCGGACGATGGCCGGGTCAGCCCCGGCAAAGGCGGCGATGGCGACGTACAGGAAGCCGCCGGCCACGGCCGCCGTGCCGGTATAGGCCAGGGGCAGCTTCTTCGTGTTCCACGTCGGTTTCGAAGAGATGAGGTAGCCATGACCCGTCACGAACGCCAGAGCCACGCCCGACAGCGCACCCAGCAACCCGAGAACAAGCGTCGCTGTAGCATTGTCGATAAAGACGACGCTGCCCGCAAAGAGGATCATGAGAGCGCATACCACCCCGAGCATGATGAGTTCAACGGAGATACCCGAAAAGGACAGCAGATGGGTGACGGCGGCGAAGGCGTGCTTGGGTGTCGCCAGATGCATCATCGAGCAGATAGCACCGACAACCACCAGCACAAAGGCCACGACGGTAACGAAAAGCGTGACTGAGGTGCTCTCTCCCATCGCATTCGCGATGCCAGCGAAAGCAAAAGCGCATCCTCCGCATCCCGCGAGCATGGAGAACAGTACGAGCGGCCATTGAATCTTCGGGGCCATTTAGACCAACTCCTTCCAAGAGGCGACAGACGGCGAGAGGATGTAACGCGTGAGCGGTTCTTCCCCCTCGGGGGCGACCAGGGAATGGATGCAGTCGTCGCCGTACTTGGCAAGCTCGCGGCTAACGGACGAATTCGGGTCGTCCAAATCGCCGTAGAAGCGCGCTCCTCCCGGGCAGTTGTGCACGCAGGCCGGCTCCGCAGAGCCGTTGGCCGTAAGATGCTGGCACAGGGTACACTTGCGCGCCACGCCGTCCGCCTCGGAGAAGGTGCGTACGCCATAGGGGCAGGCGTACAGGCAGTACTGGCAGCCGATGCACTTGGACTCGTCCACCAGCACGATGCCCGACTCGCTGTCGCGGTAGCTCGCGCCCGTTGGGCACACTTCCACGCAGCGAGCGTGAGTACATTGCTGGCACTGGACGGGCAAGTTGTAGCGTTCGACGTTGGGGTAGCTTCCCGTGGGGCCAACCTGCATCACGCGGTTATAGAACGTGCCCAAAGGCAAGTGGTTCTCGAACTTGCAACTGACAATGCAGCTGTCGCACCCCGTGCAGCGATCAAGATTGATGACCAGGCATTTCCTAGGCATGGCGGAACACCTCCTCCGTGTTCGGCTCGGCTTGATAGGTGGGCATGAAGGGCTGGAACTCCTCCGGTTCCGTCCAGATGCCCTCAGGCTTCGTAGATTTCCTCACGTTCACTCGGTAGCCGCGCCACGAGGCGGAAGCGAAATTGGGATTGACGACGTCGTCGCGGGCCATGAGGTTCACGTTGCACTGGCGCCACCCGCCCGTGATCTTCTTCTGGGACTTGTCGTAGCTTTCAGGAAAGTAGAAACGCTCCATCATGACGACTCCGGGACGAACGCCGGCGGTCACATAGGCGCGCCCGCGAGTCGATCCGCGACGACTCGACAACTCGATCCAGTCGCCGTGCTTGATACCCAGACGGGCCGCATCGTCGGGATTGATGCGCGCATCGGGAACGGGCATGAGCTCGCGGCTGTAGGGGGCGGTGCGCAGCGTGGTGTGGTGGTAGTGGGCCACACGCCCCGTCGTCAGATAGAACGGGTAGTCCTCGTCTTCCTGAAGCATGTTCTCGCTCTGCTCCTTGTAGGTGCAGACGGCATCGTATTCGAGCCATTCGCCATTCGGGCCCGTCTGCTCGTAGGGGAAGTGGTAGGGAAAGCCCGTATGCCCGTTCATAACCGCCATGGTGACGTAGGGCTCGCATTTGCGCGAGAGCGTGGCGAAACCCGCCGGCAGACCATCGTCCACAATGTCCAAGTGCTGGTAGAACTGATACAGCTCGTCGATGGGCACCGTGAGCGTGTGATCCTCGGAGTGCTTCACCGCTTCCGCCCAATCTTCCACGCCGAACAGCTTCGCCCAGGTGGGGTAGATGTCCTCCTTGGTGCGGTAGGTACCATTGAATTGGAAGTCGCGACACAGGAGCTTGTCATCGCCTCCAAGCTTCTCGGCAAGCTTGTCGACTACCTGGGTGACGCAGATGAACGGATCGGCCGTCTCGCCGAGATGCACGATCTGCTTTCGCATGAACGTCTGATTGAACTGGGTAACCGTTTCGGTGGCATGCTCGAACTCGAGCCACTCTTGCATGGGCAGAAACACGTCGGCATCCTCGATGGTGGTGGAGGTCATATGGGGCTGCTGATGCACGCAGAAATCCAACGTGGCGTAAGCGCGGTTCCACTCCTCCCCCGAGCTCATGACGCAGTACTTGTTGCCCGACTGCTCCCAGCGCACGGCAATCTTATAGGGTTCGCCGAGCAGAAGTCCGTGGCGCACGGGAGCCAGTGCGTTCAGCTGCCACTGGTGCACGGCCTTGTGCCGGTCGGATCCCAGTCGCGCCATTTGGTAATCGACGAACTCCTTCTGCTTGGCCACGCCGTCGACGCCCTTTTCGTTCCAGCGCTCGATGGCCGCCTGGCTGCGCCGACGGTTCTCCCCCTCGGTCAGGCCCACCGTCCAGCCGACGCCGAACGTCTCCTGATAGGGGCGCCCGCACCAAAAGTGCGTGGGACGTGTGGTGTGGCGCGATTCGGGTTTCTGCTCGGTGAGCACCACGCCGGGCTTGTTCACCTTGCCGCAGAGCATGTCAAGCGCCATGGTGCCGAAGATGAAGTTGCTGGAAAGCTCGCTCATGTCGGCGAACTGACCGGTGCCGATGCCGGAAAGCGTGCTCGCATAGAGCTTGATGGCCTGCTCGATGCGCTCGGCATCCACCCAGGTGACCTCCGCCGTTTTCGCGAGATCCCAATCGGCTACGGCCTCCCACTGAATCTGACCGCCCGTTTTGCAGAGCTTTCCGTTCACTTCTGCCTCACAAAAGATCACGGGGTCGACCGGGGAATCTTCTGGAGCCGTATAGGGAAAGGGCTGCACCGAGTTAGTGCGGGCGTCGAAGCAGACGTAAGCGGGCGTGTCGTACACGTCGTTAGGATCGGCCGAGGGGTTCACGTAGTCGGGCCACACCTCTTCCGCCTTCAGGGGAAGGCGCGTGTCGGGATCGATGAGGAAGGGGTAGTTCGTCCAGTACTTGCAGAACTGCTCGTCGTAGAGTTTGTTGGCTATGATGTAGTTGAACCAGCCGCACAGCATGGCGATATCGCCCATGGGGCGGACGGGCAACCAGATGTCGGCTTTGGAGGCCTCTTCTGTGAGATAGGGATCGATCACGATGGTCTTGACGCCGCGCTCGCGCATGTCCGCATTCGCGCGCGCCGCATAGGCGGCGCCCGAAGCGCTCGTCTGGGCGCCCCACAGCACGACGCATTCCATAGTGGGATGCCAGGCGTTCCACATCTCGCGGGCGTTGTTGCCCTCATGGCGGTTGTTCGAGCCGCCGCGCATCCACTGGCCCGCGCAATCGGCGGGCAGGTAGCACTGGCACCCGCCGCCCGAGATGCACACGGGCGCGCCGATGGCATCCTGGGTGACACGCTGGAACACGTTGCCGTAGGTGCCTCCGCCGCCGGCACCCACCATAATGGAGTAGGGGCCGAACTTCTTCGTGGCCGTGGCCATCTGCTCGCCGACAATGTCCAGCGCCTCATCCCAGCTGATGGCCATCCACTCGTTGGTGCCGCGCATGCCGACACGTCGCATGGGGTGCAGCACGTGGCGCGGGCTGTAAACTAAATGCTGCTGGTTCAGCGCCTTCGTGCAGATGGAGCCCTTCGACAGGGTGCCGTCATAGTCGCCCTCCATCTTCACGACAACGCCGTCCTCGGTGTATATACAATGGAAATTATATCCCAAGTGATTTTGATAATTTCACACATTCCATTCTTAATATT
>ERZ856578.7622-NODE-7622-length-11185-cov-4.273587_pt1 | contig 11185 bp, 8 predicted proteins | sample MGYA00514384_ERZ856578 | MGnify/ENA primary metagenome ERZ856578 (study PRJEB29103, sample SAMN06111958) | human gut metagenome | biome: human gut; feature: ankylosing spondylitis patient; material: healthy_person | host: Homo sapiens | place: China:Hangzhou...
ATGCAGTCCGCACAGGTGCATAAATGCACGCTCAATCGTCTTATAATCTGAGTCTTTTGCGGCAGCGCGCGCTACCACGATGATGTCTAATCCTTCCTCCAATGTGTCCCTGTTCAGCCGGAAACTCTCCCTCACCAGCCGGGCCAGGTGATGTCTCACCACGCTGTTTCCAACTTTCTTGCTGACTGAGATACCAATCCGGGACTGGGTGTTCTCAGTCTTTCTTACATACATAACCAACTGTCGGTTGGCATAGGATTTCGCAGTCCGGTAAATTGCCTGGAAATCTGAATTTTTCTTAATGCTCGGAAATCGTTTCATCTCTTATTACCATCTTATTATAATACAAAAGGCCACAATTTCTTGTGACCTTGATTCATTAAGCGGATAATTTCGCTCTTCCTTTTGCTCTTCTTGCAGCTAATACTTTTCTTCCACCTGGAGTACTCATTCTAGCTCTGAAGCCATGAACTTTGGATCTCTGTCTGTTCTTCGGCTGGAAAGTCATCTTCATGTTGCGGCACCTCCTTCTTTACATCGCTTATTTGATTGAACACATTACGACTATTTTAATTAAACATCTTCTCAATTATATAGAATTCATGCGGGTTCGTCAAGCCTTTTCTTAAAAAAGAATCCTCGGAAAATCCACAAAAAAACAGGAACCGCGAAACCCTGCCCACATACCAGGTGTTGATATTGTGAATAAGTTATCCACAAGTTGTGGATAAGTCTGTTGATAATTTTCACAAAACAGCTAAGATTTTTCGGTTTTCATTGAAAATCAGCGGTTTATGGTATACAATGTTTCTAGATTGGATACTTTTGCGTATCCACAAACAGCCTCATTTTTTCCACATAAACTGTGGATAGACTGCGACTGGAAAGATACGGACCCGTTCCTATATATTGATGAAATACAGGAGACTGAAAGAATGTTAGAAACACTGAAAGAAAAATGGAATGATATACTGAAATATTTAAAAGAAGAATATGACATCTCCGATGTCTCCTTTGACACCTGGCTTCTTCCTCTGGAAGTTTATGCCCTGGAACAGCCGGGAAATATCGTAAAGATCATTGTTCCGGATGCCAATTTTCTCGGATATATTAAGAAGAAATACAGCACCATGCTCATGGTATCCATTGCGGAAGTTACCGGCATCAAATGCGACTCCGTCCAGTTCCTTGTAGAAGAAGACATTGTCCCTGAGCCAGCTGCAGCAAACCAGCTCATCCAAAACACAGCCTCTGCAGTCAGTCCGGCCACCTTGCAGAATGCCAATTTAAATCCGAAGTACACCTTCGATACCTTCGTGGTCGGCGCAAATAACAATCTGGCACACGCTGCATCCCTGGCCGTTGCCGAGTCTCCGGGGGAAATTTATAACCCTCTTTTTATTTACGGAGGCGTAGGTCTGGGAAAAACACATCTGATGCACTCCATTGCAAACTTCATCCTCAAGAATAACCCAAAGGCCAAGATCCTTTACGTAACTTCTGAGAAGTTTACCAACGAGCTGATTGATGCGATCCGTAATAAAAACAACATTTCCACCACGGAATTCCGTGAGAAATACCGCAATAACGATGTGCTTCTAATCGATGATATCCAGTTCATCATCGGCAAGGAAAGTACCCAGGAAGAATTTTTCCACACCTTCAATGCACTTCACGAAGCCAAAAAACAGATCATCATTTCGTCCGATAAACCGCCGAAAGAGATTGAAACACTGGAAGAACGGCTGCGCTCCCGTTTCGAATGGGGTCTGACCGTAGATATCCAGTCCCCGGACTACGAAACCCGAATGGCCATTCTCCGCAAAAAAGAGGAAATGGAAGGTTACAATATAGATAACGAAGTAATCAAGTACATTGCCACCAACATCAAGTCCAATATCCGTGAGCTGGAGGGCGCACTCACCAAGATCGTTGCCCTTTCCAAGCTGGAGAAAAACCGTGAAATTGACATTGAACTGGCTGAAAAAGCACTGAAAGACATCATTGCGCCGGGCGACAAACAGGAAGTTACCCCGGAATTCATCATCCAGATCGTTGCCGATCATTTTAACCTGACCCCATTAGACATCATGTCAGCCAAGCGCAGCAAGGAAATCGTTTACCCGCGCCAGATCGTCATGTATCTGTGCCGCACCATGACCGAAACCGGCCTGCAGAATATCGGCAAAGCACTGGGCGGCCGTGACCACACTACCATCCTGCATGGTATCAAAACTATCAGCGCAGATCTGGAAAAAAATCCATCTCTCCAGAATACCATTGATATCCTGAAGAAAAAAATCAGTCCGCAATAGCATTTGGTTGACATAAAACATGGATTCGCCTGCCTCCCCACTTATTCACATTTTTCTGTGGAAAAGCAGTGGATTTTCTGTGGGCAGACTGTGGATGATTTTCAGGACAATTTACCTCCATTTTTCATATGTGGATAACCTCATGTTCATCCAGAAGATTTCATGGAGTTTTCAACATCCTTATTCACGCCACGAAATTCTTATATTTTATGGGCTGGACAGACTTTTACACAAATCCACATCCCCTACTACGATTACGACGGAATTTTATTTTATATATATTTAAAAAGACTCTGAACCGACAGAAAGGAAGTTATCAACATGAAGCTCGAATTCAAGAAAGATGCTCTCTTAAATGGAATTAATATTGTATCCAAAGCGATTCCTTCCAGAACGACCATGTCAATCCTCGAATGTATTCTCATTGATGCCGATGCAGGCGAGATCAAGCTGACCGGAAATGATATGGAACTGGGAATTGAGACAAAAGTAGAAGGTTCTATCCTGGAACGAGGCAAAATTGCGCTGGAAGCAAAGCTTTTTTATGAAATTATTAGAAAATTGCCAGATGGAGATACTCCGGTCACCATTACGTCTGACAATCGTTTCAATACTGTGATCGAATGCGAAAATGCAGTATTCAATATCCAGGGCCGCGATGGTGAGGAATTTTCTTATCTTCCTTACATCGAACGGGACCAGCACATCAGTCTGACACAGTTTACCTTGAAAGAAGCAATTCGTCAGACTATTTTTTCCATATCCCCGAATGACAGCAATAAGATGATGGCGGGCGAACTTCTGGAAGTAAAAGATGATTTTCTCAAGGTGGTTTCCCTGGACGGACACCGGATCTCCATCCGCAACATCCAGCTCAAGGAACACTACGATAACCATAAGGTTATAGTACCGGGCAAAACCCTCTCCGAGATCAGTAAGATCCTGACTGGAGACAACGAGAAAGAAGTCCTTATTTATTTCAGCAAAAATCACATTCTATTTGAATTCGATGATACGGTTGTGGTTTCCCGCCTGATCGATGGTGAGTATTTTAAAATCGACCATATGCTTTCCAGTGATTATGAGACCCGCGTAAAGTTAAACAAGCGTGACTTCATGGACAATATTGACCGTGCCATGATCCTGATCCGCGACAGTGACCGCAAGCCGATCATCATGAATGTGGAAGACAGCAATGTGAACATGAGGGTGAAGTCTGCGTTTGGTTCCATGAATGCCAATGTGCCGGCTCACAAATCCGGCAAGGACATCATGATTGCTTTCAACCCGAAATTTTTACTGGATGCGCTGCGTGTCATCGACGATGAGGATGTGGAGCTTTACATGATGAATCCGAAGTCCCCGTGCTTTATCAAGGATGAAGAGGGAAGCTATATCTATCTGATTCTGCCTGTAAACTTTATCAACGAGGCATAATACGGCGTTTAGAAAGGAAAATTATGGAAACCATTAAATTAAGAGACGAGTATATTAAACTGGGTCAGGCATTAAAGGCAGCCGGTTTATGTGAATCCGGCGTAGATGCCAAGTATGCGATTGAGGACGGGCTGGTTAAGGTAAACGGCAATGTAGAGTATCAGCGGGGCAAAAAACTTCGTGATGGTGATGAAGTAACCTTCCAGGGAGAGACTATCCGGATTACATTATGATCATAGAGTCCATTGAGCTTCAGAATTACCGGAATTACGACAAACTACATATGGAATTTTCCCCGGGGACCAATATTCTTTACGGGAATAATGCCCAGGGAAAGACGAACATTCTGGAGGCTGTCTATGTCTGCTGCACGACCAAGTCTCATCGCGGCAGCAAAGACAGGGAGATGATCCGTTTCCAGAACGATGAATCCCACATCAAGCTGACTGTGCGCAAGCGCGATGTTCCGTACCGCATTGACATGCATTTGAAGAAAAATAAAGCCAAGGGCGTGGCCATTAACGGAATTCCGATCCGCAGGGCCAGTGAGCTGTTTGGTATTGTAAATGTGGTATTCTTTTCGCCGGAGGACTTAAATCTCATTAAAAACGGTCCGGCAGAGCGACGTAAATTCATTGATCTGGAACTTTGCCAGTTAAATAAGCTGTATGTTCATTCCCTGGTGTCCTACAACCGGGTCCTGCTGCAGCGCAACAAGCTTCTCAAAGAGCTGTTCTTCCATCCGGAATACGAGGAAACACTGGATGTGTGGGATATGCAGCTGGTACAGTACGGAAAAGAGGTAATCCGGTTCCGGGAAGAATTTATCGGACAGCTCAATGAGATGATCTGTGAGATCCACCGGAAACTGTCCGGTGGAAAAGAAACTTTAAAGATTGTGTATGATCCCAATTCCGGGGCAGAGGAACTGGAGGCAGGGCTTGCGAGAAGCCGCAGCCAGGATGTGAAACAGAAAACCACCCTTATTGGCCCACACCGGGATGACATCGGATTTTATATCGGGGATATTGACATCCGAAGATTTGGTTCCCAGGGACAGCAGCGTACCGCAGCTCTTTCCTTAAAGCTTGCGGAGATTGAACTGGTTAAAAAACTGGTGCGCGATTATCCGATCCTGCTTCTGGATGATGTGCTTTCGGAGCTGGACGGGGAGCGGCAGAACCATCTTCTGTCCGCCATTGACCATATCCAGACCATGATCACTTGTACGGGACTGGAAGATTTTGTAAATAACCGTTTTCAGATGGATAAGCTGTTTCACGTTGTAAACGGAACGGTGACCGGTGAAAACTGACGATATATTTTTTGACTAGGAGGAAATAACATGAGTGCAGAATACGGAGCAGACCAGATTCAGATTCTGGAAGGGCTGGAAGCAGTCCGGAAGAGACCTGGTATGTACATTGGCAGCACTTCGTCCAGGGGCCTGCATCACCTGGTTTATGAGATTGTAGATAATGCGGTAGATGAAGCACTGGCTGGCTACTGTGACCGGATTGACGTCACCATTAATGAGGACAATTCCATCACGGTACTGGATGACGGACGCGGCATTCCGGTCGGCATTCAGAAGAAAGCTGGTATTCCGGCGGTAGAGGTTGTATTTACCATCCTGCATGCCGGTGGTAAGTTTGGTGGTGGGGGATACAAGGTATCCGGCGGTCTGCACGGCGTGGGAGCTTCTGTTGTAAATGCTCTTTCTACCTGGCTGGAGGTCCGCGTTTATCAGGATGGCAAGATTTATCAGCAGCGTTATGAACGGGGCAAGGTTATGTACCCGTTAAAGGTCATTGGTGAGTGCCCTGCAGACAAGCATGGTACCGAGGTTCATTTTCTGCCGGATCCGGAGATCTTTGAGGAAACTGTCTATGATTTTGAAATACTTCGTATCCGTCTCCAGGAGACTGCGTTCTTAACCAAGGCTTTAAAGATCACCCTGAAGGATGAGCGCGAGGAGAAAAAAGAAAAGGTATTCCACTATGAGGGCGGTATTCAGGAGTTTGTCACCTACTTAAACAAGGGCAAGGCAGCTCTTTACAACAATGTCATTTATTGTGAGGGAACCCGCGATGGTGTGTTCGTTGAGGTTGCCATGCAGCACAATGATTCTTATACGGAAAATATTTATACCTTCGTCAATAATGTAAACACGCCGGAGGGTGGTACTCATCTGGCAGGACTGAAAAATGCCCTGACTAAGACCATCAATGACTATGCCCGCAAAAACAAGCTGTTAAAGGACAGTGAGCCGAACTTAAGCGGCGAGGATATCCGAGAGGGCTTGACTGCGATTGTCAGCATCAAAATCGAGGAGCCGCAGTTTGAAGGACAGACCAAGCAGAAGCTTGGCAACAGTGAGGCAATGGGGGCGGTAAACAGCATCGTCAGCGAGCAGCTTACCTACTTCCTGGAGCAGAATCCGGCAGCAGCCAAGACCATCTGCGAGAAATCTGTTCTGGCACAGCGTGCCCGCGCGGCAGCAAGAAAGGCCCGCGATTTAACCAGAAGAAAAACTGCTTTAGAGGGCATGGCACTTCCGGGAAAACTGGCAGACTGTTCTAATAAAGATCCGGAAAAATGTGAGATTTTCATCGTAGAGGGAGATTCTGCAGGCGGTTCTGCAAAGACGGCCCGCTCCCGGGATACCCAGGCAATCCTGCCGCTTCGCGGTAAGATCTTAAACGTAGAGAAGGCCAGACTGGACAAAATTTATGCCAATGCAGAGATCAAAGCTATGATTACTGCGTTCGGTACCGGAATCCACGATGATTTTGATATTTCCAAGCTGCGCTACCACAAGATCATCATCATGACCGATGCGGACGTGGATGGTGCACATATCAGCACGCTGATGCTGACCTTCTTATACCGCTTTATGCCGGAACTGATAAAGCAGGGACATGTATACCTGGCACAGCCGCCGTTATACAAGCTGGAGAAGAACAAGAAGATCTGGTATGCCTACAGCGATGAAGAACTGGCTCAGATCATCAAGGAAGTCGGCCGTGACAATAACAATAAGATTCAGCGATACAAAGGTCTTGGTGAGATGGACGCAGAGCAGCTCTGGGAGACCACCATGGATCCGGAGCGCCGTATTCTTCTGCGCGTGAACATGGATGACGATGTGGCATCCGAGCTGGATCTGACTTTCACCACTCTGATGGGAGATCAGGTTGAGCCGCGCCGTGAATTTATCGAGGCTAACGCCAAATATGTACAGAACCTGGATATCTGATCTGTCTGATCGGAACATTACAGGAATGCTGCAGGGAAGCTGCTTAGCATGCGGTTTCTGATGGAATGAGACAACAAGGAGAACAATATGGAACCAAATATTTTTGATAAAGTTCATGATATAGACTTAAAATCCACCATGGAGAAGTCTTATATCGATTATGCCATGAGCGTTATCGCTGCCCGGGCCCTGCCGGATGTGCGGGATGGTTTAAAGCCGGTACAGCGCCGAGTGCTTTACTCCATGATCGAGCTGAACAACGGACCGGATAAGCCTCACAGAAAATGCGCACGTATCGTCGGCGATACCATGGGTAAATATCATCCGCATGGTGACAGCTCTATCTATGGAGCTCTTGTAAATATGGCGCAGGAGTGGTCTACCCGTTACCCGCTGGTAGATGGTCATGGAAACTTTGGTTCCGTGGACGGTGACGGTGCTGCAGCCATGCGATATACTGAGGCACGCTTAAGCAAGATCTCCATGGAGATGCTGGCGGATATCGGAAAAGATACCGTAGACTTTGTACCGAACTTTGATGAGACTGAGAAAGAACCGGTTGTTCTTCCGTCCAGATATCCGAATCTTCTGGTAAACGGTACCACCGGTATTGCAGTCGGCATGGCCACCAATATTCCGCCGCACAATCTGCGGGAGGTTATTGGTGCTGTAGTCAAGCTGATTGATAACCGCATTGAGGAAGACCGCGATACTACTCTGGAAGAGATTCTGGAAATCGTAAAAGGACCGGATTTCCCGACCGGCGCTACCATTCTTGGCAAAGCCGGTATTGAGGAAGCATACCGCACCGGCCGCGGCAAGATCCGTGTACGTGCGGTATCTGACATTGAGACCCTGCCAAATGGCAAGAGCCGCATTGTGGTAACTGAGCTTCCGTATCTGGTAAATAAAGCAAGGCTGATCGAGAAGATCGCAGAGCTGGTAAAAGAGAAAAGAGTGGACGGAATCACCGATCTGCGTGACGAGTCTGACCGCCAGGGTATGCGCATTGTCATTGAGCTGCGCCGTGATGTGAATGCCAATGTCATCTTAAACCAGTTATTAAAGCACACCCAGCTTCAGGACACCTTTGGTGTTATCATGCTGGCACTGGTGAATAATGAGCCGAAGGTCTTAAATCTTCTGGAGATGCTGAATTACTACTTAAAGCATCAGGAAGATGTAGTTACCCGCCGGACCAGATATGATTTAAACAAAGCAGAGGAGCGCGCTCATATTTTACAGGGCTTGCTGATTGCGCTAGATCATATTGATGAGGTTATCCGTATCATCCGCGGTTCAGAGAACGTTCAGATTGCAAAGCAGCAGTTGATGGAGCGCTTTGGCTTAAGTGATGCCCAGTCCCAGGCAATCGTAGATATGCGTCTGCGTGCTCTGACCGGTCTGGAACGTGAGAAGCTGGAGAATGAATACAAAGAGTTAATGGCAAAGATCGAGGAGTTAAAAGCGATCCTTGCAGATGAGAAAAAGCTGCTGGGTGTGATCCGCGAAGAGATTCTGATCATTTCTGATAAATATGGTGATGACCGTAAGACCGCCATTGGTTTTGATGAGTTCGATATGTCCATGGAAGATCTGATCCCGAATGAGAATACGATTGTGGCTATGACCAAGCTTGGCTATATCAAACGTATGAGCGTGGACAATTTTAAAAACCAGAACCGAGGCGGTAAGGGAATCAAGGGCATGCAGACCATCGATGAGGATTATATTGAGGATCTGCTGTTGACCAAGACCCACAATTACATTATGTTCTTTACTAACAAGGGCCGTGTATACCGCCTGAAGGCTTATGCGATCCCGGAGGGCAGCCGTACAGCCCGCGGAACCGCCATCATCAATCTCCTGCAGCTGCAGCCGGAGGAGAAGATCACGGCGATCATTCCGGTGAAGGAATACCATGAGACTGACTATCTGTTCATGGCTACACGTGGTGGTATGGTGAAGAAAACTCCGGTGAAGGAGTATGAGAACGTCCGCAAGAACGGCCTGCAGGCTATTGTCCTGAAGGAACAGGATGAGCTGATCGAAGTAAAAGCAACCGACAATACCAAGGATATTTTCCTGATCACGAAGAAGGGGCAGTGCATCCGGTTCCATGAGACAGATGTACGTGTGACAGGACGTGTTTCTATGGGCGTGATCGGAATGAAGTTAAATGAAGGGGATGAAGTAGTCGGCATGCAGATGGATACCCAGGGTGAGAAGCTTCTGATCGTATCCGAGAATGGCATGGGCAAGCGCACCCCGATTGAGGAGTTCACCGCCCAGAATCGCGGCGGTAAAGGCGTGCTCTGTTATAAGATCACCGAGAAGACCGGAGATATTGTAGGAGCAAAACTCGTACACGACGACCATGATATTATGATGATCACCAATGAGGGCGTTGTGATCCGGATTTCCGTAGAAGATATCTCTGTCATTGGCAGAAATACCTCCGGTGTGAAGCTGATGAACATTGACCAGGATTCCGATATCCGCGTGGCAAGCATTGCAAAGGTACGCGATGATGGAGAAAAGTCCGAGGGAGATGGTATTGAGGAGCTGGAGCTTTCTGAGGAGCATCAGAAAGAAAACGGAGAACAAAATAAGCAGTAATTCATAAAAACAATGAAGAGGACATGCTGCCGGCTGTATTTTGGCAGCTGGTGTCATGTCCTTTTTCATGCTTTGTATTGAGGCAAATCATTTTCTTTCGGACGATATGGCAGCACGCATGAAGAAAGCGGTGGACGAAGAGGAATCTCCTCTCGGAAAACAGATATTGACCCAGCTGCAGGAAAACCTGCAGATTGCCGGAGATGATATGATTCCAATCTGCCAGGACACCGGCATGGCAGTGGTGTTCATTAAGGTTGGCCAGGAGGTACACTTTGAAGGAGGCAGTCTGACGGATGCCATCAACCAGGGTGTACACGATGGTTATGTAGATGGCTTTTTAAGAAAGTCTGTTGTAAAAGATCCGATTTTCAGGGAGAACACAAAGGATAATACTCCGGCTATCATTCACTATGAGATCGTAGAGGGAGACCGGGTCGATATCACCCTGGCACCGAAAGGATTTGGAAGTGAGAATATGAGCCGTGTGTTCATGCTGAAACCGGCAGACGGCATTGAGGGCGTAAAGAATGCAATCCTGACTGCAGTCAGGGATGCAGGACCGAACGCTTGCCCTCCTATGGTGGTAGGTGTCGGTATCGGTGGTACCTTTGAAAAGTGCGCTATCATGGCAAAGCATGCGCTTACCAGAAACTTAAACGAGCATTCAGAGATTCCCTATGTAGCAGATCTGGAAGAAGAGATGCTGAAACGGATAAATGGCCTTGGAATCGGTCCAGGTGGCCTGGGCGGTACAGTAACAGCATTGTCGGTCAATGTGGAGACGTATCCGACCCATATTGCCGGATTACCGGTAGCCATTAATATCTGCTGTCATGTAAACCGTCACGCACACCGTGTACTATAGAAGGAGATTCCTATGGACAGAAAAATTCAGGTGCCGATCAGCAAAGAAGATGCAAAGAGTCTGAGAGCGGGAGACTATGTATATCTGACCGGAACCATTTATACCGCAAGAGATGCTGCACATAAAAGAATGCAGGAGGCACTGGATGCAGGACAGCCGCTTCCGATCGAGATGGACCGCAATGTCATCTATTATATGGGACCATCTCCGGCAAGGGAAGGAAGACCAATCGGTTCTGCAGGTCCGACTACTGCCAGCCGCATGGATAAGTATGCCCCAAATCTGATCGATCTTGGTCTTGGTGCCATGATTGGAAAAGGAAAACGCAGTCAGGCAGTCATTGATGCAGTAGTCAGAAACGGCTGTGTGTACTTTGCGGCAGTAGGAGGAGCAGGCGCACTGCTTTCCAAGCGCATCCTCTCATCAGAGGTTGTTGCCTACGATGATCTTGGTACAGAGGCAATCCGTAAGCTTCAGGTCACGGATTTTCCTGTGATCGTTGTGATCGATTCAGAAGGGAATAACCTTTATGAAACCGCAATTCGGGAATATGAAAAAAAAGTTTAAAAATGTGGTTGACAAAGTAATACTCATACTATATAATAGGCTATGCGTCTGAAAATGCAAGTGGACAGCGCAAAATCATATGGAATCATGAATTCGGAGAAATACTCAAGAGGCCGAAGA